>Ga0105046_10008644_pt1 | contig 15987 bp, 13 predicted proteins | sample MAT03_FD_78385 | JGI IMG/M metagenome (GOLD analysis project Ga0105046, IMG submission 78385) | Freshwater microbial communities from Lake Fryxell liftoff mats and glacier meltwater in Antarctica - MAT-03 (megahit assembly) | ecosystem: Environmental > Aquatic > Freshwater > Ice > Liftoff...
CCCAACCGCCTGGAGCGGCAGCTGGAACGGCTCTCTGAAGTGCCGGCCTTTGCGCGGCCCTGGTTTCGCAGCGTGGTGCTGCGCCGTGCTGTGCCTTTCACCGGCACGGCGGGACTCAACTTTTTGCAGATGACCCGTCAGCAGGTGGAGATCGGCATCAAGAACGAGAAGAAGGTGCAGAACCACATTGGCGGCATCCACGCCTCGGCGATGAACCTGCTGGCCGAAACCGCCACTGGCATGGTGGTCGGCATGAATGTGCGGGACGACTGCATCCCGCTGGCCAAGGAGCTGAAGATGGCGTTCAAAAAGCGCGCCACGGGTGCTTTGCGCGCGGTGGCCACCCTGAGTGATGAGCAGCGCGCGTTGATGCAGACCAGCGACAAAGGCGAAGTGACCGTATCGGTGACCGTCACCGACGAGGTCGGCGTGAATCCGGTCGAATGTGAATTTGTCTGGGCCTGGATACCCTCCGGCCCACGAAAGTAAGCCTGGTCATGAAGACGGCCGACACCCTCACTCCAACCCTTTCCCGCATGCGTGAGAGGGAGCAACAATACATTAAAGGAAGCACGCCATGAGCAAACAAGTCCAGGAAGCCTACATCGTTGCCGCCACGCGCACGCCCATAGCCCGCTCGCACAGGGGGTTTTTCCGCAACACTCGGCCCGACGACCTGCTGGTCCGTGCCTTGCAGGCCGCGTTGGCGCAAGTGCCCACGCTGGACCCGAAGGCGATTGAAGACATCATCTGCGGCTGCGCGATTCCCGAGGGCCCGCAAGGCCTGAACATCGCACGCATCGGTGCGGTGCTGGCCGGTCTGCCGACCAGCGTGGGGGGTATCACCGTCAACCGCTTCTGTGCCTCCGGCCTCAGCGCCATCCAGATGGCGGCCGACCGCATCCGTGTCGGTGAAGCCGATGTGATGATTGCTGCAGGTACCGAGAGCATGAGCATGGTGCCGATGTCGGGCAACTCGCCTTCGCTCTCGCCAGCCATGTTCGGTAACGACGAGAACATCGGCATTGCCTACGGTATGGGCTTGACCGCTGAGAAAGTTGCACAGCAGTGGAAAGTGTCGCGTGAGGCGCAAGACCAGTTTGCACTCGAGTCGCACCTCAAGGCCATCAAGGCGCAGCAGAGCGGTGAGTTCACCGCCGAGATCACGCCGGTTGAAGTCACCGACCGTTCACCTGATCTCGAAAGCGGCGAAGTCATCAGCAAGACGCGCACCGTGAGTCTCGACGAAGGCCCACGCCCTGACACCTCACTCGAAGGACTGGCCAAACTCAAGACGGTGTTTGCTGCGCGTGGCTCGGTCACGGCGGGCAACAGCTCGCAAACGTCCGACGGCGCTGGCGCGCTGATACTGGCCAGTGAAAAAGCCGTCAAGCAATTTGGCCTCAAGCCATTGGCGCGTTTTGTCAGTTATGCCGCCAAGGGTGTGCCGCCGCACATCATGGGCATAGGCCCGATTGAGGCGATTCCGGCTGCACTGCGGTACGCGGGCCTGCAGCAGGACGACATCGCCTGGTACGAACTGAACGAGGCCTTTGCAGCACAGTCACTGGCGGTCATCAACACGCTGGGCCTGAACGCCGCCAAGGTCAACCCGATGGGCGGCGCAATTGCGCTGGGCCATCCGCTCGGCGCCACTGGCGCGATCCGCGCGGCGACCGTGATCCATGCGCTGCACCGGCACCAGCTCAAATACGGCATGGTCACGATGTGTGTGGGGATGGGGCAGGGAGCAGCCGGCATCTTCGAGCGCGTGTAACGGTCGGGCTACTGCGCGGGCGATCTGCGGCGTTGGTCCGGTGCTCCCCATCCTCACGTACCTGAAGTACGCTCCGGTGGGTCCGCTCCGTCCGCCTTGCATCTCATCCCGCTCGCTACGCCCTTGTAGTTTTGTGGTTTATTGGGGGAAAAGTGATGCAAAAGCAGATTCTCACTTCGGGTTCTTCACAGCTCTCGCTGCGTGTTTATGACGCACCCGGTTTGGCCCGTGCCAGCGTGGTCATAGGCGGTGCCATGGGTGTGCGGCAGGACTACTACGCGCCGTTTGCCGAGTGGCTCTCCGGCCAGGGCTTTCGTGTCACCACCTTTGACTACCGGGGTTCGGGTGACTCCCTGCCCGACACGAGCGATGGCGGCTTGCGCGGCTTCCAGGCTGACCTGATGGATTGGGCCAGCGACTATGAGGCCGTGGTGGATAGCGCCAAAGCCGCCCTGCCGGATGCGCCCTTGTACCTGCTTGGGCACAGCCTAGGTGCACAACTGCCGGGTTTCCTGAAAAATCAGTCCAAGGTTGACGGCATGCTCAGCGTGGCGGCAGGCAGTGGTTACTGGCGCGATAACGCGCCGCAGCTCAAACGCATGGTGCTGTACTTCTGGTATGTGCTGGTGCCAGTGGCCACGCGCCTGTTTGGCTACTTTCCGGGGCGCAGGCTCAAAAAAGTGGGTGACCTGCCGGCTGGCGTGATGATGCAGTGGCGCAAGTGGTGCCTGAACCCACAGTACAGCGTGGGTGCCGAGGGCGAGGCTGCGCGTCTGGCCTATGCGGGAGCAGGCTTTCCGGTACTGGCGCTGTCCATCGCCGACGATGAGCTGATGACCTGGCGCGGCACGCAAAACCTGATCAATCTCTACACCGGTGCCCCGCGCAGTTTTGAACGCATCGCGCCGGCGGATCTGGGCGTCAAGCGCATAGGTCACTTCGGATTTTTCCGCGAGCAGTTCAGTCAAAGCCTGTGGCCACGCGCCGTGGAAATTCTTGAGGGCATGCATCCGGTACAACCGGTGGCCAGCGTCTCCGGCACGACTGGCTGACAGCGCCCGCGGCGGCATACTCCGGCCATGAGTTCCCACCCCTTTGATGCGGCTGTCGCACTGCAGCCCCAGGCCGATGGCGTATTTCTCGGACACACCAGCCCCGCTTACGCCAATATGGTTGGGCCCTTCGGCGGTGTCACTGCGGCGCAAGCCCTGAATGCGGTGTTGCTGCATCCGCAGCGTCTGGGGGACCCGATCTCGCTGACCGTCAATTTTGCCGCCGCACTGGCCGACGGCCCGTTCACCGTCACGGCCCGACCGGCGCGCACCAACCGGTCCACACAGCATTGGGTGATCGAGATGCAGCAGCAGGGTGAGGTGGTGCTGACCGGCACCGCCTTTTTCGGACTGCGGCGTGACACCTGGGGCACCGATGAACACGCCATGCCCGATGTTCCCGCCCCTGCTGATGTGGCCCGCGCCAGCGGCCCGGCGCGGGTCGAATGGGTCAAACGTTATGAAATGCGTTTTGCCGAAGGCGCCATTCCCGTGCAGTGGGACGGTGCTGATCAGGGACTGAGCCGTACCCGCCTCTGGTTACGCGATGATCCGCCGCGGCCGCTGGACTTTGCCTCGCTCACCGCACTGGCCGATGTATTCTTCCCGCGTGTCTGGCGCCGCCGATCGTTGCTGGTGCCGATTGGCACGGTGTCGATGACGGCGTACTACCATGCCGATGCAGCCCTGCTGCAGGAGACCGGCAGCGGCTATTTGCTGGGCCAGGCGCAGGCCCAGGCTTTTCGCAATGGTTACTTTGACCAGACCGCCCAGTTGTGGAACGAAGCTGGCAATCTGCTGGTGACCACACACCAGGTGGTCTATTACAAGGAATGAATACGGCCCCCGCAATCCCCAACACCCTGCCAGCAACATCTCGCCAGCAACACCTTGCGGGCAACACCGGAGAAATTTCAATGAACGAGCCTTTTAAAGACATCCTGACCCACACCGAAGCCGGCGTGATGACCCTCACCCTGAACCGGCTGGAGCGCAAGAACGCCATCACTTCGGCGATGTACGGCGCCATGGCCGATGCACTGGCCGCCGCCCAGACCGATGCTGCCATCCGCGTCGTGGTGCTGCAAGGCCACGAAACCATCTTCAGCGCAGGCAACGACATCGGCGATTTCCTGAACAAACCGCCCGCCGGGATGGACTCACCGGTGTTCCGCTTTCTGCGCGGCATCGCGGCTTTTCCCAAACCGCTGCTGGCGGCGGTCTGCGGCCCGGCGGTGGGCGTGGGCACGACCATGCTGCTTCACTGCGACCTGGTGTATGCCGGTGACAACGCGGCTTTCTCCATGCCTTTTGTCAACCTCGGCCTGTGCCCGGAGGCGGCCTCCAGCCTGCTGGTGCCGCAGATGATGGGCTACCACCGCGCGGCAGAGGCCCTGCTGCTGGGTGAGCCCTTCATGGCCGAGGCTGCGCTGGAAGTCGGCCTGGTCAACCGCGTCGTGTCGCCCACCGAGGCCAGCAACCTGGCGCAATCGGTGGCGCGCAAACTCGCCGCCAAGCCGATGACCTCCTTGGTGGAGACCAAACGTTTGATGAAAAAGGGCCAGCAGCAACTGGTGGCGCAGCAGATGGACGAGGAAGGCGCGAGTTTTGGCCGCATGCTGGGCGAGCCGGCGGCGCGCGAGGCTTTCGGCGCCTTCATGGAGAAGCGCAAACCCGATTTCTCCAAGGTTTGAGCACCAAATCGTGCTCTGGCCCTTATCTCGCCTGCGCAAGCAGCTATTAATTCAGTAGCATCAGGAGGTTTCATGAGTTCAGATCCCGGTCTCAAAGGCAAAACCCTGTTCATCACCGGCGCTTCGCGCGGCATTGGCCTGGCCATTGCCACGCGTGCAGCGGCGGACGACGCCAACATCGTCATCCTGGCCAAAACCACCGAGACCAACCCCAAACTGCCAGGCACGATTTACAGCGCTGCCGAAGCGGTGAAAGCTGCTGGTGGGCAAGCGCTGCCGCTGGCGGTGGACATCCGTGACGAAGACGCGGTGACTGCAGCGGTGGCCAAAGCGGTGGAGGTCTTTGGCGGCATTGATATTCTGGTCAACAACGCCAGTGCCATCAGCTTGAGCGACACCGAGCACACGCCCATGAAGCGTTATGACCTGATGAACGGCATCAATGCCCGCGGCACCTACCTGTGCACGCAGGCCTGCCTGGCCGAGCTGAAAAAATCTGCGCAGGCCGGGCGCAACCCGCAGGTGCTGACCATGTCGCCGCCGCTGTCCATGAAGCCGCACTGGTTTGAGCAGCACACCGCCTACAGCATGGCCAAATACGGCATGAGCATGTGCACCCTGGGCCATGCGGCCGAGTTCAGGAAGTACGGGATTGCCGTCAACAGCCTGTGGCCGCGCACCGCGATTGCCACCGCCGCGCTGCAGATGATTCCTGGCGTGGACCTGAAGCTGTGCCGCAAACCGGAGATTTTGTCCGACGCGGCGTATCTGATCCTGACCACCGCCAACCCGGCGACCGGCAATTTCTACATTGACGACGAACTGCTGGCCGCGCACGGTGTGACCGATCTGGAAAAATACTCGGTGACGCCGGGCACGAAAAATTTCATTCCTGATTTCTTTGTGGATTGAGCCAGCCATGCCTTGCATGGCGCCTGTCTCGTGCCGGAGCCGACGCTGGCGCAGCGCATAGTGCGCGCCAGCTCTCCGTTCGTCAACTCGTCAATGGGTCAAAGCCAGCGAGACGCAAAACTGACTTCCCAGTGTTTTGCCCGCACTGCTTGCGACAATCTGGCCGCCGTGGGCATGCACCAGTTCACGCACCACCGTTAAACCAATCCCCAAACCATCGTTGTTGAATACGGTGGCATGGGCGTCCTGGACGAAGGGCTCAAAGATATTCGGCAAGGCTTCAGGCGTGATGCCTATGCCACTGTCCGACACGGTCAGCACCAGTCTGTCCGCGCTGGCCACTGCGGTCAGGCGGATGGTGCCGCCTTCCGGCGTGTACTTGGAGGCGTTGTCCAGCAAGTTGGTGAGTACCTGCGTCAAACGCAGGGGGTCGCCGTTCAAGTGCAGCGGCCGAGGTGGCAATTGCACATGAAACTGCTGCAAACGGGTGTCCATGGCCGGCCGGCAGGCGCTGACCACCTCATCGATCAGGTCAAGCATCTCAACTTTCTGGAATTCCAGCCGGAGCTTTCCGGTGTTGACGCGCGACACATCGAGCAGGTCGCCGATCAAGCGCGACATGTTCCCAACCTGTTTTTTGATGACGCTCTGAACCACCGCCAGGTGCGGGCTGTCTCCGGGAATACGTTCGAGGATGGCGGCGGCATTGCGCATGGGTGTCAGCGGGTTGCGCAACTCATGAGCCAGCACGCCCAGAAAATCGGTGTGCCGGCGCTGGGCGTTTTCAGCTGCGGCCTGCAGTTGCTGGGCATTCAGTGCGGCCAGCACCAGCTGCGTGTTCGCCTCCTGCAACAAGGCCTGCCGGCCCTCCTGCTCCGCCACGGCCATGGTGTGGTGGCTCAGGGGACTGCGCAGCGATTCAAGCGTGCGCAGCTCCAGGCTTCTTTTACTCGTCGCATCCTCGCCGCGAAAGGCAAAGCTATGCACACCGCCCCATTTGGCCCGGTACATGGCCGCGACCGCGCGATCAATCAGACTGTCGGCCTGTTCGCCGTCATCCGGGTAGAGGCTGATGCCGACGCTGGCGCTCAGGCGCAGTACATGCTCGCCCATACGGATGGGGACACTGAGCGCCTTGATCATGACCTCGGCCTGCTCCACGGCCCCGGCGACGCCGGAAACATCGGGCAGCAGGATCAGGAACTCATCCGTCCCGTGGCGGCTGATGGTGTCCGCTGCGCGCATCGATGCGCTCAGGCAATGGGCCGCATGCTGCAGCACCTGGTCTCCCACGGCGTGGCCGAGGGCATCGTTGATCTGCCTGAAGTCGGTGATGTCGAGCATTAGCAGCGCCACCTGGCCGCCGCTCTGCCTGGCACTGGAAATGGCCAGCGCCAGGCGGGCACGCAACAACGCACGATTGGGCAGTTGCGTCAATGGGTCGAGTTCGGCCGCCTGCACCGCTTCTTTCAAGGCCAACGCACTGAGCTCGGCGGCCTTCTGCGCGCTCAGCGTCGCAAGCACCAGTTGCTCATTGGCTTCAACCAGCCGGGCTGCCCGGCTGCGGCCCAGCTCGCTTTGTGCTGCCAGCAGCTCCTTGTGTACCCGGGCCAGCTCCGCGCGCGCTTCAAGGGTTTGATCCTGAATCCGGGCAAGCTCGTGGGTGGCGTTGGCCACCTCCGTCTCGAGCGGATCAGCTTTTTTATTCACGGCGAGAGACCGTCCGCGCGGGTTTGGCGCCGTCCGCCTTCGGGGCCGGGCTTCGCGCTTTGACTATTTTCCTTTGGGTCGGCCGGCCGCCGAGCAGGCCTTCCTGGGCCGGCAACATGTCGCCGATGTGAATGCCGTCCTCATGAATGCTGTATTCGCGCAGCTCGTTGGAGTGATTGCTGGCCCGCACCTTGACCACCGCCATCACCCGCTGCAGCCGGCTTTCGACCTCGATGTAGCGCTGCACGATGATGGCGTCCGTCAGGAAGGCCGTGCCATACGGGCTGAAGCGCAAGTCGGTGTAGCGGTCTTCCAGCTCAGAGGTCATCAGCACGGTGACGCCCTCGCCCACCAGGGTCAGGACCATGCGCAACATCGACTCGCGAAAATCGTCGCGGAAGGTAGGCGCCAGTTTGAGCTCGAAGCCTGACAGCGAGTCAATCACGACGCGGCTTGCCTTGAGGCGGCGGATCTCCTTGAGGAGAAGGTGCAACACCTCATCGATTGAAATGTCGTCAGCGTCGGTGTTCACCAGGCCGACCTGGCCGCTTTTAATCAAGCCATCGATCTGGCGATTGCGCGAGCTGCCGGGACGCTGCTCGAAAACCACAATCACGCCGGTTTCACCGCAGCGCGCCCCTTCCGCCAGGAAGGCGCCGGCGAGAATGCTCTTGCCCGACCCGGACGGGCCTGCAACGAGCATGGAGTGGCCGCGTGGCAAGCCGCCACCGAGCATCGCGTCGAGCTTCGGTACGCCCATCTGCAAGCGCTCACCCGCAAGCTCTGCGCTTGGCTCGCCATTCTTCGCGATGACGGCGCCGGCCTGGGCGAACACCTGAATCCCGGCAGTGGTCATGCGAAATGAGTGCAAACCCGCCAGCGTCGATTGCCCACGCATTTTCATGATCTCCAGCTTGCGCACCATGGAGTTGCGCTGCACAGCCTGACGCAGCCAGATCAGGCCGTCGGCCACCGTGAACACCGGGTTGGCGTCGGTTTCGGTGAAATACTCGCCGATAAGAAAGGTGGTGGCGTGCCAGCTGGTCATCAGCATGGCCAGCTCCTGCATGAAATGCTGCAGGTTGTTGTGCGGGTTGCCTTCCGTTTCTCCCGCCAGCACGACGGAGCGAAAGGAATCGATGAAAACCAGGGCCGGATTGTGCTTCTCCACTTCGGCAACGATGCGGCGCAGAACCGCGCTCAGGTCGCCGGTCAGGGCGTCATCACTGAGGTTGACAAAACGCACCGAGTGATTGAGCCGGCTGCTGTCGAAAAAATCGAACTGCTGCTGATAACGCAGCATTTTCAGCGAAGGCTCGCCCAGCACCGTCAGGTAGAGAGCGGGACGCTGCGGCGTTGCCAGTGCAAACATCATCTGGTGGGCCAGCGTGGTTTTGCCGCAGCCCGGCGGCCCGGCGATGAGGTTGAAGGAGAACTCGGGCAGTCCGCCGCCCAGCACCTCGTCCAGGCCAGGCACGCCGGTAGGCAACCGGTTGATTGTTACTTTGTCGGTCATGTTGATAGATCCTGCGCGGGCGGGCCGCCAAATGAGTTTTCCCAGGCAGAACGAAGCATTTGTTCAGTGAGCGAAGGCCCGATCAGGCTGCCCAGCAACTCGTAAAGTGCCTGGAGGTGCGCGCCACCGCCGGCAGCCGCAGTCGCGCTGTCCTGGCTGGTGAGGACTGCTTTCAATTCTGTGAGATCCATGCGCGTATCGCCACCCTCAAGGTTCGCTGCCAGCCAGGGATGGGCTGCACGGCAAAGGTACAGGCTGCGCCGGTACAGCGCAGCCAGGCCCTGCTGCCCGAGGATGGGAGAGATGGCGATGTCAATGTCTCGCCACGTCACGACAATTGCGTCAGCGACCTGCGTGACATGGGCACCCCCCGCGACCACACGCTCGAGGGTGACGGTAAGCCGACGGCTTTTTGGGCTTTCCATGAGATTTGACATTGACCTTTTGGTAATCGCCCATGGTACCGCCCGTAGGTCACGATAGGAAGAGGCTGGGACTTGTAACCAGTTTGGTGATGGTTGGAGGCTGCGACCAGCATCATCAGGCGATGCCATGCTGTCATTATTGCGGATACCGTTTTTTTTATCTGTTCGATACCGCACACAAACTATTGATAGGGCACAGCGCGCCATTCCGAGGGGAGGCGGACCCCTCCCATATTTTCACAAAGCAACTGCTTGCTAAAAATAAGTGGTTTTGTTATGGTCTGTTTCCATGGACAAAATCTCCGCGAGCCGCCGCCCTGCCGGTGGCGCTCCCGCCCGCACTGAAACCGGCGCCATCGACGCTGAAAAGCGACCACGCGGACGCCCGCGCAAAACCCTCGACGAGCGGGATGACGGCAACCGCCGCGTGGAGCTGGTCCATGCCGCAGCGCGCCTGTTCCGGCGCAAGGGTTTTGACGGCACCAGCACGCGGGACATTGCAACGGCCGTTGGGATGCACAGCGGCTCGCCGTTCTACCACTTCAAAAGCAAGGGCGCGCTGCTGCATGCGGTGATGGACGAGGGCATGCGTTCGGCCATCCTGAGGCAGACGCTCGCCCTGCAGGCCGCCGCACATGCGCAGCCGGACGCGGCGGCGCTGCTGCGCGTGCTGATCCGCAACCACTTTGACGTGTTGCTGGGGCCGGGCAGCGATTTCATCCCGGTGATGCTTTATGAGTCGCGTTCGATCACTGCCAAGCAGCGCAGCGCGCTGGCGCAACTGCAGGGCGACTACGAAGCGGTCTGGCAGCCGGTGCTGCAGGCCCTGAGTGATCAGGGGCGCCTCGGCTGCCCGGTCAAACTCGCGCGACTGCTCATTTTTGGCGCGCTGAACTGGTCCGCGCAGTGGTTTGATGCAAAAAAGGAGGCCTCGCTGGACGAGCTGGCCGACGCGGCGATTGCGCTGTTCATCGGCGACAGCCCGAAACCAACCGCGAGGAAAGTCCGCCCATGAGTTACCGCTCCGTGTTCAGCGCCGGCCTGTTTGCCGGCAAGGTGGTGGTGGTCACCGGCGGCGGTTCCGGCATAGGCCGCTGCACGGCGCACGAGCTGGCTTCTCTGGGCGCCCATGTGGTGCTGATCGGGCGCAAGATCGAGAAGCTGCACGATGTGGCCGGTGAAATTGTCGCCGCCGGCGGCCGTGCCAGCTTTCACCCCTGCGACATCCGCCAGGAAGACGCCGTGCAGTCCACCGTGGCCGCCACCGTCCTGGCACATGGCCGTATCGACGGCTTGGTCAACAACGCGGGCGGCCAGTACATCGCGCCGCTGGAGAGCATCAGCGCCAAGGGCTGGGAGGCCGTCATCAACACCAACCTGACGGGTGGTTTTCTGATGGCGCGCGAGTGTTATCTGCAGGCCATGGCAGAACGGGGCGGCAGCATCGTCAACATCGTGGCGGACATCTGGGGCTCGATGCCGTCCATGGGCCACAGCGGCGCGGCGCGGGCCGGCATGGTCAGCTTCACCGAGACGGCTGCTGCCGAATGGGCGCACAGCGGCGTGCGTATCAACGCGGTGGCGCCGGGTTACATCGCTTCCAGCGGCATGGACCATTACCCGCTAGAGGCCGGTGCCATGTTGCGCGAGATGCGCAACACCGTGCCGCTGGGCCGTTTTGGCACCGAGGCAGAAACCTCGGCAGCGATTGTCTTTTTGCTGAGCCCGGGGGCCAGCTTTATCAGCGGCACGGTGTTGCGGGTCGATGGCGCACGGCCACAGGTGCGCATGGGCTGGCCGATGCGCCTGCCCGATGCCCAGGCGCAGCAACGGGATGCCGTCAAACCCTTTGACGGTTTTCATCTGGCCACGACGCCAAAGGTGTTTCAGCCGTGACCGTTTTTCAGTCAGGATTCAATGCGCAAGGCGCGGTGGCGTTACAGCGGCGGGGCGTCATGCTGGCGCGCATCGCGGCGCTGCGCGCGCTGGAAGATCGTGCTGCGCAGGCATCTGCCCGCTCCAAACCGGTGTTTGACAAACGCGGCCAGCTCCTGCCGCGGGAGCGGGTCGCGCTGCTGCTGGACCCGGGCACGCCCTGGTTGCCGATCTGTGCGCTGGCCGGCTTCCTGCAGGACATCAAGGACCCGGCGCTGTCAGTGCCCGGCGGTGGTGTGGTCGCTGGCATCGGCTTTGTTGAAGGCGTCCGGTGCATGGTGGTGGCGAGTGATTCGGGCATCGAGGCCGGCGCCATTCAGGCCATGGGCCTGGACAAAATTCTGCGCGTGCAGGAGATCGCGTTGCAGAACAAGTTGCCCTTTATCCATCTGGTCGAAAGCGCCGGGGCCAATCTGATGCGTTACCGGGTCGAGGGTTTTGTCCATGGCGGCGCGCTGTTTCGCAACCTGGCGCGCCTGTCGGCGGCAGGCATTCCCGTCATCACCGTTCAGCACGGGTCCGGCACGGCCGGCGGCGCCTACATGCCGGGCCTCAGCGATGTCGTCATCATGGTGCGAAACCGTTCGCGCGCCTTCCTGGCGGGCCCGCCCTTGCTGATGGCAGCGACGGGTGAAGTGGCGACCGAGGAAGAGCTGGGCGGCGCAGAGATGCACACCAGCGTCTCGGGCCTGGGCGAGCAGCTGGCTGAGGATGACCGGCAGGCCTTGGGTCTGGCGAGGCAGGTGGTAGCCCGGACTTCATGGTCAAATCGGCCTCCAGCCCTTATGGAAGGGGCGCAAGCAGCTATGAATTCAATAGCAGATCAACCCTTGTACCCGGCCGAAGACCTGCTCGGTTTGATGGCTGCTGACCTGCGCCAGCCGGTGGACATGCAGGAAGTGATTGCCCGGCTGGTCGACGGCTCGGACTTCCTGCCCTTCAAGGCCCTGTACGGCGCCGCCACGGTCTGTGTCCAGGCCAGCATTGGCGGCCATGCGGTCGGCATCGTCAGCAACAACGGCCCGATTGACGTGGCCGGTGCCAACAAGGCGACGCACTTCATCCAGCTGCTGTGCCAGCTGGGCCAGCCCATCATCTACCTGCAGAACACGACCGGTTACATGGTCGGCAAGGACAGCGAGCAGGGCGGCATGATCAAACACGGCTCCAAGATGATCCAGGCCGTGACCCATGCCACGGTGCCGCAAATTACCATCCAGTGCGGCGCCTCCTTTGGCGCCGGCAACTACGGCATGTGTGGCCGCGGCTACGCCCCGCGCTTCCTGTTCAGCTGGCCCAGCGCCAAAACCGCGGTCATGGGCGGCGAGCAGGCGGCCCGCACCATGCAGATCGTGACCGAGGCGGCGATGCTGCGCAAAGGCATGGCTGTAGATGCGGCGCAATCACAGGCCCAGTTTGACAAGATCGTGGCGATGTTCGAGGCCCAGGCCGACGCCTTCTACACCTCGGGCCTGTTGCTCGACGATGGCGTGATTGACCCGCGCGACACACGGGCCGTCCTTGCGCAGTGCCTGGCCATGTGCGCCGACGCAGCAGCGCGGCAGCTCAGACCCATGCAGTTTGGAGTGGCGCGAATGTGAAATGGCTGTCATGCCGGACTTGATCCGGCATCCATGCGGGTGCGCCAACGTGGATTGCGGGTCAAGCCCGCAATGACAAAAACCAGGCAAACAAGGAGACAAAAAAATGCAATACGCCCACGAACACCTTGAAATCCAGAAAACCCTGAAGCGCTTTATTGACGCCGAGATCAACCCCCATGTGGATGAATGGGAGGCGGCCGAAATATTCCCGGCGCATGAGGTCTTCAAGCAGCTGGGTAAACTGGGCTTGCTCGGCCTGACCAAGCCGGAGGAATACGGCGGCGCCGGCCTTGATTATTCCTACGCTGTCGCCATGGCTGAAGCGCTGGGTCACATCGACTGCGGCGGCATACCGATGGCGATTGGTGTGCAGACCGATATGTGCACGCCGGCGCTGGCGCGTTTCGGCAGCGACGAGCTCAAGCGCGAGTTTCTGGCGCCGGCGATTGCCGGCGACGCCGTGGGCTGCATTGGCGTGAGCGAGCCCGGCGCTGGCAGCGACGTGGCATCCATCAAAAGCCATGCGCGCAAGGATGGCGACGACTACATTATCAGCGGCCAGAAGATGTGGATCACCAACAGCCTGCAGGCCGACTGGATGTGCATGCTGGTCAACACCGGCGACGGGCCCCAGCACAAGAACAAGAGCCTGGTCATGGTGCCCATGCGCGACCAAGGCAAGTTGCGCCAGGGCATCGAGGTTGGCAGGAAGATCAAAAAGATCGGCATGAACGCCAGCGACACCGGCCTGATTTATTTTGACGACGTGCGTGTGCCGCAACGCAACCGCATCGGCGCCGAAGGCTCGGGTTTCATGTACCAGATGATGCAGTTCCAGGAAGAGCGGCTTTGGGCCGCAGCCAGCTGTATCCAGTCGCTGAGCAACTGCGTCCAGTGGACGGTAGAGTGGGCGCACGAGCGCAAGCTCTTTGGTGCGACGCTGGCTGACCAGCAGTGGGTGCAGTTCAAGCTGGCCGAGATGAAAACCGAGGTAGAGGGCCTGCGCGCCATGACCTACCGTGCCTGCGAGCTCTACGTGCAGGGCCAGGACGTGACCGAGCTGGCGTCCATGGCCAAGCTCAAGGCCGGGCGTCTGAACCGGCTGGTGCCCGACACCTGCCTGCAGTTCTGGGGCGGCATGGGCTACACCTGGGAAAACAAGGTGGCGCGCATGTTCCGCGACGGGCGGCTGGCTTCCATAGGCGGCGGTGCCGACGAGGTGATGATGGGCATCATCGCCAAGTACATGGGCCTGGTCAAAAGCAAAAAGCCTGCAGCCTGATGACGCCCGCCATGACCGGCAAGCTGCTGATCACCCGCTCGGGTGAGGTCGAGCATTGGACGCTGCACGACCCTGCCACACGCAATGCGCTGACCGGGGAGCTGGTGGACGCGCTGCGGCAGGCCTGCGAACGGGTTGCAGCAGACAGCGACCTGCGCTTTGTGGTGTTGCAGGGCAGCGGCGGCGCCTTTTGTGCCGGTGGCAGCCTGGGCGGTTTCGCCGCCTCGATTGGTCAGGCACTGCCGGCCGGGCAAGTGGACCCGCTGATCGGGATGAATGCGGGCTTTGCTGCCTTGCTCAACAGCCTCTGCGCGCTACCGCAAGTGTTGCTGGTGGCTGTGGACGGGCCAGCCATGGGTGGCGGCCTGGGCCTGGTGTGTTGCGGCGATTTTGTGCTGGCCGCGCCCAGCGCCGTGTTTGCCACACCCGAAGTCACGCTGGGCGTGGTGCCCGCACAAATTGCACCCTTTGTGCACCGGCGGCTGGGTGACCGGCGGGCACGTCAGCTGCTGCTGTCCGGGGAAAAACTGTCTGCCGAGCAGGCCTTGGTGCTGGGGCTGGTGGACGAAGTCGCGGCTGAGCTGCAAGCCGCCGTGTCGCGCCGCATCAGCGTCTTGCGCCGCGCCGCGCCCGGCGCAGTGGCCCATACCAAAGCCCTGCTGTCCATGCTGAATCAGGCTCAAGCCGCCGATTTTCCTGAGCAGGCAGCTATCAGATTTGCAGCGAATCTGCGCAGCCCGGAAGCTGCCGAAGGGCTGGCGGCGTTTGCGCAGAAACGCAAGCCGGGGTGGGCCGCATGAGTGCGACCGCCATCCGCTGCCTGCTGATTGCCAACCGCGGCGAAATTGCGCGCCGCATCATCCGCACCGCCCACCGCATGGGCATCGCCACGGTGGCGGTGTATTCCGACGCCGACGCCAGTGCCCTGCACGTGGCTGAAGCCAGCAGCGCGGTGGCCTTGGGAGGCAATGCGTCGGCCGAGTCTTATTTGCGCATCGACAAGTTGCTGGCCGCTGCCAGCACATCCGGTGCGGACGCGGTGCATCCTGGTTACGGCTTTTTGAGCGAGAACGCAGGCTTTGCCCAGGCCGTTGTCGATGCCGGGCTGACCTGGGTCGGGCCACCGCCAGAGGCGATTCGTGCGCTGGGCGACAAGGCCAGTGCCAAACAACTGGCCTTGCAACGCGGTGTTCCCTGCCTGCCCGGCTATCAGGGGGCAGACCAGTCGGATGCCCGTCTGACGGCTGAGGCTGAAAAACTGGGCTACCCGCTGATGGTCAAGGCCGTGGCGGGCGGGGGCGGGCGCGGCATGCGGCTGGTGCATATATCGGCGCAGCTTCTGCCGGCCCTGCAAAGTGCCCGCTCCGAAGCGCTGTCCGCCTTCGGCAACAGCGACTTGCTGCTGGAACGCGCGCTGTTGAGCCCGCGCCACGTCGAGGTGCAGGTCTTCGCCGATACGCATGGCCATTGCATCCATCTGGGCGAGCGTGACTGTTCGGTTCAGCGGCGTCATCAAAAGCTGATCGAAGAGTCGCCCAGCCCGGCGGTAGATGCCGACCTGCGTCAGCGCATGGGCGCCTGCGCGGTGGGCCTGGCTCAGGCGGCCGGTTATGTGGGTGCGGGCACGGTGGAGTTTCTCGTGGACTCAAGTCCAACGCGTGCTGACCAATTTTCCGACGGGCCGCCCCTAGGAAAATTAGCCCCCTCGGGGGGCAGCGCCGTACACGAAGTGACAAGCGTGGGGGCCAACTTCTTCCTCATGGAGATGAACACGCGCTTGCAGGTCGAGCATCCGGTCACGGAAGCCGTGACCGGGCTGGACCTGGTTGAGTGGCAATTGCGCATCGCGCAAGGCGAGGCGCTGCCGCTGCAGCAGGAAGAGATCACCTTCAGTGGCCACGCCATCGAGGTGCGCCTGTGTGCCGAAGACGACGATTTTTCTCCGCATACCGGGCGGGTTCTTCACTTTGCAGAGCCTCTTCACGCGCGCTTTGACTACGCGCTGCAGGTCAGGGGAGAGGTCACGCCTTTTTACGACTCCATGCTCGGCAAGCTCATCGTCCACGGTGGCACCCGCGCG
>Ga0105046_10008645_pt1 | contig 15986 bp, 10 predicted proteins | sample MAT03_FD_78385 | JGI IMG/M metagenome (GOLD analysis project Ga0105046, IMG submission 78385) | Freshwater microbial communities from Lake Fryxell liftoff mats and glacier meltwater in Antarctica - MAT-03 (megahit assembly) | ecosystem: Environmental > Aquatic > Freshwater > Ice > Liftoff...
ATTGCGATGAGATGGCACGAGGATGGCATCTGGAGGTTCCTGGCCGGCCAGCTGGGCATGCAGATGGCTTTGGATGATGCGTGCCTTCATGTCGAGGCTGGCGGCGTCGTCCGCACCCAGGGTCGCGTTCGGAACCTGCACGGTGAGCCAGGGCAGTTCGGCGATGCCCGCCTCACGGCAGCCGTCGGCGTATCCGCGGTCACGATCGGCGAGCCAACCCGGCCACGACGCCGTTTCTACAAGCTGTTCACGTAAGCGTAGGATGCGTCGATGGCCGCGTCGGTTCAGCCAGCGCACCAGTTCGTGGCAACCAGCGGCATGGTCGCTGACCACGGTGTCGATGCCGGGCAGATCCTCACCATCGGCATGGACCACGACCGGAAGACGCAGCCGGGCGAGGTGACCGACCAACGGTCGCAGCGCATCACCCTCGACCATCTCGTGCATCAGCAGCAGGCCGCGCAGACCACCGCCGGCCAGGGCATCGAGGTCGCCGCCCAGAGCACGATCAGGTTGGAGGATGGCGGCATGCAGATGACTGCGCCCGAGCGCACTGATGATTCCGGCATAGACGGCCACGCTGTCGGCCAGGGCCTGGCGGGTGCTTAACTCACCAAGGTCGAAATGTCGCCCAACAATGCCGACCATGCGATCCAGGCAGGCGCCAGGAACCGGGGTGACAGCCGGGCGCAGCCAGCCACGTCGAGCTAGCGGACGGATCAGGCCCTCGCTGGCGAGTTGCTCCAGAGCGCCGTGCATGGTGAATCGACTGACGCTGACACGTCTGGCCAACTCGGCCTCGGAGCCCAATCGTGCGCCTGGCGTGAAGGAACCATCCGCAAGCCAAGCACGGAGTTGGCGCAGCGCTTTGCCCAAGGGACGACGATCAGACAGGTCCATACAGGCACTATTCAGCAATAACCAACTATGCAACAAGCATGCAATGCAGGTGTCGCCAACAGCCGCCCTCTGGCTATCATGACACGTATCATGCGGTGCCAGGCCTCTTTCAGCACGCCATTTAGCTCAACCACCCGATCAGCGTTCTCGCTCATCGAGTTGCTGGTCGTGGCGACCATCATCGCGGTCCTGGCGGGCATGCTGCTGCCGGCGATCAAGATGATCAAGATCGCCGCTCAGGGTGCACGTTGTGGGCAGTCGATGCGCGGCTTTGGCGTGGCCTTGCTCGCCTACAGCGTCGATTTCGACAGTATGATTCCGCCCAACTCTTACTTCCTCAACCCAGCCTGGAAGCGCTGGTACGACTATATCAATCCCTACATCGCCGAGGACGTGCCCATGACGCAGAAATGGTGTCCGGCGTGGGGGCGAACCGACCTGCTCAACATCTACGCCTACAACTCCTCCAACGCATTCAAGGCGAACGGCAACTCCAACGGCTTTCAGCTCGACCGCTTCCGCAAGCCAGCGGCGTGGATGTTCATGGGCGAGACCTGTGTCAGCGGCTACGGCATCCTGGATTCCTACACGTTTGCTCCGTGGAATCCGAACAGCGGACTTTTACCGGTTCATGCTGGCAGCGTCCGGCTGTCGCACCGCGGGCAGTCCAACTACCTGTTCCTCGACGGTCGCGTCAGCCTGGATCCACCGCTGCTGCAGAACGTCACGAGCCAGCCGAACTTCTGGATCGGGCGGCCGTAGTCAGCGCTTTGCAGGCGGGGCTGGCTTGAACATCGGCGCGACCACAGCTGGGTCGTAGCCAAGGTACAGCGGGATGAAGTAGTTGCCGGTATAGCTGCTGCGCTGCGGCAGGTCATCCTTGGTCAGCTTCTTTGTCTCGCCGCCGCGGGTCTCCCAGATCGCCTCACGGAAGACGTTGCCCATGTTGCAGTAGCTGATCAGACTGACCTGGCCGTCCTCGTTGAGCACCAGCGGCTTGCCTGCGTCCTTCATCGAGTTGTTGCGGTAGCCGCCGAGTACTTCCAGCACGCCGCCTTTTCTGACCGCGAAGCCTTCGGTCGGGCCTTCGGTCTTCCACGCCAGCACCCACAGCCGGCCACCGTCGACCGGGAACTGAGCGGTATTTTTGTTCTCGTTGTTGATGCTGCGTGCGAACAAGCGGACGTTGGCCGGGCAGAAGCGCGCCGCAGGCCCGGTGTTGGCCAGGGCCATGAGGTGCGCGGTCACCGGCTGATCGGTGGTGAATGACGGCGCCGCATCGCCATAGCGGATGAAGATCGGGCGCGGCGCGCGCACCTCGATGACCAAGCGGTTGCCGGGATGATCGATCCACAGCGGCTGGTCGCTGGCCTCGGTGACGGCGAGAATCGGACCTCGCGCATTGGCATTCATCAAGTCAAAGCGCAGCACCGTCTTTGGCACCTGCATCTCGGTCTTCAGTTCGTAGCGCTCCTTGGCCAGCATGACGTTCGGCTTGCCGCTAGAGAGGGCGGCCTGGACGTCGCCAGCAAAGTCCTCTGGCGTGGCCCACTGCGTCGGGTCAGCATCCCAAGTTGCCGGAGGGACTTCCTCGATCGGCATGCGCATGCTGCCCGTCGCGGTGTAACTCAGGCGCAGTGGCGTGCCGTTGAGCCACTCGGCGACCTTACCGACCGGTACAGCCAGACGCGAGCCGCCGGCCTTGCCGGCGGGCACCAGCTCGGGCGGCGCGCCTGCACGCAGCGCGGCGATGCGCTTCTCGGCATCGTCGCCTGCCGCCTTGATCAGCGCAGCCTTGGCGTCGGCGATCAGCGCGATGCCATTCATGTGGAAGGCGCGGTTGCTGCCGGCCTTGTTCTGTTCAACTACGAGCAGGCGGAGGGCGCTGACCGCCGCCAGCCGGCCGCCGAAGTCGAGCAGGCAGGCCTGTTTGCCACCACCGCCAAGCCCGACGATGCGCGCGACCGGCGTATCGAAGGTCTTATTGCCGTCGGTGTCAGCCCACACCTCAATCTCCTTGGCGAAGTAGTTGCCGAACCGCTCAGCACCGCCCAGTTCGATGCCGGCGAGATCGGCGACCGGCGCCGGGAAGATGATGTCGACCCACACCGGGTCGCGCGCGGCTTTGACCGTGTTCGGTCCACCGGCGAGGAAGGTGTCGGGATTACCGTCGAGCAGCTTGTCCGGCCCACCGTCGCCGTTGGTGCCGAATGAGGCGGTAGCGGTGGTGCCAGTGGGGATGACGAGGGCGGCCCCGCGGCGGCGCAGCGATTCTGCGCAGTCGATCGCCTTGCCGTAGCCAGAGGTCTCAACATCGCGCACAAACAGCTGCGCTTCGGGATGGTCGAGGACGATGGCGGCGGCAGCTTTATCGCCACGCGTCAAGCGGCTGTCGAGCAGTACGACGTGCGCCGCCGCCCCGGTGATGCGTAGGGCCGGCACGCTGTTCTCGCTGGCGATCTTGCGTAGGCTCGGGCACGAGCCATCGATGTGGATGCCGGTCTGCTTCTGGCCCTTGAGCGTCACCCACTCAATCGCCGGGCTGACCTCGGCGGAGCTCAGCAGCTCGATGCCGTAGTCGAAACCCTGGATCGTGATGTCATTGAAGTAGCCCTGCACCGCCCAGGTCGGAAACCACAGGCCGGCGTGGCCCTGGCCGTCGCCGCTGCGCACGGTGAGGTTGTCGATCGAGCAGGCGTTGGCGCCCATGAAGAGGACGCCGACCGCGCCAGGATTGTCCGAGCCGGTGTCGATAGTGATATTACGCAGTTCGTTGCCCCAGGCGATGCCGCACTGGTGGTGCTGCCAGTCCTTCGACCAAGTCAGCAGTGGCTTGCGCGAGCCGGCCTCGAATCCGGGACTCGCGTCTTTCAGCCTGATGGTGGTCTTGCGGCGATCCTGGCCGATCAGACGCAGGCCGCAGAATCCCTCGCGCACCTCCTTGTCGGGCACGATGCTGTCGCTGACCACATAGGTGCCGTTGGGCACGTAGAAGAACGACGGCCCGCCTGGCCCCCGTTTCTCGCGCATGCGCTCAACCCCATCGCGCACCGCGTTCATCATCGCGACGAAGGCGCGGGTATCGTCGGTCTTCCCGTCTCCGGTGGCGTTGTATGGCGGTCTGGTGATGTCCCACACCTGGCCACCGTTCTCGCCCAGTGCCTTGGCCGGCCAGACGATGTTCAGCGCCGGTTGGCGGTCGCCGGGCGGAGCGGTTTCTCCCGCAGCGATCGGCAGGAGTGGCAACAGCATGATCGCGATGGAGACGTGGCGGCAGATGGCTTGCACAGGGAACCTCATGTCATGGAAGGGACACGATGACGGCGGACTGGGACATCCGGGCGGTGACCGCCCGGGCCAGATCATTGTGCATTTCTAAGCCGAGCTTGCACCGCCTCCGGCCGGTAGCCCGTGTATAAGGGCATCGCGTAGTTGCGGTCGTTGGAACCCCGGCGTGGCAGTTCGTCGTTGGCCACCTGGATGTTCCAGTCGCCGCGCCGTTCCCAGACCGCCCACGGGTACTTCCTGCCCATGTAGCTGGTGGCGATCACACTGACGTCGGAATCGTTGTTGATGACCAGCGGATAAACGATGTTGGGCTTGTCGGAGTGGGCGGTGAAGTTCTGGTAGCCGCCGAGCACCTCAAGACAGCCGCCGTTCTCGACCAGGAAGGACGGCTGCCGCTCTTCGGTCTTGAAGCCCAGCACCCACATCAGGCCGCCGTTGACGCGGAAATTCGGCCTGAGTGCCTTGAAATCATGGACCTCCTCGTTGATGCTGCGGGCGTAGAGGCGGACGTTCTTCGGACAGGCCTTCGGGCTGGTCATGCCGGTCAGGGCGGAGCCGTTCTGCATGTGTACGCTGACCGGCTGGTCTGTCTCGACATCGACGCCGAAGCGGCCATTGCGGAAGTGGATCGGCCGCGGTGCCTGCATGATGAACCAGGCGCAATACCCGTTCTCGACCCACAGCGGTTCGGCCGAGGCCAGGTCGATTTGGAAATGGCACGCCCACCTGCCTCCGGCAGAGAAGTCCATCTGCCGGACCGTGGACGGGACCACCACCGTGGGCCAGCCCTTGCTGGTGGGGCCGATGACGTCGGCAGCGGTGGGGAAGCAGATCGCCGGCTTGCCGGAGTTGAGCGCCGCCTGGACGCGCTCGACCACCGTGCCCTGGAAGTCCGACGGGCAGGCCCAGTTGTCCGGGTTGGACTCCCACGGGACCAGGGCCACCTCCTCGACCGGCAGGTCCATCGACTGGGTTGGGGCGTCGGCCAGGGTGCGGACGAGCGGGCCAGAGACGTACTCGACCACATCGCCGGTGAGGACGGTCTTGCCGTAGGCATCCAACGCGGCCGGATAGCCGCCCACGACCAGGTTGCGCAGGAACACCTGCGCGCCCGGCTCCTTGGCGTTCATCACGATGGCGGCGCCGGTGGCGTCCTTGCCGCCCTCAAGCCGCGAATCGATCAGCACGGTTTGGGAGAAGGGGTCGTCGACCACCACCGCCGGGACCGGCCCGCGGAAGAGCAGGCGGCGGATGGACGCGGCGTGGGGGCCGACCTCGTAGCCCGCCATATGCTGGCCGGTGAGGGTGACGTACTCCAGGGTCGGCTGGGCCTCGCGGCTGTCGCTGCCCTTAATGCCGACGTTGAAGCCGTCGATGCTGATGTCGCAGAAGTGGCCTTGCACCGACCACCAGGAGAAGTGCAGACCGATCTTCCCCTGGCCGTCGCCAGAGCGGAGGCTGAGGTTGTCGATCGACGACGAGTTGGCGCCCATAAAGGTCATGGCAATGGCGCCGGGATTGCCGCTGCCGGTATCGATGGTGAAATTACGCGCCAGATTGCCCCACAGGATGTTGCCCTCGCCGGGCTTGATCCCCTCCCAGGGCAGTAGGGTCTTGGGCTTTGCCGGGTCGCCGAAGCCGGTGGCCTTGTCGGCCAAGCGGATGGTGGTGGTGGCGCGGTCCTCTCCGACCAGGCGGAAGTAGCAGAACCCATCCGGTCCGGCATCATGCTGGCTGACCAGCGCGTCCGACACCAGGTAGGTGCCGTTGGGCACGTAGACGATCCAGGAGCGGCGTTTGGCGAGTTGCTCGTCAGCGATGAAGTCGAGCACCTTGATGAACGCCTGGGTGTCATCCGTCTTGCCGTCGCCCACAGCGTTGTATGGCGGGCTGCGGAGGTTGATCACTGGCCCGCCGTTCTCACGCAACATCGCCTTGGGATAGACGATGTGCATGCGGATGTGGCGGTCGCCCGCCTCTGGGACGGACACCTTGCGCAGCTTCGGCGCTGGCGCTGCGCCCTTCGGCCGTTCAGCCAGCAGGATCAGTTCGTTCATGCTGAAGCAGCGCTTTGTGCCGGCGAGGTTCTGCTCGGTGACCAGGAAACGCAGGCCATGAGCCTTCGCCACCGGCTTGTCGAACAGCCAGCGGCCCGCCGCCTTGGCGCCGGGGCCGAGCTTCACCTTGGCTCCCAGGGTGTCGAACTCGCCCTTGCCGGTGGTGTCCAGCCAGAACTCTGCCTGCTTCGGGTAGTAGTTCCCGAAGCGATCGGATTCCCCGGTTGCGACGCCGAGGAGGTTCTCCACCGGCCTGCCGAAGGTGAGGTCCACCCAGACCGGCTTGTCCGCCGATTCGGCGGAACCCTCGGCCCCGCTCAGGGCGGTCTGCGGGTCGCCGTCGATCAGTTTGTCCGCACCGCCACCGTCCGCGGTGCGGAACGAGGCAACCGCCTTGGTCCCGTCCGGATAGCGCAGGGTCGCGGCGCCCAGCAGCCCGTCCTCGGCTGTCGCGCCAACGGAGGTGCCGATGGACAGCAGCGTCACTAGGATCGCCCAGGCGGCGGTTCGATGGGATGGTTTGACTGTGGTCATAGCGACTCTCCTGGGAAAACGTGGCTCGCTTGCCGCCGGCATCGATTTCGGTGCCGTGGTAGTCGCACATCGTCGATCTGGTCTGGTGGTCGCATCATCCGAGGGTTGTGCGAGTGGAGGTGCAGACGGCTCATCGGACTACGGTGACCCGCTCGCCGCCGGTGATCAGCAGATAGGCCGGGGTGCGCAGGAGCGCGGCCTGCACCGTGCCGCCATCGTTGGCGACCTGCGCCTCGTTACCATACAGGTCGATCGGGCGGCACCCCGCCGTGCCCCCGACCCGTTGCCGCACTGTGGCATCCGGCTGCTTGTCGTCATGCCACAGGCCGACCTGGTTTCGGCGAGGTTTCTGCCGCACCAAGTAATGTGACTCCAGCGCAGAACACGAGCAGGAGGGTGATGTTGAGGCGGTTCATGGGATCCTTGGGCTTGCGGGCAGCATGGCTATGAGCTGAATGTGCGTGGCTGCTGCGGGTTGCCGACCATCATTCCAGGATGATGTAACCAAACTTCTCGATGTCCTTGCCGGGATGGATGCCGTCGAACCACTTCATCACCCGGACCCGGCCACGACCGTCGTCCTCGTTGATCATGAAGGTCAGGCGCACCAGCTTGCCTGGGACATAGTCCAGGCCGAGCTGCGCGAAGGGCAGGTAGATCTCGTAGGTGGTAGTGCCGCCGTCGCGTTTGGCCGCCAGCGGCGCGCTGAGCGCCTTACCGACCAGGCTGGCGTCCGGGCTGAGCCAGCAGAAGCCGTAGCCGCCGCCGCTCTCGGTCAGGCCGAGCTCGGTGTGCTTGCCATCAACGAACAGGGCGATCTGAATGCTGTCCTTGGCCCACAACTTGACGCTGGCCTCGCCGGGGGCGTGAGTCTGGTCCCTGACCGCGAAGCCGAGGAAGATGCCGGCGCCGTCATGCGCCAGGGTCACCGTGGCCGAGAGATCCTCGGCATTTGTCCACAGCGGGGTCTGCGGATCGGAGACCAGGTCTTGGATCTCGGTTGCTTGGTCCACGACGATGCGACCGGCATTGGCAGGGCGCACCGGCTTGCCGTCGGCGGCGAGCGGCTTGGCGCTGCGCGGCAGCAGTTCGCCGACTCCGACCATCAGCGGCAGGGTCTCGTCGATGCCGACCTCGGGCGCGGTGATGTGCAAGGCGTAGCCGACCGTGCCGGCAGCCAAACCCTTGGGCAGGGCGAAGGAGAAGGTCTGGGTCGCGCTGCCGTCCTTGGCCAGCGCCACCACCGCCTCGGCGACGGTCTTGCCCGTCACATCGGCGATGACCAGACGCAGGCTGGCGTCCTTGCCCCACGGGTTGGTGAAGGCGGTGCTGAACGCCACCGCCGCACCGGGGCTGACGCCGATCAGGCCGGGCAGCTTCGCCCACGCTGGGGCCTGCGCCGGGCCGACGGTGATGCCCTTGGGGATGCGCAGGTACATCGGATAACCGGTGGTGCGCAGGGCGATGTTGCCGTTCTTCGGCACCAGCTGTTCGCTGCGGCCGAACATGTCGACCAGCCCGACCCCGCCGCTGGCGGCGAAGCGCTGCAGGGAGACGGCGCCCGGCTCGGTGGGGCAGAACAGCCCGGGATGGCCGCCGTCCTCGCGCAGCAGATCGCAGACCATCAGCCGCGAGTCGATCGCCAACTCGCCCTTGCCGACGGTGTTGGCGAGATTACGGATGAGCTCGTTCATCGCTTGGCCGCTCGGCTTGAGCCGCTGGTTGGGCGAGATCAGGCCCCAGTTCTCGCCGCCGAGATAGCCGCCCTGCGGATCGTAGGTGTCGGTGGTGGTGAACCAGGTGTAGTACAGCGAGTTGGCCTGGGTCTTTGCCCAACCAATCTTTTTGACCAGGATGTCGGCTTGTTGCAGGCGTTCGGCCGGACTGTCGTGGCTGACCGAACCGGCCTCGCTGTTGCCGAGCAGTTGCTGCTCCTTCGCTTTACCGCCTTTCTCCAGCCAGCCCTCGACCATGCGCTGGCGAGTGATGTAGCTGGACAGTGGGCCGTGGGCGTGCCACACCGCGACGTCGGCTTCCTTGGCCAGCTCGGTATACATGCGCGGGTTGAAGTCCTTCTTCTCCTTGCCGTGCGCGACGGTGTTGCCGCCGGTGCCCAGCTTGATGCCGGGCGCGCCGGCGCGCATGCCGCTGGCCCAGGCCCGCCACATCTTCAGATAGACGTCGATCTCGGGCTTGTAGCAGAAGTCCGGCAGGTCGGGTTCGTTGTAGTATTCCACCGCCAGGATCTTGTCGACGTAGGGAGCGTACTTCTTCTCCGCATCCGACTTCACCCAGGCCTCGTAGGCGGCATAGTCCGCCGGCTCGCCGCGGTCATCGCCCTTGTCCTCGGGCTTGATCAGCGCCTTCGGCATGCCGCCGAAGCCGGCGGCGCAGAGCATGCCGAGATCCATCACCCGCTTGTCGGGTGCGCCGGTGCGGTAGCAGTCCATGCCCAACGGCCCGACCACCTCGCGGAAGACGAAGGCGTTCTCCTCGTCGGCGATCCAATCGGCCGGATGTTGCGAGCCGATCCACATGGCGCTGCGATTGATCCGCTTGCCGTTGAGCGCGACGATCGCCACCTGGTCGGTATGCCGGGCGGCGACGCCGTCGGTCGCCACGGCGAGGTCGACCTCGTAGTGGCCGTAGGGCTGCTGGCCGAAGTCGATGGGGACAACCACATCGCCCCACTTCGGCATCGTCACTGGCACGATGCGTTCAGCCAACAGGGTCAAGCGTTTCGGGTCGTAGGACGAGTACAGCTTGGCGGTCAGCGGCGCTTGCAGCTCGACATCGAGGGCGTTGCGCAGCCGGTACTTGGCCACCAGCGGTTTGGCCGGATCGTAGGCCAGGGATTCCCACACCGGGGCTATCGTCACCCGCTGGTTGCGTCCGACGGTGCCGATCACGGTCAGGTCGTCGATCAGCGCCTCGCCCTTGGCGGCGGTGCTGCCGTTGAAGAACACCAGCTGGATGCGGTAAGGTGGGGCCAAGGTCTTCGCCGGGGCCCAGGTCTTCGCCGACAGGTCGAGGCTGTAGTCGGCCCATTCGCCGCCTTTCAGCTCGACGGCTGGCGTGGTTACCTTCTTCCCCTTGCTGTCGGTCATCTCGAAATTGATCGAGCTGGCGTAGCCTTGTGGGTTGGCTCGGAAAGTGATGCGGTCGATGAAGCACTCCTGGTCGCTGATCTTGCCGCGCTTGGCCCACAGCCGGCCTTTGTCCTTGAGCCAGTAGCGGAACACGCCGACGCCCTGGCCGTTGCCCACGCCCGGGCGGTAGGCTCCGCACAGCCACATGTGCGCACCATAGAGGCGGTCGCCTTCGGGCTGGTCGCCATTGGCGCCCCAGGTGCGCCACGAGGAGAGGTCCTCGAAGTCTTCGATCACGTAGCGCATCTCGCGATCGGCCATGCTGTCCTGGAGCAGCAGCCCACCGACCTCGGCGAGGATGAACGCACGCATCGTGCCCTTGAGCGACTGCTTGGTCACGCGCAGTTCCAGCCCGTACACGGCCGGCAGGATGCTGCTGAAACGCTTGCGCCCCTCGCCGCCGTCGGTCGCGCTGCCGACCTGGGTGTCGTAGACGCCCGTGCCGGTGGTGTCAGCCCAGAACTCCATCGTCTCCCAGCGGTAGTTGCCGAAGGGATCGCTACGCCCCAGGGTCAGGCCGCCGAGGCCGGCGATGGCCGTGGGGAAGCGCAGGAACACCGACGCGGGCTGGCCTTCTTTGGCCGTGCCGCTCTTCGGGTTCATCTGGGTGGTCGGGTCGCCGTCGATCAACGCCTCGGCGCCTTTGCCGTCCTCGCACGCAATCGCGGTGCTGACCGTGGAGCCGGCAGGCAGATCGTCCGCGTACCAGGTGACCTTCCAGGCGTTCGGCGTCGGGGTCAGCGCCGGCAGGGTCGCGTCCGTCAGCGGTCCGATCTCGTTCATCATCCAGGCCCGGCCGCCGCCGGCGGTGTTCTGCTGCACGCAGCGGATCTCCAGCGCATAGGCGGCCGGCAGCCGGCCGCTGAAGCGGTGCGTGCCCTTGCACTGGTCGCCAGGTCCGAGCTTGTCGGTCTGGCCGACCTTGGTGTCGCAGCGGCCGTCGCCGTCGCTGTCGACCCAGAACTCGAGGATCTTCGGCCAGTAGTTGGCGAACTTGTCCGAGCTGCCGGTGACGATGCCACCGAGGTCGGCGACCGGGGCGGGGAAGGTGACCGTCACCGAGGTCACCGCATCGGGTGAGCGCGCTGTGCCGCCGCCGGGATTCATCGCGGTTTCGAGGTTGCCATCGAACAGCTTGTCCGGCCCCTTGTCCTTGTCGCAGGCGAAGGAGGCGCTGAAGGTCGTGCCCGGCGGCAGCACCAGCGGTTCGGCGGCAGCGAGGCCGGCAACGAGGAGGAGGCTGATGGAGATGCGGTGCATGGCGGATTCCGGGGCTGTCTGGTGATCGCTATCTGCTGACGGCCAACTTAACGCGCCACCAGCAACCCGATGTCGGAGATCTGCGGCGCGCGCTTCACGCCCTTGCCCTGCTCGTACTTGGTGATGCGCACTTCGATCTCCTTCACGCCGACCGGTTTGCACAGCGGGTACTGGCCGTAGGTCTTCTGGCCGGGGCCGAGATCCCGGATCGTGCCGAGAACGGTGTCGAACTTGCCGGTGCCGGTGTCGGCCGCCACTTCGATCTCGTGCGGGAAGTAGTTGTGGAACTTGTCGCTCGCCCCCAGGGTGATGCCGACCACCTTGGCGACGCCCTTGGGGAAGACGAAGCGGATGCGCAGGACGTCGCCGTTGCCGGTCCCCGGCCCGCCCGAGCACACCGTGTCGTCCTTGCCGTCGAGCAGATTCTCGAAGCCCTGTCCGGCCTCGGTGCCGTAGGTGCCGGTGACCTTGGTGCCCTCTGGCATGAGGCTGGGCTTGTGTGCCGGGATCTCGACCGGCTTGTCGGCGGCGGCGAGGGTAGCCAGGGAGAAGAGGCAGAGGATGGAGATGCGCATGGGGACCGTCCTGAGGTAGTGAGTCTTATTGGTCCAATGACTCAACGTGAGACACGGCCGCTTGTGACGAGGTGGGGGATGGCGATGACCTGCCAGCCGCGGGCGCGGATGCAGGCCAGGGCGCGACGTACGATGCGGTCGTCGGGATGGGCCCCGGCCGGCGGCAGCAGGACGAGGCTGCGGTCGAGGACGACCGGCAGCTCGGGCTCGTCGGCCACTGCCAGATGCCGTCCGGACGGCACCAGAACACCGTCTTCGACCAGCTCGGCCAGGGCCCGGGCCACGGTCGGCCGGGGTTGGCCGAGCAGTTTGGCGAGCCGCCGCTGGGCAGGCAGGCTGGCGCCGGCCGGCAGACCGGCAACGAGTCCGCGCAGGCGCTCCTCGGCACGCTGACGCGGCCGCGGCTCACCACGGGAGGACGGCATCTGGCGTGGCCGGCGACCACAGGCCGGGGGTCAGTCGGATGGAGCAGTCGAGCGGAGTCTGCAAGTTGAGCAGCACGCGGAAGCCGTCGTGATCGCCGGCGAGGTGGCTGATTTCCCACCAGGTGTGGGCCTCGGCCGGAGCGTCGACGGCGACGCGCACGGCGTTGCCGCCCTTGTGGTAGAGGCCATGGCCCGAACGCAGCTGCGCGCTGCCGCCGGCCGCCGCGCGCATGGCGCAGCCGGGCACCCGCCAGACGCCGCCGGCGTCGAAGCTCAGCTCGACCTGGGCCGGCACCCGGTCGTAGTTGGAATCGCTGGTGATGCGCAGCAGGAAGTCGCCGCCCTCGCGGACGACGGTCAGGCACAGCGACAGGTGGCCGTGGTCCCAATGCTGGCGCTCGGTCTGGGCGACTTTGTAGTACTCACCGCATTCGCGGAAGCGCACTGGCCGGTTCAACGGCAGGTCCCAGCCATGGGTGTAGTTCTTGCGCGGCAGCCGCACACCACCGGGGATCGCTTCAAAGCTATCCCCGCCCATCGGCGCGGCGTGCAGAAAGTTGGTCGCCGCGCGCACGCTGCGCAGCTCGACCTCGCCGACGCGCAGGGCGAAGGGGATGGCGGTGCCGGCACTGGCGAAGGCGGTGAGCGGTCCGTCCTTGACGAACCACAGTCGCGAGTCGGTCCAGGTGCGTTCCACGGTGGCCGGCGGCGCCTGGCGCGGCAGTTCCGGTTGGGCGGCGAGACCGGGCTGATCAAGGAAGCTTTGTACCATCCAGCCCCAGCCGTGGCCCTCTGGGCTGCGTCGCTGGGCTTGCTCGACGAGCAGGTCGGCGACCCAGGCGAACCACGGGTCGCGATCGCGCACCGCCATGGCGAAGAAGCTGTCAGCCATGGTCACCGGCACGGCGCGGCCGCCGCGGTCCTGGCGGCCGCTGATCGCGGTGATCACCGTGCCGTCGGCTTCCAGGATGGTGCCGATGAAGCGCAGGTTGGCGCGCACGTGGTCAAGGAGTTGTGGCCGGGAGAGGCACTCTGCCATGTAGCGCAGGGCGCGGTTGACCACCGCGTTGTAGATGCCGGTCGAGCGCTCCGAGTACTCGCCATCGGCGTTGATGTCGATGGTCTCGGCGAGGATCGACTCGACGTAGGGCAGGCCGCGCGCGCGCAGTTCAGGGAACTCCCGCATCGCCTGCGAAACTGCCGAACACACCACCCAGCGGTGGTTGGGCGTGCGGAAGCCACGGCCGATGATCGCCTCGCCGGCGCTGTGCACGTAACCGCCGAGCTGTTCGGCGACCTCGCTGGCCGGCGTGAAGCCAGCGGCGGCGCGTAGGCGGGCGTAACGCACGATGGGCGCGAACAGTTGTACACTAAAGGCGGTGTCGGGCGGCGAATCAAAGTCGACGCCGGGCAGATCGATCAGGCCACTCGGCCGCTGCCAGCGACGCAGGAAGGCGGTGCCGCGGCGGATGCGCTCGGCCAGCGCTGCGTCGCCGGCCAGGGCCGAACCCTCGGCGAGGTAGACCTGGCACAGCGCGGCGAGGTCACGACTGTGGGCGGTGTGGTCGGCATTGGGGAAGCCGGTATCAGCATGCAGGAAGCAGCCGTCATCTGGCCGGGCCGGATCCAGCACTTGGCGGATGAGGCTGGTGCGGACCTGGGCGGTCAGCAGGTGGAGGAGGACGGAGTAGGCATAGGGTTGCAGCATTGGCTCACTCTCTGAGCCAAACTCTACGCTGGACCAGATAAAGTCAACGCACGGCAGCCCCGTACATAGGCGCACTGTCCGGGGCATGTCGGGCGAACCAGGCGGGGCCGCAGGACCAGGCGTGGCAGGCGCTGTTGAGGTGGTGGTCGCCGTAGGGCGAGAAGCGATGGTCTGCGGGATCGAACATCTCCCAGAAGGTGCTGGCGCCGAGGCGCGTCATGGCGCCCCACACGCGGTCGATCTCGCGTGCAGCAAGCGCATCTGCGCCGCAGGCACGCAATGCTTCGACCACGTGATGGACGAGGTACGGGCTGGCCGGCAGCACGGCATCAGTGCGGGTCGTCAGTTCGGCGAAAGCGGCCTGCGCCTCGTTGCGGGTCAGGCAGCCGCCCAGAGTCAGCCAGGCCTGCGTCGCCCACGACACCTGGCGCTGCGGGCCACTGGTCCAGCAGGCGCCTGCGGCCGGGGCGAAGACCGTGCGTGCAGCCGCGCAGAGTTCACGGTGCGTGGCGAGGAACTCGGTCTGCTCAGCAGTACGGCCGAGACGTTGCGCCAGCCCGACCGCGGCATGGCAGGCGAAGGCCATGCAGCCATGGATGGCGGCCTGCTTGTCGAGGCCATCGCGCCAATCGACGAACAGCCACCAGCCGCCTGGATCGCGGAAGGCGCCATCCGCTCCGCGGAAGGCCACGGCCACGCGGATCTGATGGAAGGCGAGATCGGCGAGCCCCTCGACCACTGCGCGGTCGCCGCCATGGTCGAGCAGGTCGCGCAAGCAGGCGGCGAACAGCAGCATGTAGTCGAGGATGAATTCGGTGTCGTGGTGCGGTTTTGGCGTCAGAAATACGCAGGCCGGCACCACGCCGTCGCTCTCGCGAGTCACCCCAGCGAGCAGCAGCAGGCAGCGTTCAACTAGCCGCGGCGTGCGAAAGGTGACGCTGTCGGCCTGGGCCTGCAGGCGCAGGTCGCCCAGCCACAGCCGGCGGTCGCGCTTCGGACCGTCCTCGAAGACCTCCTGCATGCAGTTGCGCAGGGTGCGCAGCGCGATGCGGTCGATCAGCGGATCGGCATCGGGGGGCGATGCCACGCTGTCGAGCGCGGGAGCGCTGCTGACCGTCTCGACCGCGACCGACACGATGGTTGCGGTGCCAACGCCGAGCATCTCCAGATGGACGAATCGTAGCGTCGCCCGGCGCGGCAGGATCAGCGTGCTGCCATCGCCGGGGTGCTCGACCACGGTGTCCTGCAACCAGGAGCGCGGCAGCTTGCCGGCGAAGGGATCGAACTCCTCCGCTACCTCGGCCGGCAATTCGCCGAGCTGGCAGCGCAGGCGGACTGGGCCATCCGCGCGGAGCGCAAGCTGCACCTGGCCGACAACGTGCTCACCGAGATCGAAGATGAGGCGTTCGCCTCTCGCTATGGACTGCGGCAGTGCCGGCCCCGGGTCGGCGGCGCAGCGCCAGCCCTGGAAGGCGTCGGGATCGGCAACGGCGTGAACCCGGGCCGTCACATGGCGTATGGCGCGGTGCAGGGTGGGCAGGCGATCCTGCGCCGTTGCCAACCAGGCCGGAAGCAAGGTGGCAAACGCGGAGTTATGAACCATGTTAGGATGGTCTTCTGGCCTGACCCTGGTCAATGGACAGAAGTCAAATATTCACAGATACTTGCATAAAATTGACAGCGGACTATTCAGTTATTGATCTGGCTGTCACGACCGTTCGTCTGGTCGGTCCAAATAGAACCATGATCAGCCAACCTGATCCTCGCTGCTGCAGCTTCATCGGCTACAGCAGCATGATCCGGACCTAGGAGCAGGCGGTGTGGGCCAAGGGCGATTTCCCGCGTCGCGCCTACCACCACGACAATTACTACGTGCCGCTCTTCGCCCAGTTCGATCCGGTCGACGCAACGGCTTCGCATCCAGCCTGCCGATGGTCAATGGCGAGGCCACGGTCGATGCCGTCGAGGCGGATGGCGACCTCGTCCTGCTCGTCGGCAGCATGCGTCTGACCACGGCGTGGAAGAAGATGCAGCTCGCCGAACTGGCCTCGCTATCCAATTCCTTGGCCAGGACCGGCGGTGAGGAGGAC
>Ga0105046_10008646_pt1 | contig 15985 bp, 15 predicted proteins | sample MAT03_FD_78385 | JGI IMG/M metagenome (GOLD analysis project Ga0105046, IMG submission 78385) | Freshwater microbial communities from Lake Fryxell liftoff mats and glacier meltwater in Antarctica - MAT-03 (megahit assembly) | ecosystem: Environmental > Aquatic > Freshwater > Ice > Liftoff...
ACTTGTGTCGACGAGGTCGGTTTAACAGACTTGGCCATTTTCCTGCCGGTCGCCTAATAGCGGAGCATTCTCGGAAAAATTGCGTCTTGAGAGCATTGTCCGAACTGTGCAATTTTGAACCGAGCGATTGCAAGGCGTCATAGCCGAAGCTCAACCCATACGATTGACTGTAGGCCCGGTCGGAGACCAAAAACGCCTGGCGGAAGCATTCGATCGCCGTGGTCGACGGAACGTGATTGGCGAAATGCTCTTGAAGAGCCTCGCCTTGTCGCGTGGACATTTTCGACCGCTGCAAGGTGCGCGTGTACAGTTCCACTCGTTTTTCGTGCGTCCAATTTCGCCAATAGTATTTGCAGAGGTACAAGTCGCCAGTCATAACTCATAACCACCAACGGCGAGGTGTACCGGTCGGCGACCCCCTTTTTTCACTCCACTTTGCACACGACTAGGGTGAGGTCGTCGGTCAGCGGGACGCCGGAAGAGAACTCCCGTTGATCGGCGAGGATCAGGTCGCGGAGTTCGCGCTCGGGTTTGGAACCGGCGCGGGTCATGCACGCCATGAGCCGTTCGCTGCCGTATTGCTCGCCGATTTCGTTGCGGGCTTCCTGCAAGCCGTCGGTGAAGAAGGCGAGTGCGTCGCCCGGTTCGAGGACGACTTCACGCTCGCTATAAACTTCATCCGGCATGATGCCGAGCAAAAATCCTTGGGCCGAGAGTTCTTTCACCAGCCCCGTTTTTGCCCGGTAAAGCACGGGGTACGGGTGACCGGCGTTTGAAAAGCGCAGCACCCGCGTTCGCCGATTCAAGACACCGTAGAAGGCGGTGACGAAGCGCTCGTCGGCCACGTCCATCAGCCGGCGGTTCATTTCCGAAAGCACCTGACCGGGGCTGATCGTGTCGTTGGCCACCTCGCCGAAGGCGAAGCGGGCCATCACGGCGACCATCGCGGCCGCGACGCTGTGCCCGCTGGCATCGGCGATCAAGATGCCGAGGTGATCGGCGTCGGGGGCCGCGAAGTCGTAATAGTCACCGCCCAAGTGGTCGAGTGCGGCGTAGTGGAACGCCCATTTCAATTCGGGCCAATCGGGCGGGTTCCGCGGCAGTAACAACTTCGTTTGGAGCCGCCCGGCCGCGCGGAGGTTGTGGAGCACTTCGGAATCGCGGGCCATGAGTTCGTCGTTCGATTTCCGCAACTCCTGCGTCCGGCTTTCGACGCGCTCGTTCAAATAATCGGCCCGGCTCGCCATGAGGATCCGCGTCGACACCAAGCCGATCACGCGGTCGCCTTCGATCACGGGCAGGTGGCGGACCTTCAACCGCTGCATCGCTTCGATGGCTTGATCCCAGCCCAAATCGGGGTCGATCGTGTGCGGCGTCGAGGTCATCCACTGCGATACCGGGAAGTCGCGCCACTGGTAAGTTTCGGCCAGCGCGACGCGTCGGAGCAGGTCGCGCTCGGTGAAGATACCCAACAGCCTGTGCTCGGCATCGACCACGAGCACCGAGCCGATCCGGCGCTCGTTCATCAGATCGAGGACATCCCGCACCCGCGAATCGGGCGGCACCAATTCCGGATTCCCCTGCATCGCCTGTCGCACCGAAAGCTCGGATCGGATGATGACAACCCCTTAAAAAATTGCGGCGAGAACCGGACGCGGACGCGGCGCGGAACTACATATTACCTTACTACGATTCCCCGCGGCACGGAGTTCTGCAAACAGATGCTCGGAACGATCCCCCAAGCGGCCGTGCTGGCCTACCGCGACGGCCTGATTTGCATGGTGACGTCTCGGAGCGGTCGCCGCTGGGTGATCCCCAAAGGGCAGATCGAAGCCCATCAATCGCCACGGGACGCCGCCCTCGCCGAGGCTTGGGAAGAAGCCGGACTATTGGGAAAGGTCGATGCCGAGCCACTCGGGATGTTCGTTTACGAAAAGAACGAGGCAAATCACCAAGTCGCCGTCTACCGCATGACGGTCACCACCGAGCGTGCGGATTGGCCCGAAAAGAATCAAAGGATGCGCGAATGGGTCCCGATAGCAGACGCGCTCGGCCGCATCGAAGAACCGGAGCTGCAAGAAATCGTCCGGCTCTTGGCTACCCCAGCAGCGGCAGAATGACGCGGTCAACATCGGCTTCGGACTGAACCGAACCGACATCGCCGAACAGTTCCCAACTTTCCCGCAGTTCCGCCGATTGGCCCGGTGCGAGCGCGCCGAGTTCGCCGACGGTTTCCATTTCGAGCATATCTTCGTTGGAGAACGTCTGGTAGCGCGTCCCGCGATCCGGGTAGATAGCCCCTTCACGGTAGTCGAATCGCTTTACGAAGAGCGCGTTGGAGTTCAAATAGCCGACCCAACCTTCGCGGTGGGCCAAGCCGATTTTCGTCGGTCCTTTGGTCACGTCCTGCTTGAGGAAGATGTACTTCTTGCCGAAGGTCCATCGGCGGTCGGCGAAGTCGAAGTAGGGCCACAGAATCAGTTCTTGATTCGGGGCGAAATCGGCCGGGGACTTCGCCTTTTTTGGGTGGCCGGGGTGCGGAGCTTTCCCCGGCAACGGGATGATTTCGACGCCGCCGGGGGCCATTACGGTCGGGCCCCACGGGGCGAGTTCGGTCGGCGCCGTGCCGATGTTCGTGACTTTCAACACGACCTCGACCCGCGTCCCGGTCGGAGCCAGCGTCAGGTGCATTTCTTTTTGCACACCGTACACGGTCTCCGGCGGCGGTGTGAATTTCGCGCCGAATTCGCCGATGGGTTCCCACTCTACGGCGCTGTTGTCGGCGAAGTAAGTCCGCGTCAAATCTTCCGGGGCGAGCCAGAAGCGGTGCCCGCCGCGGATTTGCCACTCGGTTTCGCCGGTGCCGCCCATCATGGAGTCGTAGTTTTTCATCACGTTGAATCCGCCCGGTTGGCGGTACGCGATCACCCGCGGGCCGACGTCGAGCGTGACGATCAACTCGGCCGAAGCGTTGCTGATTTTGAGGTTGTTCTTCCATCCCCGGTATTCGACGACTTCGAGCACAGAGACACTCCTGAGATCGACCATTCGATAGAAAAACTGAGCCGTATACTACCACCCGAATTCGGCGGAGACAACAGACATGAGCCAACCCCGGTACCGGCCAGCGGAACTCATCGACTTCGCCGCCGCGCTCTTCGCCGCGTCGGGCTGCGATGGCGACAAACCCCGCATCATCGCGGCGGGGTTGGTCGAAGCCGACTTGCTCGGCCACACGACCCACGGCTTGCAATTGGCACCGGCGTACCTCGCGGAATTGGCGTCCGGTGCGATGGCGGGGCAGGGGGGTCCAACGGTTCTCAACGACCGCAGCGCCGCCGTGACGTGGGACGGCCATCGCTTGCCCGGCGTCTGGCTGACCGCGAAGGCGGTCGAATTGGCGTGCGACCGCGCCACCGCGCACGGCGTGGCGACCGTGGTCATCCGCAACAGCCACCACATCGGTTGCTTGGCGGCGTTCTTACAGCGTGCCACCGATCGCGGATTGATGGTCACGATTGCTTGTTCCGACCCCGCCGGCGCGAGCGTCGCACCCTTCGGTGGTCGCCGGGCGGTCTTCACGCCCGATCCGTTCGCCGTGGGTATCCCGACCGACGGCGATCCGATCCTCATCGACATCAGCGCTTCCATCACCACCAACGGTTCGGCCAATCGCTTGCGGAAAGAAGGGAAGACGTTCGCCGGGCTCTGGGCGATGCAGGCTTCGGGCGAACCGACCGACGACCCCGAAGCGCTGTTCACCGATCCGCCCGGCACGTTGTTACCGACCGGTGGTTTGGATCACGGGCACAAAGGCTACGGGCTGGCGTTGATGGTCGAAGCCCTGACGCAAGGACTGAGCGGCTTCGGCCGTGCCGAAGCGCCGACCGGGTGGGGCGCGTCGGTCTTTGTGCAAGTCCACGACCCGGCCGCATTCGGCGGGATCGAGGCATACTGCCGTCAAACCGGTTGGCTCGCGGACGCTTGCCGGGCCACGCCGCCGATGCCGGGAGTCGAGGCGGTGCGGTTGCCGGGAGAGCGCGGCTTGGCGAACAAACGCCGCGCGCTGGCCGAGGGCGTGGTCCTGTATCCCGGAATCGTGGAAGCGCTGAAGCCGTGGGCCGAGAAATCCGGCGTGATTCCAACCCGACCGGTGGACTGACATTTCCGGTTCGTCATTCACCGTGGTACACTTCCTACGTCCGATAATGTCAATTATGTTAACTTGAAGCGCCACGAATCGCCAGAAATCCAAGGCTTCGGTGCGAACCGGCAGAATCGGATTCCAACGCCGCCGGCGCCCGCGTATAGTCGTCGCATGACACCGAATGCGAATTCGAAACTCCGCGCCGGCATGGTCGGCCTCGGGATGATCTTCGACGAAACCTACCGGCCGTTCTTCGAACGCGCCGCGACGGACGGATTGTTCCAACGGGCCACCGGGCTCGTCGAAATCGAGCTAGCCGCCGTCGCGACGCGCACCGGAGCCCGCGCCGAGAAGTATCGTGCCGGTCGGACTTTCGCCAGTTTCACCGGTGCCGATGCCGCGTCGCAACTCGCCGCTTCGGATGTCGATGTCGTCTGCGTGGCCTCCCCCGACGATCGCCACTTCGACGCCGCTTTCGCCGCCCTCTCCGCCGGTAAGCACGTGTTGATCGAAAAACCGTCCGTACTGACGCTGCAGGAACTCGACAAGCTCACAGAAGCGGCTCGGTTGAACAATGTCCTTGCCAAGGTCGTGTATCACAAGTTGCTCGACCCGGATCACAAAAAACTGCGGACCCATGTCGCAGACGGCACGCTGCGCCACGTCAACAACGGCTATTGCTCGCTCTTGGAACCGAAGTCGATCAGCGGCGGGCAATTCGCCGAGTGGATCGCGGGCCGCAATCCGGGGACGTACGTCGCCGTGCATTATTTGAAATTGATCGACTTCACCTTCGGCGACGACTGGATGCTGTCGCGGATCACGGCGACCGGCCAACGCGGATTGGTCGGTTCTCCGGATGGTTCCACTTGGGATTCGGTGCAGTTACAAGTGACATACGAGTATTCCGATTCCCGCGAGGCGACGTTCGACATCCACACCAGTTGGGTCACGCCCGACAACTTCCCCGGCTACGTCGATCAAGAAGTGCAATTCCGGTTCGACAACGGCATCTGGATCGCTCACCAGCGCAAACGCGGGGTTGAGGTCGCCATCGAAGGCCGGACGCCGAACGAGTTGAAGAACACGCCGAACCATCACTACAACGGGTCATTTTTGGAACCGTGGGGCGAGCGGAGCCAACGCGGCTACGGCATCGAAACCATCGCGCGTTTCTTCGAGGAAGTCGCCTTCGTCGAATACGGCGGAGCGAAGGACGTACGAGTCGAGCGACTGAATGCGATGCGGGAACTGCATTACAACGACCTCGCGGCGGACCGCAACTGCGTGGCCATCGTGCAGGCGATGGAAGCGATCTTGAAGGAACACGTGGCCGGGCATCCGGGTGGAGTCGCGATTATGAACACGACGGCCGGCGGCCTCTGCTTATATCGGCCGGGTATCGCCGAACCCCGAATTCTCTACAGCCCACGCGTTTGAATTCCCCCGGGGCGGCACCGATGTCGAAACCGTTCGATGCCGGCGGCAAGACACTACTCGAACTCGCACCGGCCGGGTGGCTGGCGCTGCTCGGCGCGCCCCGTCCGCCCGAAGCGATCTCGGTCATCTCGGCGGATCTTTCGACCGTCACCGCGATGGCCGATCAGGTCGTACGCGTGAATGATCCCGAACCTTGGCTACTGCACGTCGAGTTCCAAGCCCACTGGGACGACACGTTGCCCCAGCGGATGCTGGCGTACAACGGCGCGTTGCTCGCCAAGCACGGCCTCCCGGTGGCGACGGTCGCCGTTCTGATGAGCCCCGCCGCCAATGCCCGCAGTCTCAGCGGCACGATTCATGTCGCCCCGCCGCTAGGTGAACCGTGGACATTTCGCTACAGCGTCTTGCGGTTATGGCAGATGCCGGTGCAGATGTTCCTCGACGGCGCGGCTACTCTGTTGCCGCTGGCCCTGCTCGCGGATGTGCGCAAGCCGGACGTGAAGAGAGCCGCCGCCGCGGTGCAAGATCGGTTGCGGGCATTGAACGACCCGGTACTGGCGGATAAACTGATGTCGATCTTCACCACACTTCTCCCGCTGAGGTACAACGACATGACTGTCCAAGACATCGTTTCCGGTCTCGGCATCCGGGGACTGGAGCAAAACCCCGGTGTCAAAGCCTGGATTGATCGCGGATTAGCCGAGGGACAGGCCAAAGGTTTGGCTCAAGGAATGTTGGAAGGCCGGGTGGAAGGCCGGGTGGAGGGCCGGGTGGAAGAAGCACGTGCGATAATCTTGCGCCTAGGCACCGCTCGCTTCGGAAAGCCGGCGAAGCGCACCTTTGCGAAATTGGAAGCGATCACAGACCTCGCCGTGCTGGAAACGCTGACCGACAGGCTCATCCATGCCACTGACTGGAAAGATCTCTTATCTGCTCCGGCCACCAAATGACGAATTCAGCCATCGCCCATCCGGACGAACCCCGCTCAAATCGGATCCGGGCCGCATCCGGGCTTTGCGAGCCTCGTTCGCTGCGCACCTATACCCCGACGCAAGCCGTGCTCGCCAGCAGCGCGGGAATCTACCACTGGACACCCGAAGGGAAACGGCTTTTCGATTTCACCTCCGGCGTCCTCGTGGCCAATCTAGGGCACAACCCGATTCGCTGGATGGAGCGATTCCGCGTGTCCATGGGCTGGAACACTGACAATCCGGTGTCACCGGCTCCGGAAGGCTACTTTGCGGGTGCGGCTTTTTCCGCGTACAACGCCGTGACCCCGCTGGAAGTCTCCGCGAGTGAGCGACTCGCATCCGCGCTCCAAAACCGCCCCGGCGGCGCGCGGATGCACCAAGTCATGTGGGCCGCGTCCGGCTCGGAGGCGATTCAGAAAGCCCTCTGGGCCGCGCTGGCGCGCGATCGCACCCGACCGATGATCGTCGCCACTCGGTACGGTTTCCATGGTAAGAAGGGCCTCTCGAACGCTATCACCGGCTCGGAAACCGACTCCGAGCGCGACCCGCGCGTGAAGTTCATTTCCTTCCCGATGGCGGAGTGCCGGGACGTAATCCAGCGAAACGACGACTTCGACACGGCCCCGTACGAAACGGAACTGAAGGCTCTGCTGCACCAATTCGGCCACAAGATCGGCACGCTGATCACGGAGCCCTACCTCGGCGGCGGCGGCTCGTACCACCCGCCGAAAGTGTATCTGCAACTGCTCCAGCGATTCTGCCGGGAGCACGATATCGTCTTCATCCTCGACGAAGTGCAATCCAACTTCGGCCGGACAGGCGACCTATTCGCTTACGAAACCTACGGCCTCGAACCCGATCTCGTCGTGCTCGGTAAAGGCCTCGGCAACGGTGTTCCGGTCGCGGCGGTCGTCGGCCGGCGTGATATTTTCGACGCTCTCGAGTACGGCGAAGGCTCGGACACTTGGAGCGCGAACCCGCTCCAGTGCGCCGCCGTATTAGCGACGCTCGACGAATTCGAATCGCGCGATATCCTTGGCCCGGTTCGCGAAACCTCCGCCGCCATCGAAGCCGGTTTGATCGAATTGAAACGCTTCGCCGGCATCCTGCACGTCCGGGGCGAACGTGGCGGCATGGTCTGGGGTCTCGAATTTCAAACGCCCGATCTGGCGAACCGATTCATCCTTGAATCGTACCTCGGGGATGGCGGCACGAGCGACGGCGTCCACCTCCTCGGCCCGCTGGCGAAGAAGGTCGTGCGCATCTCCCCCCCGCTCGTCGCGACGGTTTCCGAAGCGCACCGAGCCTTGGCGATCCTGCATGTTGCTGCCCAACGAATGTCCGATAACGTGGGGCCTTGATGGAAGACTGGTTGAAGACCGCGATCGAATCCGTGGCCGCCGCGCTCAGCTCGCCGGGAAGCACAGTGTACGCTTTCGAGGTGCGGGCAGTGCTCGCGGTGCTACTCGTCAGCCTCACCTGCGGCATCGTCGGTTCGCTGGTCATCGGTCACCGCATGGCTTTCTTCAGCGACGCTATGGCCCACACGGCCTTCGCCGGAGTGTCGCTCGCGTTGCTCGGGATCATCGTCGCCACCGGGGCGACCTCGGGCAAAGAAGTGGAGCCGTACCTCTGGGTGATCCCCATCGCGATGTGCGCCATCGGGGCTGTGTCCGGCATCCTCATCGCCTTCGTGCGCGAGAAAACCAACTTGGCGAACGACACTGTCATCGGCGTGTTCTTCGCCTTCGCGCTCGGTCTCGCCGCCCTGCTCATCCGGCCGCTACGTAAGATCGTCACCTTCGACCTCGAAGGCTATCTCTTCGGCGACCTCACGAGCCTCACCGAAAAAGACCTCATTATCTTGACCCTCTTGGCGGTCGCCACGATTTTCATCGTCGGCGGGCGCTACAACAGTTTCGTCTTCGGCAGTTTCAACCCGAGCCTAGCCCAGTCGCGCGGGTTGGCCGTGCGGCTCAACAACTATTTGTTCATCGTACTGCTGGCGATGGTCGTGAACTTGTCGATCCGCGCGGTCGGCATCCTACTCATCAACGCGCTCTTGATCGTCCCAGCGGCGGCGGCGGCCAACGTCTCCCGCAACCTCCGGCGGATGTTCTGGTTCACGTGCGCGGGCAGCGTCCTCGCCGGTCTGATCGGGTACAACCTGAGCACCAAACTCGGCATTTCGCTCAACGGCTCGGAGCCACTCCCCGTCGGTCCGGCCGGGGCCATCGTGCTGGTCGTCGTGGCGTGGTTCGTCGCCAGCCTCGGCTTAAAGGCCATGCGTCAGAAGTTTTTTGGGGCGGTCGTCGCCAAGAACGCCTGCTCCGCCGACCATGGCGATGGGCAATTTCCCCATGCGCATTGAAGTTGCGATGAACCGGTTCGAACCGCGAACCGTATTATTAGGAGTTGCCCCGCGACATCTTCGGAAAGGCCCCCGTGGACGCCAGCGTCATCCAAGATTTCGTCATCAACTTCATCGCCGTGGTTTGGCAGGCGATGCCGTTCATCCTGCTCGGGGCGCTCATCGCCGGTATCCTCGAAGAACTGCTCCCGCAAGACGCCATCTCGCGGTTCCTGCCCAAGCATTTCATCCCGGCCGTTCTGATCGGCGGGGCCCTCGGCCTGATCTTCCCGATGTGCGAGTGCGGCATCGTCGTCGTCATGCGACGGTTGCTGCGGAAGGGTCTGCCGTTGTCGTGTTGCGTGGCCTACATGCTCGCCGGGCCGATTGTGAATGTCATCGTGCTGATGAGTACGTGGTACGCCTTCAAAGAATTCAAAGTCGGCCCGGACGGCGATTCCCTCGGCTGGCCGATGGTGCTGCTCCGGGCCGGGATGGGCTACATCGTCGCATGCATGACCGGCTTCGCCATCCACTTCGTGGAGAAGCGGAGCAAGACGAAATTGCTCACCGACTCCGCCCTGCCCCCCGCCCCGGCGAAGCCGAAACTATCATTGACAGTCGTCGAAGCGCCGGCTCCGAAACCGAAGCGCTCGCTGGCCCAGCGATTGAACAATATCACTTCGGTCGCGCTGCACGACTTCATGGACATCACGGTCTTCTTGGTCATCGGGTCGGCGCTTGCCGCGCTCATGCGGATGAACCCGGAGTGGGTCACAGCCTTCGAGAATCTGTCGCGCTCGCAGCCTCTCGTGGCGATTCCCGCGATGATGGCCCTCGCTGTGTTGCTCTGCCTTTGCAGCGAAGCGGACGCATTCCTCGCGGCGAGTTTCACGAAGGCCAGCGTGTCGGCGAAGCTATCGTTCTTGGTGCTGGGGCCGATGCTCGACATCAAATTGCTGCTCATGTACACGCGCGTGTTCAAATGGAAGCTGATCGCGGCCATCGTGCCGTGCGTCGTCATTCAGGTGTTCGTGTACACGATGGCCGTGCATCAAATTTACAATCCGCTGAGCACCGGTACCGTCGAAACGGTCGGCAAGTGAGACATAGACGAGTTTGCACCGCAGAGAATGAAGTGATCGCAGAGAAATTAATTTGGAATAGCTCGGAACCCACCGGTATCCGTCGACTGGCTTCGATTTGTCTGGTCTCTTCGTTCTCTTCTGTCTCTGCGGCGTAACTGTTTCCGGAAACTAGATTCGGAGGATTCGAGATGGATCACGTCATCGACCCCGCCGCCCCGCACGCTGCCGGTCACGACCACGAACATGATCACTCCCACGGCGAGGGCCACGGTCTGGCCGACTATTACCTCGAACAGTTGTTGACGATCTTCATCTGCGGGGCGTTCGGGCTCGTCGCGGTGCTCATGTACCAATTCGAGATGCTAAAATATATCCTCGCCCCGCAGTTTTACATCCCCGTGCTCATCGGCGGCATCGGCCTACTGCTCGTGACCGCGCTCCGCGGTGTCTGCCTTTGGCGCTCCGTCGGCGGCGATCACGACCACGATCATGATCACGCCCACCACGATCACAAGCCGGGCGAAGACTGCGATCACCCGTCGCACGCCGCTGACGATCACGGCGACCACTCGGCGGAAGATCACGACCACGGCAACATCTATTGGCGGATCGTCGTGCTCGCCTTCCCCATTGTGCTGTTCCTAATGGGGTTGCCGAACAAGACGTTCAGCAAAGAGTACATCGAAGGGAAGCTCGGCAAGGACGGTGCCATCGGCGCACTCGCGGACGTCGCCGAACGCGGCGGCGAAGCGACCTACGATTTCAGCAGCCTTGCCATCGCCTCCGCCAACGAAGATAAGCGCCGCTCGCTCGAAGGGACGCCGGCGAAAATCACGGGCCAACTCCGGCACATCCCCGGTAGCCCGGACGAGTTCGGCTTGTTCTACTTGAAAACGACCTGCTGCGCGACGGACGCCGTCCCTCTGAAAGCCCGCATCAAAGTCGAGCGCCCGAGCCTCGCCGACGCGTTCAAAAAGAAATTTCCAGCCGACGCCAAAGATCACCACTGGGTGCAAGTGAGCGGGACGATCCAATTCGCCAAGCTGGAAAACGGCGAATACATCACGGTACTCCGCGTGAAGGACGGTGGCATCACAGCGACGGATCCGGTCTATTGACGCGATTCCGCGGATAGTATTTCCAAGCCAGTGCACCGAGCAAAATCCCGCCGCCCGCGATCGTCCAGATCGTGGGCGTTTCGCGTTCCGGGGCGACCGCATACGCCCAGATCGGGTTCAACACCGGTTCCAAGAGCGTGATGATCCCCGCTTCCTGCGGCGTGACGCTCTTCAAACTCCGCGAGAAGAGCCAATACGGCACCGCCATTTGGAAGATGCCAAAAACCATCAGAAAGAGAATCTGCTCGAGGCTCGGCGCGAACAGCCACACTTCAAAGGTACTCCAGCCGAAACGGAGGAGGACCACCGCCGCGATGCAGATCGCGCTGCCGAGGAGATTCAGCACCATCAAGCCCGCCGAGCATTCTCGCTTCATGTGGCCCAAGAACAACACGACTCCCGCGTAGGTCAAGCCGCTTCCGGCACCCATCAACAGCACCGGGATGTCGTTGGCTTGCTCCTCGGCGGGCCGATTCCACGGCCAGTTGCCGAGGACGATGACGAGCGCGCCAACCATCGCCAATGCCGTGGCCTCCCCTGCCCCGCTCTCCGCGCGATGGCCGAGGACGTAGACGCCGATGAGGAATACCCACACGGGTGCGGTGTTCTGCAAGAGGATCGCGTTCGCGGCGTTGCCGTAGCCGAGGGCGGAGAGGTAAAGTCCGCACATCACACTGAAGCAGAGGACCATACCGATCATCGGCGGTCGGAATCGGAACGACTTCCGCCGGACGAGGGGAATCAAAATTAACCCGGCGAACAGGCCGCGCCAGAAAGCGACTTGGATCGGCGTGAGCGTCGGTTCGTGCAGGTTCAGCAGCGTCGGCGCGGTGAGGACGCGGGTGAAGAAACTGCCGGCGCTCCAGAGCACGGCGGCGAGGATCAACGTGAGTCTCGCGAAAGCGGGCGAATCGGTCGGCATGGATTACCGCAAATAGCGAGTGCGGACTTCGCGGAACCAACCCATCGCCGGGTGTTCCGGGGATTCCGGGTAGAGGTTCGCTGCCGTCAACGCAGTGTGGGGTTGCTCGGCAGACCACGAATCCCAGTAGACGGCCCGCACGGACGGCGAAGCGATCAGCGTTTCGACCGTGGCGAGCACCATCGAGGCGTCGCCAGTCAGCGGTGCGGAGAGCGTCGCATCGATCGGGCAATTCAGGGGGTCGAAAAGCTCGAGCAATTGGAGCACGTCCAACGGATCGCGCGGCAGACTCCCGTTCGTACCGGGACGCAGGTCGAGTTCGAGTGCGGAGACTTCGAAGCCGGTACGCAGGAGCGTGTCGGCGAAACCGATCGGGGCGTAGCGCAGGTTCGGATCGACCATGTAGTCGCCCCACGGTTGCTCCAGCCCGAAAGTCCAATGGGCCTGTGGATCGATCTCCCGCGCCGTTTCGAGCAAGCGCGCCGCGAGGCGGAGGCGGTCGTCTTCGCCGAGCCCGAGCGCATCGTCGCGGTTGAAGCCCGAGAAGAGCTGCCAGTGCCGGCATCGGTCGCGGTAGCGCGCGACGAGGGTGCCGACGAAGTCGCAGAAAAAGGCCGCGAGATTGGGGAAGTCGCCCGTCGAGGCGGTGATCCAATCGGGGATCGTCGCCGGGGAAAGATCGACGAGCGGGCCCATGGAAATCGCCAGCCCCGCGGTCTCGGCCCAGCGGATCAACGGGTCGAGTTGGCCCCAGTTGAAGTTGGCTTCGTCCTTTTCGATCCGTCGCCAGTCGGGGACGATCCGCACGGCGTTGAAACAGCGGGCGTACTCTTCGGACTCGGCCGGGGCCAGTGGAGCCGAGAGCCGGCAACCGAACAAAGTCGGCAGCGGTTTGGCGTTTGTTAGCCGGGTTTCGAGGCGGTACTTCGACAGCGCCGCGGTCATCCGGTCGGCCAACAGCGAGGCCGCTTCGATCACGATGGCGGCGTGGGCATCGCGGGTCGCGGCGTCGTCGGTCAGCACGGCGCGGCCGAAAGCCCGGGATACGTCGGCGAGATCGGCCCGCAAAAAAGCCGGCGTCGGTATCGGAGCCGAGTGAAGCGCGAAGAGCAAATTGCGGGCTCGGTTGACGCAACCCCGGGCGAGCTCGATCAGCAGCCGATAGGGTTCGGATCGCACGCGGAGGGTCGAACTCGAAATGATCCGCGTCTCGCCGCGCACGGGCCACGGCAGCACCAAGTTGCCGCTCTCGTTCTCTTCGCGCATCAACACGAGCGTCTGTTCGTCGTAGCGCCGCCGCACCGGTACGGGCGCGTTGTCGTGCCCCCCGGCGATCCAAGCCCGATCCAAAATCGAGCGGAAGTCGGACGGCCAAATCGCGGGCAATTCGAAAGAGAACAACGCCATAGTTGGTTAATTTATCAACTCGGCACCGAACACGTCAGGCGAATCTCACGAACTGCCGGCTTCGGTTCGGGCGACGATGGCCATGCGGTGCCGGTTCGCCAAGGCGAGGGTTTCCGGTTCGTCGATGATGATCGTCTTCGCGGCTTCGATGGCCAAGGCCGTGGCTCCCGCCGACCGCATCGCTTCGATTGTCGCGGGGCCGACGGTCGGCACATCGAAGCGCATATCCTGGCGGGGCTTGGCCACCTTCACGACCACGAAACCGGCTCGCCCGCAGAGTTCCCCCGCGCGTTGGATGCAACTGTCGGTGCCTTCGATCGCTTCCACGGCGATGCAGGCGCGCTCGCGAACCATGACGCTTTGGCCGATGTCGAGCCGGCCCATTTCGCGGGCCAATCCCCAGCCGAAATCGATGTCCGCCAGTTCCTTGGCGGTCGGTGACCGGGATGTCAGCAGGCCTTCTTTCACGAGTAACTCCGGGCAAATGTCCAAGGCCGAGACGCAGCGCAGCCCGTCCCGTTCAAACTCGGCGATGATGCCGAGCAGCAGCGAATCGTCTTTGTTGTCGCGGCGCATCCGGGAGAACCAAAAGCGGAAGGCTCGCCAATCGGGGAGCAACCGCAGCCATTTCCACGGTTGGAAGAGAAGCTTCTTGTGATACTTCCCGGCCATAGTCCAACGGGTCACGCCGTGACGGGTGAAATTGCGGATGATCGACCCCATCGACATCCGGCGCAGCCAGAAGAACTTTGCGCAGATCGGTTCGAGCGAGGGATCGGCCATGTCGGCGACGCCGATGCAGATCACCGGGATGCCGAGTTCGCGCGCTTTCATCGCGAACAAAATCGGGAACCGCCCCGCCCCGGCGATCAACCCGATGGGGGTGCGGTCCGTCATGATCCATCGCCCGGCGGCAGACGCTTGACCAGCGCGGCGACAGTGCGGCGCAGTTCGGCCAAATGCCGGAAATTCACCACGTTGCGGAAGTGCTCGCGGACCGGGATGGCCGGAGCACCGGCGACTTGCATGTGGGACGGGACGCTGTGCGTGACCGCGGCCTTGGCGGCGACCATGGTGTGATCGCCCACTTGGACGTGATCGACCATCCCGGCTTGGCCGCCCATGACGACGTACTCCCCGGTGGTGGACGAACCGGCGATGCCAACTTGGGCGACGATGAGATTGCGCCGGCCGATTTGGCAATTGTGGGCGATCATCACCATGTTGTCAATTTTAGTCCCTTCGCCGATACGCGTCGGGCCGATGGTGCCCCGGTCGATTGTCGAAGACGCACCGATTTCCACATCGTCGCCGATTTCGACGTACCCGTACTGCGGGACTTTGACGTGCTTCCCGGCCACAGTGCGGTAGCCGTAGCCGTCGGCGCCAATGACGCTGTTGGCATGGATTTCGACGCGCCGCCCCAAGACGCAATCGTCGTAGAGGATCACGCCGGGATGCAGGGTCGTGCCGTCGCCGAGCCGGCAATTCGCCCCGATGCAGACGTTCGCGCCGATCGTGCAATCGTCGCCGAGGGTAGTTCCCGCACCGATGAAGGCGTTCGGCCCGATGCTCGTATTCGCGCCGACCTCGGCGCGGGGATCGACGATAGCCGTGGAATGGATTGCCCGTGCGCCGCCGCGCGGGCCGCGCAAAGTTCCGAGGAGTCGCAGGTACGCGTTGAGCGGTTCGGCCACGCGGATGATCGGCCGAGATCCCACGGGGAAGTTCAATGGCACCACGGCGGCGACCGCGGGGCTGGCGGCCCACGCGTCGAGCCGTTTGGCACTATCGATCAACACGAGGTCGCCCGCGCCGGCGTCGAGCAGAGACATCGCCCGAATCCAGACCGTCGCTCCGTTGCCCACGACGGTGCCGCCCATCCATCCGGCGGCTTCATCCAAAGTGTGTGCCAAGTCAAATCCTTAAAAGCTCTGGTCGAGCGGGAGGCGTTCGCGGAATTCGCCCGCGGTTCCAAGGGCACCGTCATCGAGGACGACACTGCCCTTCCCCGCTTCCGCGACGGCCCAACATGCGGCGTTCCAAGATTTCAACAGGCCTACCTCGGCATTGCCCCAAATGACGCAGTCCCACCCTCCGGGAGTGGAGCGGAGCGTGACCATGCCCCCGGTGAGTGACAACCGGAGTTCGCGCCAGCCGGGTTCCGGGATTTCATCTGGGAAGGCGGGGAGGTCGTCGATCATGCGGACGACGGGCGATTCGGAGACACGGGCGAAGGCGAGCCGAACCGATTCCCACTGGGGCCGGGAATCGTTCGGAAAGCGAATCGTGCGCTGCAAACCCATTATTTGTCCGTGCCGCTTTTGGTTTTGAGGATATCTTCGAGGCGTTTCTTCTGTTCGACCGTCAGGACTTCGTTGCGTTCCTTGGACATTTTCGCTTTCAAGTCTTTGATCTGGGCATCGAGCTTGTCGATGTCATCGTTGTATTTATTTTGGATCTTGTACACTTTTTGGGTTTGGTCGTCGGTCAGGCCCAGTTGCTTCCAGTTCTGCGGCAGTTGGCCTTTGGCTTTCGGTTC
>Ga0105046_10008648_pt1 | contig 15984 bp, 12 predicted proteins | sample MAT03_FD_78385 | JGI IMG/M metagenome (GOLD analysis project Ga0105046, IMG submission 78385) | Freshwater microbial communities from Lake Fryxell liftoff mats and glacier meltwater in Antarctica - MAT-03 (megahit assembly) | ecosystem: Environmental > Aquatic > Freshwater > Ice > Liftoff...
CGCGCTTCAGGTGACACCGATCTGACAGTCAGTGGTGGAGCATCGCTCACCTTCACCACCTCCAACTGGAACACGGCACAGACCGTCACGCTGGCTGCGGCCGAAGATGTGGATCTGGCAAACAACTCAGCCAGCTTTGATGTCACGTCCACCGGTCTCACCACGGTCAGTGTGACGGGAACGGAAGCCGACAATGATGTGCAGGCGCTGGTGGTGTCAACCACCAGTGTGTCTGTCACGGAAGGCGCGACGAACACGTTCACAGTGAAACTGGCGTTCCAACCGGCGAGTGATGTCACGGTGTCCGTGGCCCGCGCTTCGGGTGATATCGATCTGACAGTCAGTGGCGGAGCAAGTCTGACGTTTACCGCAGCCAACTGGAATACCGCACAAAACGTGACGCTGGCAGCAGCAGAAGATGTGGATCCGGCCAGTGGTTCAGCCAGCTTTGATGTCAGTTCGACAGGACTCACCACCGTCAGTGTGACGGGCAACGAAGCTGACAATGACGTGCTGACTCTGAACGTGTCGCTGGACAAAGCCGGTGTGTCTGAGACGGCAGGCGCCGGGGCCGCGACAGGCACTGTCTTTCGCAATGATTCGGATCTGAGTGCCGCGCTCGTTGTGACATTGACCAGCAACGACACCAGCGAAGCGACGGTCCCTGCGACCGTGACGATCGCTGCGGGACAGTCGTCCGCCACATTTGCGATTACTGCGGTCGATGATGCCATCGTCGATGGCACGCAGGTTGTCACATTCACGGCGTCCGCCACGAACTACGTCAATGGAATCAGCACGCTCAATGTCACCGATGATGTGGTGCCGCGTCCTGTCATTACAGCACCAACGGCAGTGGAAAGCGGTCTGCGGCCCGTCATTACCTGGACGGCCTCTTTGGGGGCGGATTCCTATGAAATCTGGATCGGCAATCAAAGCACAACGACAAACCCGTTTCACAGGGCCAATGCGACGGGAACATCGTACACCCCCAATGTCGACCTGGCCCTCGGGGCGTTTAATCTTTGGATTCGTGCGAAGGGGGCTGAGGGCGATTCCGCGTGGACGGCTCAATACAAATTCCGAATTGAAGTGCCGCCGACAATGTTGCCGATTGATCGCCTGCAATCGACAAGTCGACCAACGATCAGCTGGAATCCGCTGCCTGGTGCCGCGAAATACGACATCTGGATCGACAATCGCTCGGCTGGCATCAGTCAATACATTCGCAATCAAAATGTTACAGGAACGTCGTTTACTCCGGACAGCGACATGCCCCTGGGTTTGTATCGCGTCTGGGTCGGCGGGATTGCAAAAGATGGCATCGTAAGATCCTGGTCCAGGATGAGTGAATTCTATGTCGTGCCAGCCCCGACAATTACGGGAGGCAATCTGCCTACGTTCGACAGGACTCCCAGGTTTGCGTGGGACGCTGTGACAGGCGCTGTGAGCTATGAAGTCTTTGTTCGTAATTCCACGACCCTCGCTATTGTCCATTACCCCAGGAATATCAGCGACACGAGCTGGACACCACCGGTCGACCTGCCGGATGGCCCGTACCGCTGGTTTGCCATGGCCGTCGGCGCCAATAATGTGCGCGGTCAGTGGTCAATTCCGATTGACATTAACGTCGGCGGCCGCACTAATCTTCTGTCCCCGACTGGCACAGTGAACAATCCCACACCGACGATCACCTGGCGGGCTGTCGATGGTGCCGTGCGTTATGAACTGTGGGTCACGAACATCAATTCAATGGTTCGCGTGATTTACGACACAACTCTGACAGGCCAGAGTTTTACGCCTTCGACATCGCTGGCGAATGGTGACTATCGGGTTTGGGTACGTGCCGTCAGCAGTACCGGGGAGTTCAGTGTCTGGAGTACCACTGTAAGCTTCACAATTACTGACGCAGGTTCGTCGGAACGCGACATGCTCCTGGACGGTGAATTGGTATTCGCTGGTCTGGAAGCCGAAGAACTGCAGCTCCTGCTTGACCTGACATCTCGGCCGCCGGAATCGTCGGTTGCTGACTCTCAATCTCCAGCGCGGATGATTCATCAGCAAACCGCCATAGGCACTGAGGAGTCAGGCATGACGGTCGCGGAGACTGCAGGCGATCTGATGGTATCTCCGAAATTCGGGACAGCGTCTGATCATTCCGAGGTGGAGAGACTCTGGGAACGAGCTGAAGATTTGCTCACTGAGCTGAACGACAGCCGACGGAGTGATGTTCGCCCGCAGAAATCCGTGCGAATCTGGAACAGAAGAAGTTAAACCAGGTTTGGAGTTCAATCTCAACCATTTCCTGGATCTTCAATCCGTTGGATCTTTGCGCCTCGCAGTTTTCTGACCGCAGATAACGCGGATAAGTCAAAGTGTGCTTATTCGGTTATCAATGGGGCTGTTCGCCGGACTCAATGTCCTCCCGAAGAAGTCATTCGCCACTGACTATGCGTATCGCACTCAACGTCAGCAGCAACAGAAATTGCTCGGGGCGTGCGTCAAAACCACGGATCCGATCCTGCTACCGGGAGCTCGCGCATTTTCGCTCGACTTTCATCCGATCCCGTATCGCGGTGACGAAGCGCTGCTCGAAAATCACTACATAACGTCCGCGGAATTGTCGGAACTGAACTCCAGAAATGTTTACTTCGTGACGATTCGACGACGCGGTACAGCAAGGCGACTCTGTTCGTAATGAGCGATCACGGGTTTGCCAACTTTGGCCGTCAATTCAATGTGAATTCCTGGCTGCGTGACTTCGGCTATCTGAACCCGCGCGAGTGCAACTCGGTCGTGACCGATGCAGACTGGTCGCGTACCCGCGCGTACGGTCTGGGCATCAACGGCCTCTATCTGAATCTCAAAGGTCGCGAACGCGATGGGATCGTTGAACCCGGCGAGGAACAGGAGAAACTGACCCGACAGCTGAGCGCCCGATATACTGCTCGACAACACGTCCGCATGGACCGCGAATCATTGCTCGGATGCGTTGGAGGTTCCCGGTGTGCTGTTCAGCAACAAACCGTTTCAGTCTGCTAAACCGTCGCTGATCGACATGGCTTCGTCGATTCTTCACGAGTTTGGCATTGCAACGCCTGGTACAATGACAGGAAAAATTGTGTTTGAAGCTTAACAAAACGGAATCGACGAGCGGCTGCCGTCAGCGTAGGCGATGTCGCTCCGCCGACTCGCATTCCTGTTTACGTTCGTTCGAAGACAGCGCCGCATTACGGAAACCATATATAGGCTTTTTGGGTAAACAGCCATGCACAAGTCTTCGCACACAACTTGTTTAACCGCGTGCCCATCGGGCCGCGTTTTATTCGCGAAAGCGCGGGGCGATGCCCACGCGGTTGAACGAAGAAACTTATGAATGGGTGCTTACAACCATATTGCACTTACAACCATATTGCATCCGGAGAATCTCAGTCGGCGGAGCGACTGAGCGAGGTAATGCAGGCTAGTTTGAATATCGGGCCCGTTCGGCTGCATCGACGGCAAGCACATCGCAGCGTTCGTTTTCGGCGTGGCCAGCGTGGCCTTTGATGAGCTTGAACGTTATCTGGTGTTTGCTGAGCAACTCATCAAGTTGCTTCCAGTGTTCAATGTTCTTGATCGGGACCAGTTTCCTGCCGTCTTTGCGGTTCCAGCCGTTCTTCTTCCAGCCGGGCAGCCACTCTTTGCACCCCTTCGCCACGTACGAACTGTCGGTAATGACTTCCACACGTGATTTGCGCGTCAGGATTTTCAGGCCTTCGATCACGGCCTGGAGTTCCATCTGATTGTTCGTGGTCAGGGCTTCGCCACCGCTGAATTCCTTTTCCGTCTTTGTGGCGGGATGACGCAGAATGCAGCCCCAGCCGCCCGGACCTGGATTTCCTTTGCAGGCACCGTCTGTAAAGAGCTGAACGAATGGCAGAGAAGTGGTTTCGGTCGTCATCGAATTGTTCAGGTTTGGTTTGGAAAAGGGGTTAGGAACCAATAGTGCGGAGCTGGGCAGTAGGAAAGTTGCCGTTGACAAGGTGATGTGGCGGAATAAAAATTGGTTTTGTGGGAGTGATTTATTGCGCGAGATCTGACAGTTGGGGTCAAAATTGAATCCATGCGATTTACCCGGAACGGGTTTCACAACAAAGCCCGGGGTCGCCGCATCGCGGCGCACCCCAGGTGGTTGGCCGGATTCGATCCGAACCCCAACGGGGTTCCACATGGGCATGTGTGCGGACGACATGCACGAACAATGCGCGCGTTATGGAACCCCGTTGGGGTTCGGGCCGTTTTTGGCACGTTGACCTGGGGTGCGCCATTACCACGGCGACCCCAGGCTTTGATGTGCGACCCCGTTGGGGTCAATCACAACGGTGCCGACTCTGGAAGTGAGTCGTGAGGAGAAACGCCCACTCGCGCTCCAGAATTAACGCAACAATTCCCATGTGAACTACAACGAATGGCTATCCCAATTTCCCTACTGCCCAGAGCGGGCAGCACCCTTTGGGCCATTTGGCGATTGGTTCCTGACCCCTTTTCCAAACCCTGCTTAGCGTTCGCGATAGACGATCCGACCGCGTTTCAGGTCGTATGGTGAAACTTCGACCACGACGCGATCACCAGGCACAATCCTGATAAAGTGTTTGCGCATTTTTCCGGCAACATGTGCCATGACCTGATGGCCGTTTTCAAGCTCCACGCGAAACTGAGTGTTCGCGAGTGCTTCGACAACGTTGCCTTCGACCTGAATTGATTCTTCCTTCGCCATTCCGAATTCTGCTTTCGCCCTTTTTTGATGATCACCCAAACCGTGTTGAACGAAGATTTTTCCATTCAACATCACCCAGAACGCCATCGGCAAACTGATTGTAGCCGATCTGTGTGAATTGGAAGCTCAGTTCGTGCGACGTAGACGACGTCAGCGGCGGGCTGGGCATCGTGACAAGGTTGCGTCGGAAACTCAACCCGGAAATGGATTTATGGCGATCGATTGCATTCTTTGGGACGTCTTTGTTTGCCTCCTGGCCGCTTGTGAAAAGCATTCCGAATGGCCAGAATGCTGCAAATGAGCCACCCGTATTCAGACATTCCAGAACTCGCGCAGGCCGATAATTCATTCGGAGTCATCCGAATTCCGACGGAACAGGACGTCCCGTTCACACCCCGGGTCCGTGCGATTGTCGATACAGCGGAGTTCCAGCGTCTGCGGCATGTGACGCAACTGGCACTCGCGTCACATGTCTATCCGGGTGCCACGCACACGCGGTTTGAACACGCTTTGGGCGTTTATCACAACGCATTGAGGTATCTCTGGCAGTTGGGTCGTGACGAGAGATTTGCAGCGATTGTTTCGCGGCACGATGCGGAAGTTCTGATCGTTGCCGCCTTACTGCACGACATCGGGCACTGGCCGTTCTGTCACCCGATCGAGGATATGGAACTGCCTCAAATGCCGCCGCATGAAGTCTTCGCAAAGGAATTTCTGAAGCCTGACGGTGAGCTGACGCAGGTACTGGAATCACAATGGAACATCAAAGCCGAAGAAGTCCTGGATGTGCTGGTGACGACATCAGATTCTCCGAGCAGCCGGTTGCGGCATTCGATATTGTCCGGTCCTGTCGATATCGACAAGATGGATTATCTGGCGCGTGACAGTCAGCATTGCGGAGTTCCTTACGGACGTCACTTCGATCGCAATCGCCTGATCAATTCGCTGATCGTCAACGAAGCCGGCGACGGGCTCGCAATCACATCCAAAGGACGCACGGCTGCCGAAATGATGGTGTTCGCGCGGTACGTCATGTTCACTGAAGTCTACTGGCACCATGCTGTGCGGTCGGCGACGACTATGTTCGCGCGATCATTTCTGGAATTGTTGCCGAAGCTGGATCTGAGTTCGCTGTTTCGAATGTCGGAGCCTGAACTGATTCGATGCCTGTGTTTGGCGGCGCGAGGATCAGATGTCGCAGCGCTCACCGACGGCTTGTTCGGTCAGCGCCGCAGGCTGCACAAGCGACTTGCCGAATACAGCATCTACCATCAGGAACCGCTCTACCGCGCGCTGCGACAACTCACGGCCACACAATTGGCCGCATGTTCGCGCGCGTTGACCGAGCGACTCAGTGCGGTGCTCGGACGAGAACTCACACCCATGGACGTGCTGATCGACGCTCCGCCGCAGCATCGCGAAGTTGAGTTTCGCGTCGATGTCTGGTTTCGCTCGAGTAACGAATATCGGCCTCTGCGTGAAGTCTCGCCGATCGTGGACGCCATGGCGAAGACACAATTCGACGACTGCGTAAAGAAAGTCCGCATCTTCGTTTCTCCGGAAATCCGTGATTTGATTCCGACAGGTTTGTCCGTGGATCCTCTGGTAATGGATGTGCTTCAGTCCTGAGTTCGGAACTGTGAATGCGGAAAATGTCAAAATACGTTGCTACGTCGCTCTGGCTTGGGGGCGCCTACTTTCTGACCGGCTGGCTGGGATTGTTGATGCCTGCGGTCGGCACTGTGGTCACATTGCTCTGGCTTCCCACAGGAATCGCAGTTGCTGTCCTTTATCGTTCCGGACTCCGTCATTGGCCAGCCGTAGCATTTGCCTCCATCGCGGTGAATCTGTTTTTTGAACGATCGTTGACTCTCGCCGTTGGGATTTCGATCGGTAACACGCTCGGGCCGATGTTGGCAGTCCAGCTTCTTCACAGACTGCGATTCGACGCACGTTTTGAGCGGAATCGTGATATCGCGATCCTTGCCGCCGCCGGGCATGTGGGAATGACCATTTCAGCCGGCGGTGGCGTGGCAGTGCTTTTTCTCTCAGGTCTGCCGAGACACGAAGTCTTCAACACGTGGCTGTGCTGGTGGGCTGGCGATTCGATGGGCGTGATTGCCGCCGCACCATTACTGCTGGTCGCAAGTTGGTCGGCGTTTCGGAGTATTCGTATTCGTCATAGAGAGTTTGCAGGTTGGCTGCTGCTGCTGTTTATGATCACTGGCTGTGTTTTCGTACTGAACCGCAGATTCACGAATCCTGCACTGCCACTCGCCTTCGTGCCGTTAGCACTGATCCCGTGGGGAACAATGCGTTTCGGAACAATGGGGACCTCGCTGGCGATTATTCTGATTTCATACGTTGCGGTCTACGGGACGTCCAGTGAGACGGGCCCTTTCTCTCGCGAGGATGCTTCGGATCAGATATTCCTGTTGTGGATCTATATGGCAATAACCTCTACTGTTGGCTGGTCGGTTGCGGCTCTGCAATTGGCTCAGGCTCGCGCCACGAGTTTCCAACGAATTCTTGAAAAGGCCCTCAGCGAAGTTTCTCTTGGCGTGATGATCACCGATAATTCTCAAAGAGTCACGTACATTAACACAGGCTTCACACGCCTGACGGGATACGAAGTATCCAACGTGCTGGAGAGGAACTGCCGGATTCTTCAGGGAAGAGAAACGGATCGCAGCATCGTTGCCCGGATAAAATCTGATCTCAATGAGAGCGGTCATTTTGACGGAGAGATCCTGAATTACCGCAAAGACGGGACGTCATTCTGGAATGCACTGCTGATCACCGAGATTCATGATGATGCCGGAAATCAGATTGGATTTCTTGGAATCCAGCGGGATGTCACTGCCAGGAAAAACGCGGAACTGGCTCTGCGACAGAGCGAGGCACATCTGCGGAGTGTTCTGGACCTGGAACCTGACTGTGTGAAGGTTGTGTCACCCAACGGACGCCTGATGGAAATGAATGCCGCTGGACTGGCGATGATTGAGGCCGCATCAATTGAACACGTTCGCGGAGCGCGGCTCGAAGATCTGATTGTTGGAGAGCACCGCGTCATGTTTCGCAGAATGCTTCTACAAGTGCTGGAGGGTGGGGCAGGTCATCTCGAATTCGCCATACGTGGCCTTAAGGGAACACACCGCTGGCTTGAATCTCGCTGCGTCCCGTATCGCGATGCTGACGGAGAAATAGCAGGATTGCTTGGAGTGACACGCGACATTACAGAACGACGGGAACGACAGACGCAGGCAGCAAGCGAACGAATTGTGCTCGAAATGCTGGCCTCGGGAACACCTCTCGAAGATGTACTGCACCAGGTTGCCGTGAACAGCGATCAACTTTGCTCCGGAATGATTTGCTCGATTCTGCTTCTCGACGAAAGCGGAGAGCATCTGCGGCATGCCACAGCACCGGGGCTTCCCGTGGAATATTGCCGTGCAATCGATGGCATCCGGATCGGCCCCAACGTCGGCTCGTGCGGAACTGCGGCCTTTACGCATGAATCTGTCATCGTGGCGAACATTTCAACCGATCCACGATGGATGAATTATCGCGACACGGCACTGAAGCACGGCTTGCGAGCCTGCTGGTCTGTTCCAATGATCTCATCGACCAGCAAAGTTCTCGGAACTCTGGCGATGTATTACTCAGAAATCCGGTCACCCTCTGCTCAGGAAATGACAGCGCTGCAGCGGGCGGCCTATCTGGCAGTTCTTGCTGTCGAGCGACATCAATTGATGTCTTCCCTCCGAGATAGCAGACAGCGAATAGAAACGCTTGTGTCGAATCTGCCGGGAATGGCCTATCGTTGCCAAAACGACGCAGACTGGACCATGATCTATATCAGTGCCGGAAGCGAAATGGTGACTGGATATCGACCGGATGAACTGATCGGGGTTGCAGATCGCTCCTTTTTAGGACTTGTTCATGTTGACGACCGTGACTCGCTGAGGGAAAATCGCGCGTCCTCGATCGACGCCGGCACGGAATGCCGGAATATCTACAAAATCGTCGGAAAGGCGAACCAGGTTCGATGGGTGCTGGATTCTGCCTCAGGAGTTCTGGCAGACGACGGAACGGTAAAATTCATTGACGGTTTTATTCAGGACATTACAGAATCGCGAGGAATCGAAGAACAGATCAAGGCATCTCTGCGTGAAAAGGAGGCCATGCTGAAAGAGATTCACCATCGCGTGAAGAATAATCTTCAGATCGTTTCCAGCCTTCTCAACCTGCAGATTGAAAGGGTATCTGACTCGCTGACGCTCGAAGCGTTGCGCGAAAGTCAGAATCGGGTAAGATCCATGGCCCTTGTGCATGAAACTCTGTATCGCTCCGGCAATCTGGGACGAATCGATCTGGCGGAGTATATAAGTGCGTTGTGTGCCCATCTGTTTCGATCGTTCGGAGTTGACTCAACTTTCATTCAGCTGACATTGAATGTGGTCAACACATCGCTTGACATGGAGCGCGCGATCCCGCTTGGTCTGATCACAAACGAACTTGTCAGCAACGCACTGAAATATGCATTTCCTCGAGGAAGATCAGGCGTGATCCGGGTGGATTTTCAAATCGCTTCTGAAGATTCTTATGTACTGATTGTGGCCGACGACGGAATCGGACTTCCTGAAGCATTTGACTCGAAACAACCCACGTCCCTCGGATTACAATTGACTCGAGATCTGGTTCAGCAGTTATCGGGAATTCTGACGATTGTTCGCACACCGGGCACTGCGTTTCATATTTCCTTCCCGCTTTCCCCTACTGAAAATTGAGGTCCGTTATAGTGGCTGCACGAATTCTGGTGGTGGAAGACGAACCCGTCGTCGCTCTGGACCTGCGAACCCGATTGACGCGCATGGGGTACATCGTTTCTGAAACGGTCGCCCGTGGTGAAGACGCCGTGGAGTTTGTGGGGACTCTGTGCCCGAATCTCATCCTGATGGATATTCGCCTTCGCGGCGTGATGGATGGGATTTCGGCGGCGGAGGAGATTCGAAAGCGTTATGGCTTACCGGTCATTTACCTGACAGCCCATGCAGATGAGGCGACCGTCGATCGGGCTCGGACTACAGAACCGTTTGGCTACATCCTGAAGCCATTTGATGAAAGAGAGCTGCGAACTGTCATCGAAATGGCGCTGTACAAACATGACGCTGAACGAAAACTGCGGGAGAGCGAACGACGGTATGCGACGACGCTTTCCAGTATTGGCGACGCCGTGATCGCGACCGACCCGAAGGGGCGCGTGACGTTCATGAATCCTGTGGCCGAAAAATTGACGGGCTGGAGCCTTGCCGATGCTCTGGATACTTCTCTCGACAACGTGTTTAACATCTGCCATGAAGACACCCGCGTCACTGCAGAGAATCCGATCGACAGAGTTCTGACGGAACGTGTCATTGTTGGTTTGGCGAATCACGTAATTCTGATCAGTCGCGACGGAAAGGAAATTCCGATCGACGATTGCGCCGCTCCGATTTTTGACGACCGTGGAACGCTCAGCGGAGTGGTCCTGGTGTTTCGCGATGTTTCAGAAGCCCGTCGCATGAATGAACATTTGAGGCATTCTCAGAAGATGGAGGCCGTGGGACAGTTGGCAGGAGGGATTGCACATGATTTCAATAACATGTTGACGATCATTCTGAATTACACGGAACTGCTGCTGAATTCGGCAGGCATCGATCATCCGTGGAGTACGTTCCTGGCAGAAATTCAGCGCGCTGGCATGCGTTCTTCCGACCTGACGCGACAATTGCTCACATTCTGCCGCCAACAGCCTGTCGCGGCTCAGATTGTCGATCTGAACGAAGCCGTTTTAAAGACGGAGCAGATGCTGCGGCGACTGATTGGAGAGAACTTCACATTGACCGTCCGTCTTCAGCCGGATCTGGGCAGTGTCTGTATGGACACTGGACAGCTCGAGCGAATTCTGGTCAATCTGTCCATCAATGCTCGTGACGCAATGGGCGCTCAGGGGCGTCTTCTGATTGAAACGCTGAACGTCGAAGTCGGGACCGGCGAAATTCCCGATCTGCCAAAAGGCACTTACCGATGCCTCAGAGTGAAGGACAATGGAAGCGGGATTCCGAATGCTGTTCGAGATCGGATCTTTGAACCATTCTTTACGACCAAGGAACCGGGCAAAGGAACCGGGCTCGGGCTGGCATCGGTTTACGGAATTGTGCAACAGTGTGGTGGCTGCATTACTTTCGAATCAACTGCAGGACAGGGGACAACTTTCATCGTGTACCTTCCGGCAGCAACTGGATCGACGTCAGCGGATCCGCGTCTCAGGAGCCTTCCATTTCCCGGAGGCACGGAGACGATCCTGCTGGTGGAAGACGAAAGTACCGTTCGGAAACTAAGTCGGCACATTCTGTGCGAGTGCGGCTACACCGTACTGGAAGCCAAAAACGGGGCTGAAGCAATCGAGATTGCCCGTCAACATGCCGGCCACATTGATATCGTGGTGACCGACATTGTCATGCCGATCATGGGCGCAAAAAAAATGCTGCAACTGATTCAGCCATACCTCAGACGTAACAAAGTAATACTTCTGTCAGGGTACAGTGATGAAGATCATATCACAGAACCTGGAAGTCCGTTGAACACCACGTTCATTCAGAAACCGTTTTCGATCGCCGAATTGACGAAGACAGTTCGCAGAGTGCTCGACGACGTCTCTGAAAGTCCTCACGCGGATACACACGATCATTGATGAATCATGAGCCCGACTATCTCCGTGCAAATTTGAACGCTGCTTGTTTCTTGTCTCCATGAGTTGGACAGCGTCAGTTTTTCCGAAATAGTAACCCGAAGCGTAAGCGAGGGAACGAGTCAGGTACAATCCCTCGCTCACGCTTCGGGTTGAAAAAAACGCTCGGTTTCCGCCAAAACGGGCGCTGTCCAATTACGCAAGGACTTCCTGAATCACATGCCCATGCACATCGGTTAATCGACGATCAATCCCGTTCTGCCGCATGGTCAGTTTTTCGTGATCAATCCCCAGCAGATGCAGAATCGTCGCGTGCAGGTCGTAGCAATATGTTTTGTTCTCAACGGCCTGATAGCCCCAGTCGTCACTGCGACCGTGCGCAATCCCGGGTTTAATCCCTGCCCCCCAAAGCCAACTCACAAAACTGCCGCCGTTGTGATCCCGCCCCAGACTTCCCTGAGCAAACGGCGTGCGTCCGAATTCCGTCGTCCAGATGACCAACGTGTCTTTGTCCAGTCCGCGTGATCTTAAGTCTCGCAGCAGCGCCGCGATCGGGCGGTCCACGCTGTTTGCCATCGGTGGAAGTTCCGTCAGGATGTTGCCGTGGTTATCCCAATTACCCGTCGCTCCCTGAGGCCCGCTCCAGACCTGTACAAACCGCACTCCGCGTTCGATCAATCGAGTTGCCAATAGACAACGACGGCCAAAGTCCTCAGTGACTTTGTCGTCAAGCCCATAGCTTTTATGTACAGATTCCGGTTCACGAGTCACATCGAATGCTTCCGGAGCCGAGAGCTGCATCTTTGCTGCCAGTTCATAACTGGCGATACGAGCTTCAAGCCGTGAATCATGCGGATGCTGTGCCGCGTGATGGCGATTGATCCTGTCCAGCAGCGCGAGTCCCTCTGCGTCGCGGTCACGGCTCGCAAACGCAAACTTTGAGGACGCAAAAAGATCCGGAACCGGTTGTGTTGATGCAGCATTGATCACAGTGCCCTGATGCACGGCAGGCAGGAAGCCCGATGAAAAACAACCACGCTGGTTATACGGCAGGCCTTTTGCATCAGGAAGCACAACGAACGTCGGCAGATTGTCAGTCAGATTGCCAAGCGCATAGGAGATCCACGCGCCCATGCACGGAAATCCGGGCAACAGAAAACCGCTGTTCATCATGTATGTGCCCGGACCATGCACGTTGGTTTTCGTGGTCATGGCCATCAGGAAAGCCATCTCGTCGATCAGCTTCGCCTGCTCAGGAAACATGCTGCTGACCCAGCGTCCGGATTCGCCATGCTGCGCGAATTCAAACGGACTCTTCATGATCGCTCCGGCGGGCGCGACAAATCCTTCAGGTTTCTCCTTCGGTCCGAGCATCTGCCCGTGAAGTCGTGCCAGTTCCGGCTTGTAATCATAGGTGTCCATCGGGCTGGCACCGCCCGTCATGAACAGTTGAATGACACGCCTGACCTTTGGTGGATCATGCTGCCCGACACCGCCCCTGGCATCCCGCGACAACAATTGAGCCAGAGCAATCGCGGCAAAGCCACCGCCGGCATTGGCGAGGAATTCGCGGCGTGAGGATCCGGTGTTTTCAGGAGTCATTTTGTCGTGCCCGATCATAGGCGGCTTCTTTGCAGCAATAACACATCCGTCCATGTCTGATCGTCGCTGTTGAGTTCCGGGGTAAGTGAGCGTTTATAGTCGAGTGATGCGTAGCGACCTCGGCGATAACACTCGTCCAGCAGTGGCTGCAGTTGCAGCACAATGTCTGCATCCGTCGGACGCAATGGAATGGCAATGTTGGGCAGGGATTCCTGCAACGGCACCCGAATGAGTTCTGCTTCGGACTGTCTGTTGGCTCGACGAATGCAAATGATGTACGGTGTGCGACAGTGACCGGGCACAAGAATCTCTGGAATCGCGACCACAAATGATCCCTGGCGGATGAGGTCGATCTCGACCAGATTGACGCCGCCGTCAATATATTCGTGCTGCTTCCGGATGTAGGCATCGCGTCCCGGGCCTTTGCACCTGTTCGCCGGACTGAGCAGTTCGATCGCCGTCACAACCCGATTTCCGCTGTTGCGGTCGATGATCTCAATATGTCGCTCTGTTCGAAGTTCGCTCGGCAGCGCGACAACACATGGTTCGGCGATCGCTACGTTGGATGCCGTTGACCCAGTGGCAAATGTCCGTTCGGGACGCTCGACCACATCAATGTCCGGATAGATTCTTCGTGAATAGTTTTCAGTATCAACCATCAGGCCTTCTTCGACCCGAGCCTGCAGGTCAGCAGGAAGCTGATCATTGATCTGGTCTCGCATGTACACGATCAAACTGGCATGTACGTCCCCCCAGAACTGTTCAAGAAAGGGATCCATTCCGGGAAAAGGGCTTTTCGTCATCACAATATCACCCTGCAAGCAGGTTCGTTCGCCGATTCTGGCGTCGGTTATTGTAGCAACACTCCCGCGATTACCACATCTTTAAAAAAGGGGTCAGGAACCAATAGCCAAATGGCCCAGGGTGCTCCGCACTATTGGTTCCTGACCCCTTTTTTAAACGTCTGATGTTGGTCACAGAAACAATCTGGCCTGGAGCCAGCACCTCATGCGGAAACATTTCACGAAACACGGGAATCGAAGCGGCCGCGGCCGCTGTGAGCGCCATCGAACGATCAGCCGTACGTTCCAGGCGAACCTGCAGTTCGCGACTTGTATTATTGAACAGTGTCAAAATCTGATGACCATGCCGCAGAGTCGGCACAGAATTCGGCAGTGGTGGCCGGAGCAGCGGGAGTTCGAATCGAGTCACACCGGTGGCGGCGGAGACGCGCATGTCCACGGCGAACGGCAATTGGAGCCCGCGAAGTCGATACGAACCTTCCGTCAGCATGAGTTCCATTTCAAATCGTTCGCCAGGCATTAACCGCGTCTGAGCCACAACATGGGCGGAGAATGCCGGACCGCCGATGCAGTACGTGCGTGTCTCCGCCGTGCGAATTTCCGGATGCGAGCGAAAAATCAGCTCAACGGAACTCGCAAAATCAATCTCATAACGCAGGTCACACGACGGGCAGTAACCATGATTCTTCAGGGTTGCCAGGGTTTCCTGCACGTCCGCCGGAATGCGACAGGACGGGCACAGAATGTCCCACAGCAACGTCAGAAGTCCCTCTTTCGCAGCAAACAGACAGGCATCAATCACGTCTTTTGGCGGCAATTGAAATCGTGCAGCAAACATCAGAGGTCGACTACGAGCGACCTCAGGATCAGATGCATATTCCAGAAACTGTCGCAGCGTTTCGACCACGGCGGGGTCTATGCGACGTTGCGTCAGGTGTTCGAGGCGTTCGCTTAATCGAACCCGACCGGTTGCCGTCATTGCAGCCCTGGTACCAAATGCGTCGGCTGATGACTTTGCATTTTCCCGCCGAGTCAACCAATCATCGATTTGCCGGTAAAGGCGGCGAAATGACTTCGGCGTGTTTCATCCGAGCGTGAACTTTGCCAACAATCCGCCAAACCAGTTTCGAGGGACGACTTTGAGTGTCTGATTCACGCGCGTACCACCACCTGAGATGGACTGCATTTCAATGATGTTCATGAACCACAGAAAGGGGCCGGTCGAGAACTCTCGCAACACACTCAGACGACGGCCTTCAATCCATTCGAACGGATGTTCCTGCCAGACGATTTTCTGGCCGACAATTTTTGATTCGGCAAATCGTTCCACACCGCGCGTGGGATCGGTTCGCGTGGTATAGCTGACCGTGGGCAACCCTGGGGCATGATTCACGCCGTCAGTGTTCGAAATGAATGGCCAAAGTTGACCGGGCGACGAAGTCAGGTCGCAGGAAAACAGGAACTGAAGTATCTCCAGGCCTTGCGTGGCAGGCGTCGCCGGATGCAGCACCATTGACGTCGGTTCACCGTGCAGCAGCCGCTCCAGATCTGCCAGCAGCGCCGCCGCGTCGGCGAATCGCGCGTCAGGATTCTTAGCCAGACATTTTTCCACGACTGCCGTGCAGCCTTCGCTGATTTCCGGGCAAAGTTGGCGCAAGGATGGAAGCGGATCGTGGCAGTGACCGTTCATGTCTGCGACGTCGCCTGGCAACATGTACGTTTCGGATGACCGCCAACGCCACACACTTTGGATCATGTTACACGACGAATTGCCGGAGAGCAACCTGGGTGCAGTCGTTGATCAGGATTCTGGATGGCCTGATTCGCTGGTGTTGTTATCCTTCATTGCTCCGGAGCCGCAGCAATGCCCGGCAATCATCGCGTACATTCGAAAGTTCATGATGAGTACAGTAAAAAAAATCGACTTTATCTCTGTTGAAGATTATCTCGCCGACGCACAGCGATCTTCGGTGAAACATGAATACGTTGCAGGGCTCATTTACGCGATGGTTGGAGCACGGAATGCGCACAATATCATTGCCAGCAACGCGCTGGGCTCACTTTTCAGTCAACTACATGGCAAGCCG
>Ga0105046_10008652_pt1 | contig 15982 bp, 15 predicted proteins | sample MAT03_FD_78385 | JGI IMG/M metagenome (GOLD analysis project Ga0105046, IMG submission 78385) | Freshwater microbial communities from Lake Fryxell liftoff mats and glacier meltwater in Antarctica - MAT-03 (megahit assembly) | ecosystem: Environmental > Aquatic > Freshwater > Ice > Liftoff...
ACAACACCGATGAACTGAAGGATGCCCCGATGCTCAGGAGCATTTCGAAGCATGATCCGTTCGTCGTCCCGGACGGGTTCTTTGACCGGTTCCCACATGCCGTGCAAGCGAAGATCGTGCAACGGCAACGGGCTGTTGTTAAGACTTGGTGGTCACGCTTGGTCATACCAATGATCTCCCTTGGAGCTATAGCCCTTCTTTTGATAATCTGGTGGGTGGCCCCGACCCCTCAGACCGAATTGAGGACCATGGTACCTGAAATGGATGAACATGCGGAGTTCGCCGTATTGGATGCTACGGACAGTGATCTGATCTACGCCCTTTTCGAAACCACAACACCAATGGGTACTGTTGACCTGCAAGTGGATACTGAGGAATTGATCGCCTATTTGGACAATGAAAACCTACCGCTGGACTTCCTTATCGAACAGCAATGAAGAATATTTTCCGAATGCCCATCATGCTCGTGGTACTGCTTGCTACCAGCTTTACACTGGTCGCCCAAGACCACGACCGTGGTCCACTCCCAAAGGAGAAAATGGCCGAGATAAAGGCCCAGAAGAGCGCGTACATCACCACCAAGCTCCAGCTTACGCCGGAAATGGCCCAGCAGTTCTGGCCTATCTACAATGCCTACGACGCCGAGTACGAGGCATTGCGAAAGGCAACGCGTGAGCAATTCAAAAATGCACGTGAACAAGATGCGGAAATGACCGAAACGCAAGCGAATGAGCATCTGGCAAGAACAATGGAGAACCGCCAAAAGGAATTGGACATTGAACGCAGATACACGGAGAAGTTCAAGAAGGCCATTGGAGCGGTGAAGACCGTGGAGCTGCAACAGGCTGAAAGGGATTTCAATCGTGAGGTGCTGCGCCGATTGAAGGACCGGATCAAAGGAACGGAGGACCAAAGGACCAATCGACCGGGTCATTGAACCACTGGACCCGGACCGTCGCATTCCTCCTTTCTTTGCGGTGCGATGACGGATCTTAGAAATGCTTTCCTGGAATACCTCGGCCAAACCAGCCCACATCCACTGGCTTTGGACATTGTGCATGCTGAAGGCTGCTACCTGACCGATCGTAACGGAAAGCGATACTTGGACCTGGTCGCAGGTCTAGCGGTGAATAATACCGGGCATCGCCATCCATCCGTTGTGGCGGCCATAAAGGACCAATGCGATAAGTACTTGCATGTGATCCCGTATGGCGAATTCATCCAAGAACCCCAAGTCAGATTTGCGGAACGTCTGGCCGGAATGCTACCCGATGGACTCGAAACCGTCTATTTCGTGAACAGTGGTACTGAAGCCATAGAAGGTGCCCTGAAATTGGCCAAACGCATCACCGGCCGGACCGAGCTGATCGCGTGCCACAAGAGCTACCACGGCAGTACACACGGGTCCTTGAGCATAACGGGGAACGAAACGAAGAAGTTCCGGTCCAGACCATTGTTACCCGATGTGGCCTTCATCCATTTCAATGCCCCGGATGACCTACTTCTGATCACTGAACGTACGGCAGCGGTGGTCGTTGAACCGATCCAGGGAGACGCTGGCGTCCGTGTACCAACACATGCGTGGATGACCGCTCTGAAGGATCGCTGCACCGCCGTAGGTGCCCTGTTGATCTTCGACGAGGTACAGACCGGCTTTGGGCGCACGGGGAAACGCTTCGCCATGGAACACTCCGGGGTGGTCCCTGACATTCTTGTTCTGGGCAAAGCCTTGGGCGGTGGGCTGCCGATGGGCGCATTCGTGAGCGCGCGGGCGCACATGAAACTGCTCACACACGACCCCGTGCTGGGCCATATTACCACGTTCGGGGGCCATCCGCTGCCGTGTGTTGCTGGCTTGGCCGCTTTGAACGTGATGGTAACCGAGGACCTGGTGGGCAATGCCGAACGCATGGGGGCGCTGTTCAAAGAACTTTTGATCCATCCCGCGATCAAGGAAGTACGGGGCCTAGGTCTCATGCTCGCCGTTGAATTGGGGGACAAGGACAAGGTTCAGCAAGTGGTATTGGACTGCTTGGACCAAGGGGTCCTCGGCTTTTGGTTCCTTTCGTGCCCTACGGCATTCAGGATCGCCCCGCCGCTAACGATCAATGCAGAGCAGGTGCGAAGTGCTTGCGACATCATTCTCAAAGCCTTGGATCGATCATCTCTTCGCACAGCTGGTTACGCATGAACCGGCTTGACCGTTCCCCGATCCAATTGCCCCTTAACTTGTATGGATATGGCCGAAGCGGATCCGGCGCTTGAATAACGCACAACCCTTCGTACATTGTGGCCGCTAAAAAGGACCTACACCCAACGTTATCGTTCAACCATGAAAAATCTCCTACTCGGACTGGCCACCATGTCCATTTCAATGACATCGATGGCCCAACACCTGCAATGCGGTACCGATCAACATCGGCTGGAGTTGATCGCTGCGGACCCGACCTATCTCATACGAGAGGCGGAATACGCCGAAGAGATACGGGACCTGATCGCCAACAGCACCGTGCGCGGTGAGCGGGATGTGATCGTCACCATCCCCATTGTGTTCCACATCATCCATCTGGGTGGGGATGAGAACATCTCCAATGCACAGATCTTCAACCAGGTCGATCTGTTGAACCAGGACTTCAGCCGGACGAACCCCGACATCAGCGAAGTGTACGAGGCGTTCGCCGATATCATAGGTGATGCGGAGATCCGTTTCGAACTGCCCACGAAGGACCCACAAGGCAATTGCACCAACGGCATTTTGCGCGTGTATTCCCCGGAAACACTTGTTGGCGACGATGGTTCCAAGATCGGCGCATGGCCACGTCGGCATTACCTGAATGTGTGGACGGTTACAAAAATGCGGGACGGCGTGGCGGGCTATGCCTATTACCCCGGTGCATTGGAAGGGCCGATCGCGCAGCTGGCGGATGGAGTGATCCTTTTACATAATTACGTGGGAGAGAACGGAACGTCAAACCCGAACAGTTCAACCGCTCTTACACACGAGATAGGTCACTCCTTGAACCTCCCGCACGTATGGGGCAACAACAACGGTGAAAACGTAGAAACAGGTAGCATACACATGGTTCCGGAATGCGGGGATGATGGTGTATCCGACACCCCTCTGACACGTGGCTGGAATGAATGTCCTTCTAACCCCAAGGAATGGGCGGACTGCAATCGTCAGCCATTGGATACGTTCCCACAATACTTCGATGGAGTGAATTCAGGATCGGGCACCACTGCCCCCTTCGCGATCGAGGTTAGGGATGTCGAGTTGGACGGTCGTCTTCGTGCCGTGTTTACTGCTCCGGTCGCGGTCGGTGTTTCGCAGAATTCCTCGCTCGATAACAAATTCGCATTCTCAAACTGGGGTACCGAAGCCATGGATGGTGACACCGCCGTGAACCTGACCGGAAACCGGGACGAGAACAAATACTACGAATTCACGGTAGACCCAACGGTTTCCGATATAGCGAACATCGCTGCGATCGCATTCGTGGTGAACCGGAACGAGACCGGTGCACGGTCATTCTCCTTGCGCACCAGTTCGAACAATTATGGAAGTGATATCACCCCTTCCCTGGTCGGACCACAATTGACCATTACATCCGGGAAGATCTCTTACCGGTTTGATGCCGTCGGTGATCAGGAAGTGGCATTTACTTTGCCATCAACAACATTCACCGAGCTTTTGGCCCCTGTTACCTTCCGGATCTATGCATGGAATGCCGAACAAGCGGATGGCACTTTCATTGTGGACGATCTTCAGGTCCGTGGACAATCCATCCGGATCGAGAATGTCCAGAACTACATGGAGTACTCCTATTGCTCCAACATGTTCAGCGCAGGTCAGGTGGACCGCATGCGTGCAGCACTGAACTCTTCTACAGGCGACCGCAGCAGCCTCTGGACCGAATCGAACCTGCAGTTCACCGGAATTGCCGAAGGCTTCCGGTCACAGTGTGGTCCGTTAGCGGATTTTTACCCTCGGATCAGCAACTCCGGCGGATCCTTCTCTGGAACATCACAGGAACCTAGAACACCTATGGTGTGCACCGGTGTGAATGTCAAGTTCATCGACAACTCTTCACGATCCATACCTACATCCTGGTCCTGGACCTTTCAAGATGGGTCGCCTGCAACTTCCAATGACCAGAACCCTGTTGTGCAGTTCACCAGTCCCGGTTGGAAATCGGTAACCTTAACGGCCAGCAATGACCAAGGCTCCGATACCCGGACCAATGAATATGCCATCTTGATAGGAGGTGGTCCGAACGATGTGTTCGGTCTTTACCAAGAGGGATTTGAAGATAACAATGGTCTGGCACCGTTCGTCCATTACAACTATGACGATAACATCACCAATTGGGCCCGTACCACCACCACATCATACTCAGGCGGTGCATGTGCCAAGTTGAACAGTGGTGACCGCAACCCGGTTGACCTGATCAACTCTTCCAATGCCGGGGATTACGACGATCTGGTATCACCCACCTACGATCTGTCTTTGATGGTCAACGCCGATATGAGCTTCCGGTACGCGTACAACACGAGCACTACGACATTGGCCGAGGTCACCGAATCCTTGGTGGTATCCATAAGTACCGACTGCGGCAAGACATGGAACGCTCTGGACGTGATCAATGGTGGTGCTCTCATCAACAACGGAGTGGACCCTTCATTCCCACCAGCGGACTGGGCGTTCCGGAGCTACACGCTGAATCAATCCCAAAGGGCGCATGATGTGCGGTTCCGGTTCCGATTCAAGAGCAGTGCGTTCTCCGGCGACCTGTTCATCGATGATATCAATATCAACGGCGTCGTGGGGATCGAAGGGTTGACACGTGCAAACTTCATGACCCTTTACCCGAACCCGACCAATGACCGGTTCACCTTGGGCGTATACGGTATGGACAACTCCAAGACCAACATCATCGTGCAGGATATGCGCGGTGCCGTCGTGTACAGCACGACCCGGAATGCGAATGGTGGAGCTTCCATGGAATTCAACACGAAGGAATTGGGACTTGCCGATGGCATGTATCTGATCCGTGCTTCCAATGAAAGCGGCAGCAGCACCCAAAAGCTGATGGTGGGCAAGTAGTTCTCCCACGCACACACATTGAAGGGGCTGTCTCGAAAGAGGCGGCCCCTTCTTTTGTTCGGCCCTTTGGCCGATAGGTACTCTTGAATAACCAGATCCGAGGCGCTGCGCACGAGCAGCGCTGTTCCCTTTCCGGTCGCAGAAGAACCGGTCCCGCGCCAGTGTTCAATATTGACCAGAAGCCAACATGACCAACGTACAGCCCTCCACCACCTCGAGACCCAATTGTTCCGCTTGCTGTTCAAATGCAAGATCCTCGGTACCCGGGTTGAAAATGATCCGCTTGGGCCTAAGCGCCAGGATCCGTTCATGCCATTCCTTCTGCAAAAGAGGCCCCAGGTAAAGGGTTACGGTGTGTATCCCACCGGTGGGCATTTCACGCTGGATCGTCACGCCCGCCACCTCACCTTTCTTCACCCCAACGGGATGCACGGAATGACCGTGTGCCGACAACCGGTGGATCGCCGTGTACGCATAACGTTCAGGGTTCGGTGATGCACCTAGCACTACGGTTGGTCGATCTTCCATTGTACAAAGTTCGTGTTCACGCAATGACTGAGGATCGCGAAGTCCAGAGCAGACGTCGGCTCAGATATCGGCCATGCCCTTCCGAAGGTCCTCGATCGTACGTTCCGGCACCTTTGAAAGGTCCAGTACCATGAGCGCATCCAAGGCATCATTGAATTTGGGATCGCGGTTGAACCCGATGATCTTGCCATTGAGCAGCAGGTACTTCTTCAGGAGCACCGGCAACGCGGTCTCGTTGGGGTCCACCTCGGCGATCAAACGGTCCATCTTCTTCAGATCGGCAATACCCGCAGAGACCAAGGCTTCACTGTCATTCCGGTCATGCTTCACTTTGAATTTGTTGCGTGGTTTAACGGCCGCAGCCAACACATGATCGTAGTGGTGTTGCTGAACGAATTCCATGATCAAGGCACGCGAGAATCTGCTGAACGTGCCACTGATGCTAACAGGTCCCACCAGATACTGCACATCCGGATTGGCGATCACATGCAATAAAAGCCCCCGCCACAGCATGAACAAAGGCAATCGATGCCGTTGATAATCAGGGGCTATGAACGAACGGCCCAATTCGAAGGACTTGCGCAATACCCGCTCCATGGAACGCTCCAGCCGGAACAAGGTGCTGATATAAAAGCCCCGTTTACCGTATCGCGGCATGATGCGCTTCCCATTACCGATACGGTACGCTCCGGCGATCCTCTTGGCGGAACGGTCCCAGAGGAAAAGGTGATCATAGTACAGGTCGAATTCGTCCAGGTCCAAGGACTTGTTGGTTCCCTCCCCTACTGCACGGAATGTGAGCTCCCGCAAGCGGCCGATCTCACGAAGAACGTTCGGGATCCGTGAACTGGGTACCAAATACAGATCGAACTCCGCTTGCGTGTTGAGCTTCAGATCACCCAGTCCTTCGATCTCCCGGACCAAGGTGTCCTCCTTTGCGCGGTCCACAATGGCCTTGGGCCTACGCGGGAAACGCAACGGACTGAAGAACTCGCGTTTGACCTGTAGCCCGCTCCCCAATGCGTAGGTCTTGGCACGCAGAAAGCGACCCAAACTTTCCGCTGAGGTGAATGCTCCCACATCATTCACAGGGATGGGCTTCCCGATGCGCATGCGAACGGAACGGCCGCGCATCCGTAACATTTCCTTGGGCAGCGCCAAGGTCCTCAAGTTCGGATGGATCATACCCAACATCTGGAAGATCACGCTGTTCGCCCCATCGAACCAGATCGGTATAATGGGGGCGCCAACATGCTGCACCAGCTTGATCGCCGATGGCTTCCAACGGGGATCCGCTATCGCCTTGAGTTCCGTACGCCAACTGCTCACTTCACCCGCCGGAAAAATGGCCAACGCACCGCCATTCCGAACGTGGGCCATCGCCTGCCGCATGCCTTGGAAACTGTTCACTGAGGTAAGTTGCTCGAACGGGTTGACACCGATGAACCGGTGCTTCAAGGGTTCCAGCTGTTGGAGCAGGAAATTCGCCATCACCTTGATGTCCGGCCGTACTTGGCCCAAGACCTGCACCAACGCAAGTCCGTCAATGGCACCGTAGGGATGGTTGGCCACGAACACCAACCCACCTTCCTTTGGAATATGTGCGAGGTCCTCTTCAGGGACTTCAAGTTCCAATTCCAGGTTCTTGAAAACGGCCTTTACAAAGTCAAGGTCCTGCAAGTCCTCGATCTCGTTATAGAACCGTTCCAGCTTCTTCAAGCCGCTAACCTCCGTCAGCAGGCCTAAACGCGGATCGCCCGGTCGCATGTGGCTGGCCATTGCCAGATCCGCCGGATGTACAAGCTTTTTCATTGGATGGGTCCGACGAAGGTATCCACATCCGGAAAAGTTCCGAGAAGTACTATCGGGGATCAGATATTGAGGATGCCGATGATCCTTTCGTTCATCAACTCCCCACCCGGATAATGCCGCGTGTAATCCAAATTCATCCAGTGCTGACCGTCAGGGTCGGTATGATGATAGAGCGGTGCATCCCCGACTTCCTTCTTGAAAAGCACTTTTCGGATCAGGTAGCCCGCACGTTCCAGTTTGGCCTCATCGCCTATCCGCAGTTCCGGATATACATGCCCTTCGGTGCGCACCAAGCGCACCTCCCCACCAATGGCCTTGATGCTCGCCGCCATCAAAAGGGCGTGATCGTCGCAATCCCCGGCCATTAGTTCCATGCTCTCGGCCGGCGTTGCGAAATATTCACCACCCTTGACATCGGATACGTACTTCCAACGGGAATTGATCTCTTTGAAAATGGACAACGACTGCACCAAGGTGAACTCGTCATTGCCCACCACCACATCACTGAAGTTCGCCGTGGCCATGCGCACCGCTTCCTTACGCACCATTCCACTGGGATCGGTCACAAGGGCCTGTAGCTTGTCCGCATCATGAAAAGGCGCCAATTTGCGGGCCGCCAAGGGCGTCTGTACGGCCGATCCGCGTAACGAACCCAGGAGCTCCGCATATGTTCTGTACATGTCGCCGAAACCGAATTGACCGAAGAGGCCCGTAAGCGTAAGGACCACCATGCCCGCGATCAACGAAGTGTATACGACCGTTTGGAATTTGCGCACGAGGACAATGAACGCGCCCATGATCAATGCGAAAGTGATGAAATGGTCCACGCGGACCCCTTCCCCAATGGGCAGCACCAACTTGGGTACATAAGGCAACAGGATGATGAAAAGCGGCAGGGCGAGCAATAAGGACACCAAATAGACGATCACCACGTGGGCGAACCTGTCACCTTTGTGAACGATCGTATCCTGTTGCTGCTCCTTGACCATTCCACATGGATACGTGATCCAAGGGCGCAAGTTCCCAACTCCACTCGCCCGGATGGACCAATGATCCGTGCTACAAAGTTCGCAAGAAGTAGCCCAGTAAGGGTTGATTAACAGACTTTAGGGTTCGACGGATGCCCGAAGACAAGCGCCCAACAAGGCATTTCAACGGACGGGCATCTTTTCCCCCCGAATGTGTGGACAGAACATACGATCGGTGTTGGGCTTCTTGTCGGGTGCCGGATACATTTGCCCGCTGATGAACCGGACCATACAACTTGCTTTGCTACTTGGCACTACCGCCTTCGGTAGTTCCCGAACCATCGCGCAAGGCAATGGAACGGACTATGGTGGGCCAGAGGGGCCGGACATTTACGAGGACTTGGTACACGAAGGAACCGACAGCAAAGCCGATGCTACGGTCTGGGACGTGAACGATTCACTCCGGTTCATTCCGGGTTACGAGATCTACCGGCATTGGAATACGGATGTCCTGTTCGATCAGTTGCATGCGAACCGTGTTGGAAGTGACACTTTGGAACTGCGTTTGGCGTATGAGGATTGTGATCACGCTATGCCATGTCCGGGTGATCTTACTTCGGGTTTCGGCATGCGTAAAGGACGCATGCATTATGGCGTGGACCTGGACCTGATCACCGGAGATCCGGTCGTTTCGGCCTTTGCGGGCATGGTGCGCATCTCCAAGTACAACAGCAGTTTCGGGAACGTGGTGGTGGTTCGCCATTTCAATGGACTCGAGACCTTGTATGCCCATATGAGCGAGCGCAAGGTGGAACCGGGCACCTTGGTTGAAGCTGGCGACACGCTGGGGCTGGGGGGCAATACCGGCAGATCACATGGTTCACACCTGCATTTCGAGGTGCGCTTCTTGGATCAACCCATTGATCCTGCATTGGTCTTCGACCTTTCCAATGCGACCTTGAAGGCGAAAACCTTCGATGTCCATGATCGGATCTTTTCAAAATTTGTGGCCCAACAGGGTGTCAGTAGCAGGTCTGCTGTGGCGCGCAAGTATCACGTGGTGCGTAAAGGCGACACGTTGTACGGTATCACGCGGAAAAGTGGCATCCGCGTGAAGGACATTTGCAGGCTGAACGGCATCATGGAGACCAGTACCTTGTCCATAGGCCAACGGCTGCGTATCAACTAGTCCTTGAATTTCAGGCGGCTCAGGTTGTCCACGAGGTCCTGAACCTGAGTTGGGGAAAGCAGTAACGCCTCTCCGGTATCCATTCTCAACAAGACAAGATCACTTTTCGCTTGGGGTAAACGGTCGATCAATGTTCGGCCGAAACCCAACGTGTAGCTCGTCAGCCCGATATCCACTGTGCAATAGCGCAGAAATGGCTCCGCTCCTATGGCTGTTACCATGCCACCCGCCTTGCTCTTTATTCCGTTCTCCCGGATATAAGCCCGCGCTCCGCTCCGGTCGATCAAGCTGGCATCCGTGATCCTGTCCACCGCGATGGAACGCGTTTTCCTGTTGCGGGTCAACTCCATGCGGTCATCCACCATCCTGTAATAGCAGTTCTGGACCCGGTCCCTGGCGAAAGCGATGATCAAGCCCAACGCACACAGGACCAACATGATGTAAAGCAACGTGAACCGGCTCGTGGAACTGCCAACGATGATACCAGGAAGTAGGCCAAATGGCGTGGCCCAGACCATGACCAAGGTGTTGTGCCAAACTCGTTTCGTACGATAGCGCTTCGTGCCCATTATTCACTCTACCGTATCCTTTGATCGGCACACTCTTCCCATGAACAGGAAAGCGGCCCATTGCGGAACCGCTTCCATTTGTACCGAAGGCGGGACTCGAACCCGCACAACCTTACGGTTACACGCCCCTGAAACGTGCGCGTCTACCAATTCCGCCACTTCGGTAAAAGAGGGAGGTCCTCCACAGGGGGCGCAAATATAACGGATGGATGTGTGCGATGCGTGTTATCACCTTTTGACCGCCGCCGCTTATCTTTCCGGAAATGGTATTGCACGATCTAACTGGCTTCAACCGCATGCACGATGGATCAACCGTGGATGTTGTTGCCCATATCATGGATGTTTTGGCCAGTAACAAGGATGTGCAGATACTGGTGGGTTGCGACAGCCACAACAGATCGCACCACACGGTCTATACCACCACTGTGGTGCTGCGCTTCCACCGCAACGGAGCACAGGTGATCTACCGCCGCGAAAAAGCCCCCAAAGTGACCGACCTATGGACCCGCCTGTGGGGTGAAGTGGAACGCAGCCTTGCCGTGGCGTGTTGCCTCCGTGATCAAGGGCACGTTCCTGTGCATGGTATTGACATGGACCTGAACAGCGATGCCCGGTTCCGGTCGAACAGGTTGCACACCGCCGCAGTGGGCTATATCCGATCCAATGGGTATGAGCCACATACAAAACCGGAGCTGCTACCTGCCTCTTGGGCTGCCAATGTGCTGTGCAACCAAGGGTCCAGAAGCACGAAACCCCCGTCCGCCGAAGGGCGGACGAGGGAGACGTGACTCTTCAGATTGACCTCTGAAACTACTTGGACAACCTTTTGAACGGAGGACCTGAACGAAGGTTACGAACGAGTCCGATATTTCTTGTGGGACCACCTTAGAACGCCAGCCTACCCTGCTGTTCCATAGCCAAACGCAATTGGCTCACTTCCTTACGTAGGTCCACGACACTGCGCGCCAGTTCATCGCGGCTCATGTTGGGCTCGGGTAGTTCGGCGCTGATGAAGTGGACGAATTTCCAGATCTCCAGCACATTGTTGATGGGCACTTCGTACGGCACATACAGCGGGTTGGTGCTGCACAGCAGCAGTGAACCCTTATCCTTCAATTGGTTGTAAAGCACTTTGAACACGATGCCATCGTCCTTGGTGATCACGATGTAGGGTTGGCCGTCGCGGATGGTTTGCCAGTTCTGTACATACTCACCCGTGACCCACGAGCCTTCCGCCACCGGTGGCATGCTGTCGCCACTGATCTGGAAAGTGCGGTACTTGCGGTCCTTTGCCAAGAAGGGCATCTGGAAAGTGGGCAGGATGCTGATGTATTCCGGATCGGCGTAGCCCAATGCGTAGCCGGCCTGCGCTTTGTGCGGAACCAGCTCCACGTTCTCGATATCATCGCTGTTCACCGTGGTGGCCAATACACGCAGGCGCTTTCCGCTCAGGTCGATATCGCCACCGCGTTCCAAGATGCCGAGTTGGCTTTCGCTGAGTGCGGTGAGATCGTCCTTTAGCAGTTTATCCACACTGATCCTGAAGTACTCGCTTAGGCGTAAAAGCAGATCGAACGAGGGTTCGGCGGTGCCGTTCTCGTAGCCACTGTAGCTACTGCGTTTAACATCCAGGCCGGCAGCGGTTTCTTCTTGGGAACGACCGCGGCGTGAGCGGAGGAGCTTGATGTTGGCTCCGAATACTGGGTTGGGTGTCATGGTGTGTTGGGATTGTCTTATGACTATTGTTGGAATGTCTTATGCCGTGGACCCACGTTCAAGATCGGTTGCACTTGTAGCCGATCCGCGTGCGCGGGTCGGCGGGTTCCGTGAGGAGTTTCTTCAGGTGATGGAAGATGACCTGTATGTCATTTCGGTTACCATCCACCTGCCCCTCCAGTTGTTCCAAGCGCAGGAGGATCTCTTTATGGGCCATTAACACTTCGCGCATGCGCACGAAGAGATCAATGATGCGGATGCTTACTGTTATGGCTAGTTCGCTCTTGAGCACATTGGCCGCCATAAGGATGCCGTGCTCCGTAAAAGCGAAAGGAGCATACTTCCCATGCTCTCCCTGCTTTAAGGTCGCATTTTGCGACCTTAAAGCATGATCCTCTTCCAGAGTCAATTCGAACATGAAGGCTTCGGGGAACCGTCCAATGTTCCGTCGCACTTGCTCCTTGAGGCGCTTGACCTCAACACCATACAACTCCGCAAGGTCCCGATCCAGCATCACCTTCTGCCCGCGTATAAAGCGGATCTTCTCCGTGATCAGGTTATCGGTCAGCGCCTTTAGACCATATGTGGCAATGGGTTCCGACACCATGATCCGTATGTATGGATGAGGCTTTTCCATGATGGGAACTGGCGACTTCGGTCTGTGCTCCGTAGGCGGTTCTTTCAGGAGTATATCATTCGTCATGTTCATGCTTCGTAAGGCTTGAAACCGATGGCGCCCCGGGGATTCTCCTGTGGTGCCACCAACTCCGTCAGATGATCGAAAATGGCCTGGATCTCTTCGTCGTGACCGGTGACGCGGCCTTCGAGTTGTTCCAGATTCTGGAGGATGTCCCGGTGCGAAAGCAGCACTTCGCGCATACGATTGAAAACGCGGATGATCTGGATACTGACAGCAATGGCCTGACCACTGCGCAGCACATTGGCCAGCATAAGGATGCCGTGCTCTGTGAAGGCGAAGGGCGAGTACTTGCCATGCTCCCCTTGCTTTAAGGTCACAAATTGTGACCTTAAAGCGTGATCCTCCTCAAGGGTGAGCTCGAACATGAAGTCTTCTGGAAAGCGGTCCATGTTCCGGCGAACGGCCTGCTTGAGGCGCTTTACCTCTACACCATATAACTCTGCAAGGTCACGATCCAACATCACCTTCTGGCCCCGTATCACGTGGACTTTTGTCGTTATCGCTGCATCCGGCGGCGTGATCGCGTATGCCGCTGGTGGCTCCATGAGCACGCTATTTCCTGACAAAGTTCCTAACATTCCGTTGACCGATTACTTGACAGTGCAAATGTAATGACTAAATTGTTGACCGCAAGATGACGGATATATTGGCGATCGGAAATTATTGGTTGCCTCACCCCAACCCTCTCCCAAGGAGAGGGAGGAAATGCCAGCCTCACCCCCGGCCCCTCTCCGGCAGAGAGGGGGGAAATGCCCTTGATGGACGATGATCACGGATAAGAAAGAAGTACTAACACCGGATCTCCGCCCGGGATGGGAGTGGCAGCCCTATGAAGCAACGGCCTTGCAACCACGTGCAGCGAGGAGGCCCGACGAAGGAGGGACCCCGCAGCGCCGTGGTTGCTGGCCGGAGCGAATAGGCTACAGCGGACAGCCATCCCTTCGGGAGGCAGGCCCGTTCCCGCCGCTTTTGGGCGGGAGGCGGCCAAATACAACGCATCGAACATGACCCATAGCACCTGTAGTGTCTCCCGCAGTCCAATACAACGGGATGCGGGACCACTGGGTCGACAACCCCACCTCCCAGCGTTACCGGGTCGACCCAAGGGGGTCGACGCAACAGGAGCGTTGACGAATGATCGCGGACATGCAACGCACTATCCTCCATCTAGACCTGAACACCTTCTTCGTTTCCGTGGAACGCCTGCGCGAGCCGAAGCTGATCGGCCGGCCTGTGCTGATCGGTAGCGACAGCGACCGCGGCGTGGTGGCCAGCTGCAGCTACGAGGCACGCGCATTCGGGGTGCGCAGTGCCATGCCCATGAAGATGGCCAAGCAGCTATGCCCGGAAGCGATCATCCTACGCGGCGACAGCGGTGCCTACCTGCGCAAGAGCGATGAGGTGACGGAGATCATCCGCGCACATGTTCCACTCTTCGAGAAGAGCAGTGTGGACGAGTTCTATGTGGACCTCACGGGCACCGACCGTTTCCAAGGCAGCTGGAAAATGGCCACGGAGCTGCGCCAACGGATCATCAAGGAGAGCGGGCTGCCGAACGCCTTCGGGATGAGCATCAACAAGACGGTGAGCAAGGTGGCCACTGGCGAGGCCAAGCAGCGACCCGATGGCCAATTGATGGTGCCCGGCGGTACGGAGAAACCCTTCCTCGCACCCATGCCCATTGAGCGGATCCCCGGTGTGGGCGGCAAGACCGCGCACCTGCTGCGCAGCATGGGCGTGGCGAAGATCCATACCATGCAGGAGCTGCAGATCGATCTGATGCAACGGCTGCTCGGCGAGCATGGCCCCGTACTGTGGCGCAAGGCGAACGGCATCGACGATAGCCCGGTGATCGCCTGGCACGAGCGCAAGAGCATTAGCACCGAACGGACCTTCGCGCAGGACACGATCGATGTGGTGAAGCTGAAGGGACTGCTCACCGCCATGGCCGAGAGCCTCGCCTTCCAACTGCGCAAGGGCGAGAAGCTCACCAGCTGCGTGGCCGTGAAGATCCGCTATGCCGATATGAATACGCACACCAAGCAATTGCGCATCGGCTACACGGCCTGCGACCACATCATACTACCGGCGATCCATGATCTTTTCCGCACACTGTATGATCGTCGCCAGCGGATCCGCTTGGTGGGCGTGCGCTACAGTCACCTCGTGGGTGGTGGCCACCAAATGGATGCCTTCACCGACACGCAAGAGGCCATGAACCTGTACCAAGCGATGGACCGCGTGCGCAAACGTTTCGGGGATCGTGTGGTGATGCGTGCTGCCGGCATGGATGCGAAAAGCATTGGAAGGATGGATAACCCTTTTGATGGGCAGGCGCCGGTGTTGTTGGCGAATAGGAGGACGTAGCCTCACCCTGCCGTTCGGCAGGCAAGCTCCCAAACCCCCTCTCCGAAAATGGAGAGGGGGCTTTTGGAAATGAACGAAATACAATGGACACTAATGGACGGAAATGGACCTACTGGAGGAGCGGTAGTGGGGTGTCCATTTCGGTCCATTAGTGTCCATTTAGCCCAACCTACACCTACCTTGGAACCATGCAACGCCGCGATCCAAAATACTCTGCCATACTACCGCCCAGCGGCGGCTACGAAAAGCTGAAGAGCTACCAAGTAGCAAAGCTCTTATACGCCGTTACCGTGCGCTTTGTAGACCGCTACATACCCAAAGGCAGCCGCACTAAAGACCAAATGGAGCAAGCCGCACGCAGCGGCGAACGCAACCCCGGGTCAGGGCCCGGGGCAGGCGAGCCGAAGGCAGCAAGATCAGCGCTACCACCAAGAAATTGGAACTGAACCTTACCAGTGTAGCACGGGCCAGCTTGGACGAACTGCGAAAGGACTACGAATCCTTCCTGGAGCACCGAAAACTGCCCGTGTGGGAGCCCATGGATCCGCGCCGAAAGGAACTGAGCAACGCACGCTGCAAGAACCCCGACCAAGTGGCCCAATGGATCAAAGCGCTTTGGGAACGTGAACAAACCGAGCGACTGGCCGCACCAGAAGGACCTCGCACCGCACGCACGCCGCGCACCGTGAAGGAACGCGCATATGCGGAGTTGAGCGCGAACGTTGGCCAGACGTTGTGCAAGATCGCTATACACCTACTGGATAAGCAGGTGGATAGCCAGGCCAGAGCCTTTGAAAAAGAAGGCGGCTTCAGCGAGCGGCTGTACCGGGTGCGTTCGGAACTGAAGGCGCAGAAACCAAAGGACTGAATTATTGAGGCGTGCCCCCCTTCCCTCCCACTGGCCAACGCGCGGGGTCGGGCTGTCCGCTATAGTTGCCTTGGCCCGGCCCGCATCGCATCGGGCTGCGGGGTCATCTCCTGGCGTCGTTGCCTCCTCGCAACGTACGTTGCTGGGCCGATCCGGCGGCC
>Ga0105046_10008656_pt1 | contig 15979 bp, 13 predicted proteins | sample MAT03_FD_78385 | JGI IMG/M metagenome (GOLD analysis project Ga0105046, IMG submission 78385) | Freshwater microbial communities from Lake Fryxell liftoff mats and glacier meltwater in Antarctica - MAT-03 (megahit assembly) | ecosystem: Environmental > Aquatic > Freshwater > Ice > Liftoff...
CAACGGCCCGACCGTTTGGCTTGATGCTTGACGAGCGAGTCAAATGGCCGGGCCGTTGGCCCTTCGGCATTCTTTTTTATTGAAACCCAGCCCGTTGGGCTGGGCTAGGCAAATAGCTGGGCCTTTGGCCCGGAACCGCACAATTAACGCAACTTCAAAAAGCGTGAGCGAGGGATCGGAGTTTTTGAAAAAAATTCTTCGGCAACGTTTCGGGTTATGATAATTTCGTCTCCATTCACGCCGCTTTTTTACGCTCGCCTTCAGGAATCGCATGATATTTGGGTGGAAACATTGCGTTGACATGCTAATCTTGAAGCAAGAGAGAACACTTGGCGCTCAGCATGTCTCGTAACTGCTGTTTTATTAAGCACACAGGCGACGATTTGCTTACTGTTTGTGCATTTTGGCGTATTTCTTCGAGTCGATATGCTTGAAATTGAATCTGAATCTAAGCTCATCAGCGGTTTGATTGGAAGTAGCCAGCCAATGCTGGACGTCTACCGCATGACTCGCAAAGTCGCTCCGACTTCTGCGACAGTATTATTGACGGGTGAAACTGGTACTGGAAAAGAGCTGATCGCTCGAGCCTTGCATGAACTGAGCCCTCGTGCAACCGGCCCGTTTATCCGTGTCAACTGCGGAGCCCTTTCTGAAAGCCTGCTCGAAAGCGAACTCTTCGGCCACGCCAAAGGGGCTTTCACGAGTGCGATTGAAAACCGTACCGGACGATTTGAGGCCGCTCATGGTGGCACAATTTTTCTGGATGAGATCAATAGTGTGAGTTATCAGCTTCAGGTGAAGCTGTTGCGTGTTCTTCAGGAACATGAATTTGAGCGTGTTGGTGATACCAGGACGATTCGCGTCGATGTGCGAGTCATCGCTGCGACGAATGTTGATCTGCAGGATGAGATCATCGCTGGAAAATTTCGCGAAGATCTGTTTTACAGACTCAACGTGATTCCAATTTATTTGCCTGCATTGCGAGAGCGTGGCAACGATATTGGTGACCTCGTGACATTTTTTGTTCGTCGCTACGCCCTGGCAAATGGATTTCCAACGCCTCGGATTACGCCGGAAGCGTTGCGGTTTTTGCAGCAATACAACTGGCCCGGAAACGTTCGCGAGCTGCAGAATTATATTGAGCGTTCGCTTGTGCTTTCAACGAGTGCGGAGATCACCGCTGATTTGCTGCCGCCACATGTTCGCGGGTTGGCACCTGTTCGCATCGGTCGCCGAGCTGCCGAAGACCTTGATTCACTTTGCACCGATCTTGTCAGTCGGCGACTGGCGCAAGTCGGGGAAGACAGTTCTGATGTCTACAACGAGGTCATGAACGTTGTGGAAAAAGAACTGCTGCTGCAGGTCTTGCGTCAGAGTCAGGGTGTGCAGACCAGAACGGCCACTCGGCTTGGGATCAATCGCAACACATTGCATAAGAAGATTGAAGACCACAATCTGGCCTCTGAAGCTCGATAGCAGTTGATTTTTGCCTGCTTTCAAAAAATCTTTCGAATTCTTCTAAGCATCGCGTCTGGTGTTCGAATCACGTCCCCATGCTGCGGGATGTGTGCCCGCGGAAGCGAAGTGTGTTTCCGGTCTGAGGAGAATGAACATGTTGAAGAAAATCGTAGTGGCTGGGTTGTCAATGTTTCTGGTGGGTGGTTTGCTGTTTGGGTCCGACGCCTTCAGCTACCTGCGAACTTTTGGCGGTCAGGTACGAGAAGTCGTAAAGTCTGAAATCTCGGTCGAATTTGAACTCGATCGCATCCGTGATGAAGTTGACAATCTGGTGCCTGAGATTCGTCGGCACATGACGATCGTGGCAGAACAGTCTGTCGATGTGAAAGATCTGGAACGCGACCTGACAGACAAAGAAGCATCACTTGGCAAACAGAAGGATGCGATTCTGGCTCTGCGAAGTGATCTGGAAAGCGGAAACAACTCATTCACTTACCGAGCTGTTTCTTACACTCGTAACGAAGTCGAAGCGGACCTGTCTCATCGCTTTGAATCATTCTGCTCAACCGAAGAAGGCGTCAAGCGGGATCGTCAGATCCTGACAGCTCAGCGCGATACGCTGCGAGCCAATCAGAAGAAGCTGGACACCATGCTGTCTCGCAAGCAGGATCTGGTCGTGAAGGTGGCTCAACTGGAAGCTCGACTGAAACAAGTGCAGGCTGCAGAAACTATCAACTCCATCGAGATTGATGATTCACAGTTGGCTCACGTTGAGAACATGATCAAGGAAATGAATCACGCTTTGGATGTGCGTGAATCTGTGCTGGAAACTGAAGGCAGTGTTTTGGGACGAATTCCTGTCAACGAAGAGATTGCTCCGAAGAACGGCAACATCATCGGCGAGATCGATTCACACTTCGGCTTGAAGAGTGATGAATCTGTTGCGGAAGTCAGCGTTCGGCCTTCGATCTGAGATGGGTTTCAGGTGGGGCAATCAATTTAGAAAGTAGCAGGCACTTTCCAAGTGCCGTAGCCCTTGAAAATACGAGAATTTGCGGACGGCACACGGAGTGTGCCTGCTACTTTTGCGGCAAATCGAGTGGCAATGAACCCGCCCCACCGGTTGAACACAGAAGAATTGAACTTGACCGGGACACACATCGCTCCGGGCTCGGGATTGCTCGGGCTCGGAGTTTTTTATTTGGGTCGCAAAGCCTTCGTTTTGAAGTCTAATGCTTTAGTTTAACCCGACTTGAAGAGGAGGCGGGGCGTTCGATACCTCCTCTTCGAGTCGGGTTAAACGACTAATAACGCAGAAATGGTGGTCTTGCAGTCGCTTCGCTGGTTGGTTCCACCTCTCAAAGGCTTTACAATGATCTGGCCTGCTGTTGATAAACATGATCGCATGAGCACTACAGCGGCGAAAAGACTGGACCGCAGGGAATCGAACGGGAAAATGTCGACGGATCGTTACATGTTGTGGATCGATGGAGTTGGCGCATGGCAGTTGTGCGTCGGGGCGGAATTTTTGATCGGCGGACCGACTCAGGAAGGCCCTCCGGCTGACATTTGCCTGATGGCCAATTTGTCGCGGCGACATGCGTCTCTTTTGCGAATTGGGGAAGATTGGTTCATCCATCCGCACAATTCCAGCGTTGTTTCGGGCCGAGCAATTACCGGGCCGACGCTGTTACGGTCGGGCGATGCGATTTGTCTTGCAGAACGAGTTCGGCTGGGATTTCGCATTCCGAGCGTCCTGGCAGGGTCGGCTTTGATCGATTTTGAAAGTCACCATCGTCCGGCACACAGTGTCGATGGTATCATACTAATGACAGACAGTATTTTGTTGGGGCCTCGCAAGGATCATCACATTTCGTGTCCTGACTGGCCGGAGATGGTTGTCATCTACACTCAGGACGGTGTGTTGCGGTGTCGTTCTAAATCACCGCTCAGCATTAATGGAGTCTCTGTGCGGGATTCTGCGGTGTTGAGCGACGGTACAATTGTTTCCGGGGATGACTTTCGGTTTCGGATTGAAAGACTGAGAGCGTTATGAAATTTGCACTTGCTCCCGAATCCAGACCACTGGAAGGTTACACCATCAAACGCGCGATTCATCGCGGCGGATTTGGTGAAGTTTACTACGCACTGACGGACGCTGGCAAAGAAGTCGCGTTGAAGCTGCTGCACAACAATATGGAAGTCGAACTGCGTGGCGTTTCACAGTGTTTGAATCTGAAGCACCCGAATTTGGTGACGATCTTTGACATGCGGCAGGACGCCGACAAAGATCACTGGATCATCATGGAATATGTCGGCGGCAAAGGACTGTACGAAGTTCTCCAGGAGAATCCGGCTGGCCTGCCGTTGAATGAAGTCTTCCGCTGGCTGCATGGCATGACGGCTGGTCTGAGCTTTCTGCATGATCGAGGACTTGTGCATCGTGACCTGAAGCCCGCGAATGTGTTCAGTGATGCGGATGTGGTTAAAATAGGTGACGTCGGGTTATCGAAGTACATCTCCGAAAGTCGCCGCAGCGCGCAGACGCAGAGTGTTGGTACGGTCTACTACATGGCTCCCGAGGTCGCGCGAGGGCGTTACGGTCGCGAAGTTGACGTCTATTCACTGGGTGTTATCCTGTATGAAATGATCACGGGCCGTGTCCCTTTTGAAGGGGAGACGACCGCAGAAATTCTGATGAAGCATCTGACGGCCGAACCGGACTTGTCGGTGTTGCCGGAGAAGCTGCGTCCAGTACTGGCAGCGGCTCTGGAGAAAGATCCGGATCGGCGGATTGGTGACGTCGATGAACTGGAACGTCGCTTTCGAAAGGCGATTGAAGATTCAGGTTTTGAACTTGCAAAACCGACGCCGGTATATGTTTCAAAACTCACCGCGCAAGCAGCAGCGGGAAAAGAAGCGGCCTTGAATGGTCGTTCCGGTCTGGCGGCTGCGAATGAAAAAGCCATTCCTGTTGGTGTGGTGAATTCGTGGCTGGAGTATTGGAATACGCGTGTCCCCACGCCGATCAAATGGGTTTTGTGCGGTGCGGTGTTGTGGATGATCCTGCGTTCCGGTGCCTTCCAGCCGTTGACGGCGGGCGGCTTGATTGGAGGCATGGCCTATCTTGTGTATCGCCAGTTGTTCATGAACAGGCCGCCGACGGTGGTGCCGCGTGCGACGGTCGCGGCAAATACTTTTCTTTCACCAGAAACAGCCCCGTCAGTTGTGGTGCAGCAATCAGCTGCGATGGGAACAGCTGCCACACGAACGGCAGCACCGGTGATTGTGAATGCTCCGCAAAGGCAGATTGCCGCAGCACCCCAAACAAGGCCCGCAGCTGCGGTTGTTTACACACCAGCCACCATGCGACAAATTCCTGCAGGTCAGCGAGTGACAGATGTGACAACATCGTTGACAATTTCACTGGCTGCGGCGGCGCTGGTGACAACCGCCGTCCACTTTGCGACCGATCTGTTGCCGAACGCCGCAGATGTGGCGTTCTTTGGGACTGTGACATTGCTGGCTGCATGGGCCTTGATTGTGCCTGCCAAATTGTGGGAAGGTCGCACGGGTGATGCGATCGTGCGGCGTTTGATTCTCGCTGGGCTCGGTTTGGGTGTTGGAGCTGTCGCGGCAGTTCTGCAGCAGTTTCTGATGTTGAATGATTCGCAGTTGTTGCATGTTGATGGCGATGGAATTTTCAATCACGGCACGATTGGACGCATGCAGATGCTGAATGGTGGTTTGCCAACGATGGCCGGATTTATGATGTTCTTCGGATTGTTGTTTTTGATTCGCCGCTGGTGGTGGCAGGCAGACAGTTTTCGCAAGGCTCGATTTCGAATTTCCAGTTCGCTGGTGACGTTGTTTCTGGGTGTTGTGCTGTCTGCTATTCTGCCTTTTTCAGAACAGTTGGGAGCAATCTGGGCGTTGGCGATTTCGGCAGTGGTGCAGTTATCGTCTGGTTGGACACCGCAGGAAGACCGGCTGCTGACACAGGCACCGGGAGCTTCTCAGGCAGGTCCGGTTTTAGCTCAGGTGCGTCATCCCGTTGTCGCGGTTCCGACAGCTGCAGGGCATAAGGCGTAAATTGCTGTGATTGGTTTTCATATCTGGCGAGCGGGGGATGTCAATCCCCTGATTTTTTGCGTGTACAACTACAAAGAATCAGGGGACTCACGTCCCCCGCGCGTCAAAAAATGTGTTGCTCGTGCGTTGATTGGAATATGACGCTATGATTTTATCTTTCTTTAGCCTGATATTGATCGCTGCTCTCGTCATCGGACTTGGCATGGGAGCGTTGGCACTGCTGTCGCTGGTGATCAATGCACTGACCGGTCGTGGCAAATCTCATCCATCCGAAAAAGTCGGGGCGTGGTCTGGACTGAAGTCTGCGGTGCGTATTTCAGCCGGGTTAGTCGCCCTGCTCCTGGTCGTCGTTGCGTTGTTTCTGGTGGGATTTCGTCGTTCCACACAGGAAGTTAGGGCTTACGACCAGGTAGTTGTAACTCAGACATCGAAGGTTGAAGAAGAGACATCACGACAGTCCGCATTGGGTGATAGCGACGAAGCTCCTGCCTCGGCGAAGCCCAGAATTGAAGTCGAATCAGAAGCAGAGCATCGCTCGACAGTTTCTGTTGGCTTTGATGCGTCAAAGACACCGACGGACCAAAGCCATCAATCCAAGGACGTATCATCATCGGTGGCCGCAGTCGTAGTGGCCGCAGGAGCCGATGCGGCGAACACAGATGTAGCCGAACGTCGCAAAGTGCAGCTTGAAGAAATGATCGCTGGCATCGGCGCGTTCCTGCGTTCTCAATTAGAAAAAGTTGGCGACAAATCGACTGCAGAGGCATTTGGCCAGGCTGCAAAATCGGACAACGGCGACGTCGTCATCTTCCAGCCTTCTGATGAAATGGTGCGGCAAATGCTCGGCGCTGGCGGTCAGGATCTGCTCAAATCGTTTAACTCAGAATTGCCCGGTCGCATTCGTCAGACGTATGCATTGATTCCGCTCACGCCGCCGATTGGTTCAGCCGTTCCCATGCAGCCAATGATCGCAACACGCGGACTTGAGATGATTGCCAACTCAATAGTGAAGCTGGTAAAACATGCCGATTCTGCATCTTCCAACGCGACGGCGGAATCCGTTCCGATGACCGCTGAGGCCGATGGCACACTTACCGTGGCACCGGAACTTCGTCCCGAACCGGAATGGATGTCTAAGACCGAAGGACGCCGACTCATTGCGAAGTCAGGGGCGGTTTTTCCAGACGACGATTCCAAAGTTAAATTGACGGCGGGCATCAAAGAAGCGTTGGCGAAGCATGTGGAATCAGTGGCGGCCAGCATGCATCCCGCGATGCTCGGCCACGCAAAACGCGTTCACATCGAATTGCCACAGGCGATTGCCAGCAAATACATCGTCGATCAATATGAACGACCAGACTCGATGGGCTCCGAAGTTCGCGGCAATACGCCATTTAAGCTGATGTTTGCTTTAGTGGAGTTTCCAGACACGATTGATCAAATTGCAGTGCGACAGATTCGTTACGCCATGCAGAAAGATCGTATCATCGGGCTGGGAATTGTTGTTGGATTGATGTGGATGAGCGTTTGTTCCGCCGGTTGTGGCATCCGACAATGGCAAAAAGGCACAAAGCTTCGCAAGATCGCTGCGACTCCCGTGTTCGCCGTGATTACAATCCCCACACTGCTATTGGCTGTTGCGATGGTGTTTGCTCTGGCGAAAGGCGATGTGCCTCAAGGACCGTGGAACGAGACGCCTGTCACGATTGATCTGGCAAACTTGTAGGGTTTGACAGGCGTACCACTATTTTAGTGAAAGCGTGTTACGCTTCATTTTCACGCGTTTCAAATTGACATCTGTTCCAACTGACATCAGCTCAGATTCACGAAAATTCCACGCACGAATGACGGTCCCGAAATCCTCAGACGTCACCACCGACCAACTACGCCAGTGGGACAACGATCACGTCTGGCATCCGTTCACTCCGATGTCCGCATGGATCGACGAACACGCTCCGATCATCGTGCGAGGCGAAGGTTTTGATCTGATCGATGCCAACGGTCACCGCTATCTGGATGGCATCTCATCGCTCTGGTGCAACGTGCATGGCCATGCTGTTCCGGCGATTGATCAAGCTGTGGCTGAGCAACTGCAAAAGGTGGCTCATACAACGCTGCTGGGTCTCGCCAGTGAACCATCAATCCGTCTGGCCCGCGCGCTGGTGGAACGTGCACCGGTGGGATTGACGAAAGTATTCTATTCCGACAGCGGAGCGACCTCCGTCGAAGTCGCGCTGAAGATGGCATATCAGTATCACCGCCAGAAGCCTGAAGGTGCCGAGGACCGCGACACGTTTCTGTGCATTGGCAACGGGTATCACGGCGACACGCTGGGCACTGTCAGCGTCGGCGGTATTGATCTGTTTCATCGTTGTTACAAGCATTTGTTGTTTGCGACGCTGACAACGCCTTCGCCAGTTGCGACGCGCGTTCCAGTGGGGCACACGAAAGATTCATGGCTGGCGTTTTGTTTCGACGAAGTCGCTCGGCTGATCCGCGAAAATCAAACCCGCATCGCTGGCGTTGTGATGGAACCAATCGTCCAGGGCGCGGCTGGGATTCTGGTTCACGCGCCAGGCTTTCTGCGACACGTGCGACAGTTGTGTACTGATTTCGATATCCCGCTCATTGCCGACGAAGTTGCCGTGGGATTCGGTCGGACCGGGACCATGTTTGCCTGTGAGCAGGAAGGCGTGAGTCCCGATTTTCTGTGTCTCGCGAAAGGCATCACGGGAGGCTACCTGCCGCTCGCCGCGACACTCACCACGGAACGCATCTATTCCGCGTTTCTGGGACAACCGTCAGAAGGCCGTACGTTTTTTCACGGCCACACCTACACCGGCAACCCTCTCGGCTGCGCCGCCGGGCTGGCGTCGTTGCAATTGTTCGACGACAATCAAGTGTTGGAAAACGTGCAAACCACATCCGCCAGAATCGCCGAGCGTCTGACTGTGCTTCACGACCATCCGCATGTCGGAGAAGTGCGTCAGAAGGGTCTGATGATCGGTATCGAACTTGTGCAGGACCGCGACGGGCTGATTTCCTACGACTCAAAGTTGCGTCTCGGCCATCAGGTAACTCTCGCCGCCCGCAAACGCGGTGTGATCCTGCGACCGCTGGGAGATGTGATAGTCCTGATGCCAGCGCCTGCGATGCCGGTTGAACTGATTGATCGGTTGTGTGATGTGGCGATCGAATCTATTCAGAATTCAATCAGCATGCTCGGCAATTGCAGGTGACGCCTCGGCCGTTTCTTTTCGGCATTGCTCGTTAAAGCGAATTCGATTGCCGAAGGGGTCCGTCACTTCCACACACAGACTGTTGTAAAACGTTCGTTCGATGCCGGGGCGCATGTAGCCGTAGCCGCGAGAGGTAATTGTGGCATGGAATTCTTCGATACCGTCCATCCAGACAAACACGGTTGAACCCGGACAACAGTCTCCGTGGTGTTCCGACAGATGCAGGATCAAATCATCTTTTGAGATCTGCAGGTACACGGGCGAGCCGCCATCAAGCTTGTGTTCCCAGTCTACTTCGAATCCCAGAAACCCAACGTAAAAATCCTTCGCCTTGACCACGTCAAAAATGCGCATGATCGGAATCGTAGTGAGGAACGCTGAAGTCATGGGGGCAATCCGGTGCTCTAAAACAGTTCGTGAATTTCACGATAACCAAAATCAACCAGCGGAAACGGACGACCAGCCGGACCCGGCAGATGCGAATCCAGTTTCAAACCAAGGCTGTGGAACACAGTTGCAATGACGTCGCCAGGCTGCACGGGACGATCCGCCGGAACGCCACCGATTGGATCACTGGCACCGACGACCTGTCCACCTTTCACACCGCCGCCTGCGAACCCCACTGTAAAACATTGAGGCCAATGGTCTCGCCCGCCAGCTGGATTCACCTTCGGCGTGCGGCCGAATTCCGCCACGTTACACACCATCGTATTCGGCAACAATCCGCGCTGATGCAGATCCTCAATCAGCGCTGAATATCCCTGATCGTATAAAGGAGCCACGATGTCGCGCATGCCTTCGATGGATGTAAACGGTTTCGAACCATGAATGTCCCACGTGATTTCATCGAATACAGTCAGGAATGTGTTGACCGTTACGAATCGCACGCCGGCTTCGACCAGGCGTCGAGCCAGCAGACAGCATTGGCCAAACCGATGCATGCCGTATCGTTCGCGAACTGATTGCGGCTCTTTTGACAGATCAAATGCGTCGCGTGCCTGGGGACTCGTCATCAATCGATAGGCCGCTTCAAAGTTGCGTCCCATCATGGTGGCGTTTTCAGTGGATTCAAAATCTTTGACTGTGCTGTCAACGAGATCACGCAATTTTCGACGTCGCTGCATGCGGACTTCGCCAAGCGATTCTGGCGGCAACAGGTCTGGCACCTTAAAGTCCGCTTTTGAAGGATCAGCCATCAAAGCAAACGGATCGTGTGCCTTGCCAAGAAAGCCGCCAGCCTGACCATTCGGAAGATTGCCGCCGCCACGGCCCATGGGTTCGGGCAATACAACAAATGGCGGAAGATCCGTGCGACGTCCTTTGAGATAACTCACAACGGCACCAGCATGAGGCGAAAGGACTCCTCCGGAGAATTGACGCCCGGTCTGCATCATCTGCCAGCCTGCGTCATGCACCGCGGCACCCGTATGATGGCAACTGCGAACCAATGCCAGATGTTCTGAAACGGTCGCAATCTTTGGCAGGATCTCTGAAATCTGATACGCACCGCAACTGGTGGAAATGGGTTTGAACGGACCGCGAACCTCCGACGGTGCTTCGGGCTTCATGTCAAATGTATCGAGCTGGCTCGGAGCTCCGAGATTGAAGATCATGATGCACGAACGTTCGTCATGGCCACCGGCGACCTGGCCTTGTTCTTTGGCTTCCAGATAATCGGCCAACGAAAGCCCAGCCACGCCCAGTGATCCGACCTGCAGGAAGTCGCGTCGTGTTGTTCCGTCGCAAGTGTGAGCAGTACCGCGTCCAGTGAAATTCAGCATAAAGCCCTCGAGTCAGACGATTCGCCGCTTGGGAGCCAAATCGCCGCTGAATGCAGCGATTGACACTGCAGCATCGTAATAAGCGTTGCCTGGGTTCACAACAATGCTGTGGACTTTGGCCAGGCGAATGAGTGATTCACCATTCGTTGTTCGACACGCGGTCAGGAACTGGGCTTTTGATTTAAGCAGGCTGTCGATTCAATACCAACCCGAAGCGCTAGTTTCGAAGTTCCGCTCTTTGAAGTCCCATGTGCTAAATTGGTCGAAAAGAGGCGTAGTTATCATAACCCGAAGCGTCAGCGAGGGATTGCGTGGGCTTACAGCCGATACCCCACAAGTCGATCCCTCGCTGACGCGTCGGGTTGGGATAGGCGGAAACGCCCAACTTCAAAGCTGGCGCTTCGGGTTAGTAAAACGCACTAAATCGACCACCTAGCGAGGCAGGAGCCTCGGGTGCAGTGTGTTCCGAGGCAGGAGGCTCGGAACAAGGACGTATTTTACCCGGCTTTCGCAACCGTCATTGTCAGTGGCCTGCCTGCAACGTCTCGCGGCGAATTTGCCGGAAGTGACGGTGCAGACTTGACGCAACGAGGAGAACGCAAAGAATACAGCATTGTACGATTCAAAATATGATGTCATATCATGCATTGACATATCATGTCGTAGAATTCTAACCCACTGGATCTGGCAGCGACTATTCTGCGATTCGGTCGCATTTCTCCCAGGGAGTCCCTCAATGTCGAAACTGACTACACTTTCCCGCCTGACAGCCTGTGCCATGACTTTGCTGACGCTTGGTTTGGCAATGACTTTGGCGTGCGACACCGCACTTGGCCAGCAAGCAACGAATAAAGGCGTACGCGAAGAGAAACTGGCTGCGGGAGACGGCTGGCCAATTCACGCAACTTACTATGAATCGGCCGGTGGCAAAGAATCACCGGCTGTGATTTTGCTCGCAGGGGCAGAAGGTGTTGATAAGAAAGATGCACGCAATCGCCGCGTCTGGCAGAACACTGCACTCGGTTTGCAAAAGAGCGGATTCGCCGTGATCGCCGTGGACCTTAGAAAACATGGTGACAGCATTCCGGACCAACCTGAAGGGCAGCCGTCAGCAATCAAGATGGCAGCCAATGACTATGTACTCATGGCAAATCTGGACCTGGAGGCCGTAAAAGAATTTCTGCTTCTGGAACACAAGGGTGAAAAACTGAATATTCGCAAAACGGGCATCGTTGCGGTCGGATCAAGCGCGATGGTAGCGGCCTCGTTCGCTGCTGCCGACTGGGTAAGAAAGCCTTATCCCGATGGCCCAACACCTGACAGTAGCACTCCACGCGGTCAGGACATTCGTTCTATGATCTTGTACAGTCCAGGTGGGAATGTGAAGGGACTGAACTCGAACTCCATCATGAAGGCGTTGAGCGGCCGTGAGATCGCCATTCAAATCGTGGCCTCTAAAGACGTCAAAGAGGATTTCAAGAACGCTGAAAAAATCTACAAGTCCGTTGAAAGCAAAAACGAGCTTTACAAAGATGGCCGTAAACTGACCACGGCTGCTGGCGATATTACGGCAGAAGGTTTTCTTGAAGGCCGATTCGCTGAACCTACCAACAAAGATATCACCGAGTTTCTGACGAAAAGTCTGACTGAACTCGACATGCCATGGGCATCGCGTAAAAGTCGTCTGGAATAGTTGTTAATGACATCTCAAGCTGCCACCACAAGACAATCCACTGGCATTCCGCGACTTGATGAGGCTCTTGGCGGAGGTCTGATTCCCGGCACGCTGACCGTTGTTATGGGCGCGACGGGGATTGGCAAGACGCAGCTGGGCGTGAGTTACGCCTTCGCCGGTCAGCAACAGGAACAACAGACTGGGATCCTGTTTGACCTCACGACGCGTGGCGATTCTCAGAACCAGCCGGAGTATGCAGCACGCATGTTCGGCTGGAAGTTCAGGACTCGCACCACTGCCGACCATTTTGATCCTGCAGTCGTCTGGGATCGAGATCAGATTCGATCCGATTATCTGCACGCCTTTCATCGCGGCGGACGACGAGTCACAATCGGCGACATGCAACCGGAGGAATGGCAGGAATTCAAAGCCGATCTGATGCGACGTCTGGACCAGACGATTGCATTTTTCTATGGCAACTTTGTGCACGGCGTTCGACGCTGCGTGATTGATGGCGTAGAACCAACGACCAAAGATTCGGATTCATTCCAGTTTCACCTGTTCGATTACATCTATCATCAGGTGCTGAGAAAAGATCATGACTGGTTAGCAAGGGATCTGTTTCGAGTTCACTTTCGGCAGCAGGAGCCGCAAGTGATGGCTCATCCTTATGAGCATAAAACGATCGGCGGAATGCTGTTGTATACCAGTCACGAAGTGATGCTGGATGATTTGATCAGCCGTCCGATTCAATCCGGAGACGTGCTTTCCAATGCAAATACTATCCTGCTGATGGGAAAGACTCGCAGCGGCGATCAAATAGGAAGAGCCATCTATGTGGCCAAACATCGCGGCAGTGCGTGCGAAGAAACGATTCTGCCGTATCGCATCACGGAACGCGGGATTGAGTTTTAGTTCCCGACATTTCATTGCAAAACATTGCACGAATTGTCGCCGGATGACTACAATCCGTTATCCCGATGTCCGGGATCTGGAGCGAGGCGATGGAATTCGACCGACATTCTGACCCGAGGTTTGACGGATGGCGTCTTTGTCGCGGTCCGGCAAACTGGTTCACATTTCTGTGCCCCGATTCCATCGAAGTTCGCCAGACTCAAACGGTCATCGAATTGCGGATGAAGGAGGAGCCGTCGAAGTCACTGATAGGGCGTTCGAAAACGCCGCCGACACCCATGTCTATAGGTGCCGAACAGCCGCACGTACTTTCGATCGTAACGTGGTGGGACGACACGAATCATGACGCTCAACGCAGAAATTCACCGGACTTGTCTGTTCTGTTTCCGCAGGTGCTGTCACTGCAGCCGGAAAGCCGGCTCGACATTCCGGCGGTGAATGAATCATGGTCCGGAACATCACATCGACTCAAGTCAGCCTGCTGGCTGGCAAGAATCTTCGGACGCAAATCATCGTTCGAATGGCGACTGTGGACCGTTCGACATGAGAAGCTCATGATTGTGGCGACAGTTCAATCTCCCGATCGCCGTCCGCTCAACGTTGAGTTTCTTCAGTTCTGCAAAATGATTCTTTCGACGCTGGAACTGGCTGACCAGCCGGCCTGGCCACCGGACGTATTTTTGAAACAAGTGATCGACGTGGCGCGACATCATTTTCCGCTGCTGCACACATCAGCGTCGCGTGGATTCTCTGTTCGGCTGGGACAATCGGAAATCAGTCTGTCCAACTTCTACCGCATGTACCTGCAACAACCAGAAAACTTCCGTCGCATTGTTGTACCGGGGCTGACGACCGTGGTTCGATTACAGGAACTTGGTCCCGATCAATTGGCACCGTCGCTGGAACAGGTAAAAGAACGAATTCTGCCAATCCTCGCGGCGGAAGATGATTCACGTTCTGATGAGCGTGTTCAAATGCCATGGGTTGGAGGCTTGAATGTTGGTTATGTCGTCGATGAAGATGACTCCTATCGCTACGTGCATCAGCGAATGATTGAGGCGTGGGATTTGTCGCCTGACGATCTGCACGATTTGGCATTAAGCAATCTTCGGCGATACTCAGCGACTCATCCGCTGGAAGTCACGATGGTTGGCGACGACGAAGATCCGCGACTTTTGATGCCTGTCAAGCCAGATGCCTACAACTGTTCTCGTGTGCTGGATCCGGATTTTCATGTTCAGCTGCGTGAGTTGTTCGGGCCGGAATTGATCATCGGCGTCCCCAACCGGGATTTCTTTGTGGCTGCCAAATTGAAAGATCCGGATTTGATTGCGCAGATTCGCAAGCGAGTCAACGAAGACTTTGCCACGATGCATCATCCTCTGACGAAACGTCTGCTTGTCATCTCCGCCGATGGCGTCAGTGAGTACTGTGGACCGTAGCGAAGACAGCAGTGCGTTGCGAGTTGCATTTCTCGGAGGCGGATCTGGCGGGCACTTGTTTCCCGCGATTGCCGTCGCGCGAGAACTTCTGAACGCCAATTCAGATTGCCATTTTCTGTTTCTCACGAGCGATCGACAAGTCGATCGGCAAGTTTTGGATAATTCCGGTTTGCCCGATGCGGCGACTCAGATTGCACCTTACGCGTCAATGTCTTCGCGGCACGGAGTCTTTCGTTCCGTGCTGCGGCTTCGTTCTCTGTGGCTGTCCCTGCGGAAGGCAAGACGTCATTTAAAAAGCTTTCAACCTGATATCGTCGTGGGGTTGGGAGCCATAGCCAGCGTGCCGGGCGTCATCGCGGCCAGTCGCATGAAGTTGCCCATTGTTTTGCTGGAACAGAACTCTCTGCCAGGCAAAGCCACTCGCGTTTTGGCCCGACGAGCAAAACTAACACTGTTCGGATTGCAGTGCGGCGACACGATCCTGCAGACCTGGCCATCGCCCTTCCGCATCAATGGCACACAAGTGCGCGCGGAGATTCAACAGCTTGCCGCAACGCCCGTTTCAGAAATCATGATTCGCAAGCGCCTTCTGATCATTGGCGGCAGTCAAGGCGCACATGCGGTGAACCAGATTGTCACGCGTGCGTTCGCCGACGGACTTCAGATTCCCAGCGACTGGGAGATCGTACATCAAACAGGCCATGCGGACGTCGCCGTCATTCGTGAGTTCTATCAGCGTCACGGAATCACGGCTCGCGTCGCGGCTTTTCTCACAGACATGCCAGCAGAACTCTCGACTGCGGGCATCGCCATCAGTCGAGCTGGTGCCGTTTCGATTCAGGAACTCGCCTGTGCCGGACTGCCGTCGATTCTACTGCCGCTCAGCACATCGGCCAACGATCATCAAATGTGTAACGCACGTCTGTTGGAAAAAGATGGAGCAGCGATCGTGATCGAAGAGCGACATCGAACCGCCGATGTGACGACTGGTGCGGCACTGAGCAAGCTCCTGGGCAGTGCAGACGAGCGTCAAAGACTCAGCAACAGAATCCGCTCGTTCGCCTCGCCAAACGCTACGGTTGAGACAGTGCGGCTGTTAGGCGAAGTCGTTGGAGAGAGCGGCTGAGAGGTATGGAAGCAAAATTTTACTTCAAAAGAACCTTGAAATCTCTTCAGTTATAATACCCCTCACCCCCGACTGTTGCAGGCGGATGGATGTCTGTACTTTGTGATCGATCGAGCGACACAGCTGTATCAGAAATTCTATCCGGAATCATTCCTGATAGAGTGCCATCGAGAAATCCTGCGGCAATGTTCGGGCTCACATTTGCTGCAGACGAATGGCAATTGTGGTCACCCATTCACGAACGTGCTCGC
>Ga0105046_10008658_pt1 | contig 15973 bp, 18 predicted proteins | sample MAT03_FD_78385 | JGI IMG/M metagenome (GOLD analysis project Ga0105046, IMG submission 78385) | Freshwater microbial communities from Lake Fryxell liftoff mats and glacier meltwater in Antarctica - MAT-03 (megahit assembly) | ecosystem: Environmental > Aquatic > Freshwater > Ice > Liftoff...
TATCGCAGCCGTCGCGCGCGCTGGAGCCTCTGGCTTCTCGAATATCTGGTGCCCGATCATCTTCTTGCCAAGCTTCCGGAAATCTTGAATGGCTACGGTTCCAAACTTGTCTCGCGAGGAATCGGCATGTACACCCGACAACTTTCACACGTATCACGCCCATTGCCGAAACTCCAGATCGAACGCATTGAATCTCCGGCTTCGCGTTTCGATTTTTCCTATGTGATGGCGGTTGCCTTTCGCACCCCACTGTCTACTTTCCTCGATGTCTACAACTCAGTCGACTACTGGCAAAGCCCGATGCAGGGCTTCGTGGCTTACTCGGCCAATCGGGCTGTTGCTACCGTTTGCATCATGCCAGCGTCGGGTGCCTTAGGTGTTTATGGGGTCTCTGTTTTGCCAGAAGTACAGAAGAAAGGGATCGGAGAGCGAGCCGTCCGCTTTGCTCTCGAACAGGTCTCGGCCCAGACAGGGCTGAAAACTTACGTCCTCGAATCGAGTGAAATTGCTGTGAATTTCTATCGCCGTTTAGGCTTCGAGCCAGTCACTGAAGTTTGCATTTATAACGAGACGCGCTGAGAGCGCTACACTATGGCGGTGGGCTCGTTGCGGATGAGCCTGCGGATAACAGGAATTCGATGCAGAAGAGCAATACGAAAACGGGGCCGGTCAAACCGGCATCCCGTCCCGCGACAAGCACCCCAGAGCCATCGGCTCAACAGAAGTCTTTTGACGCTGCGATGCAGGCATTCCACATGCGCGATTTCGCCAAGGCGAAGCAACTTTTTGATGCTTCTCTCGAAGGCCCCGTCAAAGAAATTGGTTATGCCGCCAGGCAACACCTTCTTATGTGTCAGCAGCGCCTTGCCAAGTCGAACCTCAAATTCGATAACGCTGAAGATTTGTATAACTACGGCATCAGCCAGATGAACAAGCGAGATCTCGATGGGGCTCAGATCAGTTTTGAGAAGGCCCTCAAGCATGACGATGCTGATTTCGTCCATTACGCACTCGCCCTCGTCATGGGTGCCAAGCAGGACATCGCTTCTGCTGCAACGCACTTGCGTCGAGCCATCGAGATCGCCCCTCGAAACCGCGTCGCCGCCCATAACGATCCAGACTTTGCAGAACTGATGCAACACCCGCAGATCCGTGAGCTTCTCACCAGTTCCAGCTAACCGACGATGATTGCGCCTCCTCCAGGCTATCGAGAGTCTGCCGGGCCTCTACGAATTGTCTCCATTGGTGGCGGAACAGGCCTATCCACTCTCTTGCATGGTCTCAAAGAATTTGCCAGGCAAGGCCAGGTTGATATCTCCGCGATTGTCACCGTAACTGACGATGGTGGTTCTTCTGGCCGTCTCCGCCGGGATTTTGATATTCTCCCTCCAGGCGACATCCGAAACTGTATGGTTGCCTTGAGTGAAGATGAGGCACTACTGGCCAAGCTCTTTCAGTATCGATTTGCCGCTGGCCGCGGTCTCAAGGGCCATAGTTTCGGTAATCTTTTTCTCGCCGCCCTCACCCACGTCACTGGAGACTTTCATAGGGCGGTCAAAGTATCAAGCGAAGTCCTTGCCATCTACGGTCGCATTTATCCTTCCACCAATCAAAATGTCGGTCTTCGTGCAACTATGACGGACGGCACGATTGTAGAAGGCGAATCAAAAATCACCCGGAGCCGGAAGCGAATTGATCGCCTCGAGTTAACCCAGGGTAAGGTCAAGCCGCTTCGGGATGCTGTGGAGGCTATCATGGCCGCAGACCTGATCACGATGGGCCCAGGGAGTCTATACACAAGTATCATTCCCAACCTCCTTGTGGATGGAATAGCCAACGCAATACGTCGCAGCAAAGCGGCGAAATGTTACTTCACCAACCTCATGTGGCAACCCTGGGAAACCATGGCTTATTCCGCCTTTGACCACGTCCAAGCTATTAAGGCTCATGGCGGCAAAGGCACCATCCAGAGGGTGATCGTCAATACAACCCCCCTCAATAGCGCGCAACGTCGTCTCTACGCTCAAGCAAAAGTGTTTCCTGTAGAACTCGATACGCCAAGAATTCTCGAACTGGGCCTCGAGGTGGTTGGCCGCCCGTTGCTGGCCAAAGGTGTCAAGGTGCGTCACGACCCAACCGCAATTGCCCGCATCGCTGTCGAATTGGCCAGCCAATCCCGTGCCCGCAAAAATCAATCCTGAAAGAAGATCTATGAACGCTACCCCGAATCTCAATGCCATTGTTCTTGCTGCAGGACTTGGAACGAGAATGAAGAGCAGCAAAGCCAAAGTTCTTCACCAGGCTGGCGGGCAAGCGTTGGTTGAACACGTTCTCGACGCAGCCTCGAAATCCGTCAGCCCCACCTCCATTACCGTCATCGTGGGCCATCAGGCCGAACAGGTTCAATCCTTACTCAGTCCTCGCGGGTGCTCCTTTGTCACGCAAACTGAACAACGCGGCACAGGCCATGCTGTTGCCATCTGCCGCGAGCAGGCCAGCCACTCTGGCCTGACGCTCATTCTCTACGGGGATTGCCCGCTGCTAACTGCCGATACCATTAGTCGGCTTGTTGCTGCGCAACAGGCTGGCTCTTCTGCCGCCACGCTGATCACTACTTTGCTAGATCAGCCCACAGGCTATGGTCGTATTCTGCGCGCCGAAGACGGATCAGTCCTTGCCATCGTTGAAGAAAAAGCCGCATCGGCCGAGCAGAAAAAAATCAACGAAATCAATTCAGGAATTTACTGTGTCGACTCCGCTCTGCTTTGGCGGCACATTGACGAAATCACCCCCAATCCTGCCTCGGGAGAAATCTATCTCACCGATCTGGTAGAAATCCTTCGCGCCGCCGGTCACACCGTGGCCGCTCTTGTGCTTCAGGATCCCAACGAAATTCTTGGCATCAATCAACGTCTGGAACTTGCCGAAGCCGATCGCATCTTGCGCTCAAGAAAGACTCGCCAACTGATGCTGGATGGTGTCACAATCTTCCAGCCAGAAACCGTCGCCATTGATCCTCACGTCACGATTGGACAAGATACCGTCATCGGCCCGATGACCCAGATCCTGGGCCGCTCTACCATCGGCTCCGATTGCCACATCGGCGCAGGCTCGGTAATTCGCGATAGTAAGATCGCAACTGGTGTTTCGATTGGAGAGTATTGTTTTGTCGGTACTTCCGTGATTGAGTCTGGTGCCCAGATCGGTCCCTTTAGCCGTCTTCGACAGGACAACCATGTTGAGGCCGGTGCCCATATCGGTAACTTTGTGGAACTAAAGAAAACTCACTTTGGTGCTGGTGCTAAAGCGATGCACCTGGCTTATCTGGGAGATACTTCGGTCGGTGCAGGAGCAAACATCGGCGCGGGAACAATTACGTGTAACTACGATGGTGTCCAAAAACACCAAACCGTCATCGGAGATTTCGCGTTTGTGGGCAGCAATTCTACTCTCGTTGCCCCCGTCACAATTGAAACCAGGAGTTATGTGGCGGCAGGAAGCGTGATTACCGATACCGTTCCAACTGATGCGCTAGCCCTCGGCCGCAGCAAACAAACGAACAAACCCGGCTGGCTAACCAGGAAGCGGGCTAAAAGCTAAATCACCAGGATTGGGTGGTACAGATTGGGCAGTTTTTGTTCCCCGATTGCCACCAGTTCACCACTCAGGCTCATCACTTTGACCAGTCTGGAACCCTGCGAAACTCGAAACGGCGAGGTGCGAAAGTCCCGCCCCTGGCGAATCTGTCCTTCGGTGATCAGATCCACTGTCTCAATAGGAATTGCAGGCAGCAATTGATCTCTGCGCAACAGCGCTTCTTCAAACCGCCCTTCCTTCGACAATGCTTCCACTTCTTCAAGCGTTCTGGCGTCGCTCAAGAGAAATTCTCCACTCATCGTCCTTCGCAATTCCTGCACGAAGGCCCCACAGCCCATCAACTGCCCCAAATCATGGGCAATGGAACGAATATAGGTGCCTGCTGAGCATTCGATGTATAGGCTCAGATCCTTTCCCTCGATCTGCTCAATCTCCAGGCGATGTACCTCTACTTCGACAGCCTTCAACTCCACCGGTTTGTTCTGCCGAAATAACTTATAGGCCGCCACGCCATTGATTTTTTTGGCAGAGACCGCAGGCGGCATCTGTTCGAACTTACCTCGAAATTGCTCAAGCAATCGCTCAATCGCTTCCCGCTCAAGTTCGATCTCAACATCCGCCGAAGTCGCTTCACCATCCCGGTCATAGGAATCGGTCGTGTATCCAAATCGAAGCACCGTGCGATACGCTTTCCGGTCTTTCGTATAGAACTGCGCAAGCCTGGTTGCTCTCCCCACCACCAGCGGCAGAACCCCGGTCGCTAGCGGGTCCAGTGTCCCAAGGTGACCGATCTTCTTCGTGCCGGCAATCCGCCGCATTTTATTCACCGCGTCATGCGACGTCCAGCCCGGGGGCTTGTCCAGGACAAGTACTCCGCATAATGCTTCTTTTAAGCTTTCCAACTTACTTTCATTGTCCTTTGGATGGGCCGCTCGCGCTACCATCATTCTTGGATGCCAGACCGTCTTTATTTGTCTCTTTGGCTTGAGACTCACTCCACTTTGGGTATGCACCGCCACTTTTCGACAGCCCTCAGCAAATTCCCTTTTTCCACCCAGGCCTCCCAGGTCTACTTGCGCGTGGCCGCCGCAGACCCCACCGAGCCCGCTCTTTTCGAACACGTCTACAAAGCGCCCGACCAGCTCGAGGATATTTTTGAAGACATGGAAAAATGGAAATCCCCAGACGCCTGCTTTGAGCTGGAAGGCTCCTGGGATCTTTGGCAGCAGACGACAGACGGTTGGCAGCTCAAGCCGAGTCGGGTGAATCTCTTTTTCTTCGGCCCCGATTATTCCAGCGATCTAAATGAAGCCATTCGCGCTGAGTTAGGAATCGAGTCTGTGTTTCTTCCCCCGAATCTCGAAGTCTCAGCTGATCTGCACTACTACCAGTCCAACATCAAGAGCCTTCTACGACTGCATAACGATTGGGCCGTTTCTCTGCGCCTCAAAGATCGAAAGCTCTGGAGCGAATCGCCTCAAGATCTCATTGAACGCTTGCAGTGGTTTTCTCAATCAACCCCTGCATCCAATTCTTAGCGAATCGATACAGGTACTTCTCTCGGGCTCCATGTCAGGCCTGCAGAAATGAAATAAGAATTTCTTCTAAAACCGTTCGTTTGTGATCCCAGAAATTTTCTATTGCCAAGTGCCGTACTGAAAAAAATCTGATTACTGATTCGTCTGCTTGCATTCACACTCAGTTGCACTGTTTCGAATACTTGACTAACTCCGATCAAGCTAGCCATACGAATGTAGTTCGCCCCAGCGCTGAGCCCCCAATCTCTGATGCCGCTGAAAGTATAGTTTCCACCAAAATTCGTCATCCGCGAGGTATTAATAATGCCGTTGCCCGGCATCGCACTAATCCCACCAGCGACGTTTAGGCTGTGAATCCGATTCACTCTATAGGTAAAGTTAACCTGTGCTGTCGGCATAATGGTTTTACTATAAAACACTTCTTGAACGGAAGAAGCCCCAATCAAAGCCGCAATTACAGGATCAACTTGCACAGCCGTCAGCCCAAGAGACTCTAAACGGAAAAATCCACCCTGAAAGCCAAGCTCGGCTCTCTTTCCAAGTTGTACGCTGTAACCTGCAAAGGCACCATTTCCATACGTATCGCCAAAGTTTCGTGTGAAATTGAACATCATGAATTGGTAACCGACATTGATAGTTTGTTTTCGACTCAGTCGATAAGATACCGAGGCATTTGTTGTCGCCCCATTTACTCCGAACAAGACTCCTCCGGTTCTCCGAGTAATGAATCCGTTCCCGGAAACCGAGAACGACAATCTCGCGGATTTTTGCAAGCTGTATTCCACATTTCCGCTCCCAAAATACATCCGATTATCAAATAGCTCGCCGATGGGAGCAAACATTGAACCACCAGCCGGATCAATTCCAAATCCTCCCCCTGCAAATCCGCCGCCGAACGCCCTGTTGGTCGTCATTACTGAGGATGAGAAAGAGAGCATGGACCGCTTAGTCAACTGTCGACGGGTGAACAGCATTAATGACTGATCTGTTCCGTTAAACCCTTGTCCATTTGTATATTGCCGGTACTGTCCCGAATAGTTGATCCCGAACGATCCCCTTCTAAGCCTCTTGCTGCCAAAAACTCCAACGGCTCCATCTACACCTTTAGCCGCTGTATTGTCAATATTTCCTTTGGAATCAACTCTGAACCCTGTAAGGCCGTTGTCGACAGTTGCCATTAAGCTCGCAAAAAAATTGATACCTAGATCCGCCCCGCCACGCTGTCCCGTACCGGATCCAGTTCCAGTACCCAACACCGCTGGTCCGCCAAATCCACCCATGCCGCCACCCATTCCACCACCCATCCCGCCGCCACCCATCTGCGAATACGAGGGCACAAGAGCCACAATCATCAAAAATAAGATCTTCGTTTTCATTAGTTTCCATAGCTGGCGAGAGATTTGAAAGCTCATAGGCATCACCTGAAGTTTGACGCCTCCTACCAATCAAGTCAAGCCACTCCTTCTTTGTCTGCTTACGCCAGCGATTGAATGCTTATAATCTGCATTCGTCCAATTCATCAAGTATCTTTATGCTGCGCTACCCGGCGGTACAAGATTTATGATGTTGTAATGACCAGTCGAAAATGGCTTGTAACAGGTCGCGTGCAAGGCGTAGGCTTTCGAAACTACGTACAAAAGCACGCAACCCGCCAGGGCCTGACAGGCTACGCCAAAAACCTGGCCGATGGCTCCGTGGAAGTTCATGCCGTTGGCCAGCCAGCAAGTCTCGACCTCCTCTCCGCTTATGTGCGGCGCGGCCCCATGCTTGCAGAAGTTCGCACGATTGACGAACAAATTGCCAACATCGTTCGCTACGATAGTTTTCAGATCCGATGAACGACCTTAAAGCAATGATCCGGGAAGTTGCTGACTTCCCAAAGCCTGGAATCAATTTCTATGACATCACCACCCTGCTCAAAAACCCTCAGGGACTCAAGCGCACCCTGGACGCACTGAAAGAACGATACAAGGGCGCTCAGATCGATACCGTAGTCGGAATCGAAGCCCGCGGCTTCTTCTTCGCCCCGGCCGTTGCCTACTCCCTCGGTGCAGGCTTCGTCCCTGTCCGCAAGCCTGGCAAGCTCCCCTACAAAACCCGGCAGATGGAATACGCCCTTGAATACGGCACCGACAAACTCGAAATTCACGAAGACGCAATTCAACCCGGCCAGCGCGTCCTCATCGTCGATGACGTTCTCGCCACTGGCGGCACAGCCAAAGCGGTCGCTGATCTGGTCACTCAATCCGGTGGCTTGCTCCAGGGCCTAAGCTTCGTCATCGAACTCGATTTCCTCAACGGCCGTGATCGGCTTGCTGGCCATGACATCTTCAGCCTGCTTCACTACTAACTGATGTTTAGTGTCCCGGCCTTCGCCAAACTCAACCTTGGCCTTAAGGTGCTCTACAAGCGCTCGGATTCTTTCCACGAAATTGCCACTCTCTTTCAGACAATATCCCTGGCTGACGAGCTATCGATCAACGCCCATCCCGCATCGCAATCCAGCGTCACAACTACCAGCGACGTTGAAATCAGTGGTGAAAATCTCGCAACCCGCGCTGCACAACTTTTGCTCGATGCAAACAACCTTTGCGCTAGCGTAAACATCCACATCACAAAACGGATCCCCATGGGCGGAGGTCTGGGCGGAGGCTCAGCCGACGCCGCAGCCGTGCTCTTGGCTTTACCCGCTTTGCTCGGAATTCCCCAGAACCCGGACCAACTCCACCAAATCGCTGTCAAGCTCGGAATGGACCTGCCTTTCTTTCTAATCGGTGGATTAGCCCAAGGCTCAGGGCGTGGCGAAATTCTGACCCCTTTCGACGATCCAGACCCAATCCACGGCGTTCTGATTGCACCCGGTCTCCACATCGATACACCCTCTGCTTACCGCAGCCTAAGTCGTCCGCCACAGGCTGAATTGACACAGGCCCACCAAGACGGGATAATGAAAAGGTTTCGCGCTCTTGTGCGCAGTGTGCATAAGAATAGTCCGCCCGCAGTTTGGGCAGATGATTGCGAAAACGACTTTGAGCCCGTAGCGTTCAAGCAGTACGCCGCCCTGCCAGACCTGTTAGGTCGAATCAGGGCCACGGGAGCCCGCCCGGCAAGAATGTCAGGAAGTGGTTCCACTCTGTTTGGACTTTACGAGACTGCTGAAGCTGCTGCCGCAGCCGAAGCGCAGCTCAAAGCCGAACTATCGGGGCACGCGACGGCTATTCGAGTGGAGAAATTCCACACAATCAGCCGCCGCCATTACAAGCGTGCCTGGCATACAGCTTTATCATCCTTAACGGATGGCGCAAGTTAGCCGCCCCGGTCAGTTGTTGTGTGAACGGAAGAAGCGACAAACAACCTAGCGCCATGCGATTTGACCGCATCAAAATTCTCACCGGTAATGCGAACCCCGCCCTCGCACAGGAAATCTGCGCCCATCTCGACGTCGAGGTAGCCCGCACTTCTGTGAAGACCTTTGCTGATGGCGAAACCTGGATCCAGGTCCACGAAAACGTGCGCGGTTCCGACGTGTTTGTCATCCAGCCCACCTGCTCCCCCGTCAACCACCATCTGATGGAATTGCTCTTGATCATTGATGCCCTCAAGCGCGCCTCCGCCGATCGCATCACCGCCGTTTTCCCTTATTTCGGATACGCCCGTCAAGACCGTAAAGATCAGCCCCGTGTCCCCATCTCCGCTCGCCTGGTGGCCAACCTTGTTGAGCGCGCTGGTGCCGACCGCGTTCTTGCTCTTGACCTCCACGCCGCCCAGATCCAGGGCTTTTTCGATATCCAGGTCGACCATCTTTTTGTCACCCCCGTGATGCTCGACCATTTCAAAGGTTTCCCAATTGACAATTTAACCGTCGTCTCCCCGGATGCCGGTGGCGTCGAGCGTGCCCGCGCCTTTGCAAAGCGCCTTCAAGCTCCGCTCGCCATCATTGATAAACGACGCGACCAACCCAACGTAGCCGAAGTCATGAATATCATCGGCGATGTCGAAGGCCGCAATTGCTTGCTTGTTGACGATTTAATCGACACGGCTGGCACCTTGGTGAAAGCTGCCGAGGCGCTCTCGCGCCGAGGTGCTTCTTCCGTTCAGGCTTGCGCTTCCCATGGGGTTCTCAGTGGCCCTGCGGTGCAGCGAATTACGGAATCTCCGTATCTGAATCAGGTCACCATCACCAATAGCATTCCTCTGAGTCCGGAGGCCGCGCGGTGCGAAAAAATCCGCGTTCTCTCCGTGGCCAAGCTCTTAGCTCGGGCCATTGACTCCATCCACGGCGAAACTTCGATCAGCGTACTTTTCGAGTAAGCATCACAAATTAAGTACAGGCAGAAAGACCAGTAGAGGCAGAATTTTATGCGTAAAGACATTACTCTCGTAGCCGAAACCCGCGAAACCCGCGGTAAGAACGCCGCCCGCCGCCTGCGCGTCGAGCACAAAAGCCCGGCCGTTCTGTATGGCACCGGCGGAGATCCGGTGGCACTCACCCTCAGCCCTAAAGACATCGTCAAGATCCTCACCAGCTCGAGCGGTTCCAACACCATTTTTAATCTCGATGTCCAGGGTCAAGTTACCCCGGTCATTATTCTCGACTGGCAGACGCACCCCGTCAAGGGCAATGTTCTCCACGTGGATCTCAAGCGCGTCGATCTCACCAAAAAGATCACCGTTGCCGTCCCCGTTCTCACCACGGGTGAACCGGCGGGCGTCAAGCTCCAGGGCGGCCATTACGAACTGGTCAACCGCGTAGTTGAAATCGAAGTTCTCCCGGACGATATCCCAGAGCACTTTACCATCGACGTTGTCCATCTCAAGCTCAACGAGAGTGTTCGCGGCAAGGATATCCCATTGACGGGTTCCATGCGCCTGCTGTCCGATCCCGAACTCGTTATCTCCCACGTCGTCTCCCTCCGCGCTGAAGAAGCCGTCGAAGGCGAAGCCAAGGCCGCTGAACCTGAAGTTGCCAAGAAGGGCAAGAAAGAAGAAGTCGCTCCTGCTGCCAAAGCTACCAAGGGTGCAGCTCCTGCCGCTAAGGGCTCAGCTCCTGCCGCCAAGGCCCCGGCCGCTAAGGCACCGGCCAAGAAGAAGTAATAGTTTTCCTCGTGCGATCCTGGCTCATCGTCGGTCTTGGCAATCCGGGCCCCGAATACGAGTGGACTCCGCACAATGTTGGCTTCCTGACCGTAGACCGTTTCGCTCAGCGTAATGGTCTACGGATCTCCCGCCCCGAATGCCAGTCTCTGGTTGGTGTGGGAGACGTGAAGGGTGACCGCGTCATTGTCGCCAAGCCGCTGACTTACATGAATCTCAGTGGCCCCGCCGTCCAGCAATTGCTCGACAAGTACGAGATGCAGGCGGCTAACCTGATTGTTGTTTTTGACGAGCTCGCGCTCGAGTGGGGGAATCTCCGCATTCGTTCTCGCGGCTCGGCCGGCGGACATAACGGAATGAAATCTATCATTTCCGCTCTCCGTTCGGAAGAATTCACCCGGGTCCGGCTTGGTATCAATCCGGGCTCCCCGCTTGGCAGCGGGCCTATTCGTTTAGGTGAAAAAGCCAGGCATTTTGTGCTTGCGGTCATCCCCAAGAGCATGCGTGCCGATTTGGATCTCTGGCTCGATGAAGCTTCATTGAGTATCGAGACCATAATCGCCGAAGGCGCCGAAAAGGCCATGACGAGGTTCAATCGTCGCGCCCAAGGTTCAAAAGAAGAGGAAACATGAGTCTCAGACTTTACGAAGAACTGTTTATCGTAAAACCCGACTCGACCGACGAGTTGGTCGATCCGCTAGTAGAACAGATTACACAACTGATTGTTAAAGAAGGCGGCAACGTGCAGCTCACTGAAAAGTGGGGCACTCGCAAGCTTGCTTATCAGGTTGGACGTTATCTCGAAGGCTATTACATCCTGTTGCGCTTTGAAGCAACCGGTATCACCATCAAGGAACTGGAACGCCGTCTCCGCGTCAACGACCTTGTGATCAAGTACCTCACTGTTCGTCTCGACGAAGAGATGAAGTGGGTCGACAAGCGTAAGAAGCGTCGCGAAAAGCGCGCTGCCCGCAAGCCCCAGATGGCCGCCATGCCTTCGGCTCCTGCCCTTGGCCCTGGCGCTCCCGCTGCCCCCGCCGCGCCCGCTCTCCCGAGCGAGCCCGCCGTACCTGCCCCCGGTAAGCCTAATGAACCCGTCGCTGTCGAAGTACCTGCATCTGTCGAAGTACCCGCAGCCCCGGCAGTAGTTGCTGCCCCGGAAACCCCAGCCGCCGAAGCTCCTGCTCCGGCCGCCGAATAACAGTGGAAGCGTCAAAGGAGAATCTGAACCATGCCTGAAGGAAGAGGCGGCCGCCCCATTGCGGCCTCAATGCGTCCCACCGGTGGGGACAAAGCAAATATTGTTAATAAGAAACAGTATTTCCGTCGTAAGAAAGTATGTCGTTTCTCGGTCGAAAAGATCGACTATATCGACTATAAAGACATCAACCTGCTCCGGCAGTACGTGTCCGAAAAGGGCAAGATCGTGCCACGCCGTCTCACCGGCACCAGCACCCAGTTCCAGCGCCGTTTGGCCGTTGCCATCAAGCGCGCTCGCAACATCGCGTTGCTCCCCTTTGCGACGCGGGAAGGAGGCAAGTAAATGGAAGTCATTCTCCGCGAAGATATCGATAAACTTGGCACCCGCGGTCAGGTTGTTAAGGTCAAGAACGGCTTTGCCCGTAACTTTCTTCTTCCCCGCCGGATGGCCGTGTTCGCCACCGAATCCAACAAAAAGATCGTCGAGCAGGAACGCCAAAGCTGGCTTCGCAAAGAAGCTACTGTTAAGGCCGATGCCGAGGGTCTCGCCAAGTTGCTCGAAGGTGTCGTCCTCGAATTTGCCCGCAAGGCCGGTGAAGAAGATCATCTCTTCGGCTCCGTCACCTCGCTCGATATCGAAGGCGCTCTCACCCGTAAGAGCTTCAACATCGAGAAGAAAAAGATCATTCTCGACGAACCGCTCAAGGTTCTTGGTGAACACAAAGTCACGATCCATCTCTACAAAGATGTGAACGCTGAAATCACCGTCAATATCGTTAAGGAAAGCTAGGTTCAAACAGCGATGGCATATTTCGATCTCACCGGACAAACCGCGATTGTTACAGGAGCCGCTGGCGGCATTGGCGAGGTAATCGCCCGCCGCTTGGCCAATTCTGGCGCAACGGTGGTAATTGCCGATCTGAATGTTACTGCCGGGTCTGAAATTGCCGCATCGCTTCCTAACTCTTCCTTCGCACTCTCGCTCGATGTTACATCGAGCGAGAGCTGCGACAAACTCGTCGCCGATGTCATCGCCCGAACCGGACGCCTCGACATCGTTGTCAATAACGCGGGTGTTGCCGGCAGGGCCGCTCCCGTCACCGATCAATCCAATGACGACTGGGCGCTCTGCGTCGCCGTCAACCTCAATGGCCCCTTCTATCTCTGCCGTGCTGCCGTCCCTCACATGCGCCAGCGTAAGTATGGCCGCATCGTCAATATTGCCTCAATTGCTGGCAAAGAAGGCAACCCTAACATGAGTGCCTACTCTGCCACCAAGGCCGGCCTCATTGGTTTCACAAAGTCTTTGGGTAAAGAAGTTGCCCTCGACGGCATTACTGCCAATTGCGTCTCCCCAGCCGTTGTCCGCACCAAGATCCTCGAACAACTTACCCCGGAGCAGGTCGACTATATGACCCAGCGCATTCCCATGCGCCGCACCGGCGAGCCTGAAGAAATCGCTGCTGTAGTCCATTTCCTTGCCAGTCCAGACTCTTCCTTTGTCACTGCCCAGACTTACGACGCCAGCGGCGGCAGAGCCACTTACTAACTTTTTATGCTTCTTCAACCCTCGCAATACGAATCCGCGCCTGTAAGCCAACTCCTGGAGCAACTCGGTCTCGGTCGCCTGGGCTTGGACCAGCGCCTCATCGCTGCTCTCACCTCCCGTCCGAAAGAAGCCGCGCCCGCGCTCGTCGCCTACGGCCTCAACCCCCCGGAAGCTTCCCGTCTGCACCTCGATGGTGACATCCTCAATTTGCTCTCGGCTATGCCTGATTTGAAGGCCATGGATTTCGTGATTTCCCTGTTGCGCGATGGTTTTTCAGAAATTCCCGACAGCATGATGGTCATCACCCGCGCTGCCGGTGCAGTCGGCATCAATGCCCTTGTTAAGCTCTACCGCGAAATGGAAGAAGAAGCCTCCGGCGAAGTCGCTTTCCTCCTGGCCGGCCTTGGCGTGCGCGACCCCAGAATTTTCGACATCATCCTCGAGCGTCTCGACTACGATATGGAAGACGGTGCCATGCTTCTTGGTCTCTACGGAGACCCCGCCGGCATCTTGCCCCTCCAAAAACTTTCCGGTGAACTCGGCAAGAATCGCGAACTTGATTTTGCCCTGGAACAACTTCGCGTCAGGCAAGAAGACTACGTCGATCCTGTCATCAATCACCTCGAAGAATATCCGGCCACAGCCCTGCCTGAATTTGAAGTTCTCGACGATGACGAGATTATCGAATTTGCAACCCAACACGAAGATACGCCCGTCCGCCTCGCTGCTCTCGATGTCCTCGAAGATCTCCAGCTTCCCGAATCCGCTGTCCGTCCGCTGATCACCCTGGCCAATGCCAACCATTCCATCCCCGTTAGCGCCGCCGCCTTCCGCGCCCTGGCCCGCCTGAATCAATTTGTAGAAGTGCGTGACATGGCCGAATCCGTTCTTGTTAACTCAGAACTTCCCGTAGCCGTCCGGGCCGCCAGCTTGATTACACTTCTACCGGATAGCATTGCCCCGGCGCGCGTTCGCACTCTTGTGGAAGAATTTCTTGCTGAACCTGCCTCTCGCGCTGATGCCGTCCACGCCATGTGGCGTTCCCGTGAACCGTCCTACAACACTCGCTTCGGAACATTTCTTGACGATCCTGATTTGGCAGTGCGCAAGCAGGCCATTCGTGGAGCCGGTGTATGCGGCGATGTCACCTCCATTGGCAAACTCCGTGATCTCATGATGGACGACGATGTCCGAAAAGACGCTATCTTCGCCTACGCCATGGCCGTTCCCTCGGATATTTCTCCCAGCCGCGTTCGCAGTCTGTATTCCCGAATCGAAAAAGAGGCCGGTGGCCTCAATAGCGACGAAGCTACCTCTGTCGGTATCGCTCTCGACATGCGCCTCGAAGCCGAAGGCAAAGAGCCTGTTTTCTTCGCCAGTGAAGAAGACGTCGACAATTAAGCCAAAACATAAATACCTCATTTTGTTTTGATACGTAACCGTTTTTTCACACGCTGCATATCGTCCTGTAATCCTATGCGGTCAAACTCAGACCGTGGCAAAGACACTCTGTCGCCGGGAACTGCTACTCTTCCCCCTCACCCTGCTGTCGGCTAGTCCAACTCCGAAAGCTGAACACGTCCGCTACCAGATCGACGTCACCATAGCCCCTTTCGGCCTAATCCTCTTTTCCCGCAAGCAGGTTGGCTACGGTGCGGCCAACCTTCGTACCTTAAACGTCAATGCCTACCGATCCATAACTTTCGATTTTGGCGGGGCCAGCATTCCCGAGCGCACTCGAGGGATTCGCCAGATCGGTTACTTCGAAGAACAACTCAACCAAAACAACACGCAACCCCACTCCAGCCGCTACTTCGGCTTCCTCTCTTCCGCTCCCGAAGGCGGTCCCAGCCAAGCCACTCTAGAGCAAGCAGGCGCTACATCCCAAACCTGCTGCGCTGTTCAGGGCGAGCTTATCAACGGTCAGGCCCGCTTCTCAAAAACTTATCAGGCTCCGCTCCCCGCCGATGCCAGCTTTTCTACACTACCCGCCCTCTCTCTCCTCATGCGTCAGCTTCTGGCCTCCATTTGTGCCAAATCCTGCCTCGCAGGCCAAGGCCCGGCCAACCCGGGTAAGACCTTCTTGAGCGTCCTCCATGAAGCGGCCTTTGGCCCTTTGGCGCAACTCGAAACTACCTGCCAATATGGCCACCGCCCTCTCCGCATCCAGGCCAAACGCCAAAACATTTCTGGAGAAATTGTTGTAGACGCAAAAATCACTGGCAAGAGCTGTCACCACTTTAGCTTCACGTGCCCTGCCTCGCACGAGCCATCGCTCCCTACTCGCATTGAATACCATCCCAAACCCTGGCTGCGGCTTTCCCTGGTCGCCCTCAAGGAGATTGCTTGAACCGTTCTTTTCTCTACCACGCCTCGCGCCAGCCCCTGCCCGGGCACCTTGAAACTGCCGTGTCCCTGCATTCGCACACCAGCCGATCCCGCGAGACCATGAGCTTTATCCCGCGCTACGTCGACAAGATCCCTTATATGACGGGTCGCATTCGTCACCTGGAGTCTGAATATCAAAAATACTACGGCAAACCCTTTAACTACTCAAGCGTCTGGTGGACCCCACCTCTCGAGCCCAAAGCAGCCTTCGACCTCGAACGAAATCAGATCGAACAAAAGCTCGGACGTAAGGCCCTGGTCAGCCTTAGCGACCACGACAACGTCGATGCCGGTTTCGCTCTCGAGATATTTGAAGAATGTGCCGGTGCGCCCATATCCTCTGAGTGGACCGTCCCGCTAGACAAAAGTTTCCTCCACATCGGCATTCATAACCTCCAGCCCGCCCGTGCCCGTTTCCTTGAACAGGCCATGGAAGAGGTCACCGCAAACCCTTCCACCGATTCGATCTCCGGCATGCTCGACGAACTGCAGCGAGACCCCCATACCCTGATCATCCTCAATCATCCCCTCTGGGACGAAGCCCGCATCGGCCAGGCGCATCACCTCGAGATGCTGCAAGGCTTCCTGGCTCGAAATGGCCAGCACA
>Ga0105046_10008659_pt1 | contig 15973 bp, 11 predicted proteins | sample MAT03_FD_78385 | JGI IMG/M metagenome (GOLD analysis project Ga0105046, IMG submission 78385) | Freshwater microbial communities from Lake Fryxell liftoff mats and glacier meltwater in Antarctica - MAT-03 (megahit assembly) | ecosystem: Environmental > Aquatic > Freshwater > Ice > Liftoff...
ATTAACATTGCTTTTATGGAAGTTTGGAATGGACAAGATTTAATTTCTGCTGAAAATTTAGAGAAAAAAGATATTTTGCAGATTCTGGAAAGAGCAATGCAGCTTTTACCTGTAGCAAAAAAGGAAAAAACTTTAGAAATTTTAAAGGGGAAAATTCTTTCAACTATTTTTTTTGAACCTTCAACGCGCACACGTTTAAGTTTTGAAACAGCTATGCTGCGGCTTGGTGGTCAAGTTTTAAGTACCGGTGGCCCTGAAGTAATGTCCATATCTAAGGGTGAAACTTTGGAAGATACGGCAAAAGTGTTAAGTTATTTTGCAGATATTGTGGCGATTCGACATCCAGAAATTGGCTCTGCTACTCGCTTTGCTGCAGCTGCAGATATTCCAGTTATTAATGCTGGAGATGGAAGTGGTGAGCATCCAACGCAAGCGATGCTTGATTTATTGACGATTCTTATTGAAAAGAGGACGCTTGATGATCTGACGGTGGCAGTTGTTGGAGATTTGAAATTTGGTCGTGCAGCGCACTCTTTTTCTGTTTTGTTATCTAATTTTAAAGTGAAGTTTGTATTTGTTTCACCTGAGGCTTTAAAAATGCCGGAAAAGGTAAAGGAAATTTTGAAAAAGCGGAATGTGGATTTTGAAGAAACTGAGGATTTCGCAGCTGCACTGCGGAAATCTGATATTGTTTATGTTACGCGTGTTCAACGTGAACGTTTTGAGGATTTGCAGGAGTATGAAAAATATAAGTCGGCGTTTGTTTTGGATCGGGCTTTGGTGGAAGCCAATAACCCAGCTATTACTATTTTGCATCCTTTACCACGTGTGACGGAATTGGCGGTTGATTTGGATGATCTTCCAGGGGCAGCGTATTTTAGACAAGTTCAAAACGGCATAGCGGTTCGAATGGCGATTTTAACTCTTTTACTTGGTGTTGAATTATGACAAAAATTTTTTTGAGAGGTGGAAAATTGGTTTTACCAAATGAAGTGCGTGAAACAAACTTGCTTATCGATGAGGGGAAAATTGCTTTTATTGGTGAGTTGGATGATTTTGAAGGTGTAGAGGTTGTTGATGTAGCTGGGAAGGTTATTTTTCCCGGTTTGATTGATGTGCATGTGCATTTCCGAACGCCTGGTTTGGAATATAAAGAGGATTGGTTGACGGGGTCAAAAACTGCTTTGGCAGGAGGAGTGACATCGGTTTTTGATATGCCGAATACTCAACCTGCAACGACGACTTTGGAAATTTTGCGTATGAAAAAAGCGCTAATCCAAACTCAAACTCTCATTAATTATGCGTGTTATTTGGGTGGAACGGCGGATAATTTTTCTATCATTTCTGCGGCAGAAGAGGCCTGCGGCATTAAGATTTATATGGGAAGTTCAACAGGGGATTTGCTGCTTACGGCCGATGAAAAGTTGGAAGAATTTATTCGTGATGCCAAGTTGCCGTTAGTTTTTCATGCTGAAAGTGAGGCTTGTTTGCATGAAGTGAAAGACAGTTTCCGTGGTGAATTTGACCCAGCCGCTCATTCGCAATTGCGTCCTGCAAAATGTGCTCAGGAAGCAACTCGAAAGATTTTGGAGTGGGCGAAAAAATACAATAAGCGTATTCATTTGTGTCATGTTTCTACAAAATTAGAAATGGATTTAGTTCGAGAATTCGGGCTAGAGGTAGCTACCGCTGAGGTGACGCCTCATCATCTTTTTTTGAATGATGATGCGTATGGATCGATGGCAAATTTTGCGCGAGTGAATCCGCCTCTCCGTTCTGAAGACGACCGCGATGCGCTATGGCAGGGGATCCGTGAAGGTTTGATAACGATGATTGCAACTGATCATGCTCCGCATACTCTTGAAGAAAAACGGCAAGAATATTTGCAGGCACCTTCCGGAATGCCGGGTTTACAAACTACATTGCCATTGCTTTTGAACACTGTTTTTGAAGGAAGATTGACGTTTTTGGATATTGAAAGATTGTGTTCCAGGGTTCCTGCTGAGCGTTTTGGAATTGTAGGAAAGGGCTCAATTGAAATTGGAAATGATGCGGATTTGGTCATTGTTGATCCGACTCAGGAGCAAATTTTACGCAATGATGATATGTTCACCAAATGCGGTTGGACGCCTTTTGATGGACAAAAGGTTCATGGTAAAGTGGAACAAACTTTCGTGAATGGTGTGAAAATGTTTGATGCGGCGGAAAAAACTTTTGGCGACAATCCTGGGAAAGAGTTGAAATTTAGACGTTAGGCGAAAAATATTTGGTAACAGCTTGTTTCACCGCTGGGATTTTGCTGTTTTTGGCAATCATTTGATAAGCTTTTTGATAGTTTATTGGCGCACCATTTTCCTTGCGGCTGCCGTTGAGGAGTTTGGCATATTGAGGTTTTTTTATTGCATCTGTTAGTTTTACTCTTTGAGTTTTTCCATTCGTAGTCACGTCTACATAATCTTTTACCATTTGTTCGGCGCTTGAATAGTCCGCATACCTGACGCCAGAAATTGCAGGGCCATGCGCGGAATCTTCTTGGATTGGCGTTCCATTTGCTCTGTAAAATCCATATTCATGATGTCCTGTGGCGCGAGGATTTCGATCGTCAAACGCTTCATTAGAAATCACTTTAATTTTTTTATCGCCTACGGCAAAGTTATTTTCATCGCCACCTTTTTCAGTGAGTTGCTTTTGAATTCTTGCATTGCTGTCTAGCACCCAACCATTTCCGTCCATGTGAAAATCTGGAGTAAGTGGAATTGCACTCAGTTTTACATCAGCATTTTGATACATGGCATCAACCATTGCTGGCGTTGGCATCATCAAGTTGTACTCCAACATTTGGGCTGCCATTTGCGGCGTTCCAGGAACAATCACACTGTCACGAGTTCCATCAGGATTTCTTTTTCCGCTCCCCACTGCCAGTGGCCTTTTCATGACATAAAAGTCAATTTTTGTGCCATTTTTTTCGATACTTACTTTTTTGAATGCTCTGCAAGCCGGATCCAGATTTCCGTTCGCAACTTCATGTAAAATAGCTTCATCGCGAGCATCGCCAATCAATCCTTTTTGATTATAATTATTTGTGTCAGCCTTGAGAAAATTGCGGAAAAAATCCGTACTACTTTGTGCATTTGGTGAACGAGGTGGAAATGGGTCTGACTCTGGACTATCGTTATTTTCTTCTTGTTGTTGCGGAATTTCCTGTGTTTCAACTTTTGCAATATGTTTGAATTTCGGCCCAAAACCTTCTAAATATTCGTCAAAAGTTATATGAGGGTCAAATGAATCTTTGTGGCGTTCGTAAATTGCTTTGGCTTTTTCTTTGATTTTACTATTTTGGCTGCCAAATTTTTCAGCAATTGCATCGCCGAACTTTTGTGATGGTCTTCTCTGGTCTATAACCTCACGTTCAATTAGTTGCTTAGGTGAGTTTTCCTGAGTGGATTCTTGTTCTGGATTTTGTAATTCAGGTATCATTTTAACCCTTTAATATTTGTCGTTGTTTTTTTAGATTTTCTAGCGTTTTTTCACGTTCCAATTCTCGTAACATTTCTAGGCCGCAGAGGTCTAAGAGTTGGAGATTTTTTGGTGAAGTTGCTGATTTTTGATGCAGTTTGATGTTTTTCATAGTTTTATCTAGTTATTTTAGCATAAAATAGGCTAAAAGTCTAGACTTTGACTTTGATCTTGGCGGTTCTTCGATAAATGCTTTTCCGTTTCATTCTTGGTTTTTTTTCAGGCAGCTCAACGTTTTTCCGGGTTAGTAGGTCGAAGACGATGGCGCCGCTTGGGATAACGTGTTTTGGATTAAGGAAATGATATTTTAGTTTATTGTTATATTTTTGTTTTGTTAATTCATTTTCAACTTTTTCAACAAATGGCTTTTTGAAATTCATGGCTTTTTCAATTACCCCTCCAACTGCCACGATTCCAACATTTAAAACAGGTTCTCCTAACGCCTTATGAGTTTCTATCATAATATTTGCTATTAGTATGGCACAAATGTTTGCTGCTCTTGTCAAAATCTCATTCCAAATAAATTCAAAAAGTATTTTAAATTGAGGTTCTAAAATGTTAGAAGCTAGTGTTTTTTCAATTTCTTCGGACTCCATGATATCAAAGTCAAAATTATCAATTGATTCAAAGGGTAGAACATGACTTTTAACCATTTCTGTTAACATAACTTTAAAAAGTCTAGAGTGCCAGTATCCAGAAATCATTTTTTCTAGGATAAATTGTTGTGGATTGTATGGATTCTCAATGAGTATTGTATCAAATTTGGAAGGAGGGATACTTTTAAAATGTCCAAATTCAGTGTTAACTAGGTAGAAGCCTTTTTGTTCACCATGTTGCGTGTCATAACCTACTGAAATGTTAGCTCTACTTCCGATAAAAATATTGATTACAAGTTCAAAATGCATTTTTTGCTGCACTTCAATTGTTTTACTTGCTAGTGAACATACTGTTGAATCATTTGTTACTGAGAATTGAATATTTGGATAGCCATTTGAGTGTAGAAATTTTTCTAACTCTTCGCCTATGTTTTTGTCAATAAATTGATCACCTGTAAATCCTTTGCTCACATTGTTAATTACTGCTTCATAGAGACCATTTTCTTTACGAATTTGTTTGAGAGGAAATCCACAAATAAATATTCCGTTTACGATTTTTTCTCTTTCTTCTTCTTTGGTGAATGTATCTAATTGTTTTTTTAATTCCGCTAAAAATAATTCGAAATTAGAAATTTTGTTGTCAAAATATTCAATGGTTTGCTTTTTGCTGATACTAATTTTCTGGTCGTACATTACTCTGCCTTCAAAGAACTTGAGATAATTACTTCCAAGTTCAATGATTGTAATTTTATTATTGCAATGAAAAGTTTTGACATCTTTCCATGTTTTTTCGAAGAATATATTTCTTGGATTGTTGAATTGCGCAATTTCATCATATTCTTCCAGAAGAAGTTTGCTGAGATTTGCTTCATTGATTGCATAGTAATAAAAGTTATTCTTTTTTAGATAATTTCTAATTTTTTCGATAGCTCGAGACATATGAATTTTTATAAGTATTGCATTGTACTGCTTTTGTTTCATGGCGTCAATATTTGTATCATGACAAAATGCTGATTTTTAGAGAGTGGGCGATTAGCAAGTTAAAGGTGGGAAAATAAATAAATTAAGGAAAGTAGCAAAGGTAGATTTGGCTTCACGCAGGTTAAATTTAAATACAAACTCCGCCACATAATTCAAAATGTATTTTTTAGATACCCCGTGGTGCAATCCGTACAGGATTTTTTCCTGGTTTCCCCAAAATCCTTCCATCGTGTTGCCGTGAATTCCGTTGCCCTTCGAATATTCTTCAATCGAATGGTTTAGCGTAAAATGCTTGTACCCTTCGCAATCAAGCCCGCCATATGCACTCGCCGTGTCCGTCATTGTGTACGAATTTTTCCGCACAATTTGCCCCATTCCCACAATATGCCTCATCGGTTTCCACCGCGCCTCTCATCATCATTTTATGGTATGGCTTCATTAATTCCCGGCAGTGATTCCGTAAGATATTTAGCATGCTCCAAGCCCGCTTTTGCCCTATCCCCAGCTGTTCCCCCAACTCCACCGACGTGATTCCTTTCTTGTGTGAAATTTCATACAACGCGATCATAAATTGCTGCACCCCAATCCTTTTTCGATGCAAAACCGTATTCGATGTGTCGCTGGGGGCGTGCCCACATACATACAGGTGCCCCTGAAACCCAAGCCTGTTTTTCCCTTGCTTGTGCGCCGAATCGTAGGTCCCGCATTTTCCACAAGTGGTGCGTTTGATTATTGAATATTTCGGTGATTTAAAATTCTTGTTAAAAATTAATAGAAATGTTACTCTTTTTAGAGTTTAGTCATCTAGCTCCGTACTTATGGAAAATCTTCAAGTTGAAATTAATAAATACATTGCGCCATTTAAGGCTGGGGTGAAGCGCAAGGCAAAAGGCGTTTTGAAACATGATTATTTAGTTCCGGGTGGTGTTTATGAAGAACAATGGGACTGGGATGCGTTTTTTATGGGTATGGCTTTGGCTTCAGAAGATCCAACTGAGGCAATTTTTTTGCGTAATTGGGCATTAAATTATATTGAAAATTCTCAGGAAAATGGTTTTATTCCTGGTTGCGTAACACCAAATGGGATGGATCCTCGTTTAAAGCAAATGAAGCCACTTTTGGCTCAGGGATCGTACTTTGCTTCTAATTTTTTAAATGATTTTGATTGGTTAAAAAATGACGATATTTATGAGCGGCTTAAAAAGGTCGTGCTATATCGTGAAGAATTTGGGTTTTTTGATAAAAAAAGAAATTTAGGTTCCTGGACTAATAGTATGGAATCTGGAGCTGATAATGATGTAGCAAGCTTGGATTTTCCTGACGGTGGAGTGTTTTCTGTCGATTTTAATTGCTATTTGTATCGAGAATATCTATCCATGAGTAAAATTGCTGAAAAACTTCAAAATTTCACAGATGCCGACCTTTTCATGAATAAATCTAAACAATTAAAAGAGTCTATTCTGTTAAATTTTTGGTGTGAAGAAGAAGGAGCTTTTTACAGTATAAATCGTGCTAACAGCGAATTTATTAAAGTGGTTTCTTATTCTTGTGTTCACCCATTTTGGGCTGGCATTGCTACTCAAGAGCAAGCAGAGAAGTTTTTTAATCATTATCTTTTAAATGAAGATAAAATGCTTTCACCCTACGGAATAAGGACTTTAAGTAAAACGGATGATAGCTACAATAATGTAAACATGATAAAGCCTTACTCAAATTGGCAAGGACCTATCTGGCCGATTGCAAATTATATTTATGTTACATGTTTAGTGAATTACGGCTATTGGAGACAAGCAGAAGATGTTATTTCAAAAGTAATTCGTATTTGTATTGATGATATAAAAAAAACAGGAGGTATGCATGAGAATTATGACGCAGAGACAGGAGAGCCACTTGCTGCACCTAATTTTATTAGTTGGAATTTATTGCTGATTAATGTACTTAAACAAATTGAAGAATTGCAAAATCCCTTTAAACTACTTTGATATCAATCCAATTTTAAATACCCAATCAAAACATCCCTCACATGTTCTAATATAAACTCATGTTGTTCTAATTCCTCTAAAGTTTTCACCCACTCCACTTCTATAACTTCATTGGTTGGAACAACTTTGCCACTTAGTATCTCGCCAATGAAAAAATTTTGGTAATGTGGTTCGCTGGCATGCGAAATCCAGTTCGCGACTGAGTGGATGCCAGTTATTTTAAAATCTGTAATTGAAATTTCTTCCATAACCTCGCGGCGGAGGCCGGTTTCCCAGGATTCATTTTTGTTGAGGCGACCGCCAGGGAGATGCCATTTGTTGATGCCGGTGATTTTGACGATGAGAATGGCGTCGTCAAAGTTTTTGAAAATAATGGATTGGGCGACTTTGTAAATGCCGTGTTCTTCTTGCATAAATGAAAATTAATTTCGGCAAGATTGTAACTGAAGGTTTTCTTTTTCCCAAGCCTTCGGTATAAAGGAAGTACTAACGTTTTTTTTATGAAAATTCATTTTCCTTCAGAATTGCCAATTGCGAATCATGCGGATGAGATTAAAAATCTGATTCGGGACCATGATACTGTTATTATTGTGGGTGAAACTGGTTCTGGAAAATCTACGCAAATTCCTAAAATGATTGTACAGGCCTTAGCGCTTTTGAATGCTGGAAAAGTGAAGGTGCGGGCAAGTGGTGATCCACAATATTTTTTTAAAATTGCTTGTACTCAGCCTCGGCGGTTGGCAGCAACTTCTATTTCGCATCGGATTGCGGAGGAGTGTGAGGTTGAGCTGGGCAAAGAAATTGGTTATAAAATTCGTTTTGATGATAATACGACGAAGGGGAGCGTGATTACGATTTGTACTGATGGGATTTTGTTGCAGGAAATGAAGAGTGACCAATTGCTAAGTGAATACGACGCGGTTTTGGTTGATGAGGCGCATGAGCGCAATTTGAATATTGATTTTTTGTTAGGTTTGTTGAAAGATATTCAGCGAAAAAGATTTGAGGCTGGGTTGGGGAAACTTAAAATTGTTATTACTTCAGCGACTTTTGATACGGAGAAATTTGCGAATTTTTTCCGAGAAGGAATTGATGAACACGGATTACCTGCGCAAATTGTTGTTCCAATTGTGAATGTTTCTGGGCGAATGTTTCCAGTGAGTATTCATTTTGAGTCATTGAAGAGTGGGGAATATTTGTATCGGAAAATTGCACATCTTATTCAGCAAATTCATAAAGATAGTAAAGATGGTGATGTATTAATTTTTATGCCGGGCGAACGCGAAATTTTTTCTACGATTGAAGCGATTGAGTTTATGCGGCTTCGAGGCTTGCGATGTTTACCTTTGTATAGTCGTCTTTCCATGGAAGATCAAGAATTGATTTTTTCTTCACATCTGGGAATTCGGCATGTGATTATTTCTACCAATATTGCTGAAACTTCACTGACCGTTCCTGGCGTTCGGTATGTGATTGATTCGGGTTTGGCGCGTATTACTGACTTTGATTTCCGTACCGGAATTGGGAGTTTGGAAGTGCGTGATGTGTCTCAAGCTTCATGTATTCAGCGTGCTGGGCGTGCTGGACGATTGGAAGCGGGGGTGTGCTATCGGCTTTTTGATGAAGATAATTTTGAGAATCGCGAGCGCTATACGAAGCCAGAAATTCAGCGGTCAGATTTGGCTTCGGTAGTTTTGCATATGATTTCAATTGGGATTACGGATGTGTATAATTTTGAATTTATTGATCCACCGGATCCTCAAGCATTTACGAATGCGTATAAAACTTTGCATGAACTTGGTGCTTTGAATAAGCACAATGAGCTCACTGATTTGGGTAAGAAAATGGCTCATCTTCCTATTGAACCGCGAATTGCGACGATGCTTTTGGCGGCGCAGCGATACGGTTGTGTACAGGAAATTGCTATTATCTCTTCTTTTCTTTCGGCTAAGGATCCGTTTTTGCGACCGAAAGATGAAGAAGATTTGGCGGATAAAGAAAAACGTTATTTTCAGAAGATGGCGAACCGCAGCGGGGTGCAGAGAAAGACGATTAAAATTCGCAAAGGTAAACGTTTATTTTTGAAGCAAATTGAGTTGCGGGGAGGGCTTGGTAATTCAGATGTTGATGAAAGTTTGGTGTCTGATTTAGTGACATTTTTGTTTGTATGGAAGCGAATTTTTAGTATTACCGATTTGGCTGAGCGTGAGACTTTTTGTAAAAGCCATTACATCAATTATAAAACGATGCAGGAAGTTGAGCAGATTTATGAGCAGCTCATTGATACGCTTATTCAGTTTGGACATGAGGAATTTGGCAAGTTTTTGAAAAATAGTGTTTTGGAAAAAGATATTGATAAAGAAAGTATTTTGAAGGCGATTTCTTCTGGTTTGATTCAGAATTTATGTGAATCGATGGGGGGACGAATGTACCGCTCAGGGAGGACGGATAATATTATGGTTCATCCAGGATCTGCGCTTTTTACTTTGAATCCGCGTTGGTTTGTAGCTGCGGAAATTATTGAAACAACGAAGTTTTATGCGCGAAATAATACGGTGATTTTGCCTGAATGGTTTGAAGAGATTGCCCCTCAACTTTGTACTTACAAATACGGGAAAATTTTTATGAACGAAAAAACTGGTGAGATGATGCGTGAAGAAGATGTGTTTTTTAAGGGACATAAAATTGTAAGTAAACGAATCGCGCCAATTGGCGAGCGTGATAAACATGAGGCGTTTGAGGGTTTTATTCAACAAGCGTTCATTCGGAAAAGTTTTGGTTATGCTTTGCCGTTTATTCAACATAATGAAAAAGTTCGGGAAACAATGTTGAAATATGCTGCGAAAGCGCGGGATGATAAATACATAATTACTGAGCAGAAATTAGCGGATTGGTATGTTGCACAATGTCGGAAACTTAAAGTCATGCCAACATCATTGGCTGGTGTGAAAAAAATTATGAAATTAAATGGTGATGATGTTTTTAGAGTTCAAGTGAAAGACTTTTTGGCGCCGAAAGAGCAAGAGCGTCTTGATGTGATGTTTCCTCATGAAGTCTACTTGAATGGCCGGGTAGTCGAAGTAACGTATTTCTCTCACCATCGCCAATATCCAGAGGGACCAGCTTTGAAATTAACCGTGCAGGATTTGCTTTCAGTTCAGCCATATGAACTGGAAAATGTGGTGCCACAAAATCCGCGATTTAAACCTTTATTGATGGTTTTAAGTGGTGGTGAAACGGAAAATATTTTGGCTTATGGTTACAAGTTAGAAGAAGTTCAAAAAGATGTTGACGATTGGTATTTGCGAAAAGAATGGAAACGAATTCGGAAAAAAGTTGAGAAACATGGATTGAAACGTCTTGATGAAGTGTTTCAAGTTTTGCCTGAAGTTTTGCAAAAAATTGAAGTTGGAAAAAGCTTGTTTTTTGATTTGGGGAGTGGTGGTTTTGTGTATGGATATTCGGCGCTTCGTCATGAAGGTAGGAAATTTAATTTAATTCTGTTGGAGACTTGGGCGATGGCTTGTAAGAACACGCTGCAAGCTTTAAAAGTGTTATTTGCATATTATGCTTTTGCGGAAATGAATTTTGATGAAGAAGAACTGACAAGGTTAGAACAACGTTATGAAAAGCGCTTTTTTGGCATTGATGTGGTGTCACGATTAGAAGAAGTATTGTGGACTCAGTTGGAATGGGAAAAAGCTTTTGCTGATTTTGAGAAAATCCCAAGTCTAGCTTTCGTGAAAAAAACTTTTGAACAAAAAAAATCTACTCTTCCTGCTTTGAAGAAAAAAGTTCTTCGGCGTTTTGACGAACTTCTTCGTGATGTTGAGCTGGAAGATGATGCTCGGAAAATTGGTGTGTTGAAGAAAATTATTGAAACTGGAGATTGGTTTTAAATAATTTTGCCAGTTTTGCCTATCCAAATTTTTCGCTTTTTTGTTAAGTATTCACTATAATCTGAGTGAATGTAACTTCTTTTTATGATGAATGCTTTGGCGAAGGAAATTGCGCAACTTTTGCTGGATGCGAAAGCGGTGAAGGTTAGCATGGATCCACCATTTACCTGGACTTCCGGCATTAAATCTCCGATTTATTGTGATAATCGGGTGATGATTGCTTTTCCTGAAGCGCGAAAGAAAATTACCAAGAGTTTTCAACAATTGATCCAAGAGCAAGGGATTGAAGTTGATTATATTGCCGGGACAGCAACGGCAGGAATTCCTTGGGCGGCGTTTTTGGCTTATGAAATGGAAATTCCGATGGTGTACGTTCGGTCGGAGCCTAAGGGGCATGGTGCGGGAAAACAAATTGAAGGAACTTTGCCTGAAGGGAAACGGGTTGTGTTGATAGAAGATTTAATTTCAACTGGAGGAAGTTCTATGAAAGCAGTCCAAGTACTTCGAAATGAAGGAAAAGCTGAGGTGAAACACCTATTTTCTATCATGAATTATCAACTTCAAAAGGGAGAGGCAACGTTTCATGGTCAAAATCTTCAAGTGAGTTCGTTGACGAATTTTGGTGATTTAATGCAGCTTGCTCAGCAACTCGGCTATATCCAGGATTTATCTGCTGTTTTGGAATTTCAAAAAAATCCTGAAGAATGGGGAAATAAATTTTTATCTTAAACTATGGATGCCAAAGCAAAATTGAAAAAGGCGATTGCTCAAGAGGAAGCACAAGTACAATCTCAACATTTTGCGGATCGAGTTTTTGAAGCGGTTCGCCTTAAGGGGTCACCGATTTGTGTTGGTTTGGATCCGAAATTAGAACTTATTCCAGCTATTATTAAAGGAAAAGCGCTCAAAGAAAATAAAGACAAATTCAAAGCAGCAGCTGAGGCGATTTTAGCTTTTAACAAAGCAATAATTGATGAAATCCACGATTTGGTTCCGGTGGTAAAACCGCAGGTAGCTTGTTTTGAACAGTATGGTTATGAGGGAATGAGAGCTTACGCAGAGACTTTAAAATATGCAAAATCAAAAGGTTTACTTACCATTGCTGACGTGAAGCGTGGTGATATTGGAAGTACTGCGGAAGCGTATTCTCATGCTTATTTAGGAAAAGTTAATGTGTTTGACGAACAACAATTTGTATTTGATGCTGATGCTGTGACACTGAACCCGTATTTGGGAATTGATAGTATTAAACCGTTTATGGACGATGCGAGGAAATATAATAAAGGTATTTTTATGCTCGTTAAAACTTCTAATAAATCTTCCAGTAATTTGCAAGATTTGGAGATGACGGATGGAAATGCGGTGTATCAAATTACGGCACATTATTTAGATTCTTGGGGCTCTGATGATCTTGGTGATTGCGGCTACTCACTTTTGGGTGCGGTAGTTGGGGCAACTTTTCCTGCTCAGGCTGAAAAACTTCGAAAAATTATGCCTGAAGCCATTTTTCTAGTTCCAGGTTATGGTGCACAAGGTGGAACTGCGAAAGATGTAAAAGCTTGTTTTGATGAAAACGGTCGGGGAGCGTTGGTGAATTCTTCTCGAAGTATTATTTATGCGTATAAAGAAATGCCGCATATTCATGAAAAAGATTTCGCACTTGCCGCCCGTGAAGCAGTTTTGAAAATGAAAAAAGATTTGGAAAGCGAAATTACGTTTTCGTAATCACTAGTTGTTTTCTAAACTGGAATACACTGGGAATTCGACGGTGAAGCAGGATCCTTTTTGTTTTGGGTTATCAGTAATTGTTATTGACCCTTTGAGTTTTTGCGTAATTTTTCGGGCAATATAAAGGCCTAGACCTAAGCCAGTTTTTCCATCTTGAGGTTGGTTGCTTTTAATACGGAAATATCGATCAAAGATTTGCTCTTTTTTGTTTTTAGGAATTCCTAGTCCGGTATCAGTAACGCTGCACCGCATGTATTGTGGTGTAATTTTTAGATCGACTACTATTGTTCCTTCCTCTGTATATTTGAAAGCATTTTCAAGGAAGATGCTGATGACCTGTTCAAATTGAATTCCGGCACCATATAATGTTTCAGTGCTCATTTTTTCTTTGTACATTAATTCAATTTTTTTGTTTTTTAGCCTCTGGTAAACGCTAATTAAATGGCCTACGCTTCTACTTAAATCTAGTTTTTGGTTTTCCTCGGAAAGATTGTTTTCTACTTCTGTAAGGCTAAAAATAGAATTACAAATCCGATTCATTCGCAAAATACTTTCGTGAATTTCAAGTTGTTGTTCGCGGAGCCGTGAAATGAAATCTTCCGGAAAAATTTTTTCGTATTTTTTGATTGTCAGTGAAAGGAGTTCGGAGCTGTTATGGGCAATCGAAATTGGAGTTTTTAGTTCGTGGGTGAGCATGGTGGCGGTTTCTTTTTCGGCTTCGTACTGCTGCTTTAATTTTTGTACTTTGATAGAGTTGTCGAGAGAAATAGCAGAAATGCTTGCATAAAAATTGAGAATTTTTATTTGTAATTCAGTTAATTTTTCGCTTGGTGTAACTATAAAGTACACGCCAATCACTTTTTTTTGAATGATTACTGGTACTCCGATGCACAATTTGATACCAATAATTTTTTGGATGGTGTAAAGGAGGGTTTTTGATTTAACAATAGGATAAAAAAAGTCTTTTAAAGATGATGCTTGGATTATCTTTTTTTGCGTTACGCAGCTTGAAATTAAGACTTCTGGATGATTGATTGGGTATTTGAGCGTATAAATATCAAAAGGAATCATTGGGACGATATTTATGAACCTACTTTGGGTATAAGAGTGGAGTTCAAGAAATTCTTCGTTGGTATCAACTTTCAAATAACAAGCTGCGAACGCATTAAGATGTTTTTTTAAGAGTGAGAGAATTGCGTCAGTAGTAATATCAAAACTTTCCTGGCTTAGGATGTTGCTGGAGATTTTATTGACGGTAGTGAGCCACTTTTCAAAGTTAATATTTGTTTCTGGAGCAATTGTCTTCATATTTTAAATTAAGCAACACCGAGAGTATATAATTTTTCGAAGAAAAGTTCTACCTGATGCCTTTGAGCAGTTCGATAGTGCGTTCCTTTATAAAAAAGAGCCACAATATCTGACCTTACAATGACGGTTCCAAGTTGAAGGAGTTTTTCTGAATCACTATATTTATCCAGAAATTTATTTCTTTGGGTTACAATTTGTTCACGCAGGTCGGTAAGGATTTTTTGTAATTGGATCAAACTTTTCACCATTGCTTCTGATTCAGAGTAAATAATTAAATGCTTATCTATTATGAATTTCGTAGCATCATAATTGTTTTCTCGATCATCGGCGTGGCGATTGATTTCGGCGAGGTCGTTTGCTAAACGATAGAAAACATTGGTAAGGAAGTATATTTCTTCAAGTTCAACCAATGCTTGTGGCGGTATGTTGGTTGATTGTGATTGAAAAGCAGCAATTGTTGAATAGACAGGTTTTGCACCAATACTTGCTCCGGTAGTTGACAGATAAATGTAGAAATTTAATTCATGGATGATGATGGTACGCTCAACATTTTCGACCTCTCCTAAGCGTTCAACTAAATCAATCATTTTTTGTTTTATTGAAGGTGAAGGAATATGCTCAATGTATTTTTGAATGAATTTATTCTTGGTTTTTTTATCATAATTTTTGTATAACTTTTGGAGGAGTGTGTTGTTGATGTTGTCTTTTTCCCATTCATTGGCATGTGCTTCAATAAGTTCAACCATGTCATTTTGCCAATTTTGATAGAGTTGCGGACTGCTTTCGGCTTCAACTTCATCGTTTAAATTCTGGAGTTGGCTTGTGAGAGTTTCAATGAGTTGATAATGTGAAGAATTTGCCTCATCAGCTGTAGTGGAATCGTTTGATAAGGGGATTTTTTTAATGGCTGCTGTAAGTTTGCTTGTTGTCAGCTTCATAAAGAAATTTTTGGTTTCCGGATTTTTAAATTCTGCATCATAAATTCGGTCGTCCATAAGGTAAATTATTTCCATATAAATGCAGAGTATTTCTGTTGTTTTTTCCCAGTTTTTCTTGAGGTTTTTCCATTGTGGATGATTTGGGGTGTAAATCAGGAAGAAACAAGTGAAAACGTAATTCACAAACCCTTGAAGTTCACGTTCTTTTTCAAAGCCAATGTTGTTTTTTTCAGCCCATACCAACATTTTTCCTACAAAAAGATCTGCCATGATATTGTATTTTTCTTTTTCAGTGCTTATTTTTTGATTTTCAAAAATAGTTGCTGCTACTTTTTCCAGTGGAAAATCGCTATGATTTTTAAGGAGTTTTTTGAAAGCAAAATAGGGAACAAATTCTGCTTTTTTTTCTAGAGCTGGTAATTGTTCGAGTTTTGTACCGCCACGTTTTGCTCCAAGTAATGGCTTATTCTCAAGATTAAATTGTAATGATTTTTTAATTCCTTCTTGGATTTCTGTTGGGCCAGCTTCACAGCCAATGATGGTGGCATAGCCAATTTCTGGCGACTCAGGGATTACAAATTTTTGCTGATTTTGTCCAGGAGCAAGAAGAATATTGTAACCACCATGATGTTTTTGATGAAAACGTTGGTTTATTGCTGCTGGAATAACGTTGACTCGATGAGATGATTTTGTTAATCCGCTAGCAAATGCTTCTTCGCCATTTTCTGTATATACCCCAATGCCCACGTATTGATGCAAAGCAGGGTCATTTTTAAAGACATCACCAATTAATTTTTGAATGTTGGCTATGTTTTCTAACGTTGGAACAGTTATTTCTGATGGAGTTTGATGATGCGTTTCTAGGATTTTTTTTATGGTTTCAGCGTGATGTCCAGGAGTAAATTGAGGAGAATTTTTTTGTTTGATTTCATCAATGGCGTGATGAACATCCAATGGATTAAGTAATGGCCACAAATCTTCAAATGCGTAATTGGTAGTTTTTGGTTTTACTAACAAACCACTCG
>Ga0105046_10008661_pt1 | contig 15972 bp, 10 predicted proteins | sample MAT03_FD_78385 | JGI IMG/M metagenome (GOLD analysis project Ga0105046, IMG submission 78385) | Freshwater microbial communities from Lake Fryxell liftoff mats and glacier meltwater in Antarctica - MAT-03 (megahit assembly) | ecosystem: Environmental > Aquatic > Freshwater > Ice > Liftoff...
GGAACCAACATGACGCTTCGCTATGCGATGGGGCGTTCCATTAACTCCGTTGCAGCGCAACTCACCAATCTTCTTGGGGCTCAAAAAGTGGCAGATTTTGCTAAGAAATGCGGCATTTTCAGCCCATTAAAACCAACGCCTTCTATTGGATTGGGTAGCAATGATGTTTCTGTTTTTGAAATGGTAAGTGCGTATTGCTCCTTTCTTAATAGCGGATTTTGGAATGAACCCATGATTGTGGGCAGGATCGAAGACCACAACCGCAACCTGATTCGCAACTTTACGCCAAAAACTCAAAAAGTGATGAGTGAAGAAGCTGCGTACAAAATGGTTCATATGCTGAAAGGAACCTTGCAGGAGCCGGGTGGAACAGCCCAGGCACTTTTTAGCTTCAATATTTTTTATGGAAATGAAATGGGAGGCAAAACAGGTACCTCTTCCAATCAATCAGATGGTTGGTTCATGGGTTTGACCAAAGATCTGGTTGGCGGAGTTTGGGTTGGGGCGGAAGAACGTAGTGTACATTTTAGGTCTTTACGGTCTGGCGAAGGTTCAAAAACGGCATTGCCTGTTTTTGGCTTGTTTATGGAAAAAGTATATCGCGATAAATCACTGGGGATACGGGTTGGATTTTTTCCAAAAAAGAAATATCCCCTTGCTTATTGCCCAACAAGGAGTCCTAAAAAAGACACAAGTTCAGCTAGCCCTGCAGAACCAGGCGAGCCAGCAGCTGAAGAGTTGGAGCTCGAATAAAAAGGCATTAAGGCCCCACAAACTCCGAGGGCTTTTCGCAGGCGATTCTTTTTTCAATGTAGTTCTTCCAAGCCAAAAACCAGGAAATCCAGAACCGTCAAATCACAGATAAAACTTGAATTGCGTCAGTTCATTGACGGAATTTAACTGAATTGCGTCAGTAGTTTGACGGAATTCAACTAAATAGCATTACTATTGTAGTTCATTTTTTGCAAAATGGAACTGAAACGATCCATAGAACCTATGCTGATGGCTGCAGTAAAGCCCAACAAAGTATTGATTTTGCTTGGGCCAAGGCGGGTAGGTAAAACACGATTGATCAAGCGGATACAGCAAACCTTTCAGGAACCAAGCCTATTTTTAAACGGGGATGATGTAGATACGCACAACTTGCTGGAAACCCAAAGTGTGGCCAATTACAGCCGACTTTTGGGAGATTGCCGCTTGCTTTTGATTGACGAGGCCCAGGAAATTCCGGGAATTGGCAAAAAACTAAAGCTGATGGTGGATTCCATTGAGGGTTTAAAAATTGTGGTAACAGGTTCTTCAGCCTTTGAACTCAACAACCAGATTGGCGAACCGTTGGTAGGTCGAATGCAAACCATGCAGCTTTTTCCTTTGGCACAATTGGAATTTCAACAAATAGAAAATCAGCTGGAAACATATGCAAAACTGGAAGAAAGGCTCATCTTTGGAGGCTATCCTGAATTGCTCCATCTGGAAAATCAATCTCAAAAAATTCAGTACCTGAAAGATTTGGTGCACGCCTACCTGCTTAAAGATGTGCTTGCATTTGAAGGGATAAAAAAGCGGGATAAAATTTTGGCTTTGCTTCAAAAACTGGCCTTTCGGTCGGGAAGTGAAATTTCCTTGGAGGCCATTGGCAAAGACTTGCAGATCAGCAAAAACACGGTGGAAAAATACCTCGATTTGTTTAAAAAAGTATTTGTGGTGTACGATGTGCCTGGTTTTTCTAGGAATCTGGACAATGAAATAACAAAGATGAAGAAATGGTATTTTGTTGACAATGGCATTCGCAATGCACTGATTAACAACTTTAACGGCTTGAATTTAAGGGAAGACACCGGAAGACTTTGGGAAAACTACCTCAACTCAGAGCGCCGAAAAAAGATTGCCTACCAACAGCTGAATGTGGATAGCTATTTCTGGCGAACCCACACCCAGCAGGAAATCGATCATGTAGAAGTGAACTCCCATTCGATTGCTGCCTTCGAATACAAATGGGGAAAAGGCCTCGCAAAAATTCCGGGTTCGTTTGCAAAAGCTTATCCCGATGGCGACTTCAACACCATAAATCGGGACAACTACCTGGAATTCATTCTGTAAGGAGCGAAATAGGTTAGCCTCAAATTATACACTAACAGAACCAGGCGGGCACGCAAGTGAAGCGTTGGAACTCCAGTAAATTGGGAATCTTAAGCAACATATTACTGGTTTAGAATTGGATTTCTACTCTAAATTTGTACGATGAATTTCCCGACCCAGCTGGTAGAAGACGCCGTGACTGAAATAGCCAAATTGCCAGGTATTGGAAAGAAAACAGCCATGCGCCTTGCGTTACACTTGCTCAAAGCCCATGAGTCGGCCACTGTAGATCTTGCTTCGGCACTTGTTAATCTGCGCACAAAAACCAAGTATTGCAAGCAATGCAACCACATTTCTGAATCGGAAATTTGCAACATCTGCGGCAGCAATAAAAGAGATCGTTCGGTGCTTTGCGTGGTTGAAGACAGCAGAGATGTTTTGGCCATTGAAGATACTTTGCAATACAACGGATTGTACCATGTTCTTGGTGGGATAATTTCACCCATGTCCGGCATAGGGCCCGAAGAACTGAATATTCCTAAACTTTTGGAGCGGGCTGGAGCTGAAGAAATTAAAGAAGTAATTCTGGCGCTAAGCCCTACGATGGAGGGCGATACGACTTCCTATTATCTTAGTAAAAGATTGTTGGATAAAGGAATTAAAATATCTACCATTGCAAGGGGAGTTGCCATCGGAGGTGAATTGGAATACACGGATGCAATTACCTTGGGAAGAAGTATTTTAACCAGAACCATCTACCAATAAATCAATTGAAAGCATTTTCAATCATTTTTATCTCAATGTTCCTCTACATGGGCTGCACCGTAGAATGGTCAGAAAAAGAAAAAGCAAAGATCAAAACTGATTGCCTTTTGGGAGCTGCCCGATACGGTTTTACAGATGCTGAAAAGCACTGTGATTGTGTTGTGAGGACCATTTTGAATCGATATCCGAGTCCAAACCAATTTGAAAACATGGAAATAGGAGAGTTTGGCGCCATAGTTTCAGAATGCCAGGGAAGAGAATTGAGCACGCGGATTATTTGGCCGGAAAACACCCAAAAGGCTTTTATAGACTCTTGTATCTCAATGGCTAAGGGTCAAAAAAACGAAAAGCCTGAAGTCTATTGCCATTGCGTTTTAGACGAAATCATTAGAAGATATCCAACAGACGACAGCATAGCGGGGTTTAATCCAAAAGAAATGGCAGAAATTGGGATTGGTTGCAGCAAGATCGAAAAAGAAGATTAATCTTTAATTTGAGCTTAGTCTTAATACCTTTCAAAAACACCCGCAACGCCCTGACCACCGCCAACACAGGCAGTTACCATTCCATATTTTTTGTTTTGGCGTTTCAGCTCATCAAATAGTTGGACCGTCAATTTGGCTCCGGAGCAACCTAGTGGATGACCAAGCGCAATGGCTCCTCCATTCACATTTACCTTTTGTTGGTTAATGCCCAATTGTTGCATAACTGCCAGTGCCTGAGAAGCAAAGGCTTCATTTAATTCTATCAAATCCACCGCATCCAGACCCGAAAGACCCGAAAGTTTAATCGCTTTTGGCACAGCTTCTACAGGACCAATGCCCATAACCGAAGGTTCTACACCTGCTACTGCGTAGCTCAGCATTCGTCCTTTTGGCTCCAGACCTAGTTCTTTCATTTTTCTCTCGCTCATGATCAGCACAAAAGATGCGCCGTCTGAGGTTTGAGATGAGTTTCCGGCTGTTACCGTTCCTGATGCTGCAAATGCGGGTTTCAATTTGGCAAGCGCCTCCAGGTTTGTGTCTGCCCTTGGGCCTTCATCCTGACTAACTGTATATTTTTTAACTGCTCGTTTTTGGTTTTCATCCACATAAATTTCCTCAACTTCTACAGGTACTATCTGTTTGGCAAAGCGACCTTCTTTAATGGCTTGTAAGGCAAGTGTATGCGATCGGAATGCAAATTGATCCTGGGCATCTCGATTGATGTTGTATTTCTTTTGCACCATTTCAGCTGTTAAACCCATTCCCAGATAATAATCTGCATGTTCTTTGGCCAACCTATAATTTAAAGCGGTTTTCCAACCTGCTGTAGGCACCATTGACATAGATTCTGTTCCTCCGGCGATAATGCAATCTGCCTGGCCTGCATGAATTCTTGCAGCTGCAATTGCAATTGCCTCTAAACCAGAGCCACAATATCGATTGACCACAAAGCCCGGCACTTGAATTGGGAGTGATAGAAGTGAAATCATCCTGCCCATTTGCATGCCCTGTTCGGCCTCTGGCACAGCATTGCCAACAATAAGATCATCGATTGTGGCTGGATCCAGGTTTGGCACTTTGGCCACCAAATGCTTGATGACAATGGCTGCAAGGTCATCTGGCCGCATGAAACGGAGGAGTCCACGAGGCGCCTTGCCTACCGCAGTGCGATATCCGTCAATCAAATACGCATTCATATTGTTAATTGTTTGGTGCTACAAATTTGGAAGCAAGATAAGAGAGAAATATTAAACATGATAAAGAATGCATTTGGAATTTTTTGTCAGTGAAAGACAGGTTTTGAAAACCAAACTATTTTGAAACGGTCAAAGTCGGATACATAAAAAGCAGAAATAGTTCGGAGATTTCTTAGTGAAAGACATCGATCAACATGTCATAAGCCAGACCGAGCTTTGCCAGATTTAAGCCAGTTTTAAGGCTTTGGGTTTTGGCCCAATCCAACATGCGTTCGGTACTGATGTTTCCAACAAGCTCATCTTCAGCCATTGGACAGCCACCGTAGCCACCAAGGGCAACATCAAAACGATGGCAACCACCAGCCCAGGCGGCTTCAATTTTGGAAGTAGAATGAATGGGATTGGCATGCAAGTGTGCGGTTATATCTACATCTGTCCAATGTTTAGATGCCATTTGGAAAAGCGATTTGACTTCCTCAGGCTTTGCAAGACCTACCGTATCTGAAACGGAGAGTTCTTTAATTCCAAGATCAATCATTTTTTGCCCAAGCGATATTACAATTTCGGGCGAATGGCTTTCTCCATACGGATTTCCAAAGGCCATGCTGAGATAAACCACAAGATTTTTACCCCTGATGAGGCATAGATTCTGAATCTTACCAATCTCTTCGATCGCTTCTTCAATCGACTTATTCGTATTTCGAATTTGAAATTCCTTTGAAATGGAAAGCGGAAACCCCACATATTTCACTTCATCAAATTCTGTGGCTTGTTCTGCGCCCCGAAGATTGGCAATGATGGCAAGCAAACTGGTTTTTGTCTGACTCAAATTGAGTTTCCCAATCACTTCTGAGGTGTCTCTCAATTGTGGAATCGCTTTTGGACTCACAAAACTTCCAAAATCAAGTCTGTTAAATCCGACCTGAAGCAGCGCATTGATGTACTTAATTTTGGTTTCAGTTGGCACAAAATGAGCAAGGCCCTGCATGGCATCTCTTGGACATTCGTTGAGAATCAGATTTTCATTCATTGGGTACAACCTGGTTTAGATTTGGAAATTTAGGCTTTGAATTTCAATCGAATATCAAGACGATTTCAAAAAATGATTTCAAAATTTATCTCAGGCATTCTTGGCTTTATTCACAAAAGCATCGGCAACAATTTCCAGCTCTGAATACCAACTTTCACCAAACTTTGTAATGAGCGCTTCTTTTAAGAATTTATAAACTGGTACACCCAACTTAAGTCCCAGAGCACAAGCCGGATCGCAAATGTGCCAACGGTCGTAGTTCACTGCCGTAAATTCCTTGTGTTCTTTTACTCTAACTGGGTATAAATGACACGAAATGGGCTTTCGAAATGTAGTTTCACCTGCCTCAAAGGCTTTCTCAATTCCACATTGAAGAATTCCTTTTTCATCATATGTGGAATATGCACACTCTTTTCCCTCTATGGTTGGGGTACTCCATTCGCCATCATAATCAAAAATCCATTTGCCTTGTTTTTCAATTTCTTCTGCCCCTATTTTGCTTAAAAAGGGTTTTATTTTTGGATAAATGGCATCAAGAATTTTAAGTTCAGTTTCCAAAAGAGGGGCTCCCAAATCGCCTTCCACACAGCAGGCGGCCTTGCAGGCTTCTACATTACACACAAACCGCTCAGTAATCACTTCGTCTGAAACGAGCGTATTTCCTATTGCCAACATACTTTCAAAATAAAGGCTAAAGGTCTGTTAAATAATGGAAAAACCATCTGCTTCTTTGCAAAGAAGCCAGTTCGGGAAAAAAGAAATTTGACAAACCAAAATGCTATTTCACCAATTTTTCCTCAGTCACCTGCACAATCTCATCGTTGTCAGATCGGTATAAAATTAAAATCACTTTTGCCTGATTTACCTTAACATTTACAGGTAAAACGCCAAACCATTCGGATTTATAAGACTGATTTTCAATAATTTCAGAACTTGAAGTCAGTTCAAAACTACCGCTCCCTGGACTCAGACCCGATCGAAGAACGTGGTTGTGGACGTAATTTTCGATCTCTATAGAAGTACTAGGCGTTGGGTACAATTTCTGCCAACTCACAATGCTGTCTTCAATTATGTAAGTGGCCATTTTCAGTTTTCCTGAGTAGGCCATTTTAAAGGCTGCCTTGGCATACAGCCGAATTTTGCGTGTTGTTGAATTGAATTTTGGATTGATCCGCAAACCAACACCATTTCCCTGCTGAGAAATCAAAGTATTGACTCGGTTCCCCCATTCTGTGTGGTTCAAAAGTGAGATTTTAGTTGAACTAAACTTTTTCCTGTTCGCAATCCCTTTTGGTAGCCCGGCATTGCTTGGCCCATATTTATTGTCCAATTCATCGCCGATAGAAGTACGAAAATCGGCCTTAAAACTAGTTTCATTTGGATTGAGGTTTGGTTTGGCAAATTGACCACAATGAATGGCCATCACCACCACTCGTTTGCCATAAAACGCTTCTATTTTTTGGGTTTCAGTTGCGGCGTAAGGGCAATTTCCACAGGTGTGTCCGGTGTAGTCTTCAAGCAAAACATTCTGGTCGAAATTTGTAACATTCAGATAGGTTGAATTTCCTGCTGAATCAGTTTCTGAACTGTCATTTTGAAGCGTATCAGTTGGGAAAATTGGAGTTGGATTTTCATATGCATCTTTATAAGGCACTCTATCACAGGCACTGGCAAAGCATATTACACAAATAAGAGCAGAAAGAATTTTCATCCTAATGATTAAAGATAAGCAAGTTTTGGCTCATTTCTATTTTTGAGACGAATTCAAGTTAGATTCCTGACAAGAGTTTTGAAAAATCAATCTTGATTTACTCAATAAAAATCTTAAAAATTTACCACATGTTTGCAGCCATGAAAATTAAAAAGTATTTGCTTTCCGTAGTAGCCCAGTTTTGTGTTTTGGCATCTGTGTTTGCCCAAACCAAGGAGTTTAATGTCAAAAGTTTTGGTGCACAAGCTAATGGCGTACAAAATTGTGCAATTCAAATTCAAAAAGCGATTGACGATTGTGCAATCAATGGCGGGGGTAAAGTATATTTTCCGGCAGGTAAGTATTTGACTTCCGCATTTTTCTTAAAAAGCAATGTCTTTCTTTACCTTGAGGCGGGAGCAGAAATATTGGCAAGCCGAAACCCAGCCGATTATACCCAAAGTAAAGCAATATACAGCACCGAAACCGATGTGCCTTGTCTCATTATAGCTGATAAACTGGAAAATATTGGTTTTGAAGGCCCTGGCAAAGTAAATGGGCAGGCAGAACATGAATGGAGAGAACTAGAGGAAATTGACAATTTCATTAAAAACGAAACGGAAATTTCAAAGCGAGCTGGCGTAGAAATGAAGCGGGCTTATGCAAAAGATCCGAAGGTTTGTTTGTTCTATATTACCAATTGCAAAAACGTGAGAATGAGCCAAATCACGATAACTGCTTCACCCAATTGGGCGGTTCATTTGGCCAATTGCAGTGATGTTTTGGTGCAAGGAATCAGCCTGTACTCTAGTCTGGACAAAGGTGTGAATAGCGATGGCCTTGACATTGATGCCTGTAAAAATGTACGCATTTCGGACTGCCATATTGAAACTGGAGATGATGCCATTTGTCTGAAATCGACCAACAAAAATGGTGTTTACAACAGCTGTGAAAATGTAACTGTGACCAATTGCACACTCATCAGCACGTCTACTGCTTTAAAAATCGGCACTGAAAGCCACGGAGATTTTAAGAATATTGTTTTCTCGAACTCTGTGATCGCAAATACCAATCGAGGAATTGGAATTTTTGTACGTGATGGAGCCAATGTAGATGGCGTTATTTTTTCAAATCTGGTGATTGAGTGCCGCCGCAAACACTTTAATTGGTGGGGAGACGGCGACCCGATCCGGTTTGTACTTTTAAAAAGAAAGCCAGATTCCAGACTGGGATCTATTCGTAATGTATTGGTTTCCAACGTCATTGCCAGAGGACAAGGCAGCAGCCTGATTGCTGGATTTGAAGGCGACGCCTCAACTGCCTCCCGTCAATTGGAAAACATTAGGCTGAATGAAGTTCACCTTGTTCTGGAAGCCGAGGAGCTAGCTGACAAGCGAGCCGAATCTGTTATGAACTTTAAAAATATAAAAGGCATAACGGTGAGAAACAGCAGTTTCGGTTTTGATGCCAAAAAACCTGAATCAGCCTGGACGTCTTCTTTAAAATTTACTGATATTCAGCAGCTTGAAATCGAGAATTGTAAAGTGGCGGGCATTTCTTCAAAAAAGTCTCCTGCAATGCAATTCAATCAGGTGGAAAACGCGATGCTTCAAAATGTAGCTTCAGATAATGTTGAAGATTGTTATTTAAAAGTGTCTGGTGCAAAAAGTAAAGGCATCCACGTACAACTTGTAACTGATCCAGAACAGAAACCTTGCCTTCAAATTGGAAAAGAAGTTGCCAAAAAGGCGGTGCTGATGGATTGAAATTCTCTTATAAATTGGGTTGAATTCACCAAAACAGAAAACTACAAACTCTAAATCTTGGTGATTTCCAGCTTTATAAATGCCACAAATTTTTATTTGGAGCACTGAAAAAGATTTTCTTTAAAAATAGCGAATTTAAATCCTGATCCTTTTTACTAAGATCAAATTTGATGAAATAGAATCTCCATTAAAAATACTTAGTGTTTCCTCTTTGAACAATCCATCCCTTGTCCAATATTTTTTCGGTTGTAAAGTAGAATCTGAATATTCCTCAATGAAACAATCGCAATTGAACTTTTGCAAAGGCCTCCACACTAAAAACCATCTTCCTTCTTTTCCTCTGCTTCCGGTTCTTCTTTTGCTGGTTCGTCTTCTTTAGCCGCCTTCTTTTTCTTCTTTTTTGGTTTGTCGGTTTCTGTATTTGTGTCTGCGTCTGGTTCCGAAACCTCACCATCTCCTACTTCTTTTTCTTCTTCTTTTGGCGTTGGTTTTTTCTCCTCAACTTCAGTATCTTCTTCTGAATCAGCTTCCTTCACTTTTTTGGGAGCCGGCTTTTTCTCTTCTTCAGCATCCTCTTCTTCTTCGGTTTTCTTCTTTTTCTTAGGTGTAGGTTTCTTCTCTTCGTCATCCAGGCCATCATCCTCCTTTTTGTCTTTTTCCTGGGTACTTGGCTTTTCTTCTACCACCTCTCCCACATCAATGCCCAAGTAGTTTTTCTTAAAATTCTTGATGAATTTGTTTTTTTCATAGGTCTCAGCTTTGGTAAAAAAGTAGTTGCCTTCCTTTCCTTCTTTCATTTTAGACTCTATCACTGTGTTGAACTCATCCTGAGCAGAACTGACAGCAAGTCGCTTCAAGTCATCATAAGAAATGAAATACCAACTGTCCGTTGTTGGCTCTAAATAAATGTTTACAATAGGCGATCCCCCAGTATATTTTATTTCAATCATTCCCTCCATACGTCCATTCACGTTGGTATTCTGGACATGGCTGAGCCCTAATTTTCCTGTTGAATACCAGGCCCTTTGCTTTTGATTCCAGGTCAGATTTACATCATTAAAAAAGATGCCTTTTCCAAATTTTGATGCCACCGTAAAAACTGGAACATTTTTGGTTTGATTTTGTCTTTCATATTCCTTTCCAACTTTGTCGCCTGCCATATCGGCCAATCTGTATGCAAGCGCTGTTTTATCATCAATAGCCTCAGCCAGTCCCATATCGGTGACTCTGGAGGCAAGGGTAGTTGCCATATTTTTCATGGCTCCGGAAGGAATGCTAAAATCTATTGCAAGTGCTGCGTATAAATTAAATCGGGAACTATCAAGCAAACCAACACCATTGCCTGCAGAGGTGATTGTAAAATCTTTATCTACAGCACCTTGGAAGTTCAATTTCCCTGTAACTGTAATTTTAGACAATGAATCGCTATAGGTTAAAATTCCACCTTCATATGTTTTTTCATCAAACCTATCTTGGGAACCAATCCTGAATTCTCTGGTCTTTTCAACAAAATTCAGAATTCCTGAAGCCTGAAAAATACTTTTGTCTTCCGGATTGTGCTTTGGTCCTAAGAAACTGGTGTATAGCTTGTTACTTCCATCTTCTATCAATAGACCAGAAACAAGAGGCTGGCCTTCTTCGTCGGTGGCATTGGCAACATTAAGTACAAATTCCTTGCTTTCTCCATCCGTTTTGTAATTCACCCAACCGGCATTTTTGTTCTTCTTCAAGTCAAGTTTAATCTGACCTTCAAACTCTAGGTTGGGCTTCAAAGCAGACATTATCGCATTTCCTTTAAACAAAATGCCCTCTGCCAGTTTGATTGGTTTGGTTTCGGGCACCTCGCCTCCAGAAACGGTGTAAGGTTCATCAGTATCAATCTTGGCTTTTCTCGTAATTAGTGGATCTATCTGGGTAAATTCATTAAATTTGATGTAAACCGTGTCTTTCAATGAGTTGACATATTGATAAATTCCTTCCCCCTCAAACTTGGTTCTTCCTAAAATTTTAATGTTTGCTTTTTTGAGGGTGTGGTATTTGTTGACCCGATCTACAAGCACGGTTGCATTGGCCAGGGTTTTCATCGCCGCCCCTTCTTTAATTGTCACTTTTCCGCTATCGGGTCTAATCTCAGAATCGGCCACATTGATATATGGAATTCCGGAAATATTCAGATTGTGGGTCGCAATGTCATAAACCGCAGCGGTGGCATTGAAGTATAAAGAATCCTGATCAGCCTTTGTGCTATAAAAATAAGAGTTTTTCACATCAAAACTATCTGGCTTACTCATCGTAACAACCTTTCTGTCAATAAACCATGTAGCTCTTGGAATAGATGTTTTATATTGGCAAAATGGAAACACATTGGATGCATAGCCTTTTACTTCTGCTGAAAAATCTGCTTTCTGGTCTTTTATAGAAAATTCGAATTTCACATTTCTACACGCCAAAGCGGGTTTGATTGGATTGTTTGATTTAACCTCAAAAAATGCTTTTCGGCCAGTGAAGACATCTTTTCCAAACCGATATCTTTCAGATTCTATCCTCGCTCCCGTTGCCTGAATGTAACCTCTGCCTGCCAAACCATTCGTAGAAAGAGAGACCAAGCCTTCCAATGAAATGGTTTTTGAATACAATCTGAAAGGCATTCCTTTCGCATTGATAAAATTCATAGTCTTCTTTTTTGGGTTCCATTTCATGGCATAGTTGTCCATCAAACACTCAGGAAAATCTATGTTGGCTATATTGGCAGATTCCATTTTTGCGGTACGCCCTCTTGCAATAACAGAATCCTGATAAAAAATAAAATCTTCGGAATAAATGGTTGTATTCAAATATCTGATTTCCCCTTTCCCTCTCAATCCATGATAATCCATGGTGATGGTGCCTAAAAACTTGGCATCAGAACCAAACAATGGATAGCCCTCAGCAGGTGCCTGGTGCACAAATCCCAATGATTTATCAGGCCGTATGGTCAATTTTTCGGGGAAATCCGGGAAAATTGAGTCTGAGTGAAAAGAGCCCTCAAATGTTATTGATTTTGAGTTTTTGCTTGCCGTGCTATCCTGTTCAAAGGGTGGAATTTTAAAGAAAATTTCAGAATCATATTTTCCTTTTAAGTATTCAATTTTATCAAAATAGATGTAGGAGGGTGTATTTATTCCAAAAATTGGGTACTTCGGATATTGCTTTTTTGATGATTTGTTGTCTGGTTTGTTGATGTAAACCACGCCACGACCTCTTGCATCTTCTCCGCCTTTTGCATTTTTGTCTTGCCCGTACATCCGGTTATAAACTGATTTTCCGTCTTTTTGCTTGCTTTCTGTTCTGATGTCTATAGAGTCGATTGCACCCATATCTATCTTAAATTCTGTATAGTCGAATTTAAATTTTTCGCCATAAGCAAGGAAATTTCCTGCATTCAGCTTTCCGTTAAATTCCAGATTTCGGTTGCCTTTTATCCTTACCTTTTGATCTGTTGGTTCAATGTAAACATTCAGAGAATCTGATAGATAGAACCGCTCAACGCCATAAACTGTAATGTCAGAAGTATCTATAGAAATCTGAGCGTTGTATTTGGGTGGGGCAATTGATGGAATCGAAAGTTGATCATAATCCTTTTTGCCTTTTTGCGCATTGGTATAATGAAAAAGCTTTTCTTTTATGATGATGTTTCCTGTTCGCTCGTCATATTCGATAAATCCGGCAAATGAAATTGAGGCCATTGCAGAGCGAAGCAAATTTGGATTTTGCTTGAAATCTGTAGCCATATCGAGCACATTAAATTGTTCAGCACCAACCTTTTTGGCGTAGCCCTGTAGCATCATTAATGGGTGAAACGAATACAAACCCTGAACACCTGAAAAACGCTGGTTTGTAAAAAAATCCAGCGATTCGAATAGGCCTGGCACCTTGTTTTTCGCATTTAAGATGTATAAATCTATGTTGGTTTTATCCATATCCCAGACCACAAGATCAATCAGGATTTCCATGTTATGGCCAGAGTCGAAAAACGGACAATCTTTAAACTTTCCTTTTTCTTTATAAAATCTGATTTCCCTTCTTACCGTGTTATAAACAACTCTAACTGAGGGGTGTACAATGGAATCATTTCCATAATAAAGCACAACAAAAGCCGCATTGGTGGTAATGGTGGTATCGTTAAAATCAAACCTGTTGGACACCATCGAAACTGCCCAATTGTTTTTGTTCTTCAATTTGATAATGCCTTTTCCACCATAAACCGAAGAGCTGTTGACACGCTTTCCCTCCATTGAAAATCCGCCTTGATAAAAAATCCCTTCATCTTTAATGTCTTTGAAACGAGATTCATTGTAGTAGGATTTAAAACGAGGATAAACCGCTTCGTCAAAAGTTGTTTTCCGCTTTGACTTCCATTCAAATGCACCCAGCACGGTTGCTTCGAGTCTGTTTTTGTTGTACAATATTACATTATCTGCTTGAATTTGAGCATACTTAACTCTAAAACTATATTTCTTCAATTGGGCATAAACATCCAACCTTTTCAAGCCAGCTCCGGTCCAATCCATAGTGCCATCATCACCAACAAAGGTTCCATTGGCAATCATATACGTTCCATTCGTTTTCCGGAGGCTGGTTGAATCAAAGCCCGATTCAAACTTCAAACTCACCTGCTCAAAAATGATAACAGGCCCGACAATTTCTGGCAAATCGACTTCAACTTCCTGATATTTGGTCTCAACCACTTTGTTTTCAGCTGTTCCAACTGGTGCAGTTTCCTGATCCCAATCGTTAAACGCCTTGTTAGAAACCTGCTCGTCCACTTTTGGAGCGCCAGTATCGGCAGCCAGGTCGGGGCCTACCCAAGCAAAAGTCATTTTTCCTGGCTTGCTCACCTTTAACTTATAAAAACCATTGGTAAAGAGCATGTTATATTTAAAATAAAGAAAAAGGTTTGCCACGTAAGCAAAAGCAGGATTTGGCGTATAGTTGCCCATTACCTTTCTCGTGGTTTCAAACAATTTCAAAAGCGGCTCACCTTCTATTTGACGCTTTGTGCCAGCCATTAAAAAAAGATCCAAAACCTTTTCGAAATGAGGCGTTGGCTTATACTTTTTTTGAAGCATGGTGTTGCAAATGAGCATCAACTCCTTTTTCTGCTCCGGACTTAGCTTTCCGCTATTCCACCATTCTTCAAAATCTGAAGCCGTTTTAGCCACTTCCACCATTTTGGTTTTGCGCAACATATCGCCCAATTCTTTTACGAATTCAGCATCTGTTTCAGAAAACCTGGTCGGCATTCCAGCAATAGGTGCCTGAGATTTAGCACTTTGGAAGAATAAAAACCAAAAAGGGATTAAAATGAAAGCCTGGTATATTTTCATATTTCTTGTAGGGTGAATTCTTGTAGAAAAAGAATTTGGGCAGCAAAATAAGATTTACCAAACATAGCGTTGGCCTTATTTTGATTTTTTATACAAAAGGCAAGCCCAATTGTCTTTTGCAGACTGATCGATGAGCGTAAAATCTTTGGTTTCTGCAAGGTGCTGAATGTCGGCAACGTCTTCTGCATAGAAACCTGAAAGAAAAAGCAAACCATTTATTTCCAACTGATTAGAATAAGAATCCAATTCAGAAAGGATTACATTCTTATTGATATTGGCCAAAATAACCTGAACTTTTGGCGACTGAAGTTGAGCTATGCTTGAGGCCAGCACAATCTCACATTTTGTGCAATGGTTGAGTCCAAAATTCTCATTTCCATTTTCTATACACCATGGATCGTTGTCAAATCCCAATACATGGCTGGCACCCAACTTTTCAGCCATAATGGCCAAAATGCCAGTTCCTGAACCTGCATCAATAACTGTTTGGTTGACGGGAGAATAGTTTAAAAGCAATGCCAATATTTGGCTCGTTGTTGCATGATGACCTGTCCCAAAACTCATTTTTGGAATAATGGTTATGACATGCGTATAATCTTCAGGAATATCATGAAATGGCGTTTTTATCAAAATTTGATCTGCAATTACGATGGGTTGGTAATTGCTTTCCCATGTTTTATTCCAGTTTTCCCTGGCTATTTTTTGCAAGCCATACGAAAGCGGCGTGATGGCAGCATATTGCTCCAAAAGGGCTTTGGTTGCTTCAAAATCTACTTTTTGTTCTTCGATATATGCCGAAAAACCTTGCTTGTTTTCTTCGAAAGAATCGAATTCGTATTCGGCAAGTTCAGCAATCAAAATTTCAGAAAACTCTGGTGCACATCTAACATTGAGTTGGATAAAATTCATGGTAAATTTTTGGTTGAATTGGGATTACGGTATTAAAGGGTTTTAAATGAAAACTACCTAGAGGAAATATAACGTTCTGTTGAATTTTGAGTAAACGCAATTTTATACTATTGTTGTTGCATTCTGATAACAATTGGGAAGACAATTTTGTCGCATACGAAATTTGGTTCCATGATTATGACCTGTCCTTGCATCAAAGTCAACAAGAATATTACCCATTTCAATTTGGTTCAAAAAACCGTCAAAACTGAACTTTTGTAACATCAAAACCTTGCTGTATTTATAAAACTCCTTATCATCTTCTTTTTTGACTTCTGCTTGAACATAAAAACAGTTTAGCAACTTTGTACCTGCCTTATTTGAAAGATCATCAAAACCCCAATAAGGTTGGGGGTCAAGTTGCCCAAGCCCGATTCTTTTTTGAACTTGCTTTAACCATTCACCATGTTTATCAGCAACTTTATTGTGGTCAAAAGAAATAAGTACTTTACTATTTAATCTGTCAATTTTTACTTGAAAACCTCTATCACTAGGCGAAAGTCCGTGGATGGTCTGACGAAAACTCATTTCATTCTCAGAATATTTCTTTCCTGCTTCTTGATGACTCCATCCATACTTTAGTAGTAGAATTTGAGGAACAAATTTTACTGCCCTGGGAGAAGGTTCAATATGAAATAGAGTTGTTA
>Ga0105046_10008663_pt1 | contig 15968 bp, 16 predicted proteins | sample MAT03_FD_78385 | JGI IMG/M metagenome (GOLD analysis project Ga0105046, IMG submission 78385) | Freshwater microbial communities from Lake Fryxell liftoff mats and glacier meltwater in Antarctica - MAT-03 (megahit assembly) | ecosystem: Environmental > Aquatic > Freshwater > Ice > Liftoff...
CATGTACAATGGTCCTATCCCATCTACGGACTTGATGCCATTGTCATCTACCGAAACGGGCACCGCAGCCGGCTTCCATTTGCCGAAGAGGTCCTTCGCGATCTCCTTCGCTTCTTTGTCAGTGATATCGCCGACAAAGACCAAGTACGCCTTCTCAGGCCTCAAGAAGTAATTGTGGTATGCCTGCAAGTGCTTGGTTGATACTTCGCTCAAACTTTTGATCGTGGTCACTTCACCATAAGGGTGCGTACTTCCGAAGGTGACGGAACGCCCTACCGCTTCCGCTATCGCATCCGGGTCCTCTTGGCGCTGTTGCACGCCGGAGATGGAGAGTTTCCGCATCCGTTCCAGTTCCTCTTTCGGGAAGGTGGGGTTGATCACCACATCTTGCATCAGGTCCATCAAAGGTGCCAGATGTTTCTTCAGAACACTTCCGTACACGCCAGAGTTGCTCGCTTGAAAGGTGGCCCCGATCGCATCCACGGCCAGATCGATCTGCGCTTTATTGCGCGTGGTCGTCCCCGATAACATCATATCACCGATCATGTCGACGTACCCGGCTTTTTCGCGTTGCGCGATCGGCGGCACATCGAAACGCAATTGTACGCTCACCAATGGGAGTTTATGGTCTTCCACCACGATCACCTTCATGCCATTGGACAGTTGGGTGGTACTATGGGCTCCGAGGTTGACGATGGGTGCGGGTCCCGGCTCGGGTGGTCTACTGCGATCGATCTGTGCGTTCATGGTTGCCGATATCAGCAGGCATCCTACTGCGCAAGTGGCCAAATTGGTCCTCGTGCCGGTTGAAGGGTTGCTGCGATTCATGGGTTATGGGGTGGAATGGGCAAGTAATAGAGCACCACGCGGTTCTCCGCGACGAAGTACTTCGCCGCTGCACGTTGGAGGTCTTCACTTGTCAAGGTCAGGTATCGATCGATCTCGGTGTTCACCAGGTCGGTGCTTCCGAGCAGTACGTGCGCAGTTGCCAAGTTGCCGGCAATGCCCGCGATGCGGCTGTTGTTGGAGATCGCCTCGGTCTCCAATTGGATCTTCAATTTGCTCAATTCCTCGGCCGAAATGGGCTTTTTGGCCAACGCGTCGATCTCGTGCTGCATGGCCTCTTCCAGTGAGTCTGGGGACACACCACCATTCGCCACGGCGAACATGATCGATAGACCCGGCTGCTCGAACGGGAAGCTGAACGCACCGACATAGACCGCCAGTTGTTTCTCATCCTTCACCGACATGTTCATCCGCGCGGAGTTGCCGCCGGTGAGCAATTGGTTCAATAATTCCACGGCATAGAAATCGGGCGTACCGTTGGCTGGGATCCTGTACCCCATCACCACTGCCGGAAGTTGGATCCGGTCGAAGATGGTATCGCGCACCTCACCACCCAACGGGGGTTCAACTATTGTGGGCTGGACAACCGGTTCTCCTTTCGGGATATCCCCGAAATACTTGCGCACGAGCTCCTTCGCCTTGGCAGCGTCCAGATCACCCGCCACCACCAATGTGGCATTGTTGGGGATATAGAATTTCTTGTAGAACGCCTTGTAATCAGCCTCCGTGGCGGCATTCAGGTCTTCCATGAAACCGATCGTGGGCCATGTGTACGGGTGCTCCTTGAAAGCCCGCTTCAGTACCTCCATGGTCAATGTACCGTACGGTTGGTTCTCGTAACGCTGCCGACGCTCCTCCTTCACCACCTCCCGTTGGGTTTCAACGCCCACTTGGTCCACCTTGGCGTGCAGCATGCGTTCGCTTTCCAGCCAAAGGCCCAATTCCAATTGATTGCTGGGCAACACTTCGTAGTAATAGGTACGGTCGCCACTGGTGTTCGCGTTGAGGACACCGCCTGCACGCTCCACCAATTTGCTGAACTCCCCACGTGCAATGTTCTCCGACCCTTCAAAGAGCAGGTGTTCGAAGAAGTGCGCGAATCCGCGTCGGGTGGGATCTTCGTTCTTGCTGCCCACGTGATACATCACACTAACGGCAACGATGGGTGTGGCATGGTCCTCGTGCAGGATCACGTGCAGCCCATTGTCAAGGTCGAACTCGGTGAATGCGATCGCACGTTTCTGTGCGCTTACGGGTGCTGCAAGCATGGCGGCGGCTAAAAGGGGGATCGTTCTGTTCATGCGCGGGAGGGGTTACCGGCTTGATCCCGCAGCCCGCTTACTGCGGAATTGCGGGAGCGGGCAAAAGTAGGGTGTTACTCTTCGACCGCGGTTTGGGGCAACATCGATGGATGGAAATGGACGGAAAATTAGCGGACTCCATTTCCGTTCAATTTCCGTCCATTCGCGGTTCTTTACTTCCAGCATGCGAGAAGTACGTGCTACTCGCTTGCGTAGGTCGCCGTAATTTCGCAGCCATGCCGGCTTTAGCATCAATGGATCACGCAACTCCACTTCCACGGTTGTATGCACTTCGCTATGCGACCACCTTGATCGTGCCGATCTGGGCACTGTTGGCCTTCACGTACCAAGGGTGGTGGACATGGGCGGTACCGTTGCACGCTTTCCTGCTCACCCCGTTGTTGGAATTGTTCTGGCGTGGAAAGCATCGGAACCTGAGCGAGGAGCAGGAAAAAGCCGCACTGGCCGATCCGCTCTTTGACATGCTGCTGTACCTGATCGTGCTGGTGCAATGGTCCCTGCTCTTTCTTTTCCTGATCCGGCTTCGCAACTGGAACGGTGAACCATGGGAGCTTGTCGGCAACGTGGCCACCATGGGCATCTTGTGCGGCATCTACGGGATCAATGTGGCGCACGAACTGGGACACCGCAGAAAGCGCTGGGAACGTGATCTGGCCCGCGCATTGTTGCTCACCAGTTTGTACATGCACTTCATCATTGAACACAACCGTGGCCATCACGCCCGTGTAGCCACCCCGGAAGATCCGGCGAGTGCCCGCTATGGCGAAACGGTCTACGCATTCTGGTTCCGAAGCATCGTGTTCAGTTGGATCTCCGCTTGGAAGATCGAGGCTGCCCGGATGCGGAAGGCGGGCCTTCGTCCTTATGGGATACACAATGAAATGTTGCACGCGATCGCTTGGCAAGTCGGTCTCCTGGTCCTGATCGGGACCGTATTCGGAACGCTGCCCCTGGTCGGGTTCATCGGGGCCGCTATGATCGGCATGCTGCTACTGGAGACCGTAAACTACATTGAACATTACGGTCTGCGCCGGATCCTTTCCAGCAATGGGAACTATGGCCGTGTACAACATGTACATTCTTGGAACAGTGACCATGTGTTGGGCAGACTGATGCTTTTCGAGCTGACCAGGCACAGCGATCATCATTGGAAAGCGAGCAAGAAATATCAGACCCTGAGCAGCTTGCCCACCGCACCACAATTGCCGACCGGATATCCGGGCATGATGTTGGTCAGTTTGGTACCACCCCTTTTCTTCTACCTTGTACATCCCACTTTGCAAAAGTTGGCGGGATCAGAACCAGATCTGGATCTGGCCTATTCTTGAACAGGTCGTGGAAAAGGGCATTCCTCTGAGGTCCTGATGGCCCGGCTCCGTTGGTCCACAATGCATTTCCACTACTTACCCCTATCGCTCGTCGAAGAAAATCAACCCTTCGTCGAAACTCCGAACTCAACTTCTGCGTAATATCGCACCGCAATACAAAGCTCCGTTGAAGACCACCGTCCAAGAGAGAGAAGTGACCGACCTGACCAAGGTCGTGGTCGAGGACCTCGTTCACCAGTATGGCGCGCGCTGTACCGAATTGCTTACCATTCGTTCACAGAGACGTCAGCAGTTGGCCAGAGGCGATGTGGGGTGGTTGGCAGGAACGGAACATGTACGCCGATCGGAATGGAAGGTTGACCCGGCTCCGGAGGCACTCTTGGAGCGCAGGGTGGAGTTGATCGGAGGAGCCAACCGTTCCGAGTTGATCAACGGTCTCAATGCCGGTGCGAAAAGTTATATCGCAGACCTCTGGAACTTCACCGCGCAGGACGCGTGGAGCATCTTACGCGCCCACAAAAGCCTGGTGGGTGCAGCCAATCGTTCGTTGGTCTACCTGGACCCCTTGGAGGGTCGCGTTCGGGTAAAACCCAATTCGCCAACACGTCTGATGGTGGCACCACGATCGCTCTACCTTTTTGAGCCCTCAATGGAAGTGGACGGAGACCATGTTCCGGCAGGCATGTTCGATGCGGCCATGTTCGTGGTGGCTTGCGGCAAGGAGTTGGTCGAGCGGCAAGGTGGCATTTACCTGTATATGCGTGATGTCCAAGGCCATTTGGAGGCCCGGCTTTGGGTGCGGATCTTGGAGCGACTGGAAGAACGGATCGAAGTACCACGAGGTACCATCCGTGCCACGATCATGTTGGATACCGTGCCCGGTGCCTTGGAGGCGGACGAGATCCTCTTCGAAATGATGCACCATGCCAGTGGCTTGGCGATCGATCCGCAAGGCTATGCGGCCGACCTTTTGGCCCTTTTCAACAATGCCGAAGCCCCTCCTTTTCCGGATCGCGAAACCATCGGCCTGAACGCACCCTTCCTACGTTCGCTGAGTTTGATGACCATTGGCATTTGCCATCGAAGGGGCTGCCACGCCATTGGCGCTGCATCGTTCGTGCTCCCTTCGCGAACCCAAGGCCAAGTGAAAACGGCATACCTTGATATGCTCGCCGACAAGGAGCGGGAAGCCGTGGATGGACATGATGGGACCTTGGTGGTGCATGAGGATATGGTGAATTCTTCCATGGTCGAATTCAACAAGAGCATGCCACGTGCCCACCAGATGCACTACCTGCGCGAGGATGTGATCAGCCCGAAAGACTTGACCCAAGCGCCCATTGGAACAATTTCAGTGGAGAGCGTTAAGAACATCCTCCGCACTACGTTGCGCAGTTTATTGGAGGAGAACAGCAGGGGCTGGGTGATACAAGGTGGGCGTGTGCATGACCGTTCGTCCATCTTGCTGGCCATGCGATCGCTTTGGCAATGGAACCATCACAAACAAGGTGTGATATCTTCCACGAACATGCCCTTGAACATCGACCTGATCAAATTCATGCTCCGGAAAGAGGCGGATAAGATGTTCGAGATGACCGACCCCATGGTCAAGCAACGGGTGGACAAGGCCATGGCATACATACTTGAAATTGTGGCCAACGATGCTGTGCCCATGCTTTGAACGGGAGCATCCCTAAATTGCGCCATGGGCCAGTGGATCCCGATCTCCCAACAATTACCAGAGCATGGTGCCCGCGTGCTGTGCCACCTTCCGCACAATACCGTTTTCCTGCCCGGCAAGACAGGTGCCACGGAAGAACGTAATGTCGTTGTGCTGCGCTTCGCGAAGGATTTCTTCCTGACCAATCCGAGCAGGACCGGCCACACGGGACCACCCCACTTTTGGCTGGGCGAAGGAACCAGCAACAAGTTCTTTACCGATGTGACCCATTGGATGCCAATGCCGGAAGTTCCGGGACAGTGAACCTGGATCGTGGAAAACAAAAAGGGTGAACAGGACCGACCCCGTTCACCCTTCAAGGAAATTGAATTTCTTTTCTACTTCACGATCTCCAAGAGCTCCACTTCGAACACGAGTACGCTGTTGCCGGGGATCTTTCCACCGCCACCGCTAGGACCGTATGCCAGATCACTGGGGATGAACAGCTTCCACTTACTGCCCACAGGCATGAGTTGAAGCCCTTCCACCCAACCGGGTATTACTTGGCCAACACCGAAAACAGCTGGCTCGCCACGCTCCACCGAGCTATCGAACACAGTGCCATCGACCAAGGTTCCTGTGTAATGCACTTTCACTTGGTCCGCTGCAGCTGGCTTCGCGCCGGTTCCCATCTGGCTCACTTCGTATTGCAGACCGCTCGGCGTGGTAACTACACCCTCGCGCTTGGCGTTCTCCGCCAGATAAGCTTCTCCTGCTGCACGGTTGCCATCGGCCTTCTGCATTTCCTCTGCTTGGCGCGCACCCTGCATCTTGGCCATGAAACCCTCCATTACCACGCGCAACTTCTCCTCATCGATCTTCACCGTGCTGTCCAGACCATCGCGCAAGCCGACGGCCATGATATCCACGTTCAACGAATCCATTTTGGAGCGCTTCAAGTTAGCCCCGATGTCCGCGCCAATGGCGTAGCTCACCGAATCCATGTTGGTCTTCATTTCGTTGTTCCGGCCTTTTTGGCCTTGTGAACAAGCACTAATTGCGGTCATCGCCAGAGCGGCGGAAAGAATGCGAACGGTCATGTGTTTTGGTTGATCGGTATGTGCCAAGGCAAAGGTGCTTTGGTAAACAGGGCGCGAAGGTAATTGCCTTCAGTGATAAAGGGTTATGGAATTTTCGTTAACGCCCCATCCACTACCCGCCTAGCACCCGCTTGATCAGTTTGTGATATCTGGGAAAACGGTCCAAATTGCTATGGTTCCCCTTTGGGAAGGTGAGCATCTCGCGGTGTACATCGGACGGTATCAGGGAGTACAAGCGCAACGCACTATCGAACGGCACCAGGTTGTCCCGCTTGCCGTGCAGCACATAGACCGGGCATCGAACTCCTTCCATGGCGATGTCGTTGCGGAACGGATACCGCAACAACAATTTATAGGGCAGGATGGGCAGGTAGTTCATGGCCACTTCGTACAAGTTCGCGAACGGGGTCTCCAAGATCAATGCCTTGGGGTTGTGTTGCGCTGCGACCGGTGTTGCAAGGCCGCTGCCCAAGGACCGGCCATAAAGGACGATCTGCGAACCGGACCATTTTTCTGCCAAGTGCAAGTACCAAGCCTCGGCATCGGCATGCAAAGCGGCTTCGCTCAGGTCGCCACGGCTTTTGCCGTAGCCCCGCGGATCAGGCATCAGGACATCATATCCCAAGCGCACGAACCGGTGTGCATAGTTTCCCCAGCGCCGCAAACTGCCCGTGTTGCCGTGGTAATAGAGCACCGCACCCCGAGGGTCCTTTGCTTTGAAATATAGCGCATGGAGCTCAGCACCGTCCGGAGTGGATAGATAACGCTCCTCACACGGGCCTCGGAATTTATACAGGTGGTCCTTGGCCGTACGGAACCGGATGAAGATGAACTTTTCTTGGAAGAGGGCATAGAACACACACAGACCTATGTAGCCGGTCACCAGTACGACAAAGAAACCATAAGCCCATTCCATGCGGTGGCGAAGTTACTTGAGTGGTAGGGTGAGGAAGTGAGCCCCGGCTCGTAGGCCGGGGTGACAGGTGAGAAAGTGAGGAAGTTAAGAAGTGTACCTCGACTGCGCTCGGCAACCGAGGAAGTAGAGGAAGTGAGGAAGAAGCGGATCGGGGACATCGAAGGGGCGGAAGAACTTCCGCCCAAAAGTGATACCCGATCAGGAAGTGAAAATTAGAGGAAGTTCCGTCTTGCTGTGGTGGACATTTCAAGTGCAGGACGACCTTGCGGCCAACAACGGTAAAACCCTTCACCTTACCTGCGGAAAGTGAGCGCGCAAGAACACGAACTCATCGGCACTGCTGTCGGCCTTGGAATAGCGATAGCCATCAGCGTCGTATGCCTTCAACTTTTCCGGGTCCAAGATCCTGTTCTGCATGATGTACCGCGCCATGCTCCCGCGTTGGTGCTTTGCATGTACCATGACCACCTTGTAGCCACTTGCGGTCCGGTCCTTGAACACCGGAGTTACGATACGCACGCCAAGCATGTTGGAACGAACAGCCTTGAAATACTCCGAGCTGGCCAAGTTCACGACCACGTTGGGTCCAGTTGCCAGTTCGGCTTTCAACGCCATGGAAATGCGATCGCCCCAATACGCGTAAAGGTTCTTCTTCTTGGCAACGGGTAAAGTGGTGCCCATCTCCAGTCGGTAGGGTTGAATGAGGTCCAATGGACGCAACACGCCATAAAGCCCGGAAAGTATGCGCAAGTGGTGCTGGGCGAACTGCAGGTCGGCGGCATCCAAGGTGCGTGCATCCAACCCTCGGTAGGCCTCGCCATTGAACAGGAACACGGCTGGCGTTGCGTTCTTCAGGGTGAAGGGCGTGCTCCAGTCCTGGAAACGAGTGTGGTTCAATTCGGCCAACTTCGGACTTATGCCCATGAGGCCGGCCAAGCGCTTCGAGCTGCACCCACGCAGCTTCTTTATCAGGGGTTCGCTGTGTTCCAGCAATTTCGGCAGTGTGGTCTTCGCCACTTTCGGGAAGGGTCCTTCAGCCAAATCTTTGGCAGGTGATAACAGCGTCAGCATGGCTCCGTTCACTTCATTCCTCTTTTGGACTGGATCGTATCGTACGCCTCTTGCACCTTCTTGAACTTCTCCCCTGCCGCCTTCTGCACATCCTCTCCCAATTGGGCCACTTTGTCCGGGTGGAATTTCATGGCCATGCGTCGGTACGCTTTCTTCACTTCATCATCTGTTACTGTTTCCGCGATCTCCAGGATCTTGTAGGCGCTCACGGGATCGGCCTTGCGGAACATGGCACTGAGCGATCCGAGGTCCTTGTCGCTGATCCCCAGATCGTGCGCCATGCGCTGGAGCAGGTCGTATTCAGCCCTGTCCACATGTCCATCTGCATGGGCCAGCCCGATCAGATAGTGCATCAACTGCAAGCGAACGGGATGCGCCATGTTCATGCGGATCTGCATGCACACCTCATGGATCGGGATCTCGCGCTTCAACACATCACGCAGCACAACGAGCAGTTGCTTCGCTTGATCGGTGCCGAACTGTCGAACGAAGAATTGCCTCACATGGTCCAATTCGCTCTGCTTCACGCTGCCGTCCGCTTTCATTATAGCGGCAATGAGCACGACCAAAGCCATGTTGAGATCGCCGCCCGTGGTCCGATTCGCTCCACCGCCGCGCAACCGGGGCTGCTCCATCGGCGGGCCTTGTACCTGATCCAGCATGGCACCTATGGCAAAACCCACGAGCCCACCGATCGGGCCACCCATGGCCCAACCCAAACCACTACCGATCCATTTCGAATAACTCATTCAATGTTCTTTGTTTGGTCGCATGCATTCAGTCGCAATGCGATCCCATCATGGAAAGCAATGATCACCATGAGCCACCGGCCCCGCCGCCACCGAAGCCGCCACCACCGAAACCGCCGAATCCGCCGCCGCCAGAGAAACCACCACCTCCGCCCCAGCTTCCACCACTGCGATAGCGACCACTGTGCTTGCGGTCCATTTGGCTGAGCAGCAACATCGCAGTCCAGAAATCAACGTTGTTCGTCTTGGAATAACCCTTGACCCGATTGCGCCACGCAAATAGGAATGCACCGATCACCACCAGGATGAGAACGAAGAACGGCCATGGCGGAGACTGCTTTCCCTGGCCATAACTTTTCTCATTGAACTCGCCCTTGGCCATGGCCATGAGCACGTCGGTGGCGGATGCAATACCCTGATAGTAGTTCCCGGCCTTGAAGTTGGGGATGACCTCATTGTCCACCACCCGTTTCGCCATCAGGTCGGGGATCACAGCCTCCAGACCATAACCGGGGGCGATGAACACTTTCCGCTGGCCCGGAGTTCCGTTCGGTTTGATCAGGAATATGATGCCATTGTCGAAACCCTTTTTCCCGATACCCCATTTCTCCCCGATATCGAAGGCCAGATCGCTCTCCGGTAAACCGCACAACGTATCTACCACGATCACCAATATCTGGTTGCTGGTCTCCCGCGCAAAGGCCACCAGTTTCGCATTCAATTGGGCCACTTCGCTCTGTGAAAGAAAGGAGGTGTATTGCCACACTAACTGGTTCTGCTGTGATCGATCCGGAGGTGTAAGTCCACAGTCGAAGGACGCTGAACGGACGCTGCCCGCAAGCAGGATCGCAACAAGGAAGATGAAGCGCCTCATCACTTCCCTATGCTAATGGTGTTGGGAAGTTCGTTCGTGTCATCAGCCTTCAAGGGAAAGTAGCGAACGAGCTTCTCCCCTATGGAATGCACCGCTTCACAAAGTCCATCCGCCCGACGCCCGCCTGCTAAATGGATCTTCAGCATGGCTACTACATCGACCCAGAAACCTTGGCCGACGACAGCATCAATACCCGAGTCTCCGATGACGGCCACCTTGCGGTCCCCAACCGAAAGGTAGATCAGTACTCCGTTCCGATCACGCGTGCGATGCATGTCCAGCTCTTGGAAGATGAAGGCCGCATGGTCCATCACATCGTCTTCGATATGATCTTCCAAATGGATCCGGAGCTCACCGGACGTAAGCAACTCCGCTGCCGCAACGGCCGCTTCCACCCGCTTCTTTTCGGGTCCGGTCAAGAAATCGTCCGCTGTCAAAGGATCCACTAGAACTTGATATCTGGTGCGTTCTCCGTGCCTTCCGCTGCTTCGAAGTATCCCTTTGCCTGAAAGCCGAAGAAGCCGGCCAGCATATTCCCGGGGAAGCGCTTGATCCGCGTGTTGTAATCGCGAGCCACATCATTGAATTTGCGACGCTCCACACCGATCCGGTTCTCCATGCCTTCATACTGGACCTGGAAATCTTGGAAGCCCTTTACTGCTTTCAGTTCGGGATACCTTTCCACGGTGACCATAAGCCGCGATAATGCACCGCTGAACTGGTCCTGCGCTTGTTGGAATTGTGCCATTTTCTCCGGCGTAAGATCGTTCGCATTGATGTTCACGCTGGTGGCTTTCGCACGTGCCTCAATGACATCCGTCAAGGTCTCCTTCTCGAAATTGGCCGCTCCTTTCACGATCTCCACCAAGTTCTTCGTCTTGTCTGCACGGAGCTGATAAGCGTTTTCCACATTGCTCCATTGCTTCCCCACATCTTCATTGAGGCCAACAGTGCCGTTATAGAAGTTCATGGCATACATGGCAATGATGGCGACTACGCCGAGCAGAATAATGGGGACGAGGTATTTCTTCATGTTGGTTGTTGATGGATGTGGCGAAGGTAAGTTCACCAAGTTACCCCGGCCCTTTCAAGCTACGTGCCATGCCATGCCATGTGCCAAGCTGGCAGTTATGGCACAGCATTCGCACCTTCGCAGCATGCCTTTCGTTGAAGGAACCAGTTATTTGAACAGCGCCACCCAATTGCTTTTGGCTGCCGTTTCCCACGTTCCGGAATACCTGTTGAAGGATTGCAAAGTGCTGCCACAAAAAGGCAACCTGCTGCGCTTTCCATGGTACGGCGAACGCGGTGGTGGTGGCGCTTTCGTTATGGGCCGCTGTGTGTACATGAGCGGTCATTTCTTCGATCGGAACAATTCCGTAAATGGCCTGAAGGATGATCTGTCGACCTTGCTCCTTATCGCACATGAAGTAGGCCACCTTCCCCATTCGGCCCAGTTCTCGAACGACCGAACGGGCCAAGTACGGTTCTTGTTCTGGGCTGCATGGACCTACGTGCTCTCCTTCTTTCGGAACGGTTCGGCGTGGCACAGAAAAGCGTGGATCGAACAGGAAGCGGAGCGCGGCCGCTGGGTCCTTGGTAAGCTGATCGAAACCACGCGACCAACCATGGAAAGTGATCTTCTGGTTCCGCTTCGTATCAATGACCTGGTAACGGTGGACACTTGGCTCAAAGAGCGTAAAACAATGATCGCCGAACTACAAGCACAATATCCGGGATGGGAATGACCTACTCCGAAACCACCAGTTTGGTGGACCAGTCGGATCTACCCACGACATGCACCGAATAGGTTCCTGCGGCCATGCCTGCGAGGTCAAGTCGTTGAAGTGTTCCCTTGCCATTGCCAGCAACCCGGAGAACCTCCCGACCCGTCGCATCGAGTAAATAGATGGCACCGCCGATATCTGCAGGAAGACGTACCATAACATGATCGGTCGCCGGATTCGGAAAAACTTCCAAGGCTTCGATCGCGCTTTCATCTCCCACCCCAGTTGTAATGTCTTCCAAAGAGTAATGGAAACGTGTGGTGGTGACCGCACCTCCCACCGTTGTCACTTGCAGAACGGGAAGGTCCATTCCCTGAGCGATCCACTTGTACTCCACGGTCTCCGGCTCGGGCAAACGGAACCCGATCCCGAATTGCTCCACGAAAACGGTGTCCGTTCGCGCAAGTACGGAGCGCACACGAAGCACCTCAAAAGTGTCTGCCGGTAAGTACAAGGTGCCCCAGCCATCCACGTAGTTGTGTCGCATCTGGTCCTGACCGAAATACAGCAAGGTGGGTACGCTTACATTGAACGCACTCGCTGCGGAATCCTCATCCCCGTAGTTCATTGGGAAATGATGGATCACATCCACCGGTTGCCTGCGCACGCTGGTGGGCAATCCGTTGACATTGGCACCAAAACCAACGTTCCGGAACCCGTCCGGATCCGCCCTGAAGTAGTCATACACATCCGAAAGGCTCAATTGCTGGAACCCGAGGTTGATCCCCTTTACCCCGTAGTCCGCCAGATAGGCCGGGTACAGAAAGGCGTTGTTGAAGAAGAATTGGTACAGGAAGGGTGTTGCCCCAACTGATACCGCCGTATCAGCCACCTCCTCTTGTGGCAACAGATCACCGAAGTCCCACACATGATCAGGTCCGGTCTCGTCCAACAAAAGGCTGGAACCGTCGCCGTTACGCAACCTGATCGTGTCGCCGGCACTAGGCATGTCCGCTTCGCCGATGGTGATCTGTGCGCTCGCAACGCTGGAAATGGATAGTAACGTGAAGAGTAAGGTCTTTCGCATTCTGGTCTGTTGGTCCGTAAATGTATCTGTTTGCCTCTCTCTATTGGCATGGCTGTTGTTAAGGGGAAGTAACTTTGCACCCATGCGCGCCACCATTCTTCTATTCCTGCTCGCCCTTTCAGTAGGCCACCCTAATGCCCAAGCGCAGGATGGCAAACCGAACCTTGTCCAGTTCAGCGGTGTAGTGGTAACGGATAGTTTGATGCCGGTCCCGTTCACCAACATCCTTGTGCGGAACACATACCGAGGGACCATGAGTGATGTGTACGGGTACTTCAGTTTCGTTGCGCAAGAGGGCGATACGATCCTCTTCAGTGCCGTTGGCTTTACCCGTTCGCAGTTCGTGATCCCCGACAGCTTGGGGGAACAGAAGTATTCCATGATCCACGTAATGAATCGCGATACCATACAGTTGCGCGAGATCTCCGTATACCCATGGCCATCAAGGGAACAATTCCGTGAAGCATTCCTGAACCTGCGCTTGCCGGACGATGATTACCAGTTGGCCATGAAGAACCTTTCTCCTGCGGAAATGATCCAGCGCATGGAAAACCTGCCACCCGATGCGTACCAGAGCTTCCGATATGCCATGTCGCTGGACCAAACGAAGTTGTATTACGCCGGAGGCACACCCAACATCAACCTCTTCAATCCGATCGCTTGGGCGCAATTCCTGCAAGCTTGGCAAAACGGGGCGTATAAGAAGAAGTAGGTTGAAGAGGTTGAAGAGGTTGAAGAGGTTGAAGAGGTTGAAGAAGGTTGAAGAGGCTGAAGAAGGTTGAGGGTTGAAGAGGGTTGAGGGTTGTGCATTCTGATTGCATTCTTTCAAATTCCTCAACTTCGTCCCCGCTTGGTTGAAAAGCTGAAGAAGTTGATCGTTGCAGGCGTTCAACCTCTTCAACCCTCAACCTTCCAACATTCAACCTCTTCAACAATGTCCTTCAAGATCGTAGCGCAAACCCTGCATGGGTTGGAAGAAGTCTTACGGGAGGAGCTTTTGAAATTGGGTGCCCGGGACCTGGAACGCCACAACCGCGCAGTGAGCTTTACGGGTGATCTCGGCTTCGTGTACAAGGCCAATCTCTGCCTGCGGACCGCGCTGCGCATTCTGATCCCGATCCAAACCTTTGAGGCACGCAGCCCGGAGGAGGTGTACATGACGCTGCGCGAAGTGGATTGGGAAACCTTTCTGGACGTGAACGACACTTTCATGTTCCGGGTCTCGCTGAATTCCACCTTATTCCCGCACTCGCAGTACGTGGCCCAAAAGGCAAAAGATGCGGTGGTGGACCGGTTCCGCGATAAGTATGGCGTGCGGCCTTCCGTGGATACTGAGGATCCCACCTTGCGCATCCACCTGCACATAAACCAGGACCGTTGCACGGTTTCGCTGGACAGCTCCGGTGGCTCGCTGCACCACCGCGGGTATCGCACGGAAACGAACGCCGCGCCGTTGAACGAAGTGCTTGCCGCAGGCATGGTCCTTCTGAGTGGTTGGAACAAACGCAGCCCGTTGGAGGACCCCATGTGCGGCTCGGGCACCTTGCTCGTTGAGGCTGCCATGATCGCCGCGAACATTCCGCCGAACATCCATCGCCAACAGTTCGGATTCCAACGCTGGAACGACTATGACAAGGAATTGTATGGAACGATCCACAATGGCGTGGTCGACCGGATCGTTGCGGAGGACGTGATAATAATGGGCGGTGATAGCAACCGGATAACCGTGGCCAAGGCGAAGGAAACGGTCCGGAACGCCAAGCTCGACGATGTGATCTCCATTCAGCACTGTGCTTTCGCGGACCTTGTTCCGCCCAAGGACCGGCACGGCATGTTGATCTTCAACCCGCCATACGGGGAACGGATGGACGAAAGGGGCTTCAACGCTCCCAGCGATGATGAAGCGATCAACGCGCTTTACAAGATGATCGGTGACACGCTGAAACACAATTGGTCCGGCTGGACCGCATGGATCCTGACCAGCAATACGGAAGCCGCAAAGCACATCAAACTCACACCGAAACCGAAGATCCAACTGTTCAACGGTGCGCTGGATTGCCGCTTCTTGCGGTACGAGATGTATGAAGGCTCCAGACGGCGGAGCGAACTTGATGGCGGCTCGGCAATATCCAACGAGGCCTGAGTTCGATACCCGGCAGGTGCGCAACAAGACCCTGGAGTGAACCTATCCGGATACGGCGTGTACTGATCGGAAAACAACCTGATCATGTATTTCCTTCCACGCACGATACTCGCTACTTCCTTTTTCGCGCTCGCCCTTCAAGCCAAACCCCAAGCCATGGGGAATTTGATGTACGAGACCAATAGCCGCATGTTCTTCCAACAGGCGGAACAAACCGTGAAGGCCACCATCCAAGGCAACATGCTGGTCCTTGAAGTGAACGCCATGATGAACATGCGGGCGGATAATTACCTCGCGATCTTCAACATTTCCCAGTTGGGCCAAAGCGCCGAAGAGGCGGACAGCCTGATGAATGAACGTGTTACGTCTTTCATCCGACGCGTGAAGAAGGACGGTGTAAAAGAGTCGGATGTCTTCACGGATATGCTCTCGTTCATTCCCGTGTACGAGATCGAGACCACGCGGAAATTGTTCAGCAAGACCTATCAGGAAGTGCCTGCCGGTTTCGAGATCCAGAAGAACATCCATGTGCGCTTTTCCGATGCCCGCGTCCTGGACAAACTAGTTACAGCGGCGGCCAAGGAAGAGATCTACGATCTGGTGAAAGTGGACTTCTTCGTGGACAAGCAGAGTTCCTGTTACGACACGTTGCGCATTTTCGCCACCAAGCTGATGCAGCAGAAACTCGTCAACTTCGAAAACCTCGGCCTTAAGGTTGAAGAAAGCCACCGTGTCGGGGCTGAAAAGAACGCCGCCTATTTCCCCTTGGACCGCTATACCGCTTACCAGTCTCGCACGCAAAGCAGCTTGAACAGTAAACGTAAGGGCCAGATCGTGAACGATGTCCGCAAGAGCAATACCCTGTTCTATAACAAAGTGCCCTACGGCAATTTCGATATCGTTCTGCACGCGGACATCACCGAACCACCGGTGCAATACACGTACAACCTCACCATACAATGCCAACTACCTGAAGCGTTCCCCAAGAAGGATGTGAAGGAGATCATCAACTACCTCTGGATAACTGAGAAAGGCGAAGTGAAACCGCTTGCTATAGGCGGGTAAAAGATCGTGCGCTCCGGGGAAGTGCTTCCCCAGATCTGTGATCTGGATCGAGCGATCGGAGTTGTCGCTCATGATCCTCG
>Ga0105046_10008666_pt1 | contig 15961 bp, 13 predicted proteins | sample MAT03_FD_78385 | JGI IMG/M metagenome (GOLD analysis project Ga0105046, IMG submission 78385) | Freshwater microbial communities from Lake Fryxell liftoff mats and glacier meltwater in Antarctica - MAT-03 (megahit assembly) | ecosystem: Environmental > Aquatic > Freshwater > Ice > Liftoff...
CCACAACATTTTTCGCTCCTTTTTTTAAAAATTAATTTAATTTTAATTTCTTGTTAGTTCTATAAATTATATTTGATTAAGTATTTTACTCTATTTACTAAACACCTTCTTTTCCTGACTTAAGATTATCTTTAAGTGCTGTTACTTTTACCTGAGCTTTCTCTTCTAATTGAGTTATACTTTGATTCAATAATTCTTCACTACTTTTGGTTAGATCATGAACTTTTTTTATGCCATCATTTATTAATTGTCCGGTGACTTTCTTTGCATCTGAAACAATCTCTGATGATTTGGTTTTAACACTTTCAAACAATTCATTAGTATTTTCTAAAATTTTGTCTTTTCGAACAGACAGATCTCCACGTAATTCCTTTCCGCTTTTTGGAGCTAAAATTAATGCAGTCACTACACCTATTATTGTTCCCGTTAACAGACCGCTTAAATATATTTTATTTTTTTCTTCTAAGTCAAACATAATATACCTCTCTTTCAGTTTTTAAATTTTGTTTAAATATCTTTATTTATTAAGTTCAATCTTTATGCCATATAAAAACATAATATTTCGAATTTATTCTTAGTTATATTTCTTCATTATGCCATTTATGACAAAATTGTGACATAAAATGTCTGTCAAAAATTTTATTATGAACGTTATTTTTTTTTAAAAAACAAATATTTTTCATAAAAAAACTTACACTTAATCCGGGGTCAGCAGTTAAGTTGAGAAAAAATTAATTAATTATAAATGGTTTGGAAATGTAAGAGAATTAAGAAATGTTATTGGAAGAGCTGTATTATTATCGAAAAATGAAATTATATCAAATTTTGATATTCCAGATGATATTAAATATTCAAACAAAGAAGCTAAATCAGAATATGAATCTGAATCGTCAACAATACCTGTAAACGGATTAACAGATGAATTAGAAAAAGAATTAATTCTTAAGGTTATAATGGCTTGTGAAGGAAATAATACCCGGGCAGTTCAAATCCTAACTAAAAAAGAAAGAACTTTTTTCAGAAAATTAAAAAAGCACGGAATCAATTAAAAAAACTTCGTTCAATAATACTGCCATACCTGTCATTCTTATGACATTTTTGACAACTCAAAATTTTACACCCTCTATTTTTTTTATTCAGAATGATTTTTTTATACTGGCATAGCAAATGAAGTAGTTTATTTAAATAAATTATTTATAAAAATGGACAATTCTAAGAAAGAAATTAAATCATCGGATTCAGAATTTATAAACAACAAAGAAATTGTTGCAAAAGGAAATTCCGAGAATTCAATTCAGCCTTCAAAGTTAAATCCGGACATTGAAGTTTTATCGATCACACCGATAGAGGAAATAAAGATTGAAGAAAAAATATCAGATTCAAATTTGAAAGAGAAAAGTAATTTAATCAGAGATGAATATTCAACTCATTCAACTCATTCAACTGATTCAATTGATTCAGGCGTTATATCAAAACTAAATCCCAATCTGGAAGAATTAATAATTTCTTCACAGGACACAAAAAAAATTGAAAAAGAAGTTTTTATAAAAGCAAAAAATAAAAATCAACCTCTTTAAATATCATTAATTTATTAAACAATTAAATTCAAAAATGGCTAAACTAAAAACATTAGAGGATTTTTTAATTGAGGAATTAAAAGACCTTTACTCAGCAGAAAAACAATTAACAAAAGCTTTACCAAAGATGATAAAAGCAGCAAATTCACAGGAATTAAAAGATGCTTTCCAAAATCACTTAGGTGAAACAGAGCAGCAAATTGAGAGACTTGAAGAAATTTCAGAAATGATTGGAAAGTCTTTAAGCGGTAAAAAATGTAAAGCTATGGAAGGATTGATAGCAGAAGGAAAAGAAATTATTGAAGCAGATGCAGAGCCGGCTGTTAAAGACGCTGCTCTCATTGCTGCCGCACAGAAAGTAGAGCATTATGAGATTGCTTCTTACGGATGTGCAGTGACATATGCAAGACTTACTAATAATATTGAAATGGGTGAACTTTTACAGGAAACACTTGATGAAGAAGGGAATGCAGATAAAGCTTTAACTTCGATTGCAGAAAATATTAATATCGAAGCACTCGAAGGATCAGAAGTTTAATTCATAATTGCTTTAATAATTAAATATAAAGCCTGCCAGTAATATGAATTATTATATCAAATCAAGGGAGGCTTTATTTTAATTTTTCAATACGGAAGTACAGGCATACCAAAATAATTGTCGGGTACTTCAGGAAAATATAAACGAATGATTTATAGTTAAAACTAATTTAAACCAAACAGGAAGGTAATTAAAATGAATAAAGAAATGAAAACATTAGTTGAAATTATTGAAATGCTCAGGGAAGAAGAGTTTTGCTGTGACTTTCAGATTAAAAACAATATTTTGATTTGTACAGATAATTCTGAAACTTATTTTCCTGAAGATGTAATAATTGAAAAAACTGAAAGATACGAAGGTGATTCAAATCCGGATGATATGTCAGTCATTTATGCCATTTCATCCAATTCAGGAGTGAAGGGAATTTTGATTGATGCGTATGGTACATATGCTGATCCTTTAATTGCTGAATTTATTAAACAGGTTGCTGTAGTGAAAGAAAGCGAAAATCAGGTTTAAACTAAAATTTATAAAAAAACTATTATGGAAGTTACAAGCACAAATAAATATTTTCCTTTGAGTTCAAGATATGACATTAATTGGGTTAAGAAAAATTCACTTGGAGAAAATGTTCTCTACAATCTGGAAAGTTTATGTGATATAATAAACTTCGAACCGGGAATGAGAGTTTTGGATCTTGGAAGTGGTAAAGCTATAAGTGCGATTTTTCTTTCAAAAGAATTCAAAGTTAATGTATGGGCTGTTGATTCCAAAACATGTCCAAGTTCTAATTTTAAAAGAATTCAGGAGATGAATTGTGAAGACAAAGTAATACCTTTGAAACTTGATGCCGAAAAGCTTCCTTTTCCATTCGAATTTTTTGACGTTATCATAGCAGTTGATTCATTTATGTATTTCGGTAAAAAAATGGAATTTACAGATTATCTAATTCAATTTTTAAAGCCGAGCGGACAGATTGGAATTGTTGATATATGCTATGAAAACGTTATTGCTCAAAATATGGGAACATTGAATCACGAAGTTAACAATTTTGCCCGTTCATTGAGATGGTGGAGTAACTTATGGAATGATAATCCGAATTTAAAACTCATTGCTTCTGAGGTAGTCCCTGAAAATGAAATAATAAAGAAAGAGTATATTAAAGATGTTACTTATTCAAATAAAAATGATATACTGGCAGATGAACTTTCAAAGGACAAAAACAATTCATTGAATATATTCCGAATGGCTGCAATCAAAAAAAACAATATGGTTTTTAATTAATGTAGATTTTTAAATATTAAAATTAATTTATTTCAGAAGTGTAATTTTCTATGTATCAGTTAAATTTCCATCTAACAAGAATAAATAAAAATATAAACCATTCGAAAATCCTGATCCATTAAACACAACTTCATAACTTCCCGCATTCTTTTTTCATTCACCAATATTGCAACTTCTTTACCCAAATCATTATCAATAATTAGTTTCATATTTGGCATTTCACGTCTCATATAAAATGAAACCGAAAAATTAATTTCCTCTCTTTTTGAGTCCCCTGTGAAAATGTATTTATTCTTTGAGTTGTAATTTCGGTGAGAATCAGGGAGGACAAGAAAACTATGAAATATTTCTCTCAAACTCTGAACTGCTTCTTATAAACTAAAAGTTATTTCTATTAAAATCGGAGCTATTTTTTTTAAACTCCAAACTATTTTTAATCCTGAATAAGCTAATTTCGATTGAAATTTAATTATCGAAAGTTAAATGAGCGAAGTGAATAGTTCGGAATTTACAAGTAATTAAAATTCAAATCATATTTAGGATTAATATAAGTAAGAATAAGCTTCTTAATTTTGCCAGGTATGACATTAATGACAATTTAATTCTAAATTAGCTGCATTTTTATATAAAAATTGATTGGCATAGTACTTGTAAAACTAATGTAGAATAAGTAAACCCAAATTGTTCATTAGAAATCTGAAATATTTTTTAAAGCAGAGCCCGCAAAGGTTCTCGCAAAGGTTCTCGCAAAGTTAGCTCCCCCCGCTACGCTTGCCGGAGCGGACAAAGAATATTTTCTTACATTTTATTTATTCTTAAGTGCACAGATTCACCGATACTTAGAGGTAAATAAATTATTCTAATGAAAAATTTGGGATAATTCAGGAATTTTTAAAACTAAAACTAAAAATAATCATATGGAAAAGAATCCAAATATAATAGAAACCACCCCAGAAGGAACAAAGCGAATTATAGATCAACATGAAGACAGAAAAAGTAAAAATGGATTAATAATCGGACTTGCAACAGGTTTAATTCTTACCACTGTTATAATTACGTTTTATTTACTTTCAGGTCCATCTGATTATGAAAAAGGTCTGCAATTTATACATCAGAAACAATATTCAGAGGCATTAGTGGAGTTTCAGAAAGTTGAGCCCGAAGACAAAGACTTCAGAATGGCTCAGTCTAAAATTAATTACATAAATGGTAAAAAAGCTTTTAATGACGGCTTATATCCTCAAGCTGAGGTATATCTTACAAAGGTTGAAGTGTCGGATGAATATTATCAGGAGTCTCAACTAATGATTGATAAAACAAAACTTGCGAAACGACAAAATGATTTTGATTCTTTGAGTGAAAAAGTTAACAGCGGAAGGAAAGATACTCTGATTATTATGGAGAAAATTGCAGAAACGTCTGATAAAAATACAAATAACATTAATAATGATAATATAAATCAGGCAGTACCTAAGACTAAGAACGATGAAAACGCAAACAGACTTTATATCTCATCTCTTGAAAAATTGATAAATAATTATAAGATATTATTTGCAAATGCAAAAGATGCCGGTTTGGTTTCAAAAGGTGAAAAGATAAAATTAATGGATTCAATATACAATGAAACTGTAAAGCTTGATTATACCGTGAGTGACAGGAATGCTATGGTCATGGAGCTGAAAAACCTTACAGGTCTCTGGATGCAAAAATCTATAACTTATCTAAATTCGATGAACAATGATAACAAAGAAAATGCTGATACTTCTGTTGGTACCAGAGATAAAAATAAAGAAGAATATGAAAAACAATTTACGCTTATGAATAATATGCTGAAAAAAGTAAAAACTTACTTCTCATCATAATATTTATTTTAGTACTTTATATTGTACAATACTGAATAAGAAATCAAATTAATAAAATTAGCTGAATAGTGTATAATCAAGTAAAGAAAATAAACAATGATTAACCGAATAAGAGATACAACATCTCAGGTAAGTTTTTACCTGGAAGAAACAGAACACAGGAGAGATTTAATTCAGGCTAAATACAGATTTATTAAAGGTATGGGAATTTCTGTAATTATTTGTTCCGTAATTTATGTAACAGTATTGAGTCTGCAATCATCAAATTATGAAAATGGATTGGCGTTCTTGCACGATAATAAATACTCTGAGGCAATTCTCGAATTTCAAAAAGTGGAAATAAATGATAAAGATTATAATAATACTCTTCCAAAAAAAAATTACATTTATGGTATTGAATCTTTTCAAGATGGGTTTTATTCACAGGCAAAAGAATATTTTGAAGAGGTTTATGATTCAGATGAATATTATTCTGAAGCTCAGTTAATGATTGACAAAATTGATTCTTCCGGTGGGAAAAGAATTACAGAGTTCACAGGTGAAAAAGTTATGAATGAAACTAATGAAACAATAGATACAGTGAGACAGAATTTAAAAACTTCAGAAACATCCAATGAAAGAAATAACGTAAAAGAAGCAGTTAACAATATTTCAAATGAATAAGCTTTACGAAATTTTTATTAAAAGTCATTTTCAATTGACAGCAGAGAATAAATTAAATAGAAAAAAAAATCAATAACTTATGAATCTAAAAAAAAATTTAAACAATTTTTGAAAAGATTTAATCAGAAGAATCCTACTGTGAGAAATTTAAAAACAGATTTAGGTTTTTATCCCGGACTCTCATAACTTTCTTATCTCCTTTTTACCCAACTTTCTATTCAAAAAAAGTACTACAAACAAATTTCTTAAATATTTACTCAAAAAATTAATTAGTTCAATATAATTTGAATTAAATTCGTTCATTCATTAACCTTTAAATTAAAAAGTAGGTAAATCTAAATTCATTCATTCAATAATTTCTGATTCCCAAAAGAAAACAAATCAGAATTATTTGAGAAATATTGTACTCAATTGAAAGGAGAAAAAAGTTTTCCAAAACTTAAAAAATTTTTTTAAAATTATTAAAAACAATCAAAATGAAAAAATTAATTTTATTCTTTTCAGTAGCTTTCTACTTGTGTTTAAGTTTAAATGTTTTTGCACAGGTTGCTACACGTTACTCATTTTCAGACTCATCAGGTACATACAATTCAATTTCCGGAGATACAGTGGTTGCAAGCGCAACTCACACGAGTATAGATCCTTATCAATTAAATAACGCTAATTACGGACCAAATCAAATTCCTTTTGTGTTTAAATTTAACGGTATTAATTACACGGATTTTATAATTAACTCAAACGGGTTTATAACATTCGGTGCGACTTCGCCGGCGGTTACAAATTACGGACCGTTATCATCAGGAGAAGCATATAAGGGTGCGATCAGTGCATTTGGATTAGATCTCATCGGATTGTTCGGGACGACAGTAAATTTTTATTCTACAACTTTTATCCTCACAAATGTTGCAGACTTCAGAGGTGTAATCGTCGGCAGACATATAACAGCTGCTACAGGAATTAAAGCAGATACATATATTACTGCTTTTGATACAGTTGCAAGGACAATTACTATGTCAAAGCCAACAGATGATATTATTGTTACAGGATTAGTAGTGCAGATCGCTGCATGAAGTATAGTAAGATCTACACAAGGCATGGCACCGTTTAGAGTTCATACAATTCAGTTTAATAATTTCAGACAATATTTAATAATAGGAACCGATGACAATTTTAATTTTCAGATAAAATTATTTGAGACTACAGGTGCAATTCATGTTGTCTATGGTAATATGAAAGAAATCACAAATACAGGCGGTATTTTCGGTCAGGTAGGTTTGAGAGGTTCTGTTAATACTGATTTCAATAACAGGACAAATTCTGTTTCATCGAACTGGGATGCCTCCACGGCAGGAACATCAAATGCTGCAACATCTAAACTAAGCTCAACAATTTATCCTGTTTCCGGCACTACATACATCTGGAGAAATATTCCTTCAACATTAAATGTAAAAGTTATTCCTGAAGGATATTACAATTCTTCAACCAATAAACTTAACAAGAAAGACACAATAAGAGCATATCTGAGAAATAATACTTTTCCGTATAATGTTGTGGATTCAGGGACTGCTGTTTTGGATTCAGTTACATTTACAGCACCATTTAAATTTATAAATGGAACAAATGGAAATTATTATATAGTCATTCGTCACAGAAATACAATTGAGACATGGAGTAAGGCAGGTGGTGAGACATTTACATCAGCGACTGTTATGAATTATGATTTTACAAATTTAATTACGAAGGCATATGGAAATAATATGATACAGGTTGATGCCGCTCCAATCCGCTTTGCAATATACAGTGGTGATCAAAATCAGGATGGAATAATAGATGCAACAGATATCAGCAATATTGAAAATGATGCAACCATTTCATTAACCGGTTATAACAGTTCAGATTTAACGGGTGATGATTATGTTGATGGCTCTGATATTTCAATAGTAGAAAATAATTCTATATTGGGAATTGGAGTAGTGAGTCCGTAAGTGGAAATGCAGTATTCAGATTTTCGAGATTTATAAAAATTGCATTTTTTTGTTATGACAGTTGTGACACTAATGTCAATTTAATTATCAAAACTACTCTTTTGATAATAAATCAAAACGGCATAGAACGTGCAATGTTTGTATTAGAATATATATTTTTTACATTATTGCATTCATTGATTTTAAATTATTAATGTATGCAAATTTATTCACGCATTCAATTATTTTGATTCTTAAAGGAAAACAAATCAAAATTAATTGAGAAAAAGCATACTCTTTGAAAGGAGAAAAAAGTTTTCCAAAATTAAAAAACTTTTTAAAAATTATTAAAAACAATCAAAATGAAAAAATTAATTTTATTCTTTTCGGCAGTAACCTTACTATTAATTAATGTAAGATTATTCGCACAGGTTTCAAGTTACACATTTGCAGACTCCAAAAGCACATATGATGAGATATCAGGAGGAGATACTTTAGCACGTGCTACTCACACGAGTATAGACCCTTTTAATCTGAACGATGTTAACTACGGACCATTTGCTCTTCCGTTTATTTATACATTCAATTGTATTGACTATACATCTTATTTTGTAAACACTAATGGATTCATAACTTTCGGACCAACTGCATCATCTTTAGCAAATTACGGTCCTATCTCATCATCAGAATCTTATGAAGGAGCTATCAGTGCATTTGGTTTGGATCTCATAGGAGTATTTGGTACTACAATAGATTTTTCCGGGGTCACAAATGTTTTGACAGATGTCCGGAATTTCCAGGGAGTCGTTGTCGGCGCACACATAACAGCTGCCACAGGTATTCCTGCCAATACATTTATCACTGCATTTAATACGGGCTTGGGTACAATAACTATCTCCAATAATACAACAGATATTATTGTAAACGATCTTGTTGTTCAGATAGCTTCGGGCAGTATTATCAGCAAAACCGAAGGTACAGCTCCAAACAGAGTTCATACAATACAATTTAAAAATTTCAGACAATATATAATTATCGGAACAGATGATAATTTTAATTTCCAGATAAAATTGTTTGAGCCTACATATACAAGAACAGGTCCAATTCATATCGTTTATGGAAATATGGATAAAAATACTGCACCGGTTCCTACTGTGGACGGACAGGTTGGTTTAAGAGGATTTAACACAACAGACTGGAATAACAGAACAAACGCAGGTACTCTGAACTGGGAGACTTCAACCTCCGGGAGCTCTAACGCTGCTACCTCCATGTTAAGCAGTACTGTTTTTCCTGTATCAGGTCTGACATATATCTGGGATGGTCCGTGCGGACTTCTGCCGGTTGAAATGTCATCTTTTACTTCAGTTATTGACAGAAGAGATGTGACTTTAAACTGGACAACATCAGTCGAAACAAACAATTCAGGATTTGAAATCGAAAGATCTGAATCAGAAAATCAATGGACAACTATAGGCAGATTAAATGGTCATGGAAATTCGACTTCACCCCATAACTATACTTTTACGGAAAGAAATCTTGCGTCAGGAACATATAATTACAGACTTAAGCAGATAGATTTCAACGGAAACTTTGAATACTTTAATTTAAGTAATGAAGTAAACATCGGTGTGCCGTCTGATTTCAGTATTTCACAGAACTATCCGAATCCTTTCAATCCGTCAACAAAGATAAACTATGGTTTACCTTTTGACAGTAAAATCAGTGTTAAATTATTTGATATGTCAGGTAAGGAAGTAGCAGATATTGTAAATGAATTTAAAACGGCAGGATATTATACTGTTAATTTCAATGCATCTTCAGTTGCAGGTGGTCTGTCAAGTGGTGTTTATATATACAGAATAGTTGCAGAAGCAAGTGGAAATAAATTTGTAATGTCTAAGAAAATGATATTAGTTAAGTAATTTTAAGTTTATTTTACAGTTAATTTTCAATGTAAAAATATAAATAAGAGCCGGTGAGAGAAGTCTTTCCGGCTTTTGTTTTAATACTAATATTATTAAAGATTTGACAAAAATGTCATATCTGACAATTAAAATTGCCTCTTTTATTTGTTAAACATTCTATTCTGTTCTGAAATCTAAATATTAATACTGGCATATAGATTGTCCTTAATGATGTTAACAAACTATATCCAAATTTAAAAAATAAAAAAGGAGAAAGTAATTATGAACTTACTAAAAAATAAAAACAAACTTTTCAAAATAATAATGCTTTTCATTATTTTTTGTCCGGTATTTGTAAAAGCTCAGGATAATAATTCAGCCGTAGTTTTTAGCAATATAAACAATTATCTGAATAACGATCAGACATATTCCGTATTGGTAACTATGAAGAATACGGGCTCTGAAACATGGACAAATGAAGGAAGGTACAATTTAAGACTGTTTACTAACTTAGATAATAAATATCAGTCTGATGTCTGGGGAGTAAATTATGTTTTGCTTCCGGGCGATGAATATTTAAATTCAGAAACTGTTAATTTCAAATTTGATATTAAAGCTCCGAAGGAAAGTGGTATTTATAATTGCTCATGGATGATGGCAAAAGGGGATGAATTCTTTGGAGAACCAACCTCAGTAGTACTTGTTAATGTTTCGAGTGAAGTAAATCCACTGACTGAAGGAAATAATTCTGAATTTGTGAGTCAGATTGTTCCTTCTTATATGATTGTAGGGCAGACTTATAAAGTTTCCGTTAATATGAAAAACTCCGGTCCGAATGTCTGGCTTTCATCCAATATTAATAATGATAGAAGTGGTGATTATAAGTTGGTATATTTTAATGATGCAAATGAAACAATATATAAAACGTGGAATGTAATTCCTGTATCTGTGAATTATGATGTTTCGTCAGGTCAAACCAATAATTTTGATTTTGAAGTTCAGCCTTATGAAGCAGGAGTTTATAATTTCCAGTGGATGATGAAACAGGGAGACAATTTTTTTGGTGAAAAATCTAAATCTGTAATTGTTAATGTTACCGGAAATTCAGGTATAAAAATCAATGAAGCAGGTTACAACAATTCTGCTTTTTTGAAAAGTGACATTCCTGTTTCTATGACTACTCATAAGAATTATAATGTGTCAGTTACAATGATGAATAGCGGAAAGACAGTATGGACACAGGACAAATATCATTTGATAATAGTTGATAATAAAATGAATCCGTTAAGTTTGAATTCATGGGAGTTAGGATATATTGCTCTTCCGGAAAATGTTGCTCCCGGTACAGCCGTTAAAATTAATTTCAAAGTGAAAGCACCTGCTGAGACAGGAGTATATCAGATGCAATTACGTATGACAGGAGACAATTCTACTTTTGGAGATTCTTCACCTATGATGAATATAGTTGTGAATAATTAATTAATTCTATATAGAATAAATTCGTTTATAAATTATTTTTCAATAGTACAAAAAGAGAATTACTTAATAGTGATTCTCTTTTTTTATTTGAATAAAAATTTAAAATACAAAAAAAATATAAGTGCTGAAATTTTTTTTTAAACTTATGTTAGTTGGTTTTATTCTTAAGCGCATTCAAGTTGAAAATTACTTTACTCCGTTAGTTTGATGAATAATTTCATTTTCAAAATGAACCGGCATTGAATTTTTAACTTTAATATTATCATTACTTTTATAAAGAGATGCATAAGGTTCGTCAAATTTTCTATCTAAGCTTTCGGGATTTTTTAAATTCATTGATAAGCCAATGTTTGCCTGACTGATATATTGGTTGCGGTTTACACGATCTAAATTTTTGTGTGCAGTAATAGCCCAGCATGCCGAGCTTCCCTGCTTTGCAATATCCACACTCCATCTTAAAAACAATTGCCAGAGTCTGAACCAGTAGTTGCCGTATTTTGTATTTATATAATCTTCATTTCTCATCCAGTTATAATACCAGCTGTGCAAAGTATGAGAATAATGTATTCCGACATTTTCGATATGACCGACTTCGAAATTTGCCTTTTGCAGTGAACCTACTAAAAACTTTAAAGGCAATGATGCATCCGCACCGCTGAAAATATATTCATTCATAAACAAACCCCATATCAGATCCTGCCAGTGCTCACCTTTCTGAAAGATGCCGGGGTTTGCCCGTAATCCGGCTTGCTGTAAATAAAATTTCCCGTCATCTTCGAGTTTGTCATATATCATTTTAATAAATTTATCAAACTTACGCACTCCCACATGCTCACCCATCTCAAGACATGAAATGCGATTCCATTTTTGTCCTTCAGGAATATCGCGGTAATCTTTACGCAGAATACGTGCCTGTTCAGTGCTTATTCCGAAATCTTTAATTTGCTGATTTCCCCAGTTTGTTCCTTCCTGAGCAAGTGTAACGCCCGTTGCATCTACGCCAAAATATTTTGCAGCGTAGGTAACTAATGTTCCCCAGCCGCATCCAATGTCTAAATACTTTTCTCCGGACTGCATCATAAGTTTACTGCATACCATCTCCATTTTTCTATCCTGTGCTTTTTCTAATGATTCAGTTTTCGGATCTAACCAAAACCCGCTCGTATAAATCATTCTTGGACCAAGGAATGCTGCAAAGAAATCATTTCCTCTGTCATAATGCTCACGGACAATTCGTTCATCCTGACTTTTTGAATGTATCAAAACTTCCGGTATAAAACGGGAAAACAGAAACCTGAAATGATTTGCGGTAAGAGAGTAATCAAAATAATCACAGCGACTTTCCATGAACTCTTCAAAGTCTCCATTTATATTTATATTGCCCTTTATAAAATCTTCAACAAAAATTCCAAACGAAACTTTTTTGCCGGATTTATACCTTGAGCGGGTGCTGTCTGTTCTTGTTTCTATAAAATCTAATGCCTTTGTTTGCATACTTTGTAGAATTTTAATTAATTTTAATATTTTATATTCTACAAATATATCTAATTCTATTAAAAGTAAATTGCTTTGAATTTATCGTATAGTTAAATAATTTCTGTAATTGGCAATTTATTGCGTATTTGTATTAAATTATGTGTTGTTTAAATAATAAAAAAACCCTGTCCGCACTTATTGAACAAGGTAATATTAAAAATGCATATCTTAATTTACTGAAACTTATATTTTGAGATCAATTAAAATATTTTTCAATTGTTAATCGTGCCATGAGATAGCTAATAGTAGACTCGGCACCTTGGTTAAGATTAACATGAGTCTCCTCTAATCCGTCATAACACCCGCCTGTACATGGATTATAAATAATTTGATGCAAATGATTTTTTCCAAGAAACCAGTTAAATGCTGTTTTCATTTTTACTAAATATTCTTCGTCATTAAACACTTTACGGAATCTGTTCAATGCCATAATTGTGTAAGCAACATCGATTGGTTGCTCGCCAAAGAGTTCAGAATCTTTTCCTTTATGCAACCAACTTTTATTTGAAATAACTTTTATTCTGTCCTTTTTAAAAGTATTAGACAGAAGAAAATCGAATGATGCTTTTGCTATATCTCTATAAATCTTTTCTTTAATCGCAAGCGAGGCATACAGCATGGCTTCAGGTAAAACACTGTTAGCATATGTAAGATAACTTTCAAACCAATGCCAGTTTTCTTCGGATTCATGCTTATACATTTGCACTAACCTGTCTGCCAGTGTTTTTATAAGTAGTAAGTTTTCTAATGATTCAGATTTTAAATTGAAATAGTATAATCCTTTTATGATAAAAGCCATTGCCCGAGTAGAATGTAAATTTATTATATAAGGCAATGCTTTTTTCAGTATTCTTTCAGCAGCTGTTACTAATTCTTCAGGTAGTATTTCAAATTTTGAAATTAAAAATCCCAATGCCCATACAGCCCTCCCGTTTGCATCATTAAGATTAGTACCGGAGTTCTGTTCGGTAAAATTTTTATCTTCATCTGCATAATTCAAAAAATTTCCTGATGGCTGTTGACAAAAATTTATAAATTCAAGATAAGTATGCAAATAATTTAAATCGTTTAAGTCACCGGTAATTTCATAATGCATGCACATTGCTATAAGTGCCCGGGCATTATCATCCAGTGTGAATCCGGATTGTATATCGGGCTGATTGAATTTAGAAAACTGAATCATTCCAAAATCAGTTGTCATTTTTTTTAAATGTACAAGATTTATCGGAGGTAATCTGTAGTCTAATAAAATTTTTTCTTCAGTCAAATTTTCTATTAACTGTGCATGTGCTATTGCAGAATTCTCCCATGCAGTTGGTGCAATACGCTGCACAGTATTGGAAGTAAATGATAATAATAACTTTTCGTCATTCAGTAAACTCATTACACTTTTTGTCATCTGATCTGAGTTTTGAAAATCAATAATAATTCCGGTATCACCATATAGCAATTCTCGTGCATGAGGAATTGGTGTAGATATTATCGGACAGGCACAGCTCATAGCATAAGCAAAAGTACCGCTTACAGCCTGGTTTGGATCTTTTGATGTAAAAAGATAAATGTCCGTTAACTGTAAATATTCCAGTAAATCCTGTAAAGGAAGGTAACGATTTATAAATCTGACATGATTCTGTAAATTTAATTCTTCTACCTTAAGCTCCAGTATATTTCTATACTTTTCTCCTTCGGAATTCAAAACTCCGGGATGGGTTTTACCAATAATAAGAAAAATAACTTCCGGTTTTGTTTTGATAATTTCCGGTAATGCATCAAGTGTTGTTTCAATAGATTTACCCGAACTCAGCAAACCAAAAGTTGTAAGTACCTTTTTACCTTTCAGTCTGTATTTTTCTTTCAGAAATTCTTTGTTCAAATGCGGAACAAGATGTGTACCGTGTGCAATTACAGATATTTTTTTCTCTGAAACGGAATAATCATTAATTAATATGCTTGCAGAATTATTTGTCATAACTATAATTGATTCACAAGCATCTGATATATTTTGAACTTTTTTCTTTAAAGATTCTTCCGGTTTCGGTAAAACTGTATGGTAAACAATTGCAATAGGCTTTACAATAGAATACAAAAACTGCAAAAAATTTTCTTCACTGATATTCTGAAAGAAACCAAACTCATGTTGAATTAAAACAATCTTTATTAATTTATTATCATTTATGGACTGACTGAGCTTTGTAAATTCAGATGTGTAATTTGTATCTAAAATATACTCTACTTCATCAGGATAAGTATTATTTGAAACTCCATATTCCAAAGCACATGCTTTTATATTGAATGAACTGTTAAATTTGTTTTTCAATGATGTAATTAAATCATGAGAGTATGTTGCTATGCCACATTCTCTTGGTGGATAAGAAGTAATAAATAAAATTTCCGGGAGTTCACTATTTTTCGCAGAAGTTTTTATGTTTATATCATTAATTTCCAGTTTATGGCTTAATAAAAAAACTTCGGGTATGATTTCACTATTGTTTTTAATTAAATCGGGTTCTGGATTTTTAGAATTAATTCCGATTTCAAATAATATTTCTTCTGATTTTTCTGATATGTTTTTTGACAATAAATTCATTTCATTTCACTCCCTGCATAAAGCAATAATTCTTTTAAAAGTGCTGAAATACTAAGTGAAGCGCACGCAATCTGCTCATCAGCAGCACCGTAATAAATGTATAAAGTATCTTCGAACAACGCAGTACCTGTCGGGAATACTACATTATTTACCTCACCTTTTAATTCCCATTCATATTCAGGTTCGAATAAACAATAAGGCAAACGCGCAATTTCTTTGTTTGGATTTTCTAAATCCAATAAGGCAGCACAGGCGGAATATACATAACCCTTTGGTGTATCATGTACTCCATGATAAATCAATAACCAACCATCTTTGGTTTCAATTGGAGGACATCCTGCTCCAATGTAACTCACCTCATGTTTGTGCTTCGAAACAAGTACAATATTTTCATTCAAATGTATAAAGTAATTTTCCCAGAATTCTTCTGTCAATTCTTTCAAATCATTTACTCCAACTATCTGTATATCAGGTCGTATTCTGTGTAAAAAAAATAGTTTACCATTTATTCTTCTCGGGAAAAAAACTACATTTTTATCCCATAGTAATGCTTTCTTATCAGTC
>Ga0105046_10008667_pt1 | contig 15960 bp, 15 predicted proteins | sample MAT03_FD_78385 | JGI IMG/M metagenome (GOLD analysis project Ga0105046, IMG submission 78385) | Freshwater microbial communities from Lake Fryxell liftoff mats and glacier meltwater in Antarctica - MAT-03 (megahit assembly) | ecosystem: Environmental > Aquatic > Freshwater > Ice > Liftoff...
GAGGGGATTTAGGCGTGAGGTTCAGCTTGCGTGCGCTTGTGAACCGTGTCCACGAACTCGTCAAACAGATACAGCGAATCATGCGGCCCCGGCGAACTTTCCGGGTGATACTGCACGCTGAACGCGCCTAGCCCGACGTGGCGCAAGCCTTCAACCGTGTTATCGTTCAGATTGACATGGGTGATTTCTGCGCCGTGCAAGTCGCTGTCGGATGTGACCGCGAACCCGTGATTGTGCGCGCTGATTTCGACCACGTTGGTCAGTAAGTTCTTGACCGGTTGGTTGCCGCCGCGATGCCCAAAGCGCATTTTTTCGGTCTTACCGCCCAGCGCGAGTCCGAGAATTTGGTGGCCGAGGCAAATCCCGAACACTGGGACTTGGCCGAGCAGGTCTTTGACGTTTTGGATGGCGTAATCGACAGCTGCTGGGTCGCCGGGGCCGTTCGACAAAAACACCCCGTCCGGATTCATCGCCATCACCTCGGCGGCGGGCATCTGCGCCGGGACGACTCGCACGCGCAAGCCGCGATCGGTCAGCATCCGCAAGATGTTGCGCTTGATGCCGTAGTCATACGCCACAATCAGCGAACCGGCGGCGTCCTCGTGATGACTGCCCTGATACCATGCGGCATCGCTGCGCTCCGTCCAGTTGTACGGTTCAACACAGGTCACTTCATCGACCAAGTTCGCGCCCGACATATCCAACGCATTGCGCGCCATCTCAACCAGCGCGGCGGGGTCGTTGACGGCCTCGCCATGGGCAATCACCGCCCGCATCACGCCGACATCACGCAGTTTTCGGACGAGCGCCCGCGTCGAGACTTCCGTCAAGCCAATCACGCCTCGCGCCTTGAGGTAACTGTCGAGGTCGCCCCGATTACGCCAACTGCTGACAATCGGGCTGAGTGACCGCACCACGAACCCTGATACCCAGACCTTTTCGGATTCCATATCCTCTAGGTTAATGCCGGTGTTGCCGACGTGCGGCACGGTCATGGTCACAATCTGACGGTGATAGGACGGGTCAGTCAGGATTTCCTGATAGCCCGTCATCGAGGTATTGAACACAACTTCGCCGGTCTGGACGCCTTCAGCGCCGAAACCAACCCCCGGAAACAGCGTTCCGTCTTCAAGAGCCAACAAACCTTGCATGTGCGCGCCCCCGTGGCTGACCGATGGTGTTGTACAGACCCGTTCACACCGCCGCCAGTTCGCTTGACGCAAAGCGCACGGCGGGTTTAGGATGCAAGCAGATAGTATAACAAGAGATACGCTGATGATTGAGGTCGAAAACCTATGCCGCCGCTACGGTTCTGCGACGGTGCTTGATGGCGTGACATTTGACGCCAAAGCCGGTGAAGTGATTGGCCTGTTGGGGCCTAACGGTGCGGGCAAAACCACCACCATGCGAATCCTGACCGGCTTCATGCCGCCTAGCTCTGGTCGCGCCGTGATTAACGGCCACGATGTCGTCCGCGACTCGATGGCCGCCCGCGCCAGCGTCGGTTATCTGCCAGAGCGCACCCCGATCTACCCCGACATGACGTTAGAAGCCTGTGTGATGTTCTGGGCGGAGCTGCGCGGCGTCAAGAAGGCGCGTGCCGCCGCCCAAGACGCGCTCAGGAAAGTTGACTTGTTCGAGCGCCGTCATTCATTGGTACGCAACTTGTCCAAAGGGATGCGCCAGCGGTTGGGACTCGCGCAAGCCCTCGTCCATAATCCGCCCGTCGTAATTTTGGACGAGCCGACCATCGGCATCGACCCAGCACAAGTCATAGATGTGCGCCAGACGGTCAAAAATCTGGGCAAAGACCACACGGTGTTGTTCAGTACGCACATCTTGACCGAGGCCGAGCAGGTGTGTGACCGGGTGGTAATTTTGAATCAGGGCAAAATCGCGGCGGCTGGCACGCCGGAACAACTCCGCAAGAAGCTATTCGCAGGAGACCGACTGCACATTCAAATCACGGGTCTGACGCCGGCTGTCGCGCTCAAAACGCTACGCGATGCAAGCGGCGTAGCGAAAGTTGAGCCGACTGGCACAGGTTTTGAAGTGCGCGCCAAACCCAACCTAGACCCACGAGCGCACATCGCGGGGGCAGTACAGCGGGCGGGTGGCCTGATTATCGAACTGCGCCCGATTGACCTGACCTTAGAGGATATTTTCTTGAATCTTGTCGGCGCGGATGCGCGGGGGGCAGAGTAACACCATGCGCGGCGTAGGAATCATATTCCGGCGGGAAATGGCCGCCTATTTCACCTCACCCATCGCTTACGCAATTGCGGCGGCTTTTTTGCTCATCACCGGCTTGATTTTCAACACCAATCTGACCTTGAGCGTCACCCAGAATCCGGTTAATCCGGCGGAAGTGCCGAACGCGCTGGCCTTTTTTATGATTTTCTTTGGCCCGGTGCTGACGATGCGGCTGTTGGCGGAAGAAGCCCGCGAAGGCACGCTAGAACTGCTGTTGACCGCCCCGATTACCGAACGCGCCGTGGTGATTGGCAAGTACCTGAGCGCGTGGGCGTACTTCTCGCTGCTGCTGCTGTTGACGCTGGTCTATCAAGTGATTTTGGTCATCATCACCCAACCGGAAGTCGGGCAAGGCATCAGCGCCTATATCGGTATCTGGCTGTATGGCGGGGCGGTGTTGGCGATTGGGTTGTTCTTTTCGGCATTGACCGACAGCCAAGTTTTGGCCGCCTTTCTGAGCATCGCCACGCTGCTGCTGTTATATCTGGGCGAGTCGGCGGGGCAAATTGTCGCCAATCTTGACCTCGCTTTTCTGATTCGCACGCTGACGCTTCCGGCTCATTACAACGGCTCGTTCGCGGTGGGTTTGGTGCGTTTTGAGGACATCGTATTTTTCGCTGGGGTGATCGTCGTGATGCTGTATGGCGCGTTGCGGGCGCTGGAATCGCACCGCACCGGCGGCCTAAGTTTCCGAGGTCGTGGGCTGCGCGCCATGCTGACGACCTTCATTGGCGGCGCGCTGTTGATTGCGCTGGTCGGCAGTGTGTATGTGACCACCGCTAACGCCGCGCTGACCCTCGACATGACCGAAAGCCGCCAATACTCGCTCTCAAAAGAAACGCTTAAGGTGCTGGAACGGGTCAAAACACAAGGGCGCGAAATCCGCATCAGCGGGTTTTACAGCGCCAATGTGATTGGCTACCGTCAGCTTGACGATTCGATTGCTCGCCTATATGAGGCCGAGACTGATGGACTCATCACCCGCCAATATTACAACCCGAATGAAAGCCCGGCGCTGGCCGAACAATTCTCACTGCAATTAGACGGGGAGATGTTCGTCAGCTATCTGACCGAGGATGGGGAAGTTGACTTTGACACCGTGCGGCGCGTCACATCCGGTAACAGTCAAGAGCGCAATCTGACCAACACCCTTTTGCGCCTGCTGGACATCAATCGTTTCGTGGTTGGGTTTGAAGTCGGTTTCAGCAATCTCAGCCCGACAGATACCAGTGACCGGGGCGTGTCTGGCATCGTCAACGGCCTAGAAGCCAACGGCATCACCACCACCGCTATCGACCTCAAGCAAATCGCGCAAAGCGGGCAGCAATTACCGCTGACCCTCAGCACACTGGTCATGCTCCAGATGCGCTCACCGCTGACCGCTGAAGCGCGGGCGGTGGTGGAAGATTACCTCAATCGGGGCGGGCGGGTGATGATTCTGGCTGATGCCGATTTTGGCGACACCCCGTTTTTGAGCGACTCCGACCCGTTCAACGCCTATTTGTGGGAGAATTTTGGCGTCCGCATGTTAGACGCGGTGGTCGTAGACGCGCTGTCTAACGCGGGGACAGAACTCGACCTGTTGAGTTACGCCACGTCGGACGGTTCGACCATCACCGCTCGCCTCAACGACACCAATAATCTCAACTCGCGCACGCTGTTCCGGGTGGCGCGTGCGGTTGAAATCAACCCCAACCCGCCGGTGCAAAACGGGATGGTCATCGCGACCTCCCCACAGAGCTACGCTGAGAGCAATTTGACCGACCTCGGACTGAGCGAAAGTTACAATTTCGATGTGAACGAGGATGTGGCTGGGCCGGTGAATCTGGCGGCGTGGGCGAATAACATCGACACCGGCGCGAAGGTGTTACTGGTCGGCGATAGCAGTTTCATCACCAACGGCCTAGTCACCAACCCGGAAGGCAACGGTATTTTGTTCACCGACGGCATCACATGGCTGACCGGTTTTGGCGAAAGCATCATTTTCGCGCCGCAAGGTCGCGTCACCAACCTCCCGGCCATCTTCATCAGCGTACAGGACATCGACACGATTGCGCTGGTGACAACCGTGATTTTACCGGGCTTGGTCTTGGCGGCGGGCTTGGTTCTGCGCTGGGTACGGGGACGGCGGTAATGGGGGAACAGGGATTAGAAATGACGTGATGTGCGATGAGGTGTCAGGAAACTCACCCCTGCCCCTCTCGATAGGAGAGGGGTTTTTGAGTCGGAGAGGGCGATTGCGGATTTACGCCTGCGGCACGCGCCCTTCGCCTTGACGCGCCAGCATCCACTGCGGATATTCCGGCGTCAATTTGCTGACATCCTCCAAGCGTTTGAGTTGACCTTCGTCAAGCGTGATGGTCGTGGCCTTCAGGTTGTCGTCCAACTGTTCAACCGTCTTTGCGCCGATGATGACGGTGGTCACAGCCGATTGATGGAGCAGCCACGCCAGCGCGACTTGAGCCACCGTCACGCTGAGTTCAGCGGCGATTTCGCGCATCGCGTCCACCACGTCAAAAGCGTGATCTTTGTTGACGGGCGGGAAGTCAAATGAGGCGCGACGACTGCCATCCGGGCTGGAGCCGTCGCGATTAAATTTGCCAGATAGCAACCCACCGGCCAGCGGCGACCAAACCATCACCCCGACCTGTTGGTCTTTGACCAGCGGGATAAGCTCACGTTCGAGGTCACGAGTGGCAATGGTATAAAAGGCTTGGAGCGATTCAAAACGCGCCCAACCGTGTTTGTCGCTGATGCCGAGCGCCTTCATCAACTGCCACGCCGCGAGGTTGCTGGCGCCGATATAGCGGACTTTGCCCTGCTGCACGAGGTCGTCAAGCGCACGCAAAGTCTCATCTAACGGCGTGACCAGATCGAAACCATGAATCTGGTACAGGTCGATATAATCGGTATTGAGGCGTTTCAGGCTGTCTTCAACCGAGTTCATGATGTGATAGCGGCTGAGGCCGATGCCGTTCACATCGTCATTCATACGCCCGCGCACTTTAGTTGCAATCACCACCCGGTCACGCGCTCTGCCCTCCAGCGCCTTGCCCAAAATCGTCTCGGATTGGCCGAAAGAGTAAATATTGGCGGTGTCGATAAAATTGATCCCGGCGTCGAGTGAGCGCGCCACGATGTCATTGGCGAGGTCTTGGCCTTGTTTGCCGATAACTTCCCAAAATCCCTCACCGCCAAAGGTCATCGTGCCGAGGCAAAGTTCTGAGACCAGTAGCCCCGTCCTACCCAAAAACCGATACTTCATGGTGTTGCTCTCGCTCATAGTGTGTTTCCTCGTCTCGGTACATGCCAATTTTATAATCAATGAACCCCAACATCTCGACCAACTCGTCCAAGCGCGCCTGCACTGTTTGGCGATGTGCTTCTAAGATTTCGCGCCGCTGGCTTGCGGTGCTTGCGCCGCCACGATACAGGTTCAGGAAATCGCGCATCGAGTCCAGCGACATGCCCGTCAAGCGCAGTTTCTTGATGAATTCCACACGTCCGAGGTCGGCCTCGTCATAACGACGATGCCCGTTGGCGGCGCGTCCAACCGGTTCTAACAACCCCATCTCTTCATAATAACGGAGGGTTGAGGTGGGGAGGCCAGTTTTTTCGCTGATTTCTTGGATGGTATAGGTCAGTTGTGTGTTCATGATGATTTCCATGCTACATCTTCAAGTTGACTTGAAGTCAAGCACATAAAAGTGAATGTTGGATGAGATACCCTCATCTTCCCTGACGATTACCCCACCGTGAGCGACGGGCTTTCCCCAATCGTTAGGGGATTGTGATATCGTCCGCTTGACAATAATGACGCGTCAGGATACTTTATAACTGTAAAGAGACGGTTAAATCCTCGTCAGACCCCTGACGGGGATTATTTGCCTCAGTTCTGGGGAAATGTGTGAACCGTCCACACAACCCCTGAGTGTATGAGAGGGTTGCTGCCTTGCTTGACCGGAGTGTTTGGCAAGGTTTTATGCACGTAACGCTATGGCCGTGATGACGCAAATTCCGAACTCGAAAGACCTCCACAAGACCCTTGTGGAAAAAGCGCAGCGACAAGGGTCGCTGTCGTATGATGACGTTTTGGCCTTGATGCCCAATGCTGAAAACGATGTAGTTCTACTCGATGAGGTGCTGGAAGGCCTCATGGAAGCAGGCGTGGAACTCATCACCAAGACTCCCAACATGGATGATTTGGCGGAGAGTGATCTAATGGTTGAGTTGGAGCCGGACTTCGAGGAAATCGATCTGGAATTGGCCGCTGAGGGTGGAAATCCTTACGCATGGGACACTGATCTGATTGATGACGCGGGCTATCAGCAAGCGTTGGACACGGATGACGTGGTGGGACTTTACCTCAAAGAAGCCGGGCGCGTACCATTGCTGACCGGCAGCCAAGAGGTTGAACTCGCCAAGCGCATGGAGCGCGGCTTGATGGCCGCCAATAAACTCAAGGAGATGGGAGACCGCTTATCCCCGGATGATCGCTATCTGCTGCAAGACCTTGTGGGTGATGGTGAGATGGCGCAAGAACATCTTGTGCGCGCCAACGCTCGTCTGGTCATCAGCGTGGCGAAAAAGTACATCGGGCGCGGCGTCCACTTCCTCGACTTGATTCAGGAAGGCAACATCGGCCTGATTCGCGCCACCAATAAGTTTGAGTATCGTCGCGGCCACAAATTCAGCACGTATGCGACATGGTGGATTCGCCAAGCCGTCAGCCGCGCCGTGGCCGATCAAGGCCGTACCATCCGCGTGCCGGTTCACATGGGCGACCAACTCAACCGGATGCGTCGCGTCCAATTGGTGTTACTGCAAGAACTTGGCCGTGACCCCAGCATCGAAGAATTGGCCGTCGGGATGGAAACCACGCCCGATAAAGTTGAGCATCTGCTGGAAATCAGCCGTCGCCCAGTCAGCCTCGAGACCCCGATTGATGAGGATGGCGACAGCACCTTTGGCGATTTCGTCGAGGATACCAGCACCCCCGCCCCGGCGGATGAAGTGGCGACCCATTTGCTACACGAGCAGCTTCAGGGCGCGCTGAATAAACTTCCACAACGTGAAGCGCAAATCTTGCGCCTGCGTTATGGCTTGGAAGACGGGCGCGTCTATACCTTAGAAGAGGTTGGACAGACCATCGGCGTGACCCGTGAGCGCGTCCGCCAGTTGGAGGCGCAAGCCCTCAATCGCCTGCGTCAATCGTCGGCGCACATCATCCTGCGCGACTACCTGTACGGGGACTAACAACCCCGTGCAGACCAAAGATGTCCGAAGCCCAGCCCTACTGCCTCTCGTGGCGGTGGTGCTGGGGATCGCCCTCTTACTCGAAAATTTCCTCCTGCTCGGCGGCTTCCAAATCAGCGTGCTTTTGCCGCTGGTTTTGGCAATCGCCGGTGCATGGTTGCTGATTCGGGGTGATGTCGGCACGCGGGCGGCGCGCAGTTTTGGCATCACACGCGGCAGCGTTGAGGGCGCGACGTTAGAAATCAGCGCCGGTGAGGTGGATGTCATCCTCGCCCGTGCTGAACGCGAAGGCCGGTTGGTGGAAGGTCAATTCGCCCATACCTCACGCCCGACCTTAGACGTGACCGGCGTCAACGCGCACCTCAAATTTGACCGCGCCACCACCCCGTGGTCCTCGTTCGCCGATTGGCAAATCCGCCTTGCGGATGATTTGCCGTGGCGCGTGCTGATTAGCACATCCTTGGGGCAAGTCAACGCCGACCTCTCTGGGTTAATCGTCAACGGCGGCCAAATCGCGGCGGGCTTGGGCGATGTACGGGTGGTCTGCCCATCCGAGTCATTCGCGCCGCTGGCGCTGTGTTCATCCGCCGGAGATGTGCATGTGGTTGTCCCGCCCGGACAGGCGGCGCGCATCCACGTCACCACCGGACGGCTGTTCAAAGCCAATCACGCCGAAACGCGCTATCGGGTGGTCGCGCCGGGCATTTATGAAGCCCGCCGCCCAGACGCGGACTCGCCGCTGGTCGAAATCCATGTGCGCGGGACATTCGGCGACGCTTACCTCGCGTAACCCCCTCAGATTATGACCCCTCGCTTATCTTTTCGCCCCGGCACATCGGTGGATATGGAGGCCTGCCTCGCGCTGAGTCATCAATGTGACTCGGATCGCGTATGGCAAATGACGCTCAACGCCGCCGACCCGACCCAACAAGTACAAGTCGGTTTCAGAGTCGAAAAACTGCCGCGCAGCGTCGCGCTAACCCATGTCCCAGACCCGCGCCGCCTGCATGACGACCCAGACGCTGGGCGTTTATTTGTGGTGGCGAGGTTGTATATCGAACCGAAACAACATATCCCGGTTGACCCCGAATCACAAGACGCGCCACTGACCCTGCCGCCGCCGCCGCCGCGCACGCCGATTATCGGTTATGTCGCGGCACATTATGACGAGATGCGCGGCCTCGCATGGCTGGATGATGTGTGCGTCGCCGAGACATTACGACGCCAAAAAATTGCCGCACAATTGGTCGATGGTGTGCGCCAGTGGGCGCGTGAACAAGGGGCGGAGCGCCTCTTGGCCGCCGTGCCGACCAAGCACGCGCCGATGATTGCACTGTGTCAGGGCATCGGCATGACGTTCTGCGGGTATAACGACCAATTTTTTCTCAATCACGATATCGCCATTCTGTTTGGCCTGCGCTTGTCGCGGGTTCGGCGTGTAGAATAGTTTTTAGTCGCTAGTTTTTTGCTCAAAGGTGGAAACAAACTGCGCCCGCCAAAAACGAATGACTCACCACTAAAGACTCTCCGCGAGGCGGTATTGACGTGACCGATATATTCACCACATTTCTAGACATCACCAATGAAACGCTGGCGGCTGCGATTGCGATTGTCTCGGTCTCGTTGTTGCTGTATACCCTCACGCGCAACGTACAGGATCGGGTAGCCCGTGCCTCAGCGATGGTGCTGGGCGCGGTGACAGTGACGTATGTCTGCGATGTATTGCTCTCGCTACGCCCGGTTGAAAGCGCGGTCATCCCGTTACTGCGGACGCAGTGGTTGGGGATTGCGCTCGCACCAGCCGCGTTGGTACATCTCAGCGACGCGCTGTTAGATACCACTGGCCTGCCTTCGCGTGGGCGGCGGCGGCGCACCTATCAACTGATGTACCTGTTTGCGGCGACCTTCATGATCGCCGCAGTCGTGACCAATGTTTTGGTTATGCCGGTCATCAGCGATGGTCGCCCCGCGTTGCGCGCTGCCTCGCTGATGGGGATCTATCTGCTATATCTGGGAGGGGCTTGCGCCTTTGCGCTGGTGAACGTCGAACGCGCCCGCCAACGCTGTCTGACGCGCAGCACGCGCCGCCGCATGATGTATCTCGAAATCGCGCTATTGACGCCGGTCTTGGGTGTATTTCCCTTCAGCACCTTTTTTGAATTGGGCGGCGAATTCACGACCAGCGCGATGATTTTGCTGATTATAGGCAACATTTTCGTCATTTTGATGTTGATGTTCCTCGCCTATCCATTGTCATTTTTCGGGTCGGCGCTACCTGACCGGGCGGTCAAGTCGGAACTGCTGCGGTTTATGCTGCGCGGCCCAGCCACCGGTTTTTTGATCGTCGGGGTGATTTTCTTCACGCGGCGCGCAACCCAGATTTTCGCGCTACCGGGTGAGGAATTCATGGTGTTCGCCACCGTCAGCGTCGTTTTATTCTGGCTGTGGATGGTTGATTTACTACTGCCGACGCTGGATCGAATCTTAATTTACAGAAATGAGGAAGACCAATATATCAAGATTCAACAGTTGAATCGACAACTGTTAACTCGTACCGATTTGCTCAACCTCTTGGAAGGCACGCTGGCACAGGCGCGTAATCTGTTGCAAACCCCCGGCGCATTCATCGCCTTATTGACCGATGGGACATCCGAAATCGTGTGCGCTACCGGTGACGGTCACGCGCTGGAAGAACGCCCCGGCGACCTATTGGGTGAATTGGTAGCGGTGAAAGCGGCCTCGGTCAGCAAACCACATGCTTGGGAGGGGTTTTGGCTGTTTTCGTTGATTGGTCAGCGCGGGTCGGGCGGCGCGGGGCAGTTGATCGGGGCGCTGGGCATCAAGGCACACACGCCCGATAGTGCGCCTTCTGCCGAGGAAATGGCGGTACTGGCACGGGTGCGCCGCCGCGCCGCCCGCACGCTGGACGATTTGCTGTTGCAAGGCGAATTGGTCGCGGCCTTAGAAGGATTGCTGCCCCAGTTCACCCAATCGCGCCGCAGCGCCGCCGAAGTTGAATACGACTCACCGCGCCGAGACATGACCGACGCGGCGCTGGCACAAGTCCCCGGCTTGCCAGACCGTGACCATGTGATCGAACAAGTACAAGCCGCCTTGCGCCAATATTACGGTGGCCCCGGCATGACTCAAAGCCGTCTCTTGGAATTGACCATCGTGCGGGCGGCGCTGACCGAATACGGTGGACAGCCGGTGCGGGCGCTGCGGGCGGTCTTAGACAAAGCCATCGAAACCCTACGCCCAGCTGGTGAGCGCGATTGGCGCAGCCAAGAATGGCTGATTTACAACGTGATTGAACTACGCTATCTGAAAAAGATGCGCGTGCGTGACGCCGCCAACCGCCTGTATATGGCCGATGCCACCTTGTATCGCAAACAAAATACCGCATTCGAGGCCGTGGCCGACGCCCTGCTCCGCATGGAGGCCATCGCGCTGACCCAAGCCGAGGCCGACGTTTAACCCACTGGGCGGACAGGGTGTGCCAACATTGGGGTATTTTGAAAATCGGGCGGGAATGAACAGGCGGCGGGTAATACAACCGGGCGGGGACATGGCTTCTCCCCTACCAATGTGCAGATTATGCGGTGGTTCGTAGGGGCGCACCTGTGTGCGTCCGCCAAACACGACATTTTGCACTCACTGGAGATGCGCCACTGACGCTTAGCCGTTTGACAGTAAACCAAACTGCGCTCATAATTCACGGCAGAAAATAGTTTAACGTTGTATGTTATCAATATGTCGTTAACGTATGGGTGAGCCGGGGGGCTGTATGTCATTCGATCCATATTCCGAGGAGTATTCGCCGCCGCCGATAGACGAGGGCTACTGGTCATCGCTGCTGAATGACCGCCACGCCGATGAAGGCGTATCTGACGATAATGCCAGCAATTTTGGTACGCCAGAAGACTGGGAAGAATTGACGCGCATCCGCGATGAGGATGTGACGCTGGAGTTGTTGACCGTCGGCTACAATCGCGGCGGCCTGTTGGTCGAATGGCGCTCACTACGCGGGTTCGTCCCGGCCAGCCAATTGACCGAATTCCCAATCAACGCCGTTGAATCGGTGCGCCGCCGCGCCATACTGGAGTACATCGGGCAAATCCTCCCTTTGCGCGTCATTGAACTCAATCAAGAGCGCAACCGCGTGATTTTGTCCGAACGGGCGGCGCAGGCCGAACCCGGCGGGCGTCAAAGCATCTTGCACAACGTCCAGCCCGGCCAAACCGTTCACGGCACTGTGACCAATCTGGTCGAATTTGGCGCGTTTATCGACCTCGGCGGACTAGAGGGTTTGATCCACATCAGCGAGCTAAGTTGGGGGAGAGTCTCTCACCCCCGCGCAATCTTAGAGCGCGGCCAAGTTGTTGACGCCTATGTCTTGGAAATAGATCGGTCTGCCGGGCGCATCGCCCTCAGCCTCAAGCGATTACGACCCGACCCGTGGCGGACGGTGGACGAGCGCTTCAGCGTCGGGCAAATCGTCGAGGCCATCGTGACCAACGTGGTCGATTTCGGCGCGTTCGCCAGCCTTGAGGATGGCCTCGAAGGGCTGGTGCATGTGTCAGAACTGGCAGACGGTCACTTTTTGCACCCGCGCAACGTCGTCAGCGAAGGGCAATCCATCCGCGCCCGTATCCTCAGCATCGACGGGCGGGCGCGCCGGATGGGTCTGAGCCTACGCGATCTCGAAAATAGCGGCGGTTGAGCGCGGCTTTAACGGACGGCGCGTCGGTGGGAAAATAGTTTCTATAACGTATTTTTGTCAGCGTTAGCTAGGAGACTACATGATTACCGTTGAAGTTTTGCTTGGCGCGGGGTTCATTTTCATTTTGCGGGTGGTGAACTACGCCGTCAGCACCGTGCGAACCGTGGCAATTTCTCGCGGGAGGCGGACGCTCTCATCGGCGTTGGCCTTTCTTGAGGCGTTTTTGTTCGCCGTCGTCATCGCCAGCATCGTACAGGATATCACTTCCAATTGGCTGAACCTGTTCGCCTATTGCTTGGGCGCTGCGGCGGGCGGTTGGGTCGGGATGGTGATTGAGGCGCGCTTCATCACGGGTTATATGAGCGTGTCGGTGGTAGCGCACCAACAAGAGCGCGGACATGACATCGCCGTCGCATTGCGTGAGGGCGGGTTTGGCGTGACCGAGACCATCGGTGAAGGCTTAAACGGCCCGGTCGTGATGGTTCGCAGCGTGGTCGTGAAGCGCGATGTCCAAAATCTCTTAAAAATCGTCCGCAAGATTGACCACGATGCGTTCGTCTCGGTTGAGGAAGCCCACGCCATCCATCGCGGATGGCTGAAAGACCGCGATAACCCGCGCGCCCGCAATGCCGATTATTAGGCGGGTGTACCCCTGTGTACGCCCACCTAATAGGTTATAATGCGCCACACTTACCGGCTCACCTGATGAATAACTGACGTGCCAATCCTCAAAGAAGGCGAACTCGACTTTATCAGCACCAGTGCAGAACAGACCCAGCGGCTCGGCGCACGGCTGGGCGCGCTGATTCGACCCGGCGATGTCATCTGCCTTTCGGGGGAGATGGGCGCGGGCAAGACGGTTTTTGCGGGCGGTATGGGCGCGGGTTGGGGTGCGGACGGCGTGATGGCCTCGCCAACCTATACCATCGTGCATGAACATCGCCGCGCCGCCGACTCGAATCGGCTCGCCCACTTGGATTGTTACCGCCTGAGTGGGACGGCTGACATCGACAGCATCGGCTTTGACGACCTGCTGGAAAGCGGCGCAGCCTTGTTGATTGAATGGCCGGAAAAAATCGAAGATGCCCTGCCCGCCGAACGGCTGTGGGTGCGATTGCGGGCGGTTAGCGATGTTCACCGCAGCATCCATTTCACCCCCGTCGGTGAGCGTTATGTGCAGATGTTGGCGCTATTCCGCCAATCTGTGACCGGAGCTTAAACCCGTTATGTTGCTCGCCATCGACACCGCTACCCGCCAAATCAGCCTCGCGCTGCACGACGGCGCAACCTTACGCGCCGAATCGACATGGCCGTCTGAAAATCAACACACTGTCCAACTCATACCGGGGATTCAACGCCTTCTGTCGCAAGTCGGCATCACCGCGTCGGATTTGACCGCCTACGCTGTCACCACCGGGCCGGGGTCGTTCACCGGCCTCAGAATCGGGGTGTCTGCCGCCAAAGGCATGGCCTCGGCCTCAGATGCGCCATTGGTTGGTATCAACACCTTAGAGGTGGTGGTCGCCGCCCATCCCGGAACGTATAGCGCCGCCCTCATTGCGGTGGTACAGGCCGGGCGCGGCAGAGTCGTCGCTCGTAGCCACCATTGGCAAAAAGGTGAGTGGACTCCGCGCACCGAGATGCGCGTCTTCGACTGGCCGAGTTTGATTGCGGCGGTGGACGGCGCGGCCATCATCAGCGGTGAAATCGACCCGGTTGGCCTCAAATTACTGAAAGAGGCACAAGCCGCCGACATCCCCATCAGCATTGCCCCCGGCGGGATTCGCCTACGCCGCGCCGGGATTTTGGCGGAATTGGCGTGGCAGCAACTTCGCACCGCCGACTCCGCTGACGGGTTCGCGCCCGCCCTAACCACCCCGATTTACGTCAAGAGCGACAGCGTGGTATGAGCCTCAGCTTGCGCCTGATGCGCCTCAGCGACATCTCACAGGTCACGAGCATCGAACGGCGCGCCTTTAGTTCACCGTGGACAGCGCGCACTTACGCCTATGAAATCACGGAGTCGGAATACAGTCACATGCTGGTGCTGAGCGTGCAGGACGCCGCCCCGCGCAACGATATGATTGCGCGCATGATGCGGTTGTTGGGCTATGCACCGCCCCCTAGCGAGACGGTGGTGGCGTATGGCGGGCTGTGGCACTTATACGATGAGGCGCACATCAGCACCATCGCCAGCCACCCGGATTATCGCCGCAAAGGGCATGGGGAAATTGCGCTGGTTGGGATGATTCAACGTGCCATCGCCCTCCAAGCGGCTTATGTCGCCTTAGAGGTGCGCGTCTCAAACCTCAACGCGCAAGCCCTTTACGCCAAGCACGATTTTCAAATCGCGGGGATTAAGCCGCGTTATTACAGCGACAACGGCGAAAACGCCTACGACATGCGGCTACCGCTGACTGAGGGCAACTGTCAGCGCGCTACCCAAACCTATGCGACGTTGCGCCAAAAAATCACCTTGAGCGACACTTATACACAATCGACCCACAACCGCCCGAATGACATCTAAATGACGGTCAATAATTCTCGCAAATCATCCACCAGATAATCCGGTTGCGCGGCCAGCAAATGCTGGCGGGTATCGAATCCGGTGGTGACGATGGCGACGTTCAGCCCGGACGCTCTAGCACATTCTATATCGCTGACCGTATCGCCAATCACCCAAACATCCTCTGGCGCATAGACCCGCCCGGTCAGTTGGGCGGCGCGCTTCAAAGCCAACGGCGGCAGGTCATTCCGGCTAATAGACTCATGCCCGTAGGCCGCAATCGGAAACCAGTCGGGGTCGTAGCCGGCGGCGCGTAATTTGACCGGCACAGTGGCTTGGACATTCCCCGTAACGATTCCGTGTGCCACGCCGGGGCGTTGGCGCATCGCCATCAGCGTTTCCATCGCGCCCGGCAGCGGGCGGACGTTGTACTGGTCAATAATCGCGCTCATGTGGCGGGCTTTGGTCTGCATATAAACCGGTAAGCTGGATTCCACCTGCTCCGGCGGGATGCCCAGCGGCACGAGGATTTCGAGCAGGCTGCTCCAATCGGTTTTGCCGCCAAAATAGTGCGTATCGAGGTCGGCATCTACCCCAAATACATCTCGAATAGCCAGCGTCGTGACGGCCTTGCCCAAGCCTTTTCCGCGCAGTAACGTCCCGTCAATGTCCCATAGAATTAGCATAAGAGTCCCAAGTCCTGAGTGTAAGGACTCTAGGATAGTCGCATCGGGCAGCACTTTCAACGCATCACTTGGTTATAGAGGTGGATTTCAGATTTTTGAATGGGCGGGAGGAGACGTGGCTCCTCCCCTACCTAAGACGGATTCTGCGCCTCGCGTCGCTTGATATACAGCAGTTCCGCGACCTGAAAATGCAATTCCTCGTCAATGTCGGTGGCTTCCAGCGCGTCCATCTCGAACATCAACGGGCGCTCTCCGAGGCGATTACGGCGCTGAGTCAACGTATCGCGGGTGAACAGGAACAAGCACGAATTCTCTTCAAACACGGGCGGCAAGTCTTGAGTCCGCAGTAAGATGGCCGGATTATGATTGATCGGGCGAGTCAGGCCGTCCCACAAGCGCGTGTGCAACCGCGTCACGCTGAACAGCGAGTCAAAGGCCGGGTATTGCTTTTCGTATGCGCGCACCGCCGCCTCAATCGTTGCGGATTTGAGCAACGGATTGGTGCTGTGGGTCTGAATATAGAGGTCGGCGGGGAC
>Ga0105046_10008668_pt1 | contig 15960 bp, 15 predicted proteins | sample MAT03_FD_78385 | JGI IMG/M metagenome (GOLD analysis project Ga0105046, IMG submission 78385) | Freshwater microbial communities from Lake Fryxell liftoff mats and glacier meltwater in Antarctica - MAT-03 (megahit assembly) | ecosystem: Environmental > Aquatic > Freshwater > Ice > Liftoff...
GTATTTGTGACACTCCGCAACCGCTAAAGCGATTCGCGTTCGCCGATGGGCGGGCGGGCGTATAACCACCAAAATTCTGTCGGTGGATAGACCGCTTCAAGGTTAGGGTGCCAAAGGAAGGGGGCAGGTTGGGCAAAACGCCGTAGCTTGCCATCAACCCGACGCAGTTCTTTAGTCAGTTCTTCGCTGACGGTGCCGCTCTCTTCTAGCGCCCGTTTGATCTCCTGCACGATGGTGCGCCGCAAAACCTCCGGCGGATAAATGCCCGCACACTGGCGGGGTGCCTCTTCACACTCATCAAAAAAAGTCGCCATCGCTTTGAGTCGTGAGAGCGCTTCTTGGTTGAGTTTGTCGCCATAATGTTGACGCCATTCGGCGCGGGCGTTGTCGTGAGTGCGTTCGATAGCGCTCAGTTGTTCCCGTTGGGGCGCACTCAGCCGATCCGCTAAGGCGCGCAAGCGGCGTAAACGCAACAAGACCGCCCCGATGGTGAGCGCGGGCATGTTGCCCCCGCCGAACAACCCTGTGCGCACACTGCCGTAGAGTGCCGATTCGTAGAGATAGGGGATTAAGCCGTCCGCCAGCGCTTTGGCTTCGCGTAGATCGCGGTCAATATCGTAAGGGGAGGTAGACATGGGGTGGGGACTCCTGCATTCGTTGGGCTTATATTTTTTGTGCCACCGTGATCATACCTGCGAACATGAGGATCGCCAAGATCATCGTGCCCACGATATTGAGAACCCAATCGGCACTGGCACTGCCGACTTCGAGCGCCATCAATAAAATTCCGAGCGTGCTAAAAGCCAGCGGTTCTGCCCACCGTTGAATACTGTATTTTAGAGTATTTCCGTCCACGCCTTGCATGAGACTGCTCCCGTATGGTTTCTGCTTAAACTCAGCATACCGCCACACAGGAGCAAAAGGGTCATGGACTTGGGATGACGTTCGTCATATGACGAAACCGTTCGTCACCTGACGACAGTCAACTGATCGTCACCGTCACTTCATACGCCACGCCGTCCCAGACCACGATCACTTGTTCACCGATGGCGAAGAATTCGCCCAGTTCGGGGATCGTCGTCAACAGGTCGAAATAGGCATCGCTCAAAAATTCGACTTTTTCGGTCGTCACGGTATCCGGCTCAAAAGTGGTGTCCGTCCAGATATCGCTTTGCAAGATGAAAGTCTTGCCCCCGACCGTTTGGATCGGGTTGACGCGCGTCTCTTCTTCCAGTGCCACCCCTTCGGTCGGGCTACTTGGGACGGTTGAACCTAGCGGTGTCAAACCGCCCGCCGTTTGCATCATCGCTAACGGGGTCGCGGTTGACCGCGTGAAGGATTGCGTCATCGGTGCTGCTGCCGCGCCCATCTGGGCGAATTGATCCGCCGCTGCGACCGCATCGGCACCGGAGACCGCTTCACCGAGGCGGTTGGCAGTTGCCGAGAGCGCCGCTTGTGCATCTTGCCGCCCTTGTGCCGACAGGATATCGTCTTCTTCGATCAAGAAGCTGGTATAGGGGGTGATGATCCCAAAGCGGATGCTGAGATCGACCACGCTGTCCACCAATTCTTGATTTTCGCCATTGAGCCGGATGTTATTCAGCAAATCGGCGATCCGGCGGGTTGCCCACAAGCGCGCCACAAACGAGTCGCCGCCCGCACGGTCGCGGAACTCAAGATTACTATAGGTGATGGTTTGGCTGTCCGCGCCCATGTCCCCGCTGAGGGTGATGGTCACGCCATCGGCACCGTCGCGATAGCGCCCGACGACCGTTAATTGATTGCCCGCGAACAAATCAGGCATTGCCCCCGCCGGATAGACTGAGTCCACGCGCACGCCGTCAAGGGCGAGCGTGACGTTACTCAACACCGGGGAGCCGATCTTGTTAAACAGGCTTTCGACTTCTTCGTCGATCCGTTCGCTTGGGCGGACATACGACGATGCGCCGCCATAGGCGCGGGTGAGCGAGTCCAGCAGGAAGGTATCGACATCATCGCCGACGCCAAAGGTGAAGACGCGGACATTGGCGGGTGCCCCCGCGCGCACATTTTCAAGGATGGTCGCCGTCTCGGTGACGCCTTCGGTCGCCAAGCCGTCGGTCATGAACAGTACCGTCGTGGAGCGTTCGCTATCCACCATGTCCATTGCCGTCGTCAGTGCGCCGTTGATGTCGGTGCCGCCATTAGCGAACATGCCGTTGATCCAGTCGATGGCTTCGGGCGCGACTTCGGTCGTTTCGAGGCTGTCGCTAAATAAGCGCCATCCCGTGCTGAACAAAACCACATTAAAGCGATCCGCTGGGTTCAAGTTTGCCAGCACGTAGGACGCCGCTTCACGCGCTTGATTCCATTTTTCGCCGTCCATGCTGCCCGATTGATCCAAAACGATGATCACATCACGGGGCAGGATCGTCTCGACTGGAGCCGTCAAAGGCGGTTGCACCAGCAACATAAAGTAGCCGTCTCCGTCTGCGCTTTCGCGATAGGTCAGCAAATTGACGTTGATCGTCTCGGCAGCGACACCCCAATAGAGTACAAAGTCGTCATTGGCGGTGACATTGGTCGCTTCCCAACCGACGCTGAAGTCATTGGCGGTCTCGCTGGCGCGGTTGATGGCGATATTGTGGCTGGGGGAATAAATGTTGCTGACCGGATCGGCGCTGGTCACGTTGACGCGCACGCTGGCGATTTCGACGGCGCGCTGGGTCGTCAACCGGGTGACATCCAACGGATAAACATACTGAAGCAAGCCGTTATCAACTTCCAAGACTTGCGAATAGGTGATCTCGATGCGGCGCGTTTCGCCGGGGGGGATGGGAAAGACGTTGGCTTGAATGGCGTTGGTGCCGATGTATTCCAGCAATGCCGGGTCGCGATATTGGCGCACGATGGTGTCATAAATTTCGCGGGCTTCGCGGGCGTCCAAGACGCGGGCTTCGATGGGCAGATCATTGATGTACATGATCAGTTGTTCGACCGAGGCGTTCATCGGCAAGGGAAAGATGAACGTGCCCTCTGCCAAGCCATTGCCCTCGTTCACAAATTCCATGCTGATGGAGGTGCGCGCGATTTGATTGTCGATTTGCACATCCACGCGGTGATGCTTGACCTTCAGCCAATCGGGGTTGGTGAACACGCCGGGGGTGATGGGTCGGCACTCCGTCGTGCAAATGCCCCCCTGAGGACAGGTTCCACAAATGGGCGGTTCCACAATTTGGGCGCTACTGGCGGTGCTGCCGATGCCGATCAAGAGGATCAGCCCGAAGATGCTGAGTAAAGTTAAAGCGATCCGTTTCATCACAAGCACTCCTTAATGATAGTGTTTGCTGTGATGACGACGGATCGCTTGATTTTGTTCCCACCAATTTATGGCAGATTAGCGCCGCAAGAAATCGAGGCGCGTCCAGCCTTGTTCGCCATTGTCGGTGCGCACCCGTACCCAACCGATATCTTCACGTAATTCGATAATGGTGATCATCTCGTTCGGTGCCGCTGTGCCATCGCGATAGGTGTAGCCTTCACCCTCAAAGCCGCGCCGCAGGATAATCCGTTCACTCGTGATCACACGGGCGCGCGGCAGGGGCGTCATGGTGGGGGTTGGGTTGGGGTGGGGCGCGGCGTGAAGGTCGCGGTGGGTCCCAGTGTCGGGATGGGCGTTAGTGAGGGTGTCGAGGTCGGGATCACATTGTTTTCGAGACACAACGGGCTGACCTTAAATTGCACCCGTTGATCGCAGGTGAGTTCGGCATTGGCGCGCTCGACTTGGGCGCGGGCTTCTTCGAGGGTAGGTGCCACCCCTGCGATTTGCGTTTCGGCACGCGCCAACGTCGGCGCGACCCCGGCAATTTGCGTTGCTGCCGCGTTCAGTGTGGGATCGACCCCGGCGACGCGCGTTTCCGCAGCGGCTAAGGTTTGCGCAATGGGCGTCAAGGTTTGGGGGACGGGCGTCAGCGTCAACGGGATGGGGGCGAGGGTCAAATTGGCACCCGCTAATTGGGTGCGCGCTTCTTGTACGCTCTCGTTGGCGACGGTCGCTTGTTGGGCAGCAATAGCGGCGGCATCATTGGCGCGCGCAATATCCGCTTGCGCTTGCACAATCTGGGCTTCCGAAAATGCCAACGTTTGCGGGATCGGCGTTAAGGTCTGCCCGAACACGATCACATTTTGTTGAGCGGTGGCGGCAAAGGCATCCGCTGCTTGGAGCGTCAGTTGGGCGGGGGTCAGGGTGAGCGGGATCGGGGTGAGTTCGGTATTGGCGCGCTCGACTTGGGCGCGGGCTTCTTCGAGGGTGGGTGCTACCCCTGCGATTTGCGTTTCGGCACGCGCCAACGTCGGCGCGACCCCGGCGATTTGCGTTTCCGCCGCCGAGATCGTCGGTTGCACCCCCGCCACGCGCGTGCCCGCTGCTGCTAGGGTGGGCGCGACTCCGCGTACTTGTGCCTCGGCAGCCACCACCGTCTGCGCGATCACCGTCAGCGTGGCGGGGATCGGCGTCAAGGTGTTTTCGGCGGCGGCGGCTTGGGTTTGGGCACCCGCCGCCAAAATGACCGACTCGGCGACTTGCGTTTGTGCTTGTGCAGAGTCGCGCAGGGCGTTGCCTTGCTCGATGGTCGCGGTGCCGATCTGCGCTTCGGCTTGGTTCAAACGCAGCTGAGCAGCGTTCAAAGTCGGTTGCACCCCCGCGATTTGCGTTTCGGCGCGGTCAAGGGTGGGCTGCACCCCCGCAATTTGAGTCGCTGCCCGTGCCAATGTCGGTGCCACCCCTGCCACTTGCGTCTCGGCTTGGGCGAGCGTGGGGCGCACCCCCGCGACTTGTTCTTCTGCCGAAACAAGGGTGCCGGCAATCGGCGTTAGGGTGGCGTTGGCGTCGTTGACTTGGGTATTGGCAGTGACAACCGTCAGAAACGCCACCACCCCGATCACCGTCGCGACAAAACCCACCGCCCCGGCGATGGTGCGCAAGCGATTCGCGCGTTTGGCACTGCGTTCGCTCCGTTCCGATTCTTGGCGGGCGACATTTTGGGCGGTATTGGCGTCGGCTTGGGCATTGCGTGCCGTCTCTTCGGCGAGCCGTAAATCCGCAATCCGTTGCAGTTCGCGTTCCTCGATCAGGCGTTCCTCGGCGAGACTGGCTTCCAGAAACGCCCCTTCGTCCACACTGGGAAAGTTATGCGACGCCCAATCGACGGCTTCGCGCAGCACCCGTCCGCGATATAACAAATCTTAGCTCTGTTTTTGTCGTGCCCAATCGCTGACGTCGGCGTTGATCTTCTTTTGAACGCGCACATCTTCGCGCGCATCACGCAACCAGCGGCTTAAACGCCCCCATTCGCGGATCAAGGCTTCGTGACTGACTTCGATGGTCTCAATATCCTCGATCTGGTCGGTCACCAACAGGCGCGCATTGACAAAGACATTGGCGGTTTGGTTCAACACTTGGCTTTGGGCGCTGTCGGCGAGATTCAACTCGTCAAGGGCGGCACGGCGGCGGGTGGTGTCTTGCTCGGTCATACCCGGCTCGATTAAGCGTAAGAACAATGCCCGCGCCAACAGCCGATGCTGATCGCTGGGCAAGCCTTCATAGACCGCCTCGGCATGTTTGGACAAGGCACCATGCACCCCGCCCAGTTCTCGGTATGCCTTTAAGGTGAGGAGGTCATTGGTGCGTTTATCGAACAATTGCGCGAGGGTGAATTGTAACAGCGGCAAGGCACCAGCTTGTGACCGCACCTCATAGAGTAGATCGCCGATCAAGCCGTCTTCAAATTGCACGCGCACATCAGGCAGCGCTGCCGGTTTTTCGATGACATCGCGCAAATCTTGCAAGGTCATGGGCAACACCGAGCGGCTGTGCCCTTCGAGCAGTTTGCCGAGCGCCGGATCGTTCATCGGGCAATCATAAAAATCGGCACGTAAGGTCAGCAAAATGATCGCTGAGCCGCGCGGTTCGGTGGCGGCGTTCACCAGCAGCTCGATGAATTGACGGGCTTCATCTTCGTCTTCGACTTGGGTGAAGACTTCTTCAAACTGGTCGATGAACACGACGAGTTTGTTCCCTGTGCCGCCCGTCATCATCCCCGCCATGCGATGAAGACGACGAGGGTTGCTGAGGTCGTCCAAGACTTGCTCCACACTGTCGTGGGTGGCGTTGGCTAAGGCGATTGCCAAATTGGTCAAGGGATGCCGACCGGGGACAATCGGGGGCAGATAGCGCCAATGGGCGCTGCCCGGCAGCCCGCCATTTTTTAGATAGGGGTACAAGCCCGCCATGACAACGCTGGATTTGCCACTTCCGCTCGGTCCGACCACCGCCAACAACCGTTGGGGTGGCTTTACTTCCGTCGCTGGTGCGAACAAGTCCTCGGCAAGCGTGGCGGCGAGGTCGTCTGCCAAAGAACGCACCAATGTCCCGCGACCAAAAAAGTCGCCAGCATCATCGCCACTGAACGCCCGCAAGCCTTTATAGGGATTGCGGCGGAGGCTATCATCCAGACCCGTGTGAGGCTTTACCACGCTGACGACGGTGCCCTCTTGCAAGGCACGCAACAGGTCGCCGACTTCGATGATGCCATTGGCGTAGGCGTCACCACGCAGGTCGATATGTTGTGTGCGCACAAAATCAAGCGCCACCGAGTCGATCCAGTCGGCACCGTGGATCCACAGCGGGAAGATCGGGCGCTTATACATTTCCGAGAGCGCCATTTCCGCCGCTACATAATTTGATGCGCGCGAATCGGGCGAGGCGATCAGCAGGGCGGCGTAGCTATTGCGCACAGCATCGCGTAAGCCTTGATCCCAATTGCGCGTGCCGGGCTTTAGCCCCTGCTTGTGCAGCCAGATACGAACACCGCGCTTTTCGAGATCCTCAATAATTTTTTAACACGGTCGAGATCGCGCCTTGAGTACGAGATAAAGACATGCAGCAGTTCCGGATCGGTACTTGGAACCAGCGCATCCATCGAGTCGGAATCAGGTAAGAACATGGGTTCGGTTCCTAAGTAGGGATAAAACCTATTCACGATCATAGTATAACTAAAAACGCGATTTCTGCTAACAGCATTTTTACGGAATCACCTCAATTGAGAACTATGACTAAGGGGATTGCTGTTTGGGGGGGGGATGCCCATGCCAAAGCCGCAAGCCGACGCCAAATTTAAGGAATCGAAAGCCCGCGCAAGGAAAAAACAATAATTATGGTTCCATTTCAATTAATTTGACAGCAAAATTTACAAGTTGTGATATATTTTAGTGATGAATGTGATGAAAATTTCATAATCGCCTATGTAAACATTCTTGCTTGGGCATCGCCGGAAAGAACCGACGCAAATTCACATCAGAAATCGAGCATGTGTGTGGTGGTTTGGCTCACGTCCATGAAAGATTAGACATAGCTTGTATAGATAGCATTTTAGGGAGGGTAACGGAATGAGTAAGGAGGAGCGCATTACAATGGGCAAATCGCCAAATGGAGATAAACCAAAACGTGGTTTTGAGGTGATGACATTACGGGATGCGCAACTGGTGGCGCGTTTTTTTCAGGCATTATCCGACCCAACACGGGTGCGGATGATTCGCGCATTGGCGGACAAAGAATGGTGTGTGACTGATTTAACACAAGCGTTGGGGATGGATCAACCCGCAGTGTCGCATCAACTCAAGTATCTGCGCGAGATGGAATTGGTACGCTGGAACAAAATCGGACGTCATGTCTATTACACCTTGGCAGACCCCCTGCTACGGCAAGTCTTAATGACCAGTATCGCCCATTTTGAGGATACCCCGCTGCAAGTGGACGCTAAAGACGCGCCCAGTAAAGCTACTGTTTAACGTGCGATTCTGGCGATGCGCCACCCCGGCGTAAAATAGCAAGCCGAGGACGGGTGACGGCGGTGTTGGCGCTGTGCTGTGCTGTTTCCGCATGGGGCAGCAAGACAGTAAAGCGTGTGCCTTTGCCGAGCGTGCTGGTCACTTCAATGCGTCCATGGTGCGCTTCGACGATGGAATGCGCAATCGATAATCCCAATCCTGCGCCTTCGCCCGTATCCCGCGTGCGGGCTTCATCCTCTTGATAAAAACGATCAAAAATCCGTCTTAGGTTTTCGTCTTCGATTCCTACCCCCGTATCACTCACCTCGACCTGCGCATGGGTCAGTGTGCGGGTGAGGCTAAGCGTAATGCTGCCGCCATCGGGAGTAAATTTGATGGCGTTACTGGCTAAATTGAGCAGCACTTGTTTTACACGGTCGGGATCGGCATCTACCAGTACTGGGGTAAAATCGCCCATACGGATGGTGAGTTGGCGCTCTGTTGCCAGCGTCCGCGCCTCGCGCAGCACTTCCTCGACCAGTGTATCCAGATAAAAGCGCTGGATATTGAGATGCAGCCCGCCATAATCGGCACGCGCCAAGAGCAGCAAATCATTGACCAAGCGCGACATACGCGCGATTTCCACCTCAATCGCTTCTAATGATTCGGCATCCATGCCATAGCGTTTGATCAAATCGAAGTTCCCGCGAATCGCCGTCAAGGGCGTGCGTAATTCGTGCGAGACATCGGCGACGAAGCGTTGTTGTACGCTGAACAGATGCTCCAGTCGTTCCATAGTCGCATTAAAAACGGAGACCAACTGCCCCAACTCATCGGGGGGGCCGTCCCAGTCGAGGCGGGTTTTTAGGTCATTGGCGGCGGTGATCTGGGCTGCCGAACGGGTGATCGCCTCAATCGGCATCAACACGCGGTCGGTGAGCAGTGCGCCCAATAACATCGACCCGACTAGGGCGATGCTGGTCGTCACCACCATGATCACGAGTAACCCTTGACTGGCGCTGTTGACGGCATCAAACGAAGTCGCCGCTTGGATGGCGATGCGCCAGCCGCGCACCTCGTAAGGCAAGGTCAGCACGCGCCAATCGCGATTGTTGACGTGGACGGTATTATAAAAATTACCGACTTGCCCATCGCTCAGCGACTGTCCTTGGGCAGCGACGGTCAGCGCTTGTTCATCGAGAGACGCGCTATACGTGGATAGGTCGGTCGAAGCCTGCAACAAGCGGGGGGCAGTGCCTTCTACCCCGTCGTTATCCAACTGCCAGACTTGTACCACGACCCCGGAAGCGGCAAAAAAATCAAGGTCGCGCGGCAAAAAAATGGCGATCTGCGACACCTCGCCAAAGGCGCGGACTTCCTCGGCACGGCTATTTTTCCAAACCTGATCCGCCGTTTCAGCGAGGGTGTTGTCCACGCTTGTCACTAGTACCCAACGATTTACGGCGAACACCATCACCCCAAAAACGATGATGATGACCGCCAGTAACCCGGAGTACAACAGGATGAGCTTACTCCGAATGGTCATAAGGTAGGGGCAAGCAAGCGACGCACTGCGCGCTCCTCAGCATGAAGTCGGGGGGTGATGACAGGATCGCGCAGCGTCCGGTTGATCAAACGTCCTATTCCTCCTCGCGTAAGACGTACCCTACGCCGCGAACGGTATGCACCAACCGAGATTCATTTTCCTGCTCGGTCTTTTGGCGCAGATAACGCACATATACCTCGATAATGTTGCTTTCGCCGCCAAAGTCGTAGCCCCACACGCGGTCGAAGATCACGTCGCGCGTCAAGACTTGGCGCGGGTTACGCATGAATAGCTCCAGCAGTTCATACTCTTTCGCCGTCAAATCGATAGCGCGCTCTGCCCGATATGCCCGATGGGTGCCGGTATCGAGTGTCAAATCGGAAAAGCGGAGCATCTCCGGCTTGGATTGCGGTGCCGAACGGCGGAACAAGGCGCGGATGCGCGCCATCAACTCGTCGATCTCGAAAGGTTTGACGAGATAATCATCTGCGCCGGCATCTAGCCCTTGCACGCGATCTTTGAGGTCATCTTTAGCGGTCAACATCAAGATCAAGACATCGCTGGCAGCACGCAGTCGCTTGCATACCTCCAACCCATCCAGCCCGGGTAGCATCCAATCAAGGATGACCAAATCCGGCGGGTTATCGCGGGCGATGCCCAAACCCATTTGTCCGTCGCGCGCGACACTGACCCGATAGCCTTCATAGATCAATGCGCGTTCAACGAATTGGGCAATACGCCCTTCATCTTCAATTAATAAAATTCGTTCACCAGCCATAAGCTGTTTTCCTTGTGACGCACGTAGAATCATCTACCTATTATAATGAAAAGGTTTAGAATATCCTAAGCACTCCCCCATACATTGGGTGAGAGATCGCTTTTGAGGGGCGTTGTAGGGGTATTTTTCGGTAAAATAGCCCAAGAACGGACGCCGACGTGCAAAAATCACACCCCGCCGTCCGTTCGGGATCGCAAGCGGGGCGGCTAGCTGGATGAGCGACGCCCCCTGTGCGATCACAAGCCGAAGATTTGCACTGCTTTCGCCACGCTGTCCACCGGTTTGATGTTCACTTGCTCATCGATAATTTTGCCCGCTTCGTCGATCACCCAATGAGAGCGGATGACGCCTTCATATTCGTTGCCGTACATCTTCTTGACGCCCCATGCACCCCACGCGGCAAGGACAGTATGATCGATATCGCTGAGCAAGTCGTATTGCAGCCCTTCGGCTTGTTTCCACTTCAGTTGGTCTTTCGGTTCGTCGGGGCTGATGCCCAAGACGACGACATTGTTCGTCTCCAGCTTAGGAAATTGATCGCGAAAACCGCACGCTTGAGTGGTACAGCCGCTGGTGCCCGCTTTGGGGTAGGCGAATAAGATGACGCGCTTGCCACGATAATCGCTCAGCTTGACGCTGACGCCATCTTGGTTTATGAGTTCGAAATCAGGTGCCTGCTCGCCGATTTTCGGCATAACTTGTTCTCCTCATGGCTGTTGTTGGGTAGGGACACGCCCATGCGCGTCGGACTATTTTCCCACAAAACAGAGATGGGCTTCGAGGCGAGACCCTTACCCCGCCGAGGTGGGCGCTTTTTCGAGCGCCGCCAACGCTTTGCGGACGCTCTCTTCGGGGCGGACGCCGATTTGCATGTCGATCACGATGCCGGTTTCGTCGAGCACCCAATAGGAGCGATTGGGGGACGGGATGCGGACGACGCCCACAAGCGGGATGCCCCACGCCCCATATGGCTCCAGCATGATATGCTTGGGGTCGGACAACAGATCATATTGCATCTTGCGTCCATCATGCCATTGTTTAAGATCGGCAATAGAGTCATTGTTGACCCCAAACACAACGGCGTTTTGTGTTTGAATGCGCGGAAACTCGTCGTTAAAGGCACATGCTTGGGCGGTACAACCGGGGGTGCCGGCTTTGGGGAAGGCAAAGAGAATCACTTTTTTGCCGCGAAACTTGCTCAACTGGATGGGATTGCCTTCTTGATTGACAAGTGTGAAATCGGGTGCTTGGTCGCCAATTTGGATCATATTGTGCTTTCGTGTTTATCTGTCGATACGAGCCAGTGCTTAGCCATTTAACATACGAGACTTTCATGAGAAACCCTTAAGAAGACGCCAGATCGTGCTATCCTTCTAATCGATGTCTCACCAACGACTACAGACCCTTCTCGCTTTAAGCCCGCTCGTCTGCGCACTGTTCGTGCTGCTGGCGTTGTTCTTGCCGACCCTGCAAACCATTCCCAATGGTTCCGAAGACCCGACCATGATCGATGTGGGCGAGACTCAGATCGTCCTCAATGTGTGGGGGACATTGCACGCCACGGGTTACCCCTTGTTTGTGATTTTGGGCAGCGTCGGCGTCACCGTGTTGCGCGCCTTTAGCATCAGCGCGGCTACAGCGCCGGCGGTGGTGTCACTGGCATGGGGGGTAATGACCCTGATACTGATGTACGCGCTGGCGCTCAAAATCACAGGACGATCCTTACTCGCTGCCGGGGGCATCTTGTTGTTCGGGCTAACGCGCATGGTATGGTTACATCATGTCATCGCGGAAATCTACACCGCGACCTTGTTCGTCCTGATGCTGTTATTGATCTTGGCATTGTGGGATCCGCCTGTGTACGGACGCCTGTATTGGCTGGCGTTTATCGGCGGGATCGGCGTGGCACATCACCGCACGTTGATCTTCGTGGCACCCGCGCTTGTGATCGCCGTCCTTCCCGACTTGTGGGTGCTGATCCGGCGGCGACCCGCGCACCTGCTCATCTTGCTGGCATTGGGTTTGCTGGGGTTGTTGCCCTATGCCTATCTGCTGTTGCGGGCACAAAGCGGGGCAGCGTGGGTGTATGGCGAACCGGGGACGTTGAGCGGCTTGTGGGATCAGTTCATCGGGGTTGAGGCGTCGCGCTTCATTGGGCTGCCATCGTCGCTGGACGCCGTGATCGCCAATGTGCGCATGGTCACGCAAACCATTTTCACAGAGGTGACGCCGATTGGGAGCTTGCTTGGGTTCGTCGGCTTGCTGGTTGGCATGTTCGACCAAGGGCACCCTCTTGTGCGCCGTGCCGCACGCACCTTGCTGGTCAGCGGGGGGGCGGCATTTTTGTTTCACTGCTTCTTTTATACCGACATCCTCGCCGCCTTGATCCTCGCGACGACGCTCAGCCTTGCCTTCGGATGGGTGTTGTTGGCGCATCGTGTATTGGAGGGCTTGCGAACCATGCCGCCGATCCGTATTGTTGCCGGCATAGTGATGGTCATCACGGCATTAGGGTTTGGTTTTGGGCTAGGGACGAACAATCAAGCCTCCATTGCGGCGCTCACCCGTGATCGCACTGGTATTGAGACGATCATACTGGCACAACATACCCCCCCGGGTTCCACCTTGATGTTGGCATGGGGTCCGCGCCATTTCGCCATCGGCTTCGCAAAATCGGTCTTGGGGACGCTGCCCGGCGTCGATCTGGTCGATCACAAAGCGGATTTTCAGACGTTGGTGGATCAAACCCGACTCGTGACCCCCGCTTTCACTTTCTATCGCCAACCCCAAAGCTGGTGGGAGGCGCAGATCGGGCGTCCCGTTTATCTATCCGCCGTCGCTCCCGATTTGGTGCAAATTGCCACCCAAGCGGAATACAGCAATAGTCCGCTCCCGGATTCGACGGAGGATGTCAAGGTGTTCTCGCATCGTAGTACCTGTGGCACCTCGGATATTGTATTAGAAGTGAATTGGCTGGCGGTTCGTCCGCCGGAACGTGATTTGAGTGTGTTCGTGCATTTGCTCGACTCGGCAGGGGCGGTGATCGCTCAGGATGACCAAAGCGCGCCCGTCTATGGCTGGCGACCGCTGACGAGTTGGCTCGAAGGCGAGATCGTGCGCGATTTTTATGAATTGCCGCGCAGCCCAGAAGCCGACAGCATCCATTATGGGTTGTACACCCAACACGCGGATGGCTCCTTCGAGAACTTGCTGGAGGTCACTATTCCGGTAGACTGCACGCCGTGATCGGTTACAATCAAGGGCGTCGCTTAATACACCCCCTGAAACGAGGATGATCATGGAAAAATACGGGTATAAATTTTCTTTCGGACCGTGGAATATCCATACTGGTGCGGACCCTTTTGGTCCCCCTGTGCGCCCTATCGTCAATTTTGAACATAAATTAGAAGCTTATCAACGGCTCGGTTATGATGCGGTGCAGTTTCACGACGATGATGCCGTGCCTGATTTGGACGACAAGACCCCGGCGCAGATTGAACGGGAAGCGCTGGCGCTGAAACAGCGTTTGAGCGATATGGGGTTAGCCCCCGAGTTTGTCGCCCCGCGCTTGTGGGAACACCCGCTCACGATTGATGGCGCGTACACTGCCAACGATCCGGCGGCACGGGCGTATGCGCGCGAACGGTCGCTCAAGGCGCTGGATATCGCCCAATGCTTGGGTACCGATCTCATTGTGTTATGGTTGGCGCGCGAGGGCACCTATCTGCGCGAGTCAAAAGATGCCGTCCGCGCTGTTGGGCAACTGGTGGAAGCGCTTGATGCGATGCTGGCATATGCCCCAACGATCCGCATCGCCATTGAACCGAAGCCCAACGAGCCTATGGACTTGGCGTACCTGCCGACGATTGGGCACGCCGTCGCGCTTGGTTTCAAGACCACTGATCCGGGGCGGGTGGGGGTGCTGGTGGAATCGGCACATGCCATCCTTGCGGGGCTGGATCCCGCCGACGAGATGGCGTTCGGCTTGGCATATGATAAGTTGTGGAGCGTGCATCTGAATGATCAAAACGGGCTGAAGTATGATCAAGATCGCTCGTTTGGGTCGGTCAACTTGCGGCGGGCATTTGCGCAGGTGTTGGTGCTGGATGATCAGCGCTTTTATGAAAAAGGCATGGTCGGCATGGATGTGAAGGCGATCCGCACGCAAAAGGCGGAAGTTGCCGAAGCCCATCTCGCCAACAGCCTGACGATCTTCTTGCGATTGGTGGAGAAAGTCCGTTCGCTTGACCGCGCGGCGATGGCGGGTGCCATTGACGCCCGCGACTACGAAGCGTTGGATGCCCTGATCGTGGGGCATTTGTTGGACGGATAAGGCGCTTAGCTTAAGGGCAGCGTGAAGATGGTTTGATACGTGTGGGTCTCGACCAGCGCGATGCGATCCGCCACAGTGTGAAGCGGCAGCCGGATGTGGGTCGCCCAGCCCATGGCGCGGGGGATCTCTTCCGGCTTGATGCGTTCGGCAAGCGTTAAATGGGGCACCCAGTGGTTGGGGCGATAGAGCGACGAAATGCCGATGCCGTATTTGCTAAACAAGAGATCAAAGGTGTTGTGGGCGTGGAGGAGCTGCGCCGTCATGGTCACGCCCAAAAATAACACGGGGGCTGGATCCGTAAATAACCCGACATGGCTCAGTTCCAGCGCGAAAGAGGCGTGAAGGCGGGCGAACACCGTGAGCGCCGCCTCGAAGGATTTGGGGTTGATGTCGGTACATAATCCCAATGTGAGGTGGGGATCAACATGCTTGTCGATCATGGTAGTCGATAACCCCACTTGTGCCAGTTGAGTCCAGAGCGTTCGCACTGGGCGATCTCCATTGGGGGTCAACAGTAAAATGACACCGTATGCCATCGGTCATGCCTTATCGTGATAGGGTGAAGCGCAGACGAAAGACTTTCCATTATAACGCGCAATTCAGAAGTCGGGCATGGGCGGGGTGGGTGGGTAGCTTGTTTTCGCAGTAAAATAGCAGGTGCAGCACCTTTTGATCATGTGCTTTGAGAGGATGCCCGATGTCAAAGTTTTATGACTCGATCACGGAACCTATCCGTGAGTTTATCGAAAAACAACAGATGTTTTTTGTCGCCTCCGCCCCGCTTGATCCCGACGGGCATGTCAATTTGTCCCCCAAAGGACTCGATTCGTTTCGGGTGCTTTCTGACCACCAAGTCGCCTACATCGATATGACCGGCAGCGGCAACGAGACCTCGGCACACCTGCGCGAAAATGGTCGGCTGACGTTTATGTTTTGTAGTTTCACCGGCAGCCCCAATATTTTGCGCTTGTATGGCACGGGGCGCACCGTCTTGCCGGATGACCCCGAGTGGGAGACGTTCGCCGCGCACTTCACGCTGCCCGTCGGTTTCCGCCAAATCATCGTGGCGGATATTCACAAGACGCAAGACTCGTGTGGCTATGCCGTGCCCTATTATGAGTTCAAGAGCGAACGGCAGACGCTCACCCAGTATTGGGACGCGAAAGGCGACGAGAAGAAGGCGACCTATCAGGCGGAAAAGAACGCCGCCAGCATCGATCACTTGCCGACAGCGTTGGGCATCAAACTGAGCCAAGAGGGGTAGCCGAATAGGGGCGGGCGCTGACCGAAGGTCAGACGGGGTGGGGATGCTTTCATTAAGGCTTAACTTGACGCCCAAGACCCAATGGGGTCGCCCGCCGATTCAAACCTTTTTGGTAACTGCTCAGGCTGAAAAACGGTCGGTAATAAAGGGAGAAATGACCGTTGGCGGCAAATGGGTGGATATTCGGCGCGCGAACCTTCATGTTAACGAACGATTGACAAGCGCCTAATCCA
>Ga0105046_10008669_pt1 | contig 15960 bp, 14 predicted proteins | sample MAT03_FD_78385 | JGI IMG/M metagenome (GOLD analysis project Ga0105046, IMG submission 78385) | Freshwater microbial communities from Lake Fryxell liftoff mats and glacier meltwater in Antarctica - MAT-03 (megahit assembly) | ecosystem: Environmental > Aquatic > Freshwater > Ice > Liftoff...
CGGCTAAGGTGGCGCAACCACGCCATCGTCAAGCCGACGCTCAAGCCCGCTACGACAAACGCCACGGCTGCGTCGTAGAGATCCGTCATGACGATGCCCGTTCGATGCCGAACTTTTTCATGAAGTAGTAGAGGTGCTCACGGGTCAGCCCAAGCTTTCTGGATGCCTGCGCCACATTGAACTCGTTGTCCGCCAGCACCGAACGGACGAGTTTTTCCTGAGCCGCTTCGCCAAACTCCCGCACCCCCTCACTGATGGGTGCTGTCAGTGTCATTCGCGCCTGGCCATCCGCGCTGAGCTGCTTTTCGGCCTGAATAAACAGTACGGCGCGGGCCAGTGCTTCCCGTACCCGCTGGATGCTCGCCGGCTTGGTCAGGAAATCAAATGCGCCCAGGCCAATCGCGCTCATCGCAACCGCCGGCTCATCCTGCCCCGTCAACACCACCACCTTGATGGACGGGACCTCCAGAATCAGCAAGCGCAGGAGTTCGAGACCGGCCGTGGGTTCGCTGGGATGGGGCGGCAGGCCCAGATCGAGGAGTGCGAGATCGTATGGCGCGGTATTGCTTCGCCTGATCAACTTCAAAGCCTCAAAAGGGGATTCGGCGGAAGAGACCTCATAGGCCAGATCCTGCAGCGAACCGGCCCACCACTCCCTGAGGGACGGGTCGTCCTCGACGACGAGCAGCTTGCGCTCCGTAGACACGAGTTTCAATCACCAATAGAGTGGGCAGGCAGAAAATCGACTCAAGGCAACGGCTTGCCGGCTTGTGCCAACCGGTTGACGAATGTGGTTTTCGGTAGCCAGATAACGACATCGTCAAACTCCCCCCCAATAACGGTAGGTTCAAGATTGAGGGCGCGCCGAATAAAGACCAGCGAAGAAATATTGTTGGCATCTTCATCGACATTGGTGGTCGACTGATCGGGGATCAGAACTCCTCCATCGGTGCGCCCGTGGCTAAGCTTGCCACTGGAGAAAATAATTACGGGAACAAGATTTACTTCCGTCGTCAACACGCCCACCGCGTCTCTTGTCTGCACGGTCTTTGTACCGTTAGTCGCCGTGGTCGCTCCAGGATTAGCGAACGCCGCAGTAACACTGTAGCGGATTATCTTTCCCCAGCTGTCCAACTTAGAAACACCCAGATCAACCCATGGTATGACGCCCGTACAAGCGACCTCCGTCGCGCACAAAACTGGATTTTCCGCTCCATTGGTAAAGCTTGTTGCAGGTCTTGGCAAGCGCCCATTGTTGGCTATTGCGAACCCGATCAGTGCATCCTTCACCTCCTCAAGGGATTTCTGCGTATCGTTGATTCTCTTGTTTTCCAACTGAGGGCCCAACGCCGAAATGATTCCACCCAACGCCAGACCGACAATGATCAGCACCAGCGCAATTTCGATCAGGCTAAAGCCAGACTGCTCACGCGTGACCTGGACTGAGCGTTTCGGCATCTTCGCATCATGCTGTGCGCAGCTCAAGTATTTGAATTCACTCATTACCGTACCTCCTTCTTGCTGGGCGTGCTGTTCGTTTTTGGCGGGATGATTCGGATAGCGCCGGGCGGCAACATGTCGGTGGCCTGCCGGGTCGGCACGTCCACCACAGTCCCTGGTTTGACCTGAATTTGCATCTCCCCCGTGCCCGGTTTGAACACGCCAGCCTGGCTGGCGAGCGTGCGTATGGCGCTCCCTCCGCCCTTTCCGTAAAGCGGCTGATTATTGATCCAAACGGTGCTGCGTCCGCCCGCGCGGGTCACGATACCGCTAATGGTCAGCGTTTCAGGGAGTCCGGCTGTCGGGTCCAGCAACTCATCGGCTTCACTTCCGGAACGGGCTGAATCGTCACCTGAATTTCTGAGGAATTCGAGATTTTTACGCTGAATCGGGGTCAGCATGATCGGCCCTAAGTCGGGAGCAGAAATCACTTTTTCTGGAACAGCGGCGGACGTCATGACCGATTGAGCTGCCGCCACCGACGCCGCAAAAGCAGCAAGGAAACACGCGACGCGCATCAACATGGCGTTGCGTCCCGGCGGCCCGCCCGCAGAAAATTGCATCATGGCGTCTTTACCGCAGAAATTTCAGGCACCACATACCACCAGGACAAATTGCAGGTCGCATTGACAGCCGGCAGGGATATCTGCGATTTGGCAAAAATATCTTTCACGTAGGTGCATGATTCTATTGAGAAATAGCCAGCGCCAGCGTTCTGCAGACGCGCCAGCAGCGTCAGCCACTCCTCCTCATGAACACCCTTTGAAGAAATCTTCAGGGGAACACGAAGCAGTTGTGCGACAGCGGTGCCGCTCTTGTCGTCGCTCAAGGACTTCTTCCTTTCCTCAGGCCCCATGTCCCAGGCGATTTCACTTCTCCGCATCCCTTTCGATGCGTTCTCAAGCGTTTCTAGGATGCGAAGCCGATCTGGCGGTTCGACAAAACGGTCTTTCCTGAGCTGAACGAACAACTGCAAGTTTTCCTCCAACCTAGCCCTGTCCGCCTGCGTGTTCTGCAACGCCAGTTCTGCGGCAGCTAGATCGGCGGCAGCGTTGCTTTGTTTCAGCTTGGCGGCATCTGCAACCTTACCCACGCCAAACGCCATTGCCGCCGCCAGAACGCAAGCCACCCCAGCCACGGCAAGCGCCAGCGAAGACATGCGAAGCGCGCTGCGCCGGGGTTCAACCGCGCTCACGGCGCTGTCCTTTCTACGCATATTTCAAGGGTCCTGGTTCCCGGCTTGCCTACCGTTCCGACCTGGGCTTGTGCGGGATCGAAGTTCACGGTTGATTTCACCATGACGGCAGACCAGCCTGCCTGGTTCAGTTGAGCCAGCAGCACGTTTTGCAATTGCAGTGCCCGTCGCAGTGAGATGTCTTCAACCACCGATGCCGTGACATTAAGAATGGCGACAACTGGTTTGGCAGGCTCGGGGGTGGGCACCGGGTCAGGGCTCGTCTCTGTTACAGGCTTTGGACATCCAAACGGAACCTTAACCGCCGGCACAGCACCCTCCGTTACCACAGGCAGCAATTCCCAACCCAGCTTCTCGACGCTCAATCCTGGCGCAGTCCGAAGCGCTGCTGCAAGATGTTGGAAAGCGGCAACCTGATGAGGCTGGGCTTGAATGGAGGCCTGCCAGACCTGCACTGCGGCAACCGCCAGGCCCGCTTCGGTCAGGTCGCCCTTGGCTTGCAAAACTTCCTGACGTGCCTGCGCATTGATCGTCACAGCGCGTGCCACCTGTTCCTGCGCCAGATTGTTTCTTCCCCACGACCCCCAGAGGAGATCGGCAGACCACAATGTGGTCAAGGCCAACACCGCAAAGGCTGTCGTCTTTGCTGCGGTCGCAATCTGGGCTGCCCGCCATTCGGTTCTGGACTCTTCCGGCAAAAATTGCAGCTGTGCGGAAGCTGTCTTCAGGTGGGTCAACAGATGTGCATATGCGTCGGGTGTGGTGACGACGAATTGGACATCCAGCGCCGGATCGCTGCCGGTCCCGGACAAATCTTCTTCACCTCCAACCGGCACCCACATCTGCGTGGCAATCGGCTGCTCTTCACTGGTCAGCCACTCCTGCGAGATCAGATACTGAACGGTTCTTCGCGCTTCAGCGAGTACGAATTGAACCGATTCGCTGTTTTCACTGGAACCCAACGCAAGCCGGGAAAACATGGGTAATCGGCCTCGAACAAGCACCTGTCTCAGGCCAGCGGGCGTGGCGACCAAAGCCAGGATTGGCCGCACGCCGGCAGGCTTGGTGGTTGCATCAGCAACTTCGCGCCGAGGGGCTTTTTGATTGACGTTCAAGGCAATCAACGCCGACAGCGGCCATAAGCCTTTGACACGCACCTGCCGCGCCGTCAGGGCGGCGAGCCATTGTCCGATCCTTTCGGACTGCCCCATACCAATCAGGCTGGCCCGCGTGGGCGGCCGGAAGGTCCCCGATGGGGCAAGCACAGCCGAGCGATAAAGGTTGTCGCGCAATTGCTGGGTCAAGCGTCGTTTCAGCAGCGCCTGACGAGTGCCCGAAAGCCATATCGGCGGCAGCATGTTGCGAATGTAGGCCTCATCCATGATGTCGCTCACCATCGAACATTGAGCGCGTTCGGGCAAGTGCTGCTTTATCCAGGAAACAGGGTCTTCCTGATCGCCTGCGGTCGCCACGCGCTCCACGCTGCCGCGTTCGAGCTGATACAACATGACAGACTGCTGGGCGATGACAAGTGCGAACGCAACCACAGCTAGATCTTCACTTTGGATACAAGGTCGTAGATAGGCAGCAGCACCGAAGCCATGATCCAGGCAATCATGCCCCCCAAGACGACTGTCAACACAGGTTGAATCATTCCCTGCAGCTTCTCGATAGCGTCATTCACCTCACGGGTATAAAAGTAGCTGACGTTGTCAAGTGCCTTGTCGAGGCCTCCGGTAGTTTCACCCACACGAATCATCCGTACGACCAATGCAGGAAAAAGGGTAGTTGCGGCGAACGCGTCAGAGACTTTTTGACCCTGCGAGATGCTTTTAGCCGCGCTACTCATCGCCTTGCGAAACGCGGCGTTCGTCGAAAGGCTTTCGCAATAGCCCATCGCATCAAGGACCGACACACCGCTGCGATACATCAAACCGAAAGACCTGGCGAACCGGGCCATGATAATTTTTTTCAGAATGGGGCCGAATATCGGGAGCTTCAGCTTGGTTCCGTCCACCCAGAGCTTTGCTTCCGGGGACACACGCACAGCAGTGATCCAGACCGCAGCGATCACCGCGACGCCTATCGGCAGGGTATACCAATAGTTTTCAAGAAAACTTGAAAACGCAAGCAGTGCGCGGGTCTGCACGGGAATGACACCGCCCAGATTTTTGATGAAAGGAACAAGCTGCGGCACCAGATACACCATCAGGAACCCGACAGCGCCAAGCACAATCGTCCCCGCGAACAGCGGATAACGCAGCAGCGCTTTCGTCTGCCCGGCAATCTCGTCCGACCACTTCATGCTCTCTACCAGTTCCGCGAGTACCTCCGGAAGCTTGCCAGTAGCTTCTGCGGTGCGGATCAAGCTGACATTGACCTTGTCAATGCCGGCAGGTGATTGTTCAAGAGCATCCGACAGGCTGGCCCCGCCTTCAATGCGGTCCACCAGGTCGGAGATAAATCGCCGGACGCTCGGCGTATCTGCGGAGTCACGCAGGTCAATGAGGGATTCAAATAACGGAACGCCTGCATTACTCATCGTCTGCATGTGAATAAAGATGTTGATCAGTTCCTTGCTCTCCAGTTTTTTACGCGCAAACATCGATGCCGCGCGAACCGGCTTGGCCTGCAGCAATTCCAGTTGCATGCGCGCGAGCCGAGCCTCCAGGTCGGACTCGCTGGTGGCCGACTGCCGGCCCGAGATGGTCCGGCCTTCAGCGGTGATGGCCCGGTAGCTGAATTCCAGCATCACGCACCTGTCCGGGTCAGGTCCACCACCCTGGCGACTTCTTCCAGCGAGGTGAGGCCTGCGGTCACCCGAGCCAAACCGTCTTCGGCCATGGTGGTAAAGCCGTTGCTGCGCGCGTAAGCTGAAATTTCGGGGGTGCGGGCATTGCGCGACAGCAGGTCGTCCAGCCCCATGTCGAAGCGCAGCAACTCCATGATGCTGGTGCGGCCCTTGTAGCCCTGCCCTTTGCATTGCGGGCAACCCACAGCCCGATACAAGGTCAGCGGCAATTTGACGGGTGCGCCCAGCAGGGTTTTCTCCACGTCACCGGCCTGATAAGACTCCTTGCATTTGGGACACAACAGGCGCACCAGCCGCTGGGCCACGATGCCAATCAGGTTGCCGGTCATGACACTTGCGGGAATGCCGAGGTCCAGCAAGCGCGCAATGGCAAGAACCGCCGAGTTGGCGTGCAGCGTGGAAAAAACCTGGTGGCCCGTCATGGCCGCGCGAAACGCCATCTCGGCGGTTTCATGGTCGCGGATCTCGCCCACCAGAATGATGTCCGGGTCCTGCCGCATCATGGACCGGATGCCGTTGGCAAAATCCATTTTTGGGTTGTCGGCGGCGGAGGCCTGGCGGATGCGGGCCATCGGGTATTCCACCGGGTCTTCCAGCGTCATGATGTTGACGCTTTCAGTGTTCATCTCGTTGAGGATGGAATAAAGGGTGGTGGTCTTGCCGCTGCCGGTCGGGCCGGTGACCAGGATGATGCCGTAAGGCCGCGCCAGCATCAGGCGCAGCGTGTTCATACGAGCCTCTGGCAAGCCCATCTTGTCCATGGGAACAATCGATTTGCGTCGGTCCAGAACCCGCAGCACGAAGTTCTCGCCATGGATGGTCGGCTGTGCAGCGGCACGAAAATCAACATCATGGCCACGTATCACCATGGAAATGCGTCCGTCCTGCGGCGCGCGTGTTTCGGCGATATCCATGCCGGACAGCACCTTGAGCCTGACTGACAGGGCCGGCCAATACTGCTTGTGGAGCACCCGGACCTGCCGCATCACACCGTCGATGCGGTAGCGAATCCGCAAAAATCCATCTTCAGGCTCAAAGTGCAGGTCAGAAGCGCCCTCGTACACCGCATCTGCCAGCAACGCGTCAATCAGCCGGACGATGGGGTGCGCAAAGGCTTCAACACCCCGCATGGACAAGGCATCGTCGTCCATCTTGCCCGTGCGCAAACCTTTGAGGATGTCGTCGATCGACAGCGCATAGCCATAAAAGCGGTCAATCGCCGCCTTGATGTCGGCCTTGGATGCAAGCCGCCAGCTCAGGGAGATATCAACCGGCACGACGGACCGGCACTGGTCCATCGCCACCACGTCGTTGGTGTCGGTGATGGCGACCGTCAGCTTGCGGCTGTCCGCATCAAAACCCACCGGGAAAACGTCATAACTTTGCGCCAGTGTTTTCGGGATCAGCTTGATCGCGGCATCGTCGGGCACCATCTCGCCGAGCTTGATGGCCTCCGTCGCGCTGGCCGCCGCCATGATGGCGGTCAGGTCGTCGATGGACAGCATGCCGAGGCTGACCAGGATATCGCCAAAGGAGCCACCGCGTTTTTCACGCTCGGTCCAGGCGATCTCGGCCTGGTCCTGCGTGATCAGGCCACTTCGTTCGAGTTCAAGATAGAACGTCGTCGGGTTGTAGATATCCAGCTTGTCGCTCACCGTGCCGCCCTCAGCGCAGCCAGCCTGGTGCGCGCGTTCGACTCGTCAAAAGCAGCAGCCTTTCCCTGCGCCAGCCCGAGGGCGGTTTCGTAGTACTGGGCCGCAAGGGTGGACTTGCGCATGTGATCAAGCGACACCGCCAGGTTGTAGGCAAACTGCGGCTCGTTGGGAGCGAGTGCGTGCGCCTTGAAGAACAGCGCCTGCGCTTCGGACCAGCGTTGCTCACCGGACAGCACCAGGGCCAGGGCGTGGTTCAGATCAGCCTCCTGCGGCGAGCGGGCCAGCAGTTCGCGCAAGCGCGACTCCTGTTGCGGCTCGCCGGCGGCCCGGCTGAGGTTACTCATACCGGCCAAGGCCGTCGCGTTTTGCGGCTCCAGGCGCAAGACCCGCCGGTACGCGTCCATCGCCGGCTCAAGCTGGCTCCCCGCATGCGCGATCACGGCCAGGCCCAGCCACGCATCGCGCTGGGTGGCGTCGGCCTTCAAAACCTCGCGATACAGCCGCGACGCCTCGGCGGTATTGCCTGCCTGGTAAGCCGCGTAAGCCGACTCCATGAGGGACGCAGGCCTTGCGGCGTTTACGGCCTGCTTTGTAGAGGAGACACCGGATGCAGCCGTGCCTGGACTGCTGCTGGAGCTGCTGGGGCCGCTGCGCGGGACCCGGTTGCGCGCTGCTGTGCTGACAGGTGCGCGGGCGGGCGCCTGCAGGGCGGGGCCACGCGGAAGCGGCGCGGCCTGCGCAGGAGCGGAAGCCACCACAGCCTCGGGCGCGGGTATAGCAGGCATGCCCGTGCCGGCAGCCGGCACCACCGGCACTGCAAGCGCCGGCTCCGGCTGAACCACGGGGGGCGGGCTCACCACCGCCGGTGCAGGCAAGGAAGGATTGACGGCCACCAAACTGGTCGAAGTGCCAAACAGGGCATCGCCGAAAAGCAGGAAAGCCGACAAGGGCAATGCGACAAGCAACGCAGCGGCCGCGAGCACCCATTGGCGGCGCCTCTGCCCGCGCGGCATTGCTTTCGGGGGTTTTCTGCCGGCCATGACACCGGCGGCCGACAAGGCCTGGCGAGAGGTGCTTGTATTGACGGGCAGTGGCGAGTCAGGCTTTTTTTCAGCCGGCTTGACCGTAGCGGCATCAATCGGCCGCGTGAACACATGGTGCTCGGGAACAGGCTCGGCAGCCCGCCGCACCACGGGCCTGATGGGTGCGGGGCTGCTGCTGGCCGCCTCATCGGGCCCAGACTTTTTGATCGGTATCGGGTTCGAGGTCAACGCACCCCAGTTCGAGTTCGAGTCTTCCCAGGCCGGTCGGTCATAACGGCCATAAGACGCAGATGCCTTGCGGCGAGCCAAAGAAGCGGGAATGACCGCCTCCTGAAAGTGCTGATCACCTGTCGGCAACTCGAAGTCCAGAAAACTGGCCGCAACCGCAGGCTGCGGACCCGCCGAATCAGCTTTGGCAGCGACAGGCCGTGCGTTTTCTGGTGCCAGTGCAGGCTCACGCGCAGGCTCAGGTACCAGCTCAGGCAATGCGCCTTCCAGCGCCAGCTCCAGTTCAGGCGAAGGTTCAGGCACTGGCTGAGGCAATGCGCTTTCAAGCACCCGTTCAGATGCCGGTTCGGGCGACGTTGCAGTCGATTGGACCTCGAGTGTGAGTTCTGCCGCAGGCAACTTGGGGTCAAGCACAGGCGAAGGTTCCGGCAACGCGGCGGCTGACGCTAGCGCGGAAGTATCTGCGTCCGCCAGCTTGCGCTTTTTGGCGTCCTGCTCAGCCCGCCTGAGCGCATCGAGCAACAAGCTCATTGCCGCCGCCCCACGGGTACCGGCGTGCCAATGGAGAGCTGGCTGCGGATAAAGGAGGCATCGCCGTCAATGCTGGCGTCACGCAAGATGGTGGGGCGCAAAAAAATCACCAGCTCGCTTTTGTTGGACTGGTTGCTGCGCAGCTTGAAAAGCTCGCCGACGACAGGAACATCGCCCACGCCGGGGATCTGGTCGGTGGCGTTGTTGCGGTCGTCCTGCATGAGCCCGCCCAGCACGGCAGTCTCGCCGTCCCGTACTTTCATGATCGACTCGAATTCGCGCGTCTGTATTTCAGGGATCCGGTTGGTGATGCCGGCAAGCGCGAGCGCCGGGCTGGGGTCATTCGCATAACTTGTGATCCGCGACACCGATGGCCGCAGGTTCAGCGTGATCTCATTGTCATCGCCGACCTGGGCCGTCACATTCATCAGGAAGCCCACGGGCACGGTGTTGATGGTGGTGGTGTAGACCGCAGCGGTAGCAGGCACGCCCAGCGATGCCGGTGTGCCCGGTGTCACGGAGATGGTGAAATACACCTTGTTGTCCACCACTTTGAGCAGTGCGGCCTGGTTGTTCATGACGCTGACTTTCGGGCTGGACAGAACCCGTGTCTTTCCAAATGATTCGAGCAATCGAACCGCCGCACCGAGGTCGGTCTTGCTCCCGGTCCGCAAAGCTGAAAACATTCCCACAAACGGTGGGCTTACCCCTGTCGACAATGCCGTTCCACCGCCTGGAGACATGGACAACCGGAGTTGAGTACCTCCAGGAGCAACCGCGTTGCGTATCACTGTCCAGTTGATGCCCTGCTGGTAGTCGTTGGTCAGCGCCACTTCAACGATGGTCGCCTCAATCAACACCTGCCGCCGTGCATTGCCAACCACCTGATCGAGAAACTCGCGCACGCGGGCATGTTGCTTGCCGGTCGCGCGGACGCTCATCACACCCGTTTCCGGGTTGGCGATGACCGAGGCGGCTTCACGGTAAAGCGGCTGCGGGGCGGCAGGCGGAGCAGCACTTGCAGCAGTCCCCGTGATGGCCCGCCCAGCGACGCCAGGCGCTGAAGAAACTGCCGAAACCGGCCCCGGTGCCACGGGTACGGCCACAGGCACCGCAGCGGCCGTGGTCTCAATCACCTTGTCGGTCTCGCGGAGCAGATCACGGATGTTGTCGGTGAGCGTGGGCCAGAAGCGGTTGTTTGAGGTGTTGCGAATCGACGCCGACGAAGAGTTGCCAGTGCCCGATGCCGTGCCCTGCCCCGTCGTGGCCACCTGGGACTCGGACCCGGTGCTGCTGACTGAATCACGCGTGATATTCGGATAGTCAACCTTGTACAGCCTCAGGAACGGCGCGTCGGGCAAGACAAACAGGTTTTTTCCCTCCAGCTCGTAACGCATGTCGATCTGGCGCGCGACACGGTCCAGCAATTCATGGATGGTCTGGTCCAGGGCATTGAGCGTCACGTTACCCGTGATGCCGGGGTGAACATCCAGATTGAGCTTGGCGTCACGGGCGAGTGCAAACAACAGGGTCTGCGCGCTGACGTTGCTGACGACCACGCTGTAGGTTTCCTGCGGAATCACGGCGCGGGGCGCGGGCAGCCGCGGTGCGCCGGATGACAGTGCAGGAATGCCCGCATCACCTGCGGGTTGCGCCAGTGGCGGGATCTGGCCGGGGTCCTGTGCCAGATGGCCTGGCAACAGCGGCGGTGGCGGCGTGGCGCAACCGGCAAGCAGGAGGCTCGCCAGCGCCATTTTCCAAAGGTGGCGTGAGGTATTCAAGGGGCAGGTTCCTTCCGGATGGCGTCCAGGCTGCGTACGACCGGCTTGTAGCGTTTTAATGCCGGCGGGGAAGATTCAACAAATTGCATGGCCGCCGACCGACTCTCGAAATGTCCCACGTACATGGCATGATAAACCTGACCACGGTACAGACGATCATGGACCAGCACCGGGATGGTTGACTGCGAGCCCCCTGATTTCTCCGCCACCTGGTCCAGCGCCTGCTGGATTTCCTGCGCCATGAGCATGACTTCCGCCTGCCGGGGCGCTTTTTGGGAAAGCAATTGCACCGTGAAGCCGCTGGTGGAAGGCTTTGCGATGAATTGATTGGTGGCCTGCATGCGGCTGGCAAGGGAGTCGGAGCGCAAGGCGCTGTCAGGCCGGTCGACCGCTGCGTTTGGCAGGGCTGGGCTCAAGGCGGGCTTTTCGGTTACCTGTGCCGCCGGGCTTGCCGCAATTGCCGCATTTGCCATGGTCGGCCGCTCAGGCGGGGCGGTCGGAACAGGCGTCGCCGAAGCAGCCCGCGCTTCCATCACAGCGACCGGGCGCTGATCGGTAGCTACAGCCAGCGGCTTGGCGTCAACGCGGTCGCCGGACCCGTAACCCAGGCCGTAGCCCAGCGCGAGAATGGCCAGCCCCCCGAGGCCCACAGGCAGCAGCCGCGACCAGTTGCCGGTGCCGCGCACCGCCCCGAAGGTCGCTACCAGCGACTTGCGCCTGGCGCGCGGCAAACTGTCCCCCACCGCGCGGCCGACCTGCTCCGCACCGACTTGGGAAACACCCTCGGCATAAGCGGCCAGCAGGGATTTATCGGCCAGCATGTTGAGCCTGCGTGTGCGCCCGCCCGAGGCCTGAACCATCAGCTTGAGCGCTTCGGCATCGAACAACTCCCCACCCGTCCAGCCTGCCTTGTGCAGGCGAAAGCGCAGGTAAGCCGAGGCTTCATCGGCGTTTAGCGGCTGCAGCTCGAAGCGGTGGCTGATGCGGTCCTTGACCTGGCGCAGTTGCGGCGCATCCAGCAACTCATCAAGCTCGGGCTGGCCAAACAGCACGATTTTCAGCAGCTTGCTCTGGCTTGTCTCCAGATTGGACAGCAGCCGTATTTCCTCCAGCGTGGTGGCCGGCATGCTGTGTGCCTCGTCGATCACCACGACCACGCGCCGGCCCTGTGAATAACGCTCGATGAGCACCGCTTCCAGGGCTGCGAGCATGTGCGCCCGGTTGCCTTGCGGCGGCTCCGGCATCAGGTCGTGGGCAATGGCCCCCAGGATCTCATCACGATCAAAGACGGGATTGGCGAGGTAAACGGTATCGGACGGCAGGGGCCGGAGCCGCTCCAGCAGCATGCGGCTGAGCATGGTTTTGCCCATGCCGATTTCCCCGACCACGCTGACGATGCCTTCGTCGTGCATGGCCGCCACAATCAGGCCCTCCAGGATGTCGCCGCGCTGCCCCCCGGTGAAGAAAAACTCCGTGTCAGGCGTGATTCGAAAAGGATCGGCCGAAAGGTTGAAGTGGTCTAGATAAAGAACGCTCATGTTGTGCTACTGTTTCTGGATGCAAACACATGACTATTATCTATTGGAAACAAGAAGTTACGGCAACTTGTTGTATTGCAACAAGTTTTTGCCACGCCATAAATCATGAGTTGGTCAATTTAGGTTCATTTTTGTCCTCGCACGCGCGGTCGGGTGGCAGCCGGGACTCAGATGTGACTGCCGGGCAACACTGCCCAGGATCAAGGCCCAGCCGGGCAGGTCCGACCAAATGATCTTCCGCTGCTTCATTGACCGACACGGACACGCCTCGCCCCTCCGCTTGAGGTTGAGCCGGGTGGCGGCGATCCTGGTCAGGACGATATTGCCAAAAAAACAAACGGCTCTTTTGCGGGCAAATAGTTGAGCGGCCGGGAAAGCCTGTCAGCGTGCCTCAGCCGCATGGCTGGCGCATCAGCGGCCGGCGGGCGGCGCAACACCTGCTCAGTTCAGCAAAGTTTGCACCCCGTTTTCGCCTGCAGGCTTTCACGCGTCACGCCCGGCGCCAGTTCGGCCACTTTCAGGCCCTCGGGGGTCACGTCCATGACGGCCAGGTCGGTGATGATGCGGTCCACTACAGCCCGGCCTGTCAGGGGCAAGGTGCAGTTTTCGAGAATTTTCAGGTCTTCGGTGCCGTCTTTTTTCTTCGCGACATGCTCCATCAGCACGATCACGCGCTTGACACCGGCCACCAGGTCCATCGCGCCGCCCATGCCCTTGACCATCTTGCCGGGAATCATCCAGTTGGCCAGATCGCCCTTCTCGCTGACTTGCATCGCGCCCAAAATGCTCAGGTTGATCTTGCCGCCGCGGATCATCGCGAAGCTCTCATGGCTGCCGAAAATCGCCGAGCCCTTGATGGTCGTGACGGTCTGCTTGCCGGCATTGATCAGGTCGGCATCGACCTCATCTTCGGTCGGGAAGGCACCTATGCCCATCATGCCGTTTTCGGACTGCAGCCAGACTTCCTTGTCATGCGGCACAAAGTTGGCCACCAGCGTCGGGATGCCGATGCCGAGGTTCACATAGAAACCGTCTTCGAGTTCCTGGGCCGCGCGCGCGGCCATTTGGTCTTGGGTCCAAGGCATTTGAATACTCCTTTGCCTCTCCTGTCATGCCGGACCTGATCCGGCATCCATGCTGGTGGGCACACCACGGTGGATTCCGGGTCAAGCCCGGAATGACAAAAAAATAATCTACTGGGTGATCGTGCGCTTTTCGATGCGCTTCTCGGGGTTTGCATTGAGCACGATGCGGTGCACGTAAATGCCCGGCAGGTGGATGTCGTCGGGCGCCAGTTCGCCGACCTCGACGATCTTCTCCACCTCCACGATGCAGATCTTGCCGGCCATCGCGACGGCGGGGTTGAAGTTGCGGGCTGTCAGCCGGAACCGCAGGTTACCGGCCTTGTCGGCCACATGGGCCTTGACCAGTGACACATCGGGGACGAGGGAGTGCTCCATCACATAAGTCTCGCCGTCAAACTCGCGCAGTTCCTTGCCATCAGCCACCTGGGTGCCGACACCGGTTTTGGTGAAAAACGCCGGGATGCCGGCGCCGCCGGCGCGCAGCTTTTCAGCCAGCGTGCCCTGCGGCGTGAACTCGAGCTGCAGCTCGCCCGCCAGGTACTGGCGCTCGAACTCCTTGTTCTCGCCCACATAGCTGGAAATCATTTTTTTGATCTGACGTGTCTCCAGCAGCTTGCCCAGGCCAAAACCATCGACCCCCGCGTTGTTGGAAATGACGCTGAGGTTCTTGATGCCGCTGTCAACCAGTGCCTGAATCAGCGCCTCGGGAATGCCGCACAAACCAAAGCCGCCGACGGCCATCAGTTGGCCGTCCTTGACGACGCCCTGAAGGGCCACGGCAGCGGTGGGAAAAAGTTTATTCACAAAAATCTCCTGCAGAACTTCAACACAAACGTCAAAAGCCTTACGATACTACTTATCAATATACGTAGTTATCCCTAAAGTTTAACCCTCAGTGCCACTCGCAGACCCCATGGACATCGACTACCGCCTGGCATTCGACATGGCCCCGGTCGGCCTGGTGCTTTCGCGCAACCGGGCGATTGTGGATTGCAACCAGCACCTGTGCGAGATGTTCGGCGCGACCCACGAACAGCTCACGGGCCAGTCCTTCCAGATCCTCTACCCCAGCGCCGACGAGTACGAGCGCATCGGCGCGCGCATGCTGCCTATTCTCAATACCAAGGGCCACTACGCCGACGACCGCATCATGAAACGGGTGGACGGCCGCCTCAAGGGCGAAACCTTCTGGTGCCACGTCACCGGGCGCGCACTCAACCGCGCCGCGCCGCACGAGTCCGGCATCTGGACCTTTGAAGACCTGAGCTCCCGCCGCCCCGTCAAGGCCGAGCTGACCGCCCGCGAGCGCGAGGTGGCTGCCCACCTGATGGACGGCATGACCTCCAAGGAGATCGGCCGCGCGCTGATCATCAGCCACCGCACGGTGGAAATCTACCGCGCCCGCCTGATGCGCAAGTACAAGGCCTCGACCACCGCCGATCTGGTGCACAAGCTGGTGGCGGGCTAAGCCGGCGCACCAGGCTGGCCGCAGGGTGCAAGGCATGCTATTGATTTAATAGCTGCTTGCGCCCGTCCCATATGGGCTGGAGGCCAAAAATCCTTAAGAATCGGGTAAAAACGCCGGAGCGCGGCCGTTCAGGCTTTTTTCGGGCCGTCCACCACCTCGGCCGCCGTTCTGAAAGCGTCCACCGCCGCCGGCACCCCGCAATACACGGCCGCGTGCAGCAGCACCTCCTGCAGCTCAGCAGGTGTCGCGCCGTTGTTCAGTGCGCCGCGCAAATGGCCCTTCAGTTCGTGTTGCTTGCCGAGCGCCGTGAGCATCGCCACGGTGATCAGGCTGCGGGTCTTGAGGTCCAGGCCGGGCCGCTGCCAGACATCGCCCCAGGCCTTGGCGGTGATGTGCTCCTGAAAAGACCCCCGAGCAGAGCTGCGGTTGCAGAGTGGCAGCGGTGCTCGGCCCAGCGGGGTCGCCGGGCAACCCCCGGCCAACCGGCCCAAGTAAAGCCCCAACCCCACGAACAACCAAGCAACCAGCCCCCGTATCATTGCTTCACCAAAACAAGGACACAAAAACATGACCACCCGCTACCCCGCCCCTGCCATCAACGACCTGCCTGACGACATCAAAACCAAAATCCTGGAGGTGCAGGAAAAAGCCGGCTTTGTGCCCAACGTGTTTCTGGCGCTGGCGCGCCGTCCGGCTGAATGGCGGGCTTTTTTCGCCTACCACGATGCGCTGATGCTGCCCGAGTCAGCCGGGCGCACCAGCAGCCTGACCAAAGGCGACCGCGAGATGATCGTCACCACCACCAGCGCGGCCAACAACTGCCTGTACTGCGTAGTGGCGCACGGCGCGATTTTGCGGATTTATGAAAAGAAACCCCTGGTGGCCGACCAGGTCGCAGTGAACTACCGCAAGGCCGACATCACGCCGCGCCAGCGCGCCATGCTGGACTTTGCGATGAAGGTGTGCCTGAAGTCGGACGAGATTGAAGAGGCCGACTTCACCGCCCTGCATGCCCACGGTTTCAACGACGAAGACATCTGGGACATCGCCGCCATCACGGCTTTCTTCGGCCTGTCCAACCGCATCGCCAGCTTCTCCAGCATGCTGCCCAACCCCGAGTTTTA
>Ga0105046_10008670_pt1 | contig 15957 bp, 11 predicted proteins | sample MAT03_FD_78385 | JGI IMG/M metagenome (GOLD analysis project Ga0105046, IMG submission 78385) | Freshwater microbial communities from Lake Fryxell liftoff mats and glacier meltwater in Antarctica - MAT-03 (megahit assembly) | ecosystem: Environmental > Aquatic > Freshwater > Ice > Liftoff...
TCGAACGCGAAGGCCACGTCCTTCACGCGGATGTCGGTCGGCGTCATGGGGAACTTGGGGTGAGGGTGTCAGAAGTCTTCCGCTTCGCGGGCGCGAACGGCGGCGAGTTCATCCGGGGTGAGATACTGCGACCGGCATCGTTCGACCTCACCGTCCGCGAACAACAGTTCGCCGACCCGCTTCACCCACGCGCCGAGCGAGGCGTCGTCGTACCCATACTCATGGAACGAGAAGCACTCCCACTCGTGCGCGTGCCGCGCGATGTACTCTTCCGGCGCGAGTGCGAGGTCGTCCGCCGTGAAGAAGGCCCGCGCGAGTTCGTCGCCGGGACCTGCGAAACGCTGACTCTGGGACAGTGTGGCTGATGCCGGTTCGGGCATGGTATGTCCTCACTCAAGGGTAAGCGATGTGAACGCGAAGGTGCCAGGCGTTGCCGTCGGAAATCGGTGCCCAGAACACGACGAACCCGCCCAACACCGACGCCGTGTCTTCCAACATTTGCCCCACCCGCCTGCCAACCCCGTCCCACCGGCCGTTAGCGTGGCGGCGGTTGTTCGCTCCACATTGTACGCTTCCAGGATCGTCGGTCGCGGGAGGAATGTTTGGAGCAAGCCATCGGCGACCACCCCGCCGGTGGACCGTGGCGGGAGCAGGCTGTTCTTGTGAACCCCATCGATGGACACCAAACCGATATCAGGATCGAGCCGAATACTCGCGCCGCCACGACCGCCCGGCGCGACGGGATCGAAGTCGAAGTAGAATCGCAACGGATCGGTCGGGTCGGGCCGAACGGTAACGCGGACGGGTGACATTGGCCGAACGCGCTTGGGGTCGGATTTCTACAACATCGGCATGATACCAGATTGGCAACTGCCGCCGGGCGTGGACCGCGGCCTTCACGACTATATGCGGTCGGCCGAGATGGTCGCCGGGTACGGCGCGATGATGGCCGCGTCCCCGCTGGCGGAACTGGACGTGCGGTTCTGCGCGAAGTGGTTCGCCCCGCCGGGCCGCGTGATCGACCTCGGCTGCGGCACCGGGCGGCTGGCGAAACCGATGACCGACCTGGGGCACGAGTACGTCGGCGTCGATCTCAGTGAAGAGATGCTTCGCAAGGCGAGCCGACCCTGTGAAGGGTCGGGTCAGGTCCCGACTCTTCACAGGGTCGGCTCGCCCGGGATCGCGTTCCTCTCCGGCAACCTCGTCGAACTTCCCACGCTTCCGGTCGGGCCGTTCGATTACGCCGCGTGCCTGTTCAGCACCCTTGGCATGATCGTCGGCGACCAGAACCGCCGCACCGCCGTGGCGAACGTGTTTCAACTGCTCAAGCCCGGCGGGGTGTTCGTGCTGCACGTCCACAACCGCTACTTCCGCGAACTGGGATTCAAGGGCCTCCGCACCGGTGACATCACGATGTCGCAGGCTTACGGCGGGGCACCGCTGACGCTGCACCACTTCGGTCGGCGGGAGGCGGTCGGGTTGTTGAAAGCGGCGGGCTTCCGAGTGCTGGAAGTGCTTCCGGTCGCGGCCGACGGCGAGTTGCGGCGACCGTGGCTGTTCCCTGCCCGCCGGGCGTATGGCTACCTGATCGCGGCGATTTCCGAGCCGGACGCGTGAGCGACGGTTCCGAATAGGCCCGTCGCTCACGCGTCCGGCTCGGATCGGAACCAGCTCATTCAGGATCCCACCCGCTCGTGGCCGTCGGGCACTTCGCGGGCGTACTCCTGGCCCATCAGCGGGGAGCGGAAGAGGAAGTCGGCGGTGGCTCGGTTGCACGCGACCGGGATGTTCCACATCGTCGCCAGCCGGATGACGGCCTTCACGTCCGGGTCGTGCGGCTGCGCGGTCAGCGGGTCCCAGAAGAAGACGAGCAGATCGACCTTCAACTCGGCGATGAGCGCGCCGAGTTGCTGGTCCCCGCCGAGCGGCCCGGACAGCAGCCGCCGGATGGACAGGCCGAGCGCGTCGCCGATCACCCTGCCCGTGGTGCCGGTGGCGATCAGTTCGTGCTGCCGCAACTCGGCGACGTGCTCGGTCGCCCACGCCAGGAGGTCCGGCTTCTTGGCGTCGTGGGCGACCAGGGCGATGCACTTCTTGGCGGGGATGGGATGTTGCATGGGGATTTGTTTGGGGCGAGCCGACCCTGTGAAGGGTCGGGTGGGGGATTGGAAGAACCCGACCCTTCACAGGGTCGGCTCGCCGGCCGTCACTTCGCGGGCTTGGCTTCGGCGGGCAGGTCGCCGAGCGCGAACTGGATGCCGGCCAGGTAGTGTTTCAGGATGGCCGGGTTCCAGTAGATGTCTTCGCGGTGGCCGAGGGAGCAGTAGAAGTTCCGCCCCTTGCCGTAGGTGCTCAGCCAACTGATCGGGTAGAAGGTGTCCTTCCGCTTGCCGATCTTCACGTTCGTTTTGTCGTTGTCCAGCGTCAGCAAGTAAGTGCGGCCGTCCGGGTCGGCGGTGTCCGCGCGGAACTGGTAGATTTCGTCGGTGATGACGAAGCCCTTCCCGTCGAAGGCGGCGTTCAGCGGGTGCTTGGGGGCCACGTTCTGGATCGTCACCTTGCTGTTGGCGTTCCACGGGTGGCCGTCGAACGCCCCGCCCATCATCACGTTGAAGTCCTTCCAGTTCTTGTAGGTGTCGGTGGCGGCGTGGACGCCGATCAGCCCCTTCCCGCCCTCGACGAACGCCTTCAGGCTGGCTTTGTACACTTGCTCTTGTGCCTTGGCGGCGGCCTTCTGCTCTGGGGTCGCGTTCTTGGCCAGTTTCGGGGCCATGCAGTCGTTGGTGGTGTTCAGGAAGACGACGGCGTCGAACTTCTTAAGCTTGTCCGGGGCGAAGAAGCTCTCGTCCTCGGTGGCGAACACGGTATACGCCTTCGTCTTGTCGCCCATCAGGGTGAGGGCGCGGACGCCGGTCTCGATGGACCCGTGTCGGAAGCCGGCGGTGCGGCTGAACACCAGGATATGCCGGTCGGCCTTCGGCTTGGCCGAGGCGGTGGCGGGCAGTGCGGCCTGGATTTTGCCCACGTCCTTCTCGGACGGCGGCGCGGCGCGGCCGACGGGCGGGGCGGCGAACAGGAGAGCGGCGGCGAGGAACAGGGCACGGCGCATGACGGGATACCAGTTGGAAGAGGAGCGGGACAATCCCTACGATGACGCCACTCGCACCCGACGGCAAGGGGCGTCCGGAGTTTCGTGGGATTGGAGTTGACAGGCCGTCGCACCCGGAACACGATCTCTCCACCAACACTTGCGCGTGCGACACCCAGGCTTCCACCCATGCTCGCCGTCCAAACCGACGCCGTTTCCGAACGCGCCGTCGCACTCCCCGACGCCCCGTCCGGATCGGGGCCGAATGCCCGAAGCGTCGGTTCCACGGCCGGCCGAGCCGGAACGCTGCCGACCGTGCCGCCCCAGTCGTCGGACCCCCTCGTACCGACGGCCCCGTCCGACACCCGCGAGGACCGACTAACCGCGACCTACGGGCTGACGCGAATCGTCCGCTTCAGCCGGGGTGGGATGGGCGACCTGTACCACGCCTGGGCACCGTCGGCGGGGCGGGCGGTGGTCGTCAAGTTCATCCGGCCGGACGCCTGCTCGCTCGCCAACTTGCGGCGGTTCGGCACCGAAGCCCGCTCGTTGGCCCGGTTGGGGCACCCGAACATCGCCCACCTGTTCGCCGCCGAAGACGGGATTGACCCGTACTTCGTCATGGAGTATTTGTCCGGCGGTTCGGTGGCGGACTGGTTGCTGGTGGAAGGGCAGTTACCTCCCGACGTGGCCGCCCGCATCCTGCGAGACGCCGCCCGTGGGGTGGCCGCCGCGCACCGACTCGACATCATCCACCGCGACCTGAAGCCGAGCAACCTGCTGCTGTCCGACCGCACGCCGGACGCCGTCCCGAAGGTGGCCGATTTCGGCATGGCCAAGGACTTGGACGAGATCGACGGGCCGACCGGGTCGCGGGCCGTCCTGGGCACCCCCGGCTACCTGGCCCCGGAGCAGGCGACGCGGTCGTCCGAGTGCGACGCCCGGACGGACGTGTGGGGGCTGGCCGCCACCCTGTATTGCTGCGTCACCGGCCAACCGCCGTTCGACCGGGCGGACCCGACGGACGTGGTGGCGACGGGCACGCTGGTGCCGCCGAAGGCGTTGCGGCCGGACCTGCCGGCGGACCTGGACGCGATCATCCGCAACGGGTTGGAGAAACACCCCAACGACCGCTATCAGACGGCGGACGCCTTCGCCGACGACCTCGACCGCTATTTGACGGGGCAGCCGGTCGTCGCCGCCCGCCGGTCGCGGATGAAGCCGCTGTGGCGACGGGTGCGGACGACCCCCAAGGGCACGGTGGCCGCGCTCGTCGTCGCCGTGGTGGCCGTCCTCGCGCTGGGTGGGGTCTTGCTGCGGGAACGGCCGCCGGCCGTCGCCGCCGAGGTACCCGAAGCCGTGTTGGCCGAACAGCGGATGGAGTTCAAAATGGGCCAGTTAAAGGCCGGCAATCCGGTCCTGATCTTCGGTGAAAAAGGCATCCCGGACTGGCACCGGCAGCCGCGCGGGGTGGGTTACCACATCGACGCGGCGGACGAAGCGGACGGGGCGTGTACCGTCTCCGCCGTCGCCGAGGCGTGGTGCCAACTCACTCCGGAGTTGCCCATCGACGATTACACCCTGACCGTGGAACTGCGCGACCTCCGCTCCGGGTCGGCGTACTACCACGTCGCGGCCGGCGTTTGCTCCGAGGTGCGGCCCGACGCGAATGGCAACACCCACGCGCAGGCCGTGCAACTGCTGTTCACGGATAGTAATCTTGAGTCGGCTGTTAACGGTCTGTCGCAAAGCACCAAAGCCGTCGGCCGCGTCGTTCACGAATTGGAATTGCCATCCGGCCGACAGTTTCCTGGCGACCTGTCGTTCGGGGAACTTCCCTTCATTCCCAGTCGGCCGACGAGCAGGACGGGTTGTTGGCGTACGCTGAAAGCCGTCGTCTCGCCGGCCGGCGTGGAACTGTACTGGTTGGTATCGAAAAATGGGAAAGACGAACACACACTCGTCGGCAAGCAAACCCGTGCTCAACTCAATGCGGTGTATGCCCTGACGGCGGGCGATTCCGCCCAACACCGCCCCGAGACCACCCTCGTTCCCGCGATCTCTTGGTCGCCGACCCGCCCGTTCGTCGTGTCCGTGTTTAACGCCACGGTCGGCGTCCGGAACCTGAAGATCGTCCCCACTGTCAAGTAACCCTCTCCCGACAAGGATGTCACCCCGCCATGCCGAACCTCACGATTGCCTCACCCGGCGCGAACGCGACGGTGAGCATGTACTTCTTCACGGCCTCCGGCCTCGCTAATCAATTGCCGCCCTTGAACCCCGTTTCGCTCAAGCGGGACGAGCCGGAGCCGCCGCTCTACTTCCGGGTGCAGTGCGAACTGTTCAAGGCCGGCGATCCGACCGCGACCGCGACCATCGAAATGTGTCCGTTTATCGTCGATGAAGTTGCCCAAACCTTGACGTGGTACGCGGCCTTCTTCCCCCTCCAAGTGATGACGGGTGCCCGACTCAAAGCGACTCTCTTCTTAGCGGGCGAAGCGGCGACGACCTCGTCCAAATTCATCGACGTGGCCGATGTCATGCCGTCCATCGGCATCGGCATCGTCATCGGGGACGTACCGGTCCCGCCGCCCGCCCCGATGACGCCGCCCGTCGATCCGCCCCCGCCGGTGATTCCGCCCATGCCGCCCGCGACGCAGGGCATGGGCTGAGCCGGAAGCGTGAGTGGCGGTGCCACACAGGCCCGTCACTCAAGCCGCCTGGCGGTCGGCCTCGTCGGGCCAGTCCTCGAACCGCACCGCCACCTGCTTCGACACCCCGCTCTCCTGCATGGTGATGCCGTACAGCACGTCGGCGACGGCCATCGTCCGCTTCTTGTGCGTGATGACGATGAACTGCGAGCGGTCGAGGAATTCGCCCAGCGCCGCCGCCAGCCGCGCGGTGTTCGCCTCGTCCAGCGCCGCGTCCACCTCGTCCAACAGGCAGAACGGACTCGGCCGGCTGCGGAAGATGGCCAGCAGCAGGGCGATGGCGGTCAGCGTCCGTTCGCCCCCGCTGAGCAGCGACAGGTTGCGGAGTTCCTTCCCCGGCGGGCGGGCCGTCACTTCGATGCCGGCGTCGAGCGGGTCGTCGGAGTCTTCCAGCACGATGTCCGCCATGCCGCCGCCGAACAGCTTGCGGAACAACTCCTGGAAGTGACCGCGGACGACGGCGAGCGTTTCGACGAACAGTTTCCGGCTGTTCGTGTTGATCTCCTGAATGATGTCCATCAGCCCCTTCTCGCCGGCCACCAAGTCGTCGTGCTGCGTCCGCAGGTCGAGTTCGCGCTTCTCCACGGCCGCGAGTTCGTCCAGCGCTTCCAGGTTCACGCTGCCCAACTTCGTGATCTTGGCTCTTAGCTCCTCGATCTCCGCCTGAACCGCTTTCGGGTCGGCGGCGGGCGCGGGCGTGTCGTCGGCGACGGCGGGTGTCGGGTCGGCCAGCAGGTCCGCCAGTTTCAGCCCGTAGTCTTCGCGGATGCGGGCGGTCAGCGCGTCCCGGCGGTTGGTCAGGTCGCGGGCGACCAACTCGCGGGCGTGAACGCGGTCCTTGTGGTCGTCGCCGAACTCGCGGAGTTCCTTCAGCGCGGCGTGCAGTCGGTCGCGGCGGTCGCGGAGCGCGGCTTCGTCGGCGGTCAGGCCCACGGCGTCCCGCTCGGCGGCCTGCTTCCGCGCGTACCCGTCGGCGGCGGCGGCCGTCGCGCGGAGGACGGCCAACTCGCCGGCGGTACGCCGCGCGCGCGCGCCGCGCTCCAACTGGTCCAGGGCGTCCGCGTCGGCGTACCGTTGGGCGCGGGCGGCGGCGGACTCGTCGGCCCGTTCGCGGAGGGCGGACAGTTGCTCGTTCACCCGGCCGAGGGCGACCTGTGCGGCGACGTTCTCCTCCTGCTTGCGGTCGCGGTCGAGCCGGGCGGCGGCCAACTCCGCGTCAGCGGTGGCGAGTCGGTCTTTCAGCGCCCGCCCATCGACTTCGGCCGCGTCCCACTGCCGCGCGGTCTCGGTCCAGGCGGCGTCGGCCCGCCGGTGTTCCCCTTCCAGGTGCCCGGCCTCTTGCCGCGTCAGTTCGATCATCCCGGCCAGTCGCTCCTGCACCTGCCGCTGGTCGCGGAGTTGATCGCGGAGGGTGCCGGCCTCGCCGGACAGGGCTTGCATCTCCGTTTCCAGTGCGTGGATGGGGGCGTCGAGCGAATCCGCCTGCCGGCGGTACGTCACTTGTTGTGTCTCGCGCGCGTGAATCTCGGCGTCGTGTTCGCCGATCCGCCGCGTCAGTTCCCGGAGTTCGCTCTTCCGCGACAGCACGCCGGTGCCGGTGCCGAGCGGGCCGACGGTGACGGTGCCGTCCGGTTCGAGCAACTCGCCGGCACGGGTGACGCACCGCGCGGCGGGCTGGTCCGCCTGAAGTCGTCGGGCGGCGGCCAAGTCGGGGACGAGGAAAACGTTACCGAGTAGCAGTTCGGGAAGCCCGCCCAGGTCCGACCGGTCGCAGGTGACGAGGGCGGAAAGTTTCTGTTCCCCTCTCCCCTGGGGGTTAGGGGTGAGGGGTGAGGGGGACTCTTGCGAATCCAACCCCGTTTCCAACCCATTAGTTCCCGGACCCGATTCCCCCTCCCCCCTAACCCCCCTCCCGCCAGGGGAGGGGGGAACAAACGGCACCAACCCCACCCGGCCCGGCAACTCGGCCAGCGCCAAGGCCAGTTCGTCCATCCGCGTCGGGTCGGTGACGACGAACCGTTGCGCGGCGTCGCCGAGTGCCAGATCGATGACGGCGGCCACGTCGTTCGGGGCGGCCAGGAAGTCGGTCACCAGTCCGGCCACGCACGACGCCAACAGCGGGTCGCCGGCGGCGCGGCGGTCCAACACGGCCCGGACTCCGGCCCCGATGCCGTCGAAGCTGCGCTGAAGCCCTTCCAACACTTCGACCCGGCCGCGCAGCGCGCTGCGGGCCTCGCGCTGTCCCTCCAACTCCGCTTGCAACCCGTCCGCCTGTTTCCGCAAATGGTCGCGGTACGTCAGGTGTTCATCGTGACTCTTCCTCGCGCCGGCCAACTTCTGCTGCACGTCCGAATCGGTGCGGGACAGGTCGGCGAGGACGGCTTCCAACGCGTCGTGCTGCCGGGACGTGCGCTCGGACTCCGTCAGTTTGCGGGACAGTTCCCGTTGAAGCCGATCCGCCTCCGACCGTAGCCCGCCGGCTTCGCCTTGCAGTTTCGCGGCGCGGCCGACCAGCGCGAATTGCGCTTCGCGGTCCCGTTCGGTCTGCGTCGTCAACTCGGCGATGCGGCCGGTGACGGCGGCGAGCGCGGCGGTCGTCCCGTCGGCGCGGGCCTGCTCCTCGGCGGCGGCGACGGACACTTGCGCGAGTTCGGCGGCCGTCGCGGTCCATTCGGCGTCCAGCGCGGCCAGCCGTCGCGCGAGGTCCACCCGCTGTTTCCCCAGCCGGCGAAGTTCCGTGTCCAACCCGGCCAGTTGACCCGTCTCGGCTTTCGCGGTCGCCTCGGTCGCGCCGATCGTCTGCCGGGCGGCGGCGGAAGCGGACGCGCGATCTCGCAGCGCGTCCAGCGTGGCGGACAGGTGCGAGTCCAGCCCGGCCAACTCGCGGTCGCCGGACTCGGTGCGGGCGGCGGCTTCGGCGGCGGCCGCGCGGAGGTCGGCCAACACCGCTTCCTCGGCCGACACCGCCTCCACCAGTTCGCGGTACTCGCGGACGCCCAAGTCGACCCGCAGTTCCCGCAGCCGGCCGGTGTATTCCTGGTGCCGCTGCGCCTTCGCCGCTTGCAATCGCAGGGTGCGAAGTTGCTTCTCCAACTCCTGAAGTACGTCGCGGACCCGCGTCAGGTCGCCTTCCACTTGCGCCAGTTGCTTCAACGACTCGGCCTTCTTCGCCTTGAACCGGCTGATGCCGGCGGCTTCCTCGAAGACGGCCCGGCGGTCCTTGGTGCTGGCGGTGAGGAGCGCGTCCACCCGCCCTTGCTCGATCACGCTGTACGCGCCGTGCCCGGCCCCGCTGCCGACGAACAACTCGCGGATGTCCTTCAGCCGCGCCAGTTGGCCGTTGATGAGGTACTCGCCCTGCCCGTCGCGGTACACGCGGCGGGTGACTTGCACCTCCTCGGCGTCGGTGTTCAGGTGCTTGCGGCGGTTGTCGAAGACGAGCGACACTTCGGCCAAGCCGAGGGATTTGCGAGTGCTGCTGCCGTTGAAGATGACGTCGGCCATCTCGCCGCCGCGGAGCGCCTTGGCGGACTGCTCGCCGAGGACCCACTTGACGGCGTCCACGACGTTGCTTTTGCCGCTGCCGTTCGGCCCGACCACGGCGGTGATGCCGGGGGCGAAGTCGAACCGCGTCTTGTCGGCGAACGACTTGAACCCGATCAGTTCGAGACGTGTAAGCATGAGTAAATGCTGAAAAGAAGACTAACCACAGAGACACAGGGACACAGAGAAAACAAGAAGAGAGAATGCAGTCTTTAAAGACTCTCTTCCTCCCTCTTCTTGTTTTCTCTGTGTCCCTGTGTCTCTGTGGTTAGTTCGTTTTGAATCAGCGGCCGATCAGGCTGCCGGGGTTGCGGTTGAAGCTTCGGGCGTCCGGCTTGGCGGCGTCCGGGCCGGTCACGCGGCGGACCCCCTCGGCCTCGGCCGGCAGGTCGTACCCGCCGCCGCTCGCACTGCCGCCGTCCTTCATCACCCGCTCGGCTTCCTGGTCGGCGCGGCTGAGGGTCGGGTCGCCGCGGGCGATCAGCGCCAGCTTCTGGATGTTCAGCCCTTGCGGCAGGGCGTCCACCGCCACCTTCGCGGCCAGCAGTTCGCCGGCGTGCAGACGGCGGACCAGTTCGACCGCCTCGGCGTACCCGCCGCCCAACTCGGCCAGCCCCTTCAGCACCGCCGCCACGTCCGCCCGGCAAGTCGTCTCGACGGTCGTCGCTTCGCCGTCCTTGGTGTACACGCGGGCGATTCGCACCGGCCCGCCGTCGGGGGCCGCCGACACCGTGTATTGGTTCCCCAGCGGGATCGAGCATTTATTCAGGATCGGCCAGACGGTGCCGAACAGGACGATCTCGTTCCGCCGGTCGGTACTCAGGTGAATCAGCGGGTCCGAGTCGGCCGCGACCAGGTGCAGGGCGTAGGGCGAACCGGGCAGCGGGCGGGTGCGGACGGCTTCATGGGCGTCGTTCGCGGCCCGCAGCGCGACGAACGCGCCGTACCGCAAGTCCGGATCGCCCTTCCGCATCAACTCGGCCAACTGCTCCAGGCAGGGGGAGTCGTCCTGCGAGGCGAGGGCCGTCAGGCAGTGCGAGCGAATGGCCGGGTGGGCGATGGCCAGGCGACCGAGTTCGGCCGCCACCTGCCCGTTCGCCTTACCCAGATAGACCAGCGATTGCGCGGCCGCGAACCGCACCCACGGGGCGTGTTCGTGTTCCAGGCCGATGCGGAGGATGTCCTCGGCGCTGGCCCCCAGCGCCTCCAACTTCACCCCGGCGACGATGGCCGTCTCCGGCCGCAGCAACTCTTGCTTGAGCCGCTCGCGGGCCGGGTCGTTGGCGGCCGGCGACACCAACGGCACCTGCCGGGCGACCAGCAGGAACCGGTCGTGGTTCAGGCGGTACGCCGGCGGCACGTTCACCAGCACCATCGGCCGCTGCTGCACCTTCGCCTCGGCCACCTTCGCGCCGCGGTCGGTGGTGCCGTGGAAGACGGTGTTCAGGCGGGCGGCGATGGCCATGGCCAGTTGCGGCTGGCGGGCCGAGTCGTTCAGCAGGAAGTAGTACGGGCGGTCGATCAGGCCGGTGGCCCCGCCCCACACCTTGGCGACGGTCGGCTTGGCGTCCGCGGCTTTCGAGTCGGCCGTCACCAGCGCCCCGGCCACCAGCGGCCCCTGGGCGGTGGCCATGCGGTTGCCCGTCACCAGTTGGCCGGCCGACACCGGCAGATTCCCGGTCGGGATGCCGGACGCGGTCAACGACTGCCGCACCGCCCCGGCCAGTTCGTAGTTGGTCAAGTCGCAGTCGTGCAGCCGGCCGCCGGCCAGGCTGGTCGTCCGCGAGCCGGGTGGCAGGGTGATGACGACATCCAGCTTGTCCCCCTGCCGCGACCCGCGCGGGACGACGGCGGACACCATCACCAGCGACGTGGACTTGTCCGGGTCGTCCAGGAACTGTTTCACCTGCTCGCCGCTGAACTTCTGCTTGCGGAGGGCCGTTTCGAGCATCTTCCGCCATTCATCCGAAGGCGGGTTGCTGCCCGTCCCTTTCAGGTCGTACACCAGCCCGACCCCGGACACCGGGATGGCGTCATAGTTGCCGACGGCCGTTTTCGCCCCGACCGTGGCGGTCGTGGCGTCCCGGTCCAGGTCTTCGGCCGCCTGTGGGCGGACGGTCTGCCGCGGCGAGCAGCCGGCGAACAGGCCGAGCGAGCCGGCGAACCCGGCGACGAGGCCGGCGGTGAGTAGTCGGGCACGGAAGCGGTGCATTCGGTTCCCCCTCCCGAACCGGACGGGTCGTCCGTGAACCGGAGCGCGAGTCGAGCGAATGGCCGTCGGTTCCCCCGAACCGATCTCCCGGCCAACCGCCCGTCCGCCAGCGCCCGGCGTTCGGTGATGCGAATCAGCGGCGACACATACCGTATCAGTCGCCCGTGTCAAGCCGGAGAAATGGAAGAATGAAAGTGCGACAGGCCACATTCCCCCCGCGCCGCCGGACGGGTACGGTATGCACTCCCACCCCGGAGTGCCCGCCATGCGGACGGTCTTACTCGCCTTGCTCGTGCTGGTGCCATCGGTCGGGCGCGGCCAACCGCCGGCCGGAGGCGCACCGAAACTCGTGCCGGCCGTGCCGTTGTCCGCCGACGAGTCCGCCCGACGGAACGCGCTCGCGTGGTACGGGGCCGGCCGGTTGCGGCAGTCCGCCGACCGGTTGGTCGATGCCGAGAGGCATTTCCGCGCGTCCGCCGACGCCACCCCGGACGCGGTCGAACCGCTGCGCGAATTAGCCAAGGTGTCCGCCGCGCTCGGCCGCGACCCGGCCGCCGTCCGCGCCGCCCGGCGGGTGCTGGCACTCGACCCGACGGACGGTGAGACGGCCGAGCTGCTGGGGAAGTTACTTTTTGAATCCAAACAGTTCGCCGACGCCGCGAAGGCGTACCGCCAGGCCGCCGACAGTCCGCCGTTCGCCGACCGGCCGGCCGTGCGGTTCCGCTGCCTGCGTCGCGCCGCGACCGCCGCCGAGCGGGTGCCGGACGCGGCCGCCGCCGAAGCCGCCCTTCGACCCGCGTTGCGGCTGCTGGCCGACAAGAAGAACGCTTTCCTCACCGCCGGCATGACCGTCCGCGAACACGCCCGACTCCGGGCCGCTCTGTACGAACGACTCGGCAAGGCGGAGTTGTCGCAGCAGAAGTCGGACGCCGCCGTCGCCGCGTTCGAAACGGCCCGCGACCTGAACGCCGACCCGAAGCAGGCGAACGACCCGGCCGGGGTGATCCGCCTGCACGAGAACTTGGCCGAGGTGTTCGCCGCCGCCGGGCAGTTTCGGAAAGCCGTCGGCGAACACGCCAAGTACCTGAGCCACAAGCCGGGCGGCGTGGCCGGGTACGTCCGACACGCGGAGTTACTGAAGTTGGCCGACCCGAAAGCGGCTGTGGCCGTCGCGATGACCCGCTTGGCCGCCGGCAACCCGACCAACCCGGCTCCCCAGTGGGTCGCCGCCGCCGCCCTCGCGCCGACCGACTTCGCCGCCGCGCACCAGCGCTTCCAAGGGCTGGCGAAGACCGCCGACAAGCCGGACCTTTTCCCCATCCTCGTGGCCGCGTACCGGCCCAACCGGGCGAAGGAACTGTTGGACATCATCGGCGAACTGTACGCGGCGGCCGAACCGCCGGACAAGGACACCGCCCCGCCCGAAGCCGCCGTCGCCCGTGCCCGCGCCGTCACCGCCGCCGTGAAAGCGGTCCCCTCCCTGGCCGAGCCGCTGGTTCGCCAACTGGACACGGAGACCCGGAACCGGCCCTTCGGCGTGTACGAGTTGGTCACGGGCCTGGCGCTGCACCGCGGGTTCGCCGTCACCGCCACCGACGTGCTGCAAGCCGCCGCCCGCCGCAAGACGGACAGCCGCATCAACTGGCTGCTGTACGAGACCCTTTCGGCCCAGCGGCGGTGGCGGGAACTGGCGAATGCGGCCGGCGAGTTGAAGGAGGTCGGCAACAACCGCATCGACCTGACGGCCGCCTCCCGCGTGGCCATCGCGTACGCCGAGTTGGGCGACGAGCGCCGGGCGCTGGACGCGCTCAAGCAAATCGAGGGGCGGATTTACGTCCGCCTTCAGACGGCGCGGGTGTGGACGGCGTTGGGCAAGCCGAAGAAGGCCGTCGCCGAGTGCGAGGAGATTCTGGCCAAGGACCGCCCGCGCGGGTCCGACTTGCACGATGTCCGCGTCACCTATGCCGCCGCGCTCTCGGCGGTGAAGGAGTTCGGCAAGGCCGAGGCCGAGTTGCGGGCGCTGCTGGAGGACGACCCGGACGACGTGCTGGCACTGAACAACTTGGGCTACAACCTGGCCGAACAGGGGCGGAAGCTGCCGGAGGCGGAGGCGCTCATCCGCCGGGCGTTGGAGTTGGACGAGTACGAGCGGCGGAAGCGCGGGAACCCCGAGGCGGTGGCCGGGACGTACCTGGACAGCCTCGCGTGGGTGCTGTTCCGGCGGGGTAAGGCGGCCGAGGCGCGGGCGGTATTTGAGAAGGTCATCGCCACCCCGGACGCCGGCCGCGACGCGGTGGTGTGGGACCACTACGGGGATGTCTGCTTCCGCCTCGGAGACAAAGCCAAGGCGCGGGTCGCGTGGGAGAAAGCGGCCGAGCTGTACACCGGCACCTCCCAGGGCCGTGAAGCCGGCCGGCTGGACGAGGTGAGGCGGAAACTCAGCCTGACGAGGTAGAATGGAGTGTGATCCCCCCCAGAGATAACATCATGCCGACCTTGGAAGAACTCGTCGCCAAACTGCCGCCCCGCCCGACGCGGATGCAGGAGCGGCCGGCGCACCCGGAACTCGCTGCCGAATACGATCGCTTCGTCGAGATGCTGCCGGAGTTGATGAAGACCATCCCCGGCAAATGGATCGCCATGCACGGAGGCGAGATATTAGCCGTCGGAGACAGTGAAGTTCGCGTCCTGACCGATGCGTACCGCGCTCATCGCGAACGGCTGACTCTGGCCGTGAAGGTGACGGATCAGCCACTACCCATCGAACGACTACCATCCGTCCGTGAACGCCCCGCCAAAGTCTTTGCGGACGCACCCTCACCAGTAGGGGTCGCCGATGACCTCTGAACACCCCTACGCTGTCGTGGGCGAACACCGCGCGCCATACCTGCCGCTCATGCTCTCTCCGCTCGCGGGAACGAAACGGCACGGAACAATCGGCCTGCTCGACACCGGGGCGGATCGAACCGTCATACCGCTTTCCGTGGCGAATGAGTTGGAGCTGATGCTCGAACGGGAGACGGTGTTCGTTGGCGCGGACGGCTACCAGTTCGCGCTCCCGCTTTTCCGTCTGTTGGTCGCGGTCGGTCCGTTCCCGGCGGAATTAATCACAGTCGCCGCGAGCGAGAATGAGGAAATCACCCTCATAGGCCGCGACGTGATGGAAACCTACCGCATCCTCCTGGACGGCCCCGCCGGGATCATCCGACTCGAACAATGACGCCACCCGAATTGTTGCACCGGTTCGCCGAGGAGGCATTCCGCGCCGGGTCGCCGGCCGTCGCCGGGGAGCTGCTGCGGATGGCCGCGAGGTGGCCCGCGCCCGTGCCCGACCCCGTCGCCACGCACGCCGACGGGCTGAAGTTCCTCGCGGCGGATCGTCTCGCCGACGCCGAGGCCGCGTTCGTCGCCGCCATCCGCGCGGCGGCCGATGTCCCCGTCTGGCACGAACACCTGGGCGTCGCGCTCGCCCGGCAGGGGCGGTTCGCCGAGGCCGCCGTCAGCCTCCGCGTCGCGCTCCGGCTCGACCCCGCGCCCGTCGCCACCTGGCAAAACTTGGCGCAAGCGTACCGCGACCTGAAGAACTTGCCTGCCGCCGAACTCGCCCTCCGCGAAGCCGTGAGCCGGCAGCCCGACTCGACCGACGCCGCGTTCTCGCTCGTCGCCGCGCTAAACGACCAGAAGAAATACACCGACGCGGAATCGCTGTCCACGCAACTGACGGAGCGGTTCCCCGATCACCCGCAAGCGTGGTCCGCGCTCGGCATCAGCCGCAGCATGACCGGCGACCACGAGGCCGCGATTGCCCCGCTCGAACGCGCGCTCGCCCTCGCGCCGTCCGCCGAGTCGCATTCCAACCTGGCTGCCGTGTTCGGCAAGTTGAAGCGCTGGGACGAATGCGAACGGCTGGCCCGCGAAGCGGTGCGGCGGAACCCGGACCACGCCGGCGGCTGGGCCAACCTAGGCAACTGCCTCCGAGATCAGGGGAACTACACCGACGCCGAGGCCGCGCTGCTCCGCGCTTTAACCCTGAACCCGAACGATCCGGACGCCGCCGGCAATCTCGCCCTCACCATCGCCACCACCGGCCGACACGCCGACGCCCTCCGCCACTACGACCACTCCCTGGCCCTGCGGCCGGATCACGTCGAAGTCCGCTTCAACCGGTCCATCGCGTACCTGACCCTGGGCGACTTCGGGCGCGGCTGGCCGGAGTACGAAGCCCGATTGCAAACGGAGCAGTCGAAGAAGTCGCAGCGCGAGTACCCCGTCCCCCTCTGGACCGGCCAGCCGCTCGCCGGCAGGGGCATCCTGCTGGTGGCCGAGCAAGGGTTGGGTGACGGGTTACAGTGCCTCCGGTACGCCGAGCCGCTGGCGAAGTTGGGTGCTCGCGTGGTGGTGCA
>Ga0105046_10008673_pt1 | contig 15955 bp, 10 predicted proteins | sample MAT03_FD_78385 | JGI IMG/M metagenome (GOLD analysis project Ga0105046, IMG submission 78385) | Freshwater microbial communities from Lake Fryxell liftoff mats and glacier meltwater in Antarctica - MAT-03 (megahit assembly) | ecosystem: Environmental > Aquatic > Freshwater > Ice > Liftoff...
TATGGAACGCAAGCTGGGGGAAACGCTAGTCAGATCGTCAAAGTCCCCCAGCGTTCACGTTGCGATCAAACGCACGGCAATTCAAGCTCGCTCACCGGAGGGACACGGGCGATGCCCGAGTGACACCTCCAAAAGCATAACTGTCCTCGTGTCTGGAACGGCGCGACGACCATCATGAATCATGCCGACCTGCGTAATCCGAGGTGGCGAATCCGACCTGTCTTGAAAGCCGACCTTGGAAGTGGCACCGGGAACAACATCGATCTGCCACCGCCCCACGGAGCAATCGTCTGGTCACTTGAGATGAGAGCTTATCAACTTCGTCATCTCGAACATCGACACCTGAGCCTTCTTGAAGATGTCCTTCAACTTGGCATCGGCGTTGATCATCGTGCGCTTGGCTTGATCCTGAAGATTATTCTTCTTGATGTACTCCCAGACCTTCTTGGTCACCTCTGTTCTCGGCATCGCCTTGTCGCCGATGATCTCTGCCAATGCCGCACTGGGCGTCATGGCCTTCATGAACGCCGCGTTGGGCGCCCGCTTCTTGACGGCGGGCGTGGCTTTCTGTGCTGTTGCTGTCTTTGCAATAGGTCGAGCTGTCGAAGTCTTAGCAGCCGCCTTCTTCGCCGCTGCCTTCTTTACCGGTGCCTTCTTCGCAGTTGCCATTTGAGCGTTCTCCGTCAGTGTCATGTGAAGTGATGTGCCGGACCCGCGCGGATCTTGAAGAGCATTCGATTCAACGGGCTTCCGGTCGTCTCGTATGGTAATGCGTGCCCGATGCCTAGAGAAGCGGTTTTCTACCACGCCTGGGCGGTTGACTACCGAGTGCAACAGCCGCGTGTCGGTGGCTTCCTGTCCGCCGCCTCGATTGTTATCCTGCAGCACATGAAAGTCCTCCTCCGCTGGTTCCTGCTTGCCGCCGCGCTGCTGCTGGTCGCCCACCTGTATCCGGGGGTTCAGGTCGCGAGTTTCGGTGCCGCGATGATCGGGGCGCTCGTCCTCGGTCTTCTGAACACGCTCGTGCGGCCGCTTCTGGTATTGCTGACTCTTCCGGTGACGCTGCTCACGCTGGGTCTCTTCCTGTTCGTGATCAATGCGCTGATGTTCTGGATGGCCGGGTCCGTGCTCAGCGGCTTTCAGGTTGCCAGCTTCGGTGCCGCGCTGGTCGGGTCATTGATCTACAGCCTGTGCGGGATGTTCATCGACGTGGTTGTCGAGAGGCTTTTCAGTCCCGCCATTCGCTGAGCAGCGTTACCCACTGGCGGAAGCGGAGACGCGCTCCGGGTCATATTGCCGACAAAAGGCGAATGGCACGCACCTCGAACATGACGCGGGCCGGCATTCCGCCCTCAAGCGGGCGCAGTTCCAGAATGTGCCGGCCGGGGCGAGGATTCCAGACCACCCGTGACCCCAGGCCGATCATTTGCCCGCCGAGCAGCCACCGACCCGCTGGCCCCTCGAACACCAGGCGCTGCGCAGAGGCCGGGATGGTCGGATCGAACATCCAGACGCTGCCTTCGGAAGGTGACACGATGCCATGGGCCCGGCCCGCAGTCTGCACATTCCCTCGCGGCGCCGACGCCGCAACCCAGGGTTCCGGCGTCGCGCCTGTCATGACCTGAATTGTCGTCCGGGCGCTGCCAAGCTGTTCGATCATCCGATGCCAGACCGGTGCGGCGCCGGTCACACCGCTGACCGCTTGCATCGGGCCGCCTCGTGCATTGCCGACCCAGACCCCGATCGTGTACTGCCCGTCGTAGCCCACGCACCAGTTGTCGCGCAGGTCCTTGCTGGTGCCGGTCTTCGCTGACGCCAGCTGCCGCGTCACCAGCGGACTGTCGAACCCGAAGGTCGGTGCCCTCGACGTGCCATCGGCCAGGATGGCCGACACCTGCTGCGCCGCGCCGGCCGCGAAGACGCGCCGCTCCGGGCCGACCGGTGTGCCGGACTGCCAGCGCACGGGGCTCCAGACGCCGCCGTTGGCGAGCATGCGATAAGCGTTCGTCAGGTCGAGCAGCGTCACCTCGGCGCTGCCGAGCGCAAGCGACGGGCCGTGGAAGCCGCCGTTCTCGCGCAGCCGCAGCCCGGCCGAATTTAGGCGTAGAAACAGATCGTCGACGCCGACGGCGCGCGCCAGCCACACGGCCGGCACGTTCAGACTGGACGCCAGGGCTACGCGGGCCGGCACCCAGCCTTTGTAGGCATGATCGTAGTTCTGCGGCTGGTAGAGGCCGTCGCCGGCATGCATCTGCAAAGGCGCGTCCTGCAGCAGGCTGTCGGGGCCGATGTAGCCGCGCTCGAAGGCCAGCGCGTAGACGAAGGGCTTCAGCGTCGAGCCCGGCTGGCGCCGCGCCAGCACGGCGTCCACCTCTTCGGCCTGCGATCCCGGCCCCGACGAGCCGACCCAGGCCAGCACCTCGCCGCTGCGGTTGTCGAGCACCACCACGGCGCCGTCCTCGACCTGCCGGCCTTGCAGTTCGGCGATCTGCTGTCGCAAGGTCGCCACGGCAGCGCGTTGCATGCCTGCGTCGAGTGTCGAGCGCCACACGCCGCCGCTCACAGTTCGACCCTTGAACAGGCGCGCGAAGTGCGGCGCCAGCGCCTCGCCGGGCCACGGCCCGGGCGGTCTGGCAAAAGCCTGTTCGACCCGCCAGGCCACGCCGGTGCAGTCTCGTTCCTGCAGCGCCAGCAAGGCGCATGCACGGCGCGCCACATCCGCCTGCGCCGCGTTCGGCGCCCTCACCAGCGCCGCCAGCACGGCCGATTCCGTCGCATCCAGCCCGCTCGGATGTTTGCCGAACAGCGCCTGCGCGGCAGCCGGCACGCCGACCAGTTCACCGCGCAGCGGCACCCGGTTCAGGTAGGCCTCGAGGATCTCGCTCTTGCGCCAGCGCTGCTCGAGTTCGCTGGCCAGGACGATCTGCGTCAGCTTGCGCGCCACGTCGCGGCCGCCGGCCGGCCGCGCGGCGCCGGCGTCCAGCAGGCCGGCCAGCTGCATGGTGACGGTCGACGCACCGCGGCTGCGCGTATTCCAGGCGTTCGCCCAGGCGCTCGAGGCCAGCGCCGGCCAGTCGACTCCGGCATGCTCCCAGAAGCGGCGGTCTTCGCCGAGCACGATAGCCTCGCGCAAGGCCGGAGACAGCTCATCCAGCGCGACCCAGGGCCCGCGACGCGCCCTGAAGTCGACCCGCACGGTCTGCACTGGCGCGCCGTGGCGGTCGAGCAGGACGACGTCCGAGGGCTGATGCGCCGCCCGGTACTCGGCAAATCCGGGCAACGCCCAGGCCGGCGATGTGCCGGCCAGCAGCAGGGCCATAGCGAGCAGCAGGCGACTCAACGCTGCACCTCCAGCAGCGTATTCGGCCGCTCGCCGAACATGGCGGGTGCGTACATGGCCTCCACCCGCGTGGGCGGCAAGCCGAAGCTGCCGCTGGCGTTCAGGCGCAGCGTGTACTCGACGACATGGCGGCCGCGCGGCAGCCACTCGAAATAGGCGCGCCAGGCATCCGTGGCCCGTTCTTCATAGGCCAGCCAGCCACTGCCTTCGCGGCGCTCGCCGCGCACCGCCATCGCCGAGTCGCGGCCGAGGCCGCCGCCGAGCAATGCGGCGCCGGCCGGCAGCGGGTCGCTGACGACCACCCAGGCCATGTCGGCCGCCGCCTCGACCTCGATGCGCACCCGCAGCACGTCGCCGCGCGACCAGGCCTCGGGCCGCTGGCGCTGCACCGCCGTCAACGTGCGCGTGATCCGGTAGCCGGCCGCCAGTGGCGCCTGCAGCGGCACGGCGGCCAGGGCCTGCACCGCCAGCCACGGTTGTCCCGGGCCGCTGTGGCTGGCCGTCAAGGCGGCCGGCTCGACGGGCCAGGGCAGCAAGGCGGACGCACCCGTCGGGGCCTGCACCCAGTCCACCGAATGCTGCGTCCGGCCCAATTGCAGGCTGCTGCGCCCGCCCACCGCCACGCTCTCGAAGCGCTGGGCGAACTTTTCCAGCGCCAGCACGCCCCACAGGTTGGCCGTCGTCGTGGCCCAGGCGCCGCGCTGCTGGCGGCCGAGCAGGCCCGTCATCAGGCGCGGCGCCTCGTCCTTCCAGCCCGGCACCTCGCTGGCGGCCAGCAGCAGGCGGGCGGCGTTGCCGTCTGGGCCGTCCATCAGCCACCACCAGTCGTCGCTGTCCTCGGTCGAAAAACGCAGGCTCCCGCCGCCCAGCACGAGCCGCGAGCGCAGCAGCCGTTGCACCTCGTCGAGCCGAGCCGCACGCTCGGGAATGCCTTCGACGCGCCGCAGCACCGCCCACCAGTCGAGCAGCGCCGAGGTCGGCCAGGTGGCCGGCGCCAGCGTGATCGAGCCCAGCATGTCAGGCGTGGCGCGTCCATGGCGCGACAAGGCCTCCAGCGCGGCGAGCTTGCGAACGTCGAGATCGGCGCGCGGCGCTGCGAAGCTGCGCATCACCCGCCCTTCGACGAAGGCCGCCAGGCCCTGCAGCATGGCCTCGCGCGAGACGTCTGGCCAGGCCAGCCCGGCCTCGTGGGCGGCGGCAATGAGGTGCGCGGTCAGACGGTCGCTGCCGCGCGCCGCGTCTTCGACGCGCGGCGGGAAGAAGCTGGCCAGGCCGTCGCGGTCGAGATAGGTCGCCAGATCGCCGCTGACCGTGGCCCACAGCGCGGCGTCGTGCAGCGCGATCGCCTTCGACGCCTTCTGCTCCAGGCAGCTGTACGGGTAAGTCTCGAAGTAGCGCCGCAAGCCGGGCAGCGCGCCGCCGAGGCGCGGCAACAGGCTGGCCATCACGCCGCCGCCGGGCAGCGCGCCGGTGGGCGGTGCCACGGGCAGCGAGAGCGCGCCATCCAGCCGCTGCAGCGTGCTCTGCCACACCCGCACCGGCACGGCGGGCAGCACGGCCTGAGTCACACGCAGCCGGTCGCGGGCCAGAGGTGACTCCGCGGCCACCTCCCATTCGATGCGCTCGGCGCCGGCCGGCACGGCCGCGGTCCAGCGCTGTTCGCTGGCCGCGCCCGCCGCGAGCTTCACCGTCCGTGTTGGGGCAGGCAGCGTCAGCGCCACCTGCTGCCCGCCCATCATCACCTGGCCGGACAGCGACAACTTGACCTCGACCGGCCGCGCCGTCGTGTTGCGCAGCGTGAAGCCGGCGTCGAAACGGTCGCCCTCGCGCGCCAGCGGCGGCAGGCCGGAAAAGAGCTGCAAGTCCTGCGTGACGCGCACCACCGCGCTGCCGCTGCCGAAGCGGTCGACGCCGACGTCGGCGATCGCCACCAGCCTGAAACTGGTCAACGAGTCGTTCAGCGGCACCTCCACCAGCGCCTCGCCGCGGGCGTCAAGCGCCACCGTGCCGCGCCACAGCAGCAGGGTGTCGAACAGCTCGCGGGTCGGGTTGCGGCCGCCGCCGCCGCCCGGCGGCAGTGCTTTGCGGCCGTAGTGGCGGCGGCCGATGATCTCGCCCTGCGCGGTGGCCGTCTCCACACCCCAATGACGCGGCTGCATCATTGCTTCGAGCAGGTCCCAGGAGCGGTTGGGCTGCAGCGCCAGCAGCCCTTCGTCGACGGCAGCAAAGGCGATTTCGGCGCCGGCCAGCGGCCGCCCGCCCTGCGTCACGCTGACCTTGGTGCGCACGGTCTCGCGCACGCCGTACTGAGCGCGCTCGGGCGTCACTCGCACTTCCAGCCGGTGTGCCGCCAAGCCGATCTTCAGCTGCGCCACACCGAGCTTGAACGAGGGTTTCGCGAGGTCGACCATCGCCGTGGGCGCGCGGAAGTCGCGACCCTCGTAGCGCCAGGCGCGCCACCAGTCGGCGGGGTCGCGCCAGCCCCAGCTGAAGATCGAGTGCCAGGGCACCTCGCGCACGCGCCCGCGCAACACGAGCACCGACACGATCACGTTCGGCGCCCAGGACGCGCTGCCATCGATGGCTTTCGGGATCGGCATCTCGATCACCGGCTGCCGCCCGCGCAGCGTGACGACGCGGCTGTCGATCAGGCCTTCGCGCTCCACCGTCACAAGCGCGGTGGCCTCGTGGAAGGGCATGCGCACCTGCAGCCGCGCCGTGTCACCGGGTTCGACCTCGCGCTTCTCGGGCAGCAGGTCGATGCGGTCGTCATTGTCCTGGGCGAACCAGAGCTCACCCGCACCGGTCAGCCACACCGAGGTGGCCGCTTCGCTGACACGCCCCGCGTCGTCCTTCGCGCGTGCGACCAGCTCCACCTCGCCGACGACGTCGATGGCGGCGTCGCAGTTGACGCGCCCCGCCGCGTCGCTCATCGATCGGCACAGCACGCCGAGTTCGCGCACCTCGCGCTGGTTGTCGTAGGCATAGAAGCCGCCGACGATGCGCTTGCGCGCCGAATAGGTCTGGATCAGGCGGCCACTCACCTCGACCTCGCGGCCTTTCAGCGACCGGCCCGCGGTGTCGAGCACCACGGCACTGACACGCGCCTCGCCCCGGCTGGCCGCCCAGTTGCGCGAGCGGATGCCCACCACCACCGCGCTCGGCCACAGACGCAGCCGCTGCGTGGCCGTCTGCAGCTCACCGTTCGGGTCGTTGAAACCCAGCTCGGCCACCAGCTCCGAAGGGCCCTTCAAAGTCGGCAGATTCTTCAGCGCGACGGTGGCAGCGCCCTGCGCGTCGGTGCTCGCCGGCAACCGGTCGGCGACGATGCGTGCGCCGTCGTTCGGTGTCTCCTCGTCGTGGCCCGCGGTCGTCACCGCGTCGACCGCCGAAGGCGGCGCGAAGCTGTGGTCCTCGAAACCCGGGAACTCGGGCGTGCGGTCGCGCAGCATGGCCGACACCTGCAGCGGCGCCTTCGCCAGCGGCCCGCCGGCCAGCATGTTGAGCTGCACCGACAGCGGCAGCTCCTTCGGCGCCACCAGCGTGCCGGCGGGCCCGGACAGCCGGGCGTCGACCAGCGGCACGCGGAAGGCCTCGACACGCAGGCTGCCGCTGGGCCAGCGTTTGTCGCCGCGCCGCAGCGCCGTCTCATAGAGGCCGAGCCGGGCCGCGCGCGGGATCTCCCAGCGGCTCTCCGCCGAACGCGCGCCGCTGCGCCAGGCCAGCGGCAGTTCGATCTCCTCGCCGCTGCCGACGTGGCTGAGCACCAGTTGGTCTGGCAGGGTGACGGCCGTCGGCCAGGCCAGGCCTCGCTCGGTCTCCTCGCGCAGGAAATGTTTCATGCTGACCACTTCGCCGGTGCGCAGCAGCGTGCGGTCGAACACCGTGTGGGCGCGGCGGTCGGCACTGGCGCCCGAGGCGGTGGGCAGGTTGAAGCGCCAGGGCTCGATACCGCGGTTCCAGCGGCTGAAGACGAAGGACAGGTCGTCGCGCCCGCTGGCGTCGGCTTGGCGCGCAGTGACGAAAAAACCGCCGCTGCCCAGGCACTTTTCGTCGTACACATCGTCGAAACCGCGCGGAATGGTGGCGATGCCGCGGGCGTCGGTGAGGCCGCTCCACAGCGGCTTGCCATGGCAGTCGTTGACGGCCACACGCGCGCCGGCGGCCGGCCGGGCGCGGTCCAGCGTCGTCACCCAAACCAGGCTCGACGTGCGCCCGCGCTTGAAGTGCACGCCGAGGTTGGTGACCAGGGCGCCGGTGCGCACGTACATCGGCGCGCGCGACGCCAGCAGCGAACTGCCGAGAATGCGCGACTCGACCTCGACGACGTGGTAGCCGGTCTGCGCGAGCGGCACGCCCAGCACCTCGGTGGCTCCTGGCTTTTCGCCGGGTTTTTCGGCCGGCTTGTCGCTCAACACCTGTGGCAGCTCGCTGCGGCGCGTGTCGGGCTCGGTGGCGAGAAGCGAGATTTCGCGGGTCCCGATCATCCGCTCGCGCTTGACTTCCCGAAGCTTGCCGCGTTCGTCGGCCTCTTTCTCCACCACGGTCCACTCGGCGGCCGGCCGGCCGGCGTCGCGCGCGCTGATCTGTTGCTCGTGAAAACGCTCCAGCCGGGCGATCCACTGCAACAGCGTCAGGTCGCTGGTGCTGGCGTCCAGCCGCTTGATGGCCACCCGGCCGCCGGTCGACGCGCCCTGCAGATCGGCCTGCACATGGCGCAGCGTCAGCGGCAGCATGGCCTGCGGACCCGCCTCGACGATGCCGAAGGGCGCGCCGGAAAACTTCGCCAGCGGCGGCATCGCGGCGGTGGCCACCTCCACCGGAAAGCTGGCCGCGTTGGCCAGCGGGCGGCCGCCTTCGTCGCGCAGCCCGGTGGGCAGCGTGAGCGTGAAGCGCATGTTTTCCGGCAGCGGCGCGGCGAAGCGCAACTCGCTGACCATGGCGTCGCGGCCCGGCGCTGGCGGCTGCGACGGGGCTTGCGGCGCAATGGCCGCGCCGCCCGCCGGCTGCAGACGGGCCGCCATGGCCGCCGCCTGCGACAGCGGCGACGAGAAGCGCACGAGCACCGGGCGCAGCGGCATGCAGGCGGCGTTGGCGCGCTCGCGCTCGCAGCTGAACTCGGCGGTGAAGCGCGGCCGCACCCGCCACTGGAACGGGCGCTCGCCGCGTGTCACCACTTTCGGATTTGCTGCCGCCGCGATGCCCGGGCCCCAGACCAGCCGCACGCCGGCCTGCGCCGGAAACGGCCGCTCGCAGGCCAGCAGCAGCCAGGTCGGCGCCGCGGCCGGCTTGATGCGGCGCTGGCGCAGCAGTTCATCGCGCGCCGGCCCTTCGACGACGCGCACCGCGATGCGTTCGCCCACGCCCTCCACCTCGCACCAGGCGCCACGCACGACGCTGGCCGGCAGCGCCACGCCGTTCAGATGGAGCAGGAAGTGCTGGTCTTCCTCGATCTGCGATCCGGGATACGGCTGCACCGCCAGCACGCCGGGGCCACCGGTGCTGAAACGGTATTCGGTGGGGCCTTCGAGCTTGCCGACAGCCGGCAGCGGCGCCCAGGCCGGGTCGGCGCGCAGCACGCAGGCCACGCCGGCCGGCAAGGGTTTGGCCAGATCGAACAGCCAGCGCCGTTCATCGGCCCAGCGGCCGTCACCGGCCGGCGAGGCGCCATTGCATTCGAGCCTGAAGGGTGCAGCCAGCCGGGGGTCGCCGGCCGGTACCACGGCTTGCTCGAATCGCACGGCGATCTGCCGCACGACAGCCACTTCGCCTTGCGGGCTGACATCGGCCACCCGCGCCGCCAGCGCGGACGCGATCAACGCGGAGCCCAGCAGCCAGACCGCCAGTGCCCGTCGGAGTTGTATGTACCAGCCCATGCCCCAGCCCATGCCCATGTGCTCCCCCGCTCCCCCGGTCCGGCCCGCCAGCCTCTCAGTGTAGGGTCACATCGTCATGGTTTCACTGCGGCGGCGACTGGCTCTCGTCGCCGGTCGAACGGCCGCCGCGCGCTTCCAGCACCATCTGGCGGCGTTGTGCCTGCAACTCGCGCAGGCGCAGGTCGATCACCGAGGCTTCGATAAAGTCGTGGCCGGCGCCGCCCTTCGCGGCGATCTGGCCGGCGCGCAGGCGGTCTATCGCGCCGCCGATGTCGCCTACTGCGGCGCGCGCTTCGGCCTCGGCACGCAAGGCGCGCAGCGGCATTCCGGAGGCTTCGGCCGTGGCCGCCAGCAGGCGCCAGGCCGGGGCATCCTGCTTGTTTTCGGCCACCCAGGCCTGGAGAGACTCGACGCTGGCGCGCAGTTCGGGGCCGTTGCGGCCGGCTTCTTGGCGCTGCAGGTCGAGTGCGGCCTGGGCGCGCAGCTGCATCGGAGCGCGGGTGCCGGCGTCGACGGCGAGAGCGTCCAGCGTCTGGATGGCCGCGCGCGCGTCGCCGCGCTGCAGTGCCAGTTCCGCCTGCAGCAGGCCGATCTGACGCTCGGCCTGCGGTTCGCGCGGGTCGGCGCCGGCCAGCAGGCGCTGGGCCTGGATGGCGGCTTCCCGGGCCTTCACGTGATCGCCCAGCAGCGAAGCCGCGAGCGCGCCGCTGTACAGCGCGCCCAGACGGTCCTTCAACGGCGCGGAGCCGTTGGCCGTGCCGGCCAACGGCTCCTGGATGCGTTGCAATGACTGCGCCGTGGTGTCCATCAGCACGCGGGCACGCGCCTGCATCAGCGCGTGGCGCAGTGGAGGCGCAGGTGCGGCGCCGCCGGGCAGCAGCACGCGCGAGCGCGCTTCGCTGATGCGGTCCACCGTCAGCGGGTGGCTGCGCAAGTAGGGAAACGAACTGCCGTCGTTGATGCGGTTGGCCGAGTCCAGCTTCTCGAACATGGCCGCCATGCCGCCAGGCGCGTAGCCCGCGCTGGCAAGCACCCCGAAGCCGACGCGGTCGGCCTCGCGTTCCATGTCGCGCGAGAAGTTCAGCTGGCCCTGAATGGAAGCGGCCTGCCCGCTCATGATGGCGGCATTGGCCATGTCGGTGTTGCGGGTGCGGCTGGCGGCCAGTATGCCGAGGATCAGCGCGGCCAAGCCGATCATGGACGAGCGCGTCGAGTTGACGGTGCCGCGCGCGATGTGGCGCTGCGTCACGTGCGACAACTCATGCGCCAGCACCGAGGCGAGTTCGTCGCGGGTGGCCGTCATCGCGATCAGCCCCAGGTGCACGCCGACAAAGCCGCCTGGCAGGGCAAACGCATTGACGCTGCGGTCTCGCACCAGAAACGCTTCCCATGCGAACAGCAGGTCGGTGTCGGGCGTGATGTCGCCGCGCTGGCGTGCAGCGGCCACCAGCGGCAGCCACAGCGCCTGCAGGCTCTCCAGCAGCACCGGGTCGTCCAGATAGTCGGGGTCGCGGCGGATGCTGGCCATGATCTGGTCGCCCAGCCGCCGCTCCATGCCCGGCGTGAAATCCTCGGTGGCCGACTCGCCCAGCGCCGGCAGGCGCACCTGAGCCATTGGTGCCTGCATCGGCACGGCCAGCGCCAGCACCGCGGCAAGCGTCCGCGCCCAACTGCGGCTGGCGCGGCGCGGTCGGGCGTGACGACGGAAGGCGGTGGGGGAAATCAAGGCCGTGTATTCAGCAGCATGGGGCAGTGTAGGAGCCAGCGAGAGACCGAAAGTTCGCGCGGCGCGGGTCGGGCCGGCCAGATCGCTGGGCAGTTCGCCAGATCCCGCCACCCCGTCGTTATCATGACAGCCTATCGTTTCCCTGACATTGCTGCCCATGAACTCACCGCTGACCCATTTCGATGCGCAGGGGCAGGCGCACATGGTCGATGTCTCCGCGAAGGCCGAAACCCACCGCGTGGCGCGCGCCAGCGGGGTCATCCGCATGAAGCCGGCCACCTTCGCGCTGATCGCCAGCGGCCAGGCGAAGAAGGGCGATGTCATCGCGGTGGCACGCATCGCCGCCATCCAGGGCGCCAAACGCACGGCCGAACTGATTCCGCTCTGCCATCCGCTGCCGATCACCCGCGTCGCGGTCGACTTCGAACTCGACGCCGCACATCACCTGGTGCGCTGCACCGCGCAGGTCGAGACTCTCGGACGCACCGGCGTGGAGATGGAAGCGCTGACCGCCGTGCAGGTCGGCCTGCTCACGGTCTACGACATGTGCAAGGCCGCCGACCGCGGCATGGTCATGGGCGACATTCAGGTGCTGCAGAAGAGCGGCGGCAAGTCGGGCGAGTGGAAAGCTTCCGAAGAATCAACCACTTAGCCTGCTTGCCGACGATCCCGGCCGCCCAACTGTCCTCCTCAATCTGCGTGCTTGAAACCCGGGTGAGTGTTCGGTTGAGTGCTTCACGCGCAAGCCAGACGCGTGCCAATTTCGGCTCCGCCTGGAAAGACGCTCAGTTCAGATACATGCCCAGATAGCGCCGCCCCTGGCTGACCACCGCGGCGTCCGGGCACACCTCGAACCATTCGACCAACTGCAGCCGCGCTTTCTCGCGCCACTCGGCCTTGTCGCGCATCACCACCGCCAGCAGTTCGTCGAAGGCGGCCTGGAAGTAGCCGTCGTAGACATGCAGCGCGGCGAGTGCAAAGCGCGACTCGAAGTCCTTCGGATCGGTTGCGATGCGCGCCGCCAGCGCCTGCGGGTCACCCGCCGGCTTGTGGCGCGCCAGGTAGATGCGCTTGACCAGCGCGGCGGCACGCGGGTCATTGTTGTCGGCGTCGAGCTTGTCGAGCAGGGCCTGCGCGTCGTCGAGCGCGCCGCGCGCCACCAGGCGCTCGGCCAGGTCGATGGCGATGTCGGCATGGCCGGGCACATGCTCCAGCGCGTCACGCAGCATCGCCTCGGCGGTTTCAGGGTCGGCGGCGGCCGCCTGTTCGCGCAGTTGCTGCACCGGGTCGCCTTGCGGCTCGGGCAGGTGGCGGTCGAGGAACTGGCGTACCTGGCCTTCAGGCAGTGCGCCGGTGAACTGGTCTACCGGCTGTCCGCCGATGAACAGCATCACCTGCGGAATGCTGCGCAGTTGCAGCGCGGCCGCGATCTCGGGCGCTTCGTCGGTGTTCAGCTTGGCCAGAACGAAGCGGCCATCGTAGGCCAGCACGAGCTTTTCCAGCACCGGCTTGAGCGACTTGCAGGGGCCGCACCAGGGCGCCCAGCAGTCGAGCAGCACCGGCACGGCGAGCGAGCGTTCGAGCACGGCGGATTCGAAGTCGGCTTCGCTGACGTCGAAGGAGAGGATGGGATCGGTCATGGTGTTCATGGGTCGAGCATATGGCGCCGATGTGCGCCTGTTCAAGCGCGGCAGGCCGCGCCGCGTCAGTTGAGCCGGATGCCCAGCTTCGTGATCAGAGGGCCCCAGCGCGTCACGTCGGCGTCTATCACCCGTCTGAAGTCGGCCGGGCTGCCGCCCACCGGCGTCAGGCCGCCCTTTGCAAGCAGGTCGCGCACGGTGGCATCCTTGAGCAGATCGTTGACGTCGGCGTTGATGCGCGTCACGGCCGCCTCGGACATGGACGCCGGGCCGACGAAGCCGTTCCAGGCCAGCGACTCCACCTTCGGATAGCCGCTCTCGGCCAGCGTGGGCATGTCTTTCTGGCTGTCGGGGCGCTGCGCCGAGCTGACGGCCAGCAGCCGCAACTTGCCCGACTGCACGTGTGGCATCAGCGCCGGTGCCAGCATGAAGGTGGCGTCGGCCGTGCCTTGCGCTACCGCCATCGCGGCCGGCGGCGAGCCGTTGAACGGCACGTGCACGGCCTGCAGGCCGGCCTCGGACAGGAACAGCTCCATCGTCAGGTGAGCCGAACTGCCCTGGCCGAGCGACGAGTAGTTCATCTTCCCGCCCTGCGCCTTGGCCCAGGTGACGAATTCGGCCACCGAGTGCGCTGGCACCTTCTCGGAATTGACGGCCAGCACGTTCGGCTGCGACGTCGTCATGACAATGGCGCGCAGGTCGCGTGCCGGGTCATACGGTGTTTTGGCGTAAAGAAAGGGAGCAAAAGCCAGCGGCCCGTTGAAGCCGATGGCGATGGTGTGGCCGTCGGTGGCCTTGGCGGCCGTGTCCACACCCAGCATGCCGCCGGCGCCGGGTTTGTTGTCCACCACCACGGTCTGGCCCCAGCGGGCCGCGAGCTTGTCGCTCATGGTGCGGGCGATCAGGTCGAGTGAACTTCCGGGGCCGGTCGGCACGATGATCTTCACCGTCTGCGTCGGCCATCCCGTTTGTGCGAGCACCGGGAAGCTGGCGGTCATGGTGGCGGTGCAGAGCGCGGCGGTGAGCAGATGGCGTCGATGCATGTCGGTATCCGGTATCGATTGACGGAGGCGCATGGTAGCTGCGGTATCAACGCGCTGCCGCCGGGGCCCGAACGGCATGGCTTCCTACACCAAACGCCCATGGTGCGGTGATATCTTCGACTCCCGAGCGGTTGTCGAGGCCGCGAAACCCACAATTCAGGAGAACCAGGATGAAGACTTTCCCACTGCTCACCCGCGGCGCGCTGGCCGCCACGCTGGCCTTCGCGCTGGTGGGCTGCGAAAACATGAGTCAACGCCAGAAGGGAACGGCCGCCGGTGGCGGCATCGGCGCGGTGGTCGGTGCGGCCATCGGCTCGGCCACCGGCGGCAAGGCCGCTACCGGTGCGCTGATCGGCGGTGCTATCGGCGCCGTTGGCGGGAACCTTTGGTCCAAGCGCATGGAAGACAAGCAGAAGGCGATGGAAAGGGCAACCGCCGGCACCGGCATCGAAGTGGCGCGCACGGCCGACAACCAGCTCAAGGTGAACGTGCCCAGCGACCTGTCGTTCGCCGTCGGCCGCGCGGACCTGAACCCTTCGCTGCGTCCGATCCTGGAGCAGTTCGCGCAGGGGCTCGACAGTACCGTGAAGGTGATCGTCGTCGGCCACACCGACAGCAGCGGCAGCGACGCCATCAATGGCCCGCTGTCACTCCAGCGCGCCCAGACGGTGCGGGACTACCTCGCCACCCACGGTGTCCCCACGGGTCGCATGGAGATCGCCGGCCGCGGTTCGCGTGAGCCCGTCGCGGACAACAGCTCCGATGCCGGCCGCGCGAAGAACCGCCGCGTCGAGATTTTCCTGCGCGAACCGCAGGCCTGATTTGCAGCCGGCGACGAGTCGCTGGCTGGATGCTTTTCCGTCACCTCGCCCTTCTCACCGGCGGGCAGAAAAGCTCGCCGCTTTCGCGTCGGTGCAAACTTGGCCGAATCGGCTTCGCGCCGTGCGGCTCCCCGGCGGGTCGCCCGCACGGGCCCAAGCTCGGCCCATGGACCCAATGCAAAACTCTGTTGCTAATGTGCAAAAAGCACATTAACATAGAGACGTCTTGAGGTTGGCTTGGGATGTCGGGTTCGGCCTTCCCGCAGGTCGCCATGAAGGGCATCCGGCTCGCACGGCTCTCGTGCAACCCGTATCGCGTTTCAGTCCCGCCAGAGGTCCGCTGCCGCGGCAAATTTCGCTTTGGGCCTTTCGTGCCCGTTGAAGGAGAAGAGCATGTTCAAACTCAGTTGTGTGGCAGCCGGCGTGCTGCTGGCCGTGGCGCCCATGATGGCCAGTGCCACCGCCACTTTCGGTTCGTTGGCCAACTTCGATGTCGTCAACGACACCGGCCACATCGCTCGCGGTTTCGAGATCGAACTCGAAGGTATCAACCGTGCCGAGATCAGCGATGTTTTCGGGCTCAACCGCAACTTCGGCACGCCGTCGCCGGGTGACGTCGAACGTTACGGCCTGCCCACCGTGGGCGATCTTCTCGACGGCACCGGCAAGGTGATCGGTGCCCGAGTCACCTACATGGCCAATTATTCGAATGGTGCCTGGAGCGCCGGCACCGACTCGGGCATCTTCAACACGCCGGGGGAAAGCTGCTGGACTTTCGGCAACGTCGGCTACCCGAACGTGCCCTGCGACCATTTCGGCGTCAGCACCATCGGCTCGCCCACGCGCACCACATACAGTTGGTTGCTGGAGTCTTCGCCGGGTGTCTTGACGGCCGCGAACGTCGCCATTCCGTCGGTGAGTTTCACGCCGCCGCCGCCCACACCGCCGGGTCAGCCAGTCGCGCCCGTGGTGGCCGTCTTCCAGGCCCAGAAGGTCGATCTGGCGGTGCCGCAGAACAACGCCTTCTGGGTCAAGATCGTGCAGACGACGCTGCCCGAAAACGTCGACCTGAACGAGTTGATGGGCGGTCACAACCCGTATGAGAACGCGGGCGTCGCCGGTCTGAACGACAAGCCCGAGACCGAGATCGAGTGGCAGGTGCTGCAGCCGGGTTTCGTCGATGAAGTCTCCAAGGACCTGAACCTGAATGGCGATCCCTCGGTCGTGATCCGCCTGGAATTCTTCAAGTACAAGGGCCGTTTCGACGATGAAGGCCTGGTCGACCCGCTGTCCTCGCAAACACCCACCGGCAACACGCTCAACGAGTTTGTCGGTGACTATGTCGGTGAACAGATCGCGGGCTTCAATGCCGTGCAGGCGGTGCCCGAACCTGCCACCTACGCGATGATGCTGGGTGGTCTGGCATGCATGGGCATGTTCCGGCTGCGCCGCTCGCGCCGCGCCTGACCGGCCTCGCGTCACGGCGGTGTGCGGGTTTCAGCCCGTACA
>Ga0105046_10008680_pt1 | contig 15948 bp, 15 predicted proteins | sample MAT03_FD_78385 | JGI IMG/M metagenome (GOLD analysis project Ga0105046, IMG submission 78385) | Freshwater microbial communities from Lake Fryxell liftoff mats and glacier meltwater in Antarctica - MAT-03 (megahit assembly) | ecosystem: Environmental > Aquatic > Freshwater > Ice > Liftoff...
AATTTTTATTGTTCAATATTGTAACAAAAAATTTATATAAAATTTTGAGTAGTAGAAAATGTCTCAGAAACATATATATAATTATGATCAATTGACAGTTTTTTGGACTTCAACGGATTATCAAAAAATATATTATTTAAAATTAATAGAATTCAGTATTAATCATGGATATAATTATTATGTTTCAAATACAAAATACGATTTAGTTATTAATCAATCACCCATACATAATCCTGTATTTAATACAACTATTAATAACCCAAATACTACTTTTATTATTTCTAATATAAACACATTAAAATTATTATATAATATTCATTTTAATATTAACTTAAGTCCAATCATTCCTGTGAACAATATGGCAAAATTAAGATTAATGGTCCATTATACAACCAATATATCAATCTATACTACATCCATACAAGAATCTGTTAATGTTAATATCAAAAATATGACTAAAAATAAGAGTTATAATGCTGGTATAAGTATAAATAGCAGTTCACCTTTCCAAATTATTAATGATGATTATTATGTTAATTTAAATGAATTAATAATTAAATAACTATCACATCATTTTTTTGATACATTATTGTTTAAATGTATGTTAGTTGAAAAAATATCATATTATGTTTTTTATACGTATGTTACTTAAATTTTTATTCAAAATTATATTAACAGTTATTATATTATATATATATATAAGTTAATTAGGTACAACTTTTATGTCAATAACATAATTGATAACAAAAATAAGTTAAAATTACATAACAGTAAATATTGTTTGTATATTTAATAACATACAAATAGGTAAATCTATACAATTTAATCAATAATATTCATTTTTTTTTCACATAAAAAAATATTTAAAAAATAATTATAATTATAAAAAGACCCTAAATGAGGACGATTAATTTTATTGGATATATAACGAATGATTTAAATAGTGTGTCAAAAGATATCCCAGATGATATTTACATAATGAAATCTGATTTTACAATTTACAATGCACGAACTCAGAAATTAATTTTAAATGTGCCAGATAAATTTTTATTCTTTAATATTGTAACTAAAAATTTATATAAAATTATCATTAGTAGAAAATGTTTTAGAAATATAAGTAATAATAAAAAATATGTATATCTAGATTATATATATTATTATGATTCAACCTTATATTTTTGGATATCAACAGATTCTCGAAAATTAGATTATAGATTCATAAAGGTTATACCCCCAAATGGATATATTTATCCGATTACACTTGATGTGTACATGGCAGATCCTAACTATCCAAATTCGCCGATACTTATTAATATTCCATTTATTACACAGGGTACACCTAAGTTTACATCCACACTTAATAGTGATAATAGCACTGTTACTATTTCAAAAATCCTAAACAATGAATTTTCGAATTTTTCATATGATGTTAATTTCAATGTGAATTTCGATACATCAAAGTTTTTTGAATGTACTTTTACTGTATATGATTTAAATGGTGAAGGTTACAATTCAAGCTTTTATAGACACCCACAAAATAGTTCAGGTATTAAAACAATTAATATTTTATTAAATGGTACTTTTGATAAATTAGGATTTCCTTACACAGTTACTTTATGTATATATACGTTAACGGATTTCACAATAGTTGGTAGTACTACTACTGTTAATCAGTATAGCATATTAACAATTTAATTTTAAATAATAATTACATATCATATCTTTTTTGATACTTAATACCAAATATTTTATTTAATAAACACATATGATAATTTATATATTTTTGTGATTGATATTCAAATTATATCACATACTGGTATATTAATACAATCGAATGGTTAGTCAGGTGTGTAAAATATTTAATAATATATGGTCTAAATGTTATTTAGAATAATTTAAATTATAATCATATATATTTTTTTCAAAAATATATTAAAAACAGACGAAAATTATAACGAATGATTTAACTACTATATCAAGAGATATACCTGATGATATTTACATAATGACCTATGATTTTAAAATTTGAAATGTAAAAAAAGGGAACTTTAGTTTCAAATGTGCCATATAAATTTTTATTGTTTAATATTGTAACAAAAAATTTATATAAAATTTTTAGTAATAATCAAACGTATAAATATGATAAGTCACTTGGTTTTTGGAATTCAACAGATTAAAGAAAATTAAACTATTTAGACATAGTATAACTAAATATTTACTAAAAATTGGATTATACATATTGTTGAACAAAATAAAATAATCATAATTTTATGTTTATCCTTAATATACAAAATAATGCCGCTATATATCATCTTCAAATACAGTTAATATTGTACTATTTGTATATCCATTTATAGTCACAAACTCGTGTATTTAATTCAAAACATAATCTAGTACAGAGTATATTGACTTCACAACAGTTTGATAATCATGAAACCCCTTTAACTTTTAAACACTCCACGTGAGAAGTACACAGTAAGTTTAAGCACAATGAGCAATATTGATACACCTAATATTATAAACTTTAACATAACTACAATTTAATAAATTTGACATCATGTTTTTTGACACATACATTAAATGTATTATATTAATAATTTACACATATATACATTTCAATAGGTATTATCAATCAGTCGGACCATCATATTTAATGATATGAATATGTTACCAAATTAACATTAAATTTATGTAAATCATATATCTGTCTAAATATATGCATTTTATCAAATTTTAAGTCAATCAACACATCATAACTATATCAAGCTTTCTAAAATATGTTATTTAATAATTAATATAATCAAGTGTAAATATGATGATATGGGACTCAATTTAAAGTTGTTTCGGGTTTACTAATTTGAATAAATTATATTTTCAGATGAGTTTTTTATACTTTTTATATTTATAATAAATTTCAATCATGTGTAATACCACTTATTTATAATTTTATAATGTATATTCAAATGAAATCATAAATACAATACGGATGATTCAACAATTGTAGTATATGTGTTTAAAATATTTAATAATTATAAAAAGACCCAAAATGATAACGAATGATTTAAATAGTGTATCAAGATGATATTTACATAATGACATCTGATTTTAAAATTTATAATGACCAAACACAGGTGTTAATCTTAAATGTACCAGATAAATTTTTATTGTTTAATATTTTAACAAAAAAATTATAGAAAATGTATCAAAAATATAAGTAATAATCAAACATATATATATCGAAAATATATATATAATTATGATCAATTTGCATGTTTTTAGAATTCAACAGATTATCGAAAATCAAATTATTTATAATTATTATATTTCACATACAAAATACAATTTAGCTATTATACCGGTTGACATACCTATCGTGGAACAATTACCCATAAATACTCCTGACTTTATTTGAACCATTAATACCTTTAAAATTATCATATATTATTTAACTGAATATAAACTTGCGTTCCATCATTCCTAAAATCAGGACGGTAAAATTAACTTTCATGGTATATGATACAAACAATATATCCATCTATACTACCTCCATACAAAAATATTTTCGTTTCTTTAAATGGTTTCATAAATATAACTAAAAATACGAGTTATATTGTGGGTATAAGTATAAATAGCAGTTCACTCTTTCAAATATTGTCATTTTAATTTAAATGGAATAATAATTAAATATCAGTTTACTTTTCGAAATAATTAATATACTTTAAAAATTTGTATTCAAAACTATAGTAACAATTATTATATTATATATATATTATTTAATTAGGTATAACTTTTATGTCAATCACATCATTGATAAAAGAATAAGTTAAAATTACATAACACTAAATATGGATAATTATTCGTTGTATATTTAATAATATATAGGTTAAATCTAAACAATTTAATCAATCATATTTAAATGACAAAAAAAATTATAATTATAAAAAAGACCATAAATGATAACAATTAATTTTATTGGATATATAACTAATGATTTAAATAGTGTGTCAAAAGATATTCCACACAATATTTACATAATGAAATCTGATTTTACAATTTACAATGCACGAACTCATGAATTAATTTTAAATGTGCCAGATAAATTTTTATTCTTTAATATTGTATCAAAAAAATTATATAAAATTTTTAGTAGTAGAAAATGTTTCAGAAATATAATTAATAATCAAAAATATGTATATCGAAATTATGTCTATAATTATGATTCAACTTTAGATTTTTGGATGTCAAAAGATTCTCGAAAATTAGATTATGCATTCATAAATGATATACTCCCAAATGGATATATTTATTCACTTGAACCTCAGTTATACTTCAACCATTTTTACTATCAGATACCTATTTTGACACAAACTAGTACGGGTAAACCTACATTTACATCCACACTTATTTACGATTCACTTAGTAATGCATATACCAGTGCTAGTATCTCAATTTCGAATTTTTCATATGATGTTAATTTTAATGTCCAATATGATACATCACGTTATATTGTATGTGATTTTAATGTATCTGATTCAACTGGTAAGTTATTATATTCAAAATATTATTTAGGACCAACTAATAGTACTGGTACTAAGTGTATTAACATTTTATTTAGTGGTAATTTTGATAGTATAACGTCAGATGGTTACATAGCGTATCTCGGTATAGTGTCTTCTAGTGATTTCACAATAGTTTCTAATAATGTTAATCAGTTTGCCATATTTACAAATTAAATATAATAATTGATATTCGAATAATTTAATCATAACATACTGGTATATTAATAAAATCGGATGGTTAATCATGTGTGTAAAATATTTAATAGTCATGTATATTTTTGAGAAAACATATTATAATAAAGACTAAAATGACAACTATTAATTTTATTAGATATATAAAGAATAATTAAATTAGTGTATCAAAAAATATACCAGATGATATTTACATAATGACATCTGATTTTAAAATTTACAATGTTCGAACAAAAAATATAATATTAAAAATTTATCTAAATGATCATACGATTATGAATAATGTATATTTAATTATATATGTTAAATAATATAAATTATAATTAAATTAAAAAAAAATAATTTAATTATAAAACGACTCTAAATACCAACCATTGATTTTATTGGATATATCACAAATGATTTATTTAGTGTATTAAGTAATGTTCCAAATGATATTTACATAATGAAATCAGATTTTACAATTTACAAAGCAAGTACTAAGGAACCAATTTTAAATGTCCCAGACACATTTTTATTCTTTAATATTTTAACAAATAATTTATATAAAGTTTTCAGGAGTAGACAATGTCTCAGATATATAAGTAATAATCAAACATATACGTACGGAGAATATAGGTATAATTATATTCAAGCCGCCGGTTTTTGGAGTTCAACAGATCGTCGACGGACAGATTATTTAGATGGATCAAATATACCACAGAATGGATATATTTATACTCTGGAAGCTAACACATTCGAATCTTCTTTAACAGAAGTTGCTATACCTATTGTGTTAATAAACCCATTTGGTAATCCTACATTTAATACATCAATTAATAATCTATCCGTTACTGCTAGTATATCGGATATAACCCCTAACCAATTTACATTTGATGTTCAACTAGTTGTACAAGTTGATAGCAGTTCGAATTATGTACAGTTTAAGTTTGATTTAAAAGATGCAAACAATTTACCATTTTATAGTAACACCACAGTATTATATCCTGAAACTAATACAGATCCAGTTACATTTTCTTTCAATTCTCTTATTTATAACAATCGACAATATCCTTTCACAATGGGTGTCAGTTTAAGTAGCGATTCAGAATTCACTATTAGTGCTATTAAGGATCGACAATTTCGAATATTTACAAGTTAATTTTATATGAAATAACAATTAAATGTCATATCATTTTTTGATACATACCATAAAATGTATTATACTTAAATTTCATTTTACATAAATTGGTATATAAAACACTAATGTCTATATATGTTTTACATAAATTGAAACCAGTGAAATATTAATGAATAATATTCATGTTATTAAATATATATATATGGATTTTATAATGTCACAAATGAAAAGGTTATATTTTTAATAAATTTGATTAATCACATCATATATGTATTATAGATATACAACTAACATTATATTAAAAAATACTTTAACTAAGTATGATTTATATTTCAATCATAATGAAATGAATTCCAGATGTTTAATAATTTAAATAACATTTAGACTAATTCAAAATATAATTATATTTATGACGAAAATGAAAAATATACTGAATGATTTAACTAGTATATCAAAAAATATACAATACCCAAACGAGATATATATTTATGAAATTAAATATAATATTAATATTCAAAATTTACATAAATAATCATACGATTATGGATAATGTATTTTTAATTAAATCATTACATTATCGAATATATAACTCAATATTATATAGTTTAGTCCAAATTATAATCATAAAATAATTAAACTAAAAAAATAATTTAATTATAAAATGATCATAAATATCAAAGATTAATTTTATTGGATATATAACAAATGATTTATTTAGTGTATCAAGTAATATTCCAGATGATATTTACATAATGACATCAGATTTTACAATTTACAATGCAAGTACTAAGGAACCAATTGTAAATGTTTTAGATACCTTTTTATTCTTTAATATTTTAACAAATAATTTATATAAAGTTTTCAGGACTAGACAATGTCTCAGGTATAAATATACTTATGTTCAAAACGCCAGTTTTTGGATTTCAACAGATCTTCGGAGAACAGATTATTTAGATGTACCAAATACACCACAGAATGGATATATTTATTATCTGGCACCATACACATTCGAAGGTCCTTTAGCACAATTTCTTATACCTATTTTATCACTAGAACCGCTTGGTACTCATACATTTACTTCAACAATTGGTAACCCAGACTTTTTTATGCTAGTATATCTAATATAATTCCTAAACAATTTACATTTGATATTCAACTGAATGTAAAAGTTGATAACAGTTCTAATTATGTTAAATTTAATTTTGAATTAAAAGATGCAAACAATTTAACACTCTATAGTGTCACCAGAGTATTATATCCCGAAATTAATACTGATACAGTTTTATTTTCTTTAAATTTTCTTATTTCTAACAATCAAAAATTTCCTTTCACAATGGGTGTACGTTTAACTAGCGATTCAATTTTCTCTATTAGTGATGTGCCTAAAAGTAATAGACAATTTCGAATATTTACAACTTAAATTTTTTTGATACATACTGTAAAATGTAATATAATTAAAAAATATAAATTTCATTTTACATAAATTGGTATATATCCAAATAATATAAAATTATTTGGATATAATTGATTGAGTAACTATTAATGAATAATATTCATATTATTAAATATATCTATATGGGTTTTATAATGTCACAAATGAATAGGTTATATTTTTAATAAATTTGATTAATCACATCATCTATTTATTATAGATATCTAATTAACATCACATTAAAAAATAATTTAACTAAGTATGAATTATATTTCAATTATAATAAAATGTATCGTTAGGTGTTTAAATAACATTTAGACTAATTCAAAGTATAATTATGACTGGGAAAAAATATTATTAAAAAAGATGAAAATGATAACTATTAATTTTATTGGATATATAAAGAATGATTTAACTAGTGTATCAAAAAATATACCATATTATATTTACATAATGACATTTGATTTTAAAATTTACAATACCCGTACGACAAATATAATATTAATATTTAATTAAATCATTTCATTATCGAATATATGTTATTTAACATACATTTTATTCCAAATTATAATCAGGCGATAATTAAAAAATTTACACTTAAATTAAATTAAATTAAATTAAATTAAATTAAAAAAAAATAATTTAATTATAAAAGAGCCTAAATGCCAACGATTGATTTTATTGGATATATCACAAATGATTTATTTAGTGTATCAAGTAATGTTCCAGATGATATTTACATAATGAAATTAGATTTTACAATTTATAATGCAAGTACTAAGCAACCAATTTCAAATTTCAAAGACCCCTTTTTATTCTTTAATATTTTAACAAATAATTTATATAAAGTTTTCAGGAGTAATCAATGTCTCAGATATATAAGTAATAATCAAACATATACGTATGGAGAGTATAAATATAATTATATTCAAGCCGACGGTTTTTGGATTTCAACAGATTCTCGACGAACAGATTATTTAGACGTAACAACTCAAATACTGAATGGATATACTTATTTACTGAAACCTGATACATACGATTCGCCTTTATTTAAATTTTTTATACCTATTGCTTCACAAGTAAAACTTAATACTCCTATGTTTAATTCAACAATTAATAACCCATCCACTACTGCTAGTATATCGAATATAACTCCTATACAATTTGGGTTTGATGTTCAACTGAGTGTAGAAGTTGAACAAAGAACAAATTATGTACAATTTTATTTCTATTTAAATGATAAAAATAATTTAACACTTTATAGTATCACCAGATTATTATTTCCTGATCCTAATCCTAATCCTAATATAAATACAGTTACATTTTCTTTCAGTTCTCTTATTTATAGAACTAACAATTTTCCTTTCACAATGGGTGTAATTTTAAGTAGCGATTCAAAATTCACTATTAAAGATAGTGCTAATAAACAATTTCGAATATTTACATAATTTGAATCCAGTAACCATTAAATATAATCAATTTAAAGTTATTATGAATTTTATAATGTCACAAATTTGATTAATCATATTATGTTAGTTGGATATTTATATTTTAATCATACTGATATAATTAGTCACGTGTTTAATAATAAATAATTTAGACTAATTATATATATTTTTTTTTATGATTAAAAAAAGACGAAAATGATAACTATTAATTTTATTTGATATATAACGAATGATTTAACTAGTGTATCAAAAAATATACCATATTATATTTACATAATGACATTTGATTTTAAAATTTACAATACCCGTACGACAAATATAATATTAATATTCAAAATTTACCTAAATGATCATGCAATTATGAATAATATATATTTAATTAAATCATTTCATTATCGAATATATAACTCTATATTATATATGTTATTTAACATACATTTTATTCCAAATTATAATCAGGCGATAATTAAAAAATTTACACTTAAATTAAATTAAAAAAAAATAATTTAATTATAAAAGAGCCTAAATGCCAAAGATTGATTTTATTGGATATATCACAAATGATTTATTTAGTGTATTAAGTAATGTTCCAGATGATATTTACATAATGAAATCAGATTTTACAATTTACAATGCAAGAACTAAGCAACCAATTTTAAATGTTCCAAATAAATTTTTATTCTTTAATATTTTAACAAATAATTTATATAAAGTTTCCATGATTAAACAATGTCTCAGATATATAAGTAATAATCAAACATATACGTATGAAGAGTATAAATATAATTATATTCAAGCCGACGGTTTTTGGAGTTCAACAGATCCTCGGAGAACAGATTATTTAGGTCTAACAAAGCAAACACTGAGTGGATATACTTATATTCTGACAGCTAGAGTATATGATTTACCTTTAACATCTCTTCATATATCTATTGATGAACAAGTACCATTTAATAATCCTACATTTACTTCAACAATTAATATGATACCCACTACTGCTAATATATCGAATATAAATCTTAACCCATTTGGATTTGATGTTCAACTGGATGTACAAGTTGATAGCAGTTCGAATTATGTACAATTTAATTTCTATATAAATGATTCAAAAAATTTAACACTCTATAGTATCACCAAATTAGTATATCCTGAAAAAAATACAAATACAGTTATATTTTCTTTCAATTCTGTTATTTTTCACACTCTAGAATATCCTTTCACAATGGGTCTCAGTTTAGGAAGCGATTCAAAGTTTAGTATTAGTAATACAAGTAATCGACAATTTCGAATATTTACATAAATTGTATCAACTATTAATGAAAAGGTTATATTTTTAATAAATTTGATTGATTACATCATGTATTAAGTATGTATGAAATTTGATTCATACTGAAATGATTAGCCAAATGTTTAAATAATATTTAGATTAATTAAAAGTATAATAAATATATATATATTTATTATAAAAAAGACGAAAATGATAACTATTAATTTTCTTGGATATATAACGAATGATTTAATCAGTGTATCAAAAAATATATATTAGATGATATTTATATGGTGACATCTAATTTTAACATTTACAATGCCCAAACGGGAAATATAGTTGTAACTAAAAAGTTATATAAAATTTTTAGTGGTACAAAATGTTTCAAAAATATAAATAATACTCAAACGTATATATTTAATTATAATCAATCTAATGGTATTGAAATTAAACAAATCCTTGAAAGTTAGATTATTTATACACATTATAACCACTCCCATATAGATGCTTTACCCATGGATTATATAACTATTAATTAATAGTTTTAATACGAGTGTTATGATCTCAAATATAAACATTTACAATGCCCAAACGGGAAATATTGTTGTAACTAAAAAGTTATATAAAATTTTTAGTGGTACAAAATGTTTCAAAAATATAAATAATACTCAAACATATATATATATATGGAGAGTATACATATAATTATGATCAATCTACTGATATTGAAATTAAACAAATCCTTGAAAGTTAGATTATTTATTCCTGGATTATGGAACTATTAATTAATAGTTCTAATACGAGTGTTATGATCTCAAATATAAACATTAATGTTTATATTTGATGTTGAATTAAATATTCAAGTTAATTCAAATATTATTAATCAAAATTCTACAATATATAGATTTCTTTTATATGATTCAAATAATAAATTATATTATTTGACAAGCTACAATATACATGTTAACCCTGAATTAAGTAAAGTTACTTTTAATTTCAATGGTAATATTAATAACAATACATCATCTTATTACCAATGATCCAACAGTTTTGGATATATGATTGATATAATTACATCATATTTATTAAATCCTTTCGATCAATTCCTATTTGATTAGCGAATCCTTTAAGTGCTTCACTTAATGATCTAGCTGACTCATATTTTTTGAGGATATAACTCAATATTCCACTATGAACCGTAACAATGTTAATATTATATCCATATTGATTTATTCTATTTATTCTACCCTCTAATTGTTCTCGGGTTGCTTGATTACTAAAATACACTGATGTTATCATAACTCTCATTTTAGTTAAAGTATAGCCAGAACAGTGATTAACTGTCGTTATTACTACCCGTATTGGTGATTTATCCTCTCCTGTTAATGTTATTGGCGTATCATTAGTAATCACATATATCATCTGTCTGGGTATGTCTCTGTCTACTAATAATTTAATAAATAATTGTTGACTTTTTACATCTTTCGCTACTAACATCACATTAACATCATTGTTCAAATATCCTACTGTATAATCTATCATTCGATTATAACATGATTCATAACACATTCCAACTGCTTCCCTGAATTGCTGATTACTAGGATTATTATTTTTTCCTCCAACTGGTGGTGACACTAATTGATAATATTTCAAATCAATCATCTCAACTATAATATCATACCTATCAATGACAACATTAGTATATATCTTTTTTGATATCATTGCCCCAATCGCTACCCAATAATTTTTTAATGTCACTTCAAAATTAACAATTTGATCTAACCACTGTATTAAATTATCTGGATGTGTATCCTTAATAATTGTCCCTGACATTCCTATAAAATCATAACATAATTTACTCACTTCTAACGCAATACTCGTCCGTATTGTCTCATTTAGTGTCTTATGAAACTCATCTACTATAAATAACATTTCTGGTGCTAATTTCTTTAATGTATTATCAATTCCTCTCATTCTCATATGATCATGCCTAATTAAATTTATCATATTTGGATATATCTCTTTACTATTCCCATTATCCCTCATATCCATAATTTGATATTCAATTTTAAACATCTCTATCTCTTTCACTATACTATCTATCGCTGAACTTGGTAGGGTATACACACAATATTTCGGCATACCTCCATTATCTATTAACCATTTCATGTATGTTAACACAATCACCGTTTTTCCCATTCCTACTGGAATCCATAATAAATGTCCTTTCTTTCCAATCTCATATTTTTTTATCATCCTATCTATACTATCCTTCTGATGGTCCCACAATTCTCGATTTATTGTGTCCCTTATTGGATCCCATCCTCCATCTTCCCCCACTTTATCTCTCACTTTACTTAAACATGTATCTCTCACCCACCATATTAATGGTCCGTTCGTTATTTTGAATTTTTTACATGTATCATGTTTTATTCCACCAGGAAATAATACACATAATGCTGATAATATTTGAAATACTCCCGTGTCTTCAGACATTACAGTATATTCTGTTCCACTTCCATTTCTACTTATTTTATGTAAACAAATATTTGATTTATATCCATTCAAATATGTCATTAATCTCTTCACAACACTATCATCGTATTTTTTCAACATACCTTTTAATGTATGGACTGCATCTATTTCTACACCCTCCCCACTATATTTAATACTATTCCTGACATTTGGTGTAATTACTGAATGTGATTTAAATTCATATTTTAAATGTCTAAATACTTCCCATTCTATTGTTTCATCCCCTATCTGAATAAACCATGTTTCATCTTTTTTTATAAATATTCCTCCTTTCAATATTGATAATGTTTCTGGGACATCTGATATTTTAATTCCAGTACTATAAATTTTATCCACTTCTTGAATACATATATATTTTTGATGATCTGTTAATTCGGAATTTTGGTTATTATCTCTACTAGGCTTCTTAATTGCTACACATTCATATATATTAGTCGGATTAATTGTCACTATACATGTGATTTGCCCAATTTTAATTTCAACTGGTCCAATTAATCCAGCCAACCATGATTCATCTAATGTATAATTAATATTCACTGTTTTATCAATACTTTTTCTATTTTTAGGTTTTCTTGTTTTACTCAACCACAATAAATATTGAGCCTGTCGAATATCTTGAACAAACTCATTTGTCTCATCAATATACTTATTGATTTTTCTGGGATTAATCCCTACTACTTCATCCCAAATTTTACCAAATAATTCTGAATAATCTTTAAATTTAGAACATACATACCATCCAATTTCTGTAAATGAATGTTGATCTATACAATGTATTAATGGCATTTTTATAATTATGTTATCAACTATTGGGCGATATTCTCCTGTAATTGTTCCAACCATGTTAATATCTGTTCCAAAACTTTTAATTTCTGATATTAATAAATAACTTAGGCTGTAATAATTCCAATCACTAATTGTTGATGTAATTGTTTGTGTCGAATAAGTGAATAATCTTGAATCACTCTGTGCTGTAATTGCTAATTTCAACCATCGATTAATCATTTCATCAGTTGGTTGCCATGTTTTGGAATGCTGACATAATAATGCTGCCCCATATAATGTCATGATGTCACTATATGATTCGGTGTAACTATCTTCACATATACTAACAGCTAATCTTTTAGTCGCTGATTCTAATCCTGTAACATACCGTTGAATATCTGGAACAAATGATCCAGGATGAATAAGTAATAATCCAAAACTAACTAACAACACACATTTTGATTCATATTCGTGATCATCGTGAAATATTGTTTTACATCTAGTTCGAATAATCTTCTGAATTAATGATTTATGTAATGATGGTGGAAACCATTTAATTAATTCACTAATTGATTTCACCACTTTCATTTCCACATTTAATATTTTAGTAATTTGATGAAATATTGATTGTATACTTAAATTATCATGTCGTAATGTGTATTTAATTCCTAGTGTTTTATTATCAGTATTAAGATTAATAACATAAATTTGATTTTCTTTTTTATTTATAGATAATTCTTGAGTAATATTTGCATCATCTAAATTAATAGATAATCCAGTATATGAGTTAACAGTTTGATTATCAGGACATAATCTCCAAATTGACGGTCGAAAGATGAGAGTGTGATATTTAGCCCGAGATTGTTGTTTATTTGGTGGAATCATTGTGTAAACATCATTGATATTCCAATATCCGTCTGGATCAGTCATATTTCCCGCTAATAATACATTAATCTGATCCTCAGTCAATTTATCAGTGAATCCAGTTCCTCCAATTTTAATGAATTTAATTTTTAATAATAAATCATTCATATATATATCCGATTTTTTGGTCGAATTTTCTATCAACCATCCAATTTTTCCTTGTGTTGATAAATTCTCAAAGAATTGAATTGTATTGAGCTGATTTGTTAATTCAATTGGATTGTATTCCGACACTTTCTGATAATTAGGCTGATATTCTCCTTTAATTCTAATCACTGTTCCCTTATTAGCATGAGAATGTGTCATATTTGTAATTAATTCTCCATCTCTAACTCCTGTTATATCAATAGATATATTAATCGACATTTTTCCAAATCTAATAATATTTATTTTTTCAATTTTCTAATTATATTTTTTGTTTTGTCATATTGTTCAACACTAATATTCGTTGGTGTATTTGGTTCTACTCTATCTTTTCTAACTTTATTCATATTAATTGATACTCTTTTAAACTTGTCTTTAATATTATCCATTTTTATATAATTTGATTTTATTTAAAAAAAATTTTAAAATATATAATATTTTTTTTTTTTTTTTTAAAAAATAAAAATAATAAAAAAAAAAAGAAAAAAAAAATGCAGATTTTTGTTAAAACTCTAACAATGGAAGTTGAATCATCTGATACAATTGACAATGTAAAACAAAAAATACAGGATAAGGAAGGAATACCTCCTGATCAACAAAGATTAATTTATGCTGGAAAGCAATTGGAGGATAATAGAACTCTATCCGACTATAATATTCAGAAAGAATCAACTATTCATTTAGTTCTTTGATTACGAGGAGGATATTAAATATTAAAAAAATATTTTTTATATAATAAATGAACAAAGTACCATTTGAAATATTTTTTGAACTCACTAAAAACATGAAATTTATAGATATTGTAAATTTATGTGAAACTAATCCAAAGTGGGAGAAATACTGTAAATCACCCCAATTTAGGTCACTGATACAGATATCACAGAACGAAATTACAAGTAGTTTATATCCAGCGATAATAAATGATAATATTCAAGTTGTGATCAATATATTAAATTATGGAATTGATGTTAATATAAAAAATCGGGACGACACCACACCAATATATATATCTATTATGTATAATAAATATACAATATCAAAAATATTATTAAAATGTGGGGCGGATCCTAATACAACATATAATGGATTAAAAATTATGATGTATTCTATTATGGACAATAATGTACAAATAGTAGAATTATTACTAAAATATGATGCGGATCCAAATACTATTGTAGATATAACAGGTGTAACAGGATTACAAATTGCATGTGAATCAAATTATATAGAAATGGTAGAATTATTATTAAGATATGATGCAAATCCAAATATTCAAGATGAATATGGTAATACTTCATTATTTAGTGCACGTAATAATATAAACATATTAGAATTATTATTGCAAAATGACGCCAATCCTAATATAAAAAACAATGATGGTCGAACTGTTTTATTACTTGCTAGTAATGATGATATTATAAATTTATTATTACATTATGGTGCTAAATAATATTACAAAATAATTCAAATTTTAATATAAAAAACAATGATGGTCGAACTGTTTTATTACTTGCTAGTAATGATGATATTATAAATTTATTATTACATTATGGTGCTAAATA
>Ga0105046_10008683_pt1 | contig 15944 bp, 12 predicted proteins | sample MAT03_FD_78385 | JGI IMG/M metagenome (GOLD analysis project Ga0105046, IMG submission 78385) | Freshwater microbial communities from Lake Fryxell liftoff mats and glacier meltwater in Antarctica - MAT-03 (megahit assembly) | ecosystem: Environmental > Aquatic > Freshwater > Ice > Liftoff...
ACCGTGTTCCCTGGTACCGTGGTCCCTGGCACCGTGGTCCCTGACAGCGGGGTCACGGGTCGCGACCGGATCGCGCTGGTGGTGGAGGACGATCTCAAGTCCGCAGAGCTGATCCGCGTGAGGCTCGAGGCGGAAGGCTTCTCGGTCGTGCACGCAACCTCCGCGGAGGAGGCTCTGGCGATCGCTCAGGAACAGCCCCCGTCGCTTATCACCCTCGAGATCATGCTCCCCAAGATGGATGGCTGGGAGTTTCTCCGCCGCATCAAGCTGGTGCCCTCGCTCTCGCGCGTGCCTGTCGTCATCATCGCGATCGTCGCCGACCGGAACCGCGGCTTCGCCCTCGGGGCCGCAGCGGTGTCGCAGAAGCCGATCTCCCGCGCGGAGCTCGTCGAGACGTTGGCCAACCTTGGACTTTCACCGAAGTTGCCGGACGCCTCCCTCCTCCGGGTGCTCGTGGTGGACGACGACCCCGTCGCGGTGGAGCTGATGGCGACGCGGCTGCTAGGGATCGCAGCGACGATCGACCGCGCGCACGGCGGAAGACAAGCCATTGAGCTCGCGAGAAGCCAGATGCCAGACTTGATCTTGCTCGACCTGATGATGCCCGACGTCAGCGGTTTCGACGTCGTCGCGGCGCTGCGCGAAAGGCCGGAGACCGCGCGCATTCCGATCGTGGTCCTCACGTCGAAGCAGATCACGGTGGACGATCGCACGCGCCTCCATGGCTACGTGACGAAGATCCTCGGAAAGACCGAGCTCGAGCTCAGCCACTTCACGGCCGAAGTCCGGCGTGCCCTCGCTGGCCGGGCCGCACCCTCGCCTGGCGGGGACAAGGAGACGGAATGTCCATCCTGATCGTCGAAGACAACCCAGCCAACATGAAGCTCGCGGTGTTCCTGCTGACGGGTGCGGGCTATGTCGTTGTCACCGCGACCGATGCCGAGTCCGCCCTCATGATCGCCCGCGAACAGCATCCCGATCTCATCTTGATGGACATCCAGCTCCCCGGGATGGACGGCCTTGAGGCCATCGGCTTGCTCAGGCGAGATGCAAGAACCAGCGCCATTCCCGTCATCGCGCTCACGGCGCTCGCGATGAACGGCGATGAGGCGCGCATCCTGGCGGCCGGCGCAGACAGCTACCTCGCCAAACCCGTGCGTTATGGCGACCTGCTGAGCGCGGTCGGGGCCATCCTCCCGCCGCCAGCGCCGCCACCTGCGCCGTGAGCTGCATCTGCACCGCTTTTCCTCGAGCGGCGCTCGGTTGGGGCGGCCGACAGCCGGACTCCCTTTCCCGCCGCGTGCGCGCTTCAACCGATCGGTCGCGTGCGACTGCGTCGTTCGTCGAGGCTGCGGCGCACGAGGGTTGCGACGTCCCTGGCGTGCACCGGCTTGACCAGGAAGCCGTCAGCACCCATGGTCGAAAGGCGCTTCCACTCGGCTGCGCCACCGTTCGCCGTGAGGACGATGATCGGCACCGCTCCCTCTTGATCGCGTGCTCGCAGGAGGCCAGTGAGCTGGAGCCCGTCGAGGCCCGGCATCTGGAGATCGATGATGGCGACGGACTGCTGCTGTCTGTCGAACGCCTCGAGGGCCTCATTGCCGTTGGCCGCACAGTAGATCTCGGCGCCGGGGAACTCGCGGGCGAGCGACATCGACAGCAGCTGACGGAAGTCGGGGTCGTCGTCGGCGATCAGGATGCGCACCGGCTCGCGGCCCCCTTTGGCAGCCGCGAGGAGATCGCGTCGAAAGGCCTCGACGCTGGGGGTGCGGCTCGCCGGATCCTTTGCGAGAGCGCGCAAGATCACGTCGTCGAGCTCGCGCGGCAGCCCCGGGCGGAGATCGCTCGGCCGGAGCGGCGTCTGCTTGACGTGAGCCATCATGCGAGCGTGGCCTTTCTCGGCCTCGAACGGGGGGTGGCCCGTCAGCATCTCGAAGGCGACGCAGGCCAGGGAGTAGACGTCGGCGCGGTACGACAGGTCGGCCGAGACGTCGGTGGAGAGCACGACTTCGGGCGCCATGAACTCGGGCGTCCCGACGACCTCCCGCTTGCCCGAGCTCCCCAGCCGATGTGTCTGATCGGAGACGCCGAGATCGCCGACCCGGAGCCTCAGTGCGCCGTCGAGGAGCAGGTTGCTGGGCTTGAGGTCGCGATGCACCGCTCCTGCCGCGTGGATCGCGGAGACGCCGCGGCACGCGTCGTCGAGCATGCGGAGCGCCAGCTGAAGATCAGGTGGCTTGCCGGCCTGCAGGTGGAGCCAGGTGTGCACGGTGACCCCTTCGACGTACTCCATGACGAAGTAAGGAACGCCTTGGTGCTCGCCGAACGCATAGATCTGCACGACGTTCGGATGGCGGACGCTCGCCATTGCGCGCGCTTCGCGGAGGAATCGTGAGCGGAAGCCGCGATCGCCGAGGAGCTCGGAGCGCACGAACTTGATAGCGACGTGACGATCGAGCCTCTCGTCGTGCGCCAGCATGACGACACCCATGCCGCCGGAGGCGAGCTCGTCGATGATGCGGTAGGCGCCGTGGACGACGGCGCCGGGCGCGAGCGTGGCGTCCCGCACCGTGCCCGAGGGCGGCGGCGCGCAGAAGTCGGCGACGTGCGTGGCTTCCGCCGACACCACCGTTTTGGCGGCATGCGTGGGCGCGACCACTGTCTTGGCCTCATTCGCTTCCACCCTGGGCCGCTGATTGTTCAAGATGACGAAGACCTGCATCGACGTTCGTGCGACTGCGTGCTGGCAGGGACGACGCGACGCTGAGGCTCCGAAGCAAGAGTCGGCCCGCCGTGCTCGTCCGACCGGCGCGCGTGAACCATCGCAAGCAACGTGCGGCGACTCGCGAGAGCGGGCGCGGATGTGTGAGGCATTGTGCTACAGATGAGGCACGTTGGCCGCATGACGCCAGGCTCGACCTTGGAGCGCAAACACGCCAGGCAGGTGCGGCGGAGAGCCTCGGGTGAGTCTGCGGGGCGGTTTTGCCGGGCGGTGCGGGGCGGGTGCGGGGTAGGTGCGGGGTGGGTGCGGGCTGGGCGCGGTTCGTGCTGAGCGCTGCTCGCGAAGAGCTCGCAATGAGAGGTCACGTGACGATGAGCCACAGAATCCTGGTCGTGGATGACGATCCCGCAGCGTGCGAGCTAATGCAGGCGGTGCTGTCCCGCCTTGGGCACCAGGCCACCTGCGCAAACAGCGGGCCGCAGGCTCTCGACCTGCTCGAAGAGGGCGAGTTCGAAGTTGTCCTGACCGATATCGGGATGGCCGAGATGGACGGGCTGGAGCTCTGCCGGCGAGTCGCCGAGGCACGGCCGGGGTTGCCGGTCGTGGTCGTGACGGGCCAGGGCAGCATAGAGGTCGCCGTCGCGGCGATCCGCGCCGGCGCGTACGACTTCATCAGCAAGCCCGTCGACGAGAAGCTGCTCGCGCCCTGCGTCGCCCGCGCCGCGCAGAACCGCCTGTTGCAGCGCGAGGTCGAGCGTCTCCGCCGCGAGGTCGTCGGCGCCAAACCGTTCGAAGACGTCATCGGCACGAGCCCGGCGATGCGCAAAGTCTACGAGATGGTTGGGCGCGTCGCGCCGAGCGAGGCCTCGGTCCTCATTCACGGCGAGACCGGCACCGGCAAGGAGCTCGTCGCGCGCGCCATCCACTCGCGCAGCACGCGGGCCAATGGGCCGTTCGTCGCGATCAACTGCGCGGCCGTCCCCGCGAACCTGATCGAGAGCGAGCTGTTCGGCCACGCGCGCGGCGCCTTCACCGACGCCAAGGCGACGCGCTCCGGCCTGTTCGTCGAGGCGAACGGAGGCACGCTCTTCCTGGACGAGATCGGTGAGATGCCGATCGAAGTGCAGCCGAAGCTCCTCCGAGCGCTCCAGGAGCGCAAGGTCCGCCCGATCGGATCGAACACCGAGATCCCCTTCGACGCACGCATCGTCACGGCGACCAACCGCGAGCTCGAGGTCGAGGTCGAGCAGCGGCGCTTCCGCGAGGATCTCTTTTACCGCATCAACGTCGTGCGCATCGACCTGCCGCCGCTCCGCGATCGCGGCGCCGACGTGCTCGCGATCGCCGAGCACATGCTGCGCAACAACGAGGTCGGCAAGACGCTTCGCCTCTCGCCGCAGGCTGCCGAGCGGCTGATGGCCTACGACTGGCCGGGCAACGTCCGCGAGCTCGAAAACTCGATGGAGCGCGCGGTCGCGCTCGCGCGTTTCGAGCACATTGCGGTCGACGATCTTCCTGACAAGATCCGATCGTTCCGCTCGGATCGCGTCGTCGTCTCGGCAGACGACGCGAGCGAGCTCATCTCGCTCGACGAGCTCGAGCGCCGCTATGTGCGGCGCGTCCTCAAGATGCTCGGCAACAACAAGTCGCGCGCAGCGCAGATCCTCGGGCTCGACCGACGCACGCTGTATCGCAAGCTCGAGCGCTACGAGCGCAAGGAGGCCGACTCCAACAGCGGCCCACCGCGCATCGAGCGCGCCGCGGCTCGATAGGCGATATCGAGTTTTCCTGCCGACGGCCGCTGCAACGCCGTTCACTTGGGCGTTTAGCCGGCTAGAAAATGCAGAGAGAGAGTGTGTGTGGCGCTACGAGCGCCAAGGACGGGAAGCGCCCCCCCTCTGGGCGCCCTCTGGGGCGCCCTCTGGGGCGCCCTCTGGGCTGTCCGCTAACTGACCAGCATCGACCGGCCTTAGCCGGCGGCGACGGACGGATGCGCGCCGCGTGGCGGCGGCGCATTCGAAGCGGGCCTCGGCGGCGTCGCCTCGACCAGGGCATCGATATTCCGGAAGAATGCGGCGGCCCACGTCAGATCCCTTTCGCTTGGCGAATCCACAAGCAGGCTCGCGCCAGTCGCTTCGACTGTGGCGAGCGCCGGGTGGGGCTCCATCGGACCGATGAGGGCACCGGCGAACATGCCGAGGAAGAGCCCGCCAAGCACGCCGATCCCCGCCAGGAGCGGACTGAACCCAATTCCGGCCGCACCCGATGCGCCCAAGAACGCAGCACCCACGAGCCCCGCGACGGCGCCAAGCGTCGCGCCCCGGAAGGTCGCGCCTCGCACATCCGTCGCGGAGAGCGGCAAATCCTGGTGATTCTTGTTGGGCGTTCGAACCTGAATCTCCATCTTCGGTCGAAAGAGCTGAGCGCGGCGCAGCTGCACGTAGGCCTTACGTGCCTGGTGCGCGCTGCCGAAGTGGCCCACGACGACTTCTTTTGCGTTGCTCATGACTCTCATCTCCTCGTTGCAGGTTCTGGCGGTTTTCCACGCCTGGTTCGAGAGTGACTGTCAGTTGCCGTGGCCGGGTTGACGCGTGTCGTGGTCAGCGCGTTTCGCCCCGCCGTTCACCGAATCTGTGATGCCGTGGACCTTGGAGACCACGGTGTCCTTCGCGTGGGCGACCGTCTCCTTCACTTCGGTGTCAGCGGCTTCTTGGCCCTTACTGACGAGCTCCTTGAAGAAGCCGCCGAGCTTTCGACGCAGCGCGCGACCCGACAGCGGCGTCGAGAGCACCGCCACCGCCGCACCGGCCGCGAAGCCTGCACCGAATACGCCGAGATCGGAGAAGAAGCTGCGGCGGCGCTGCAGGCCGACGCGGAAGAGAGCATCATCGAGGCCGAAGGCGCGCACCACGGCTGCGATCTTGGTCACCTTCTCCAGCCCCTCCATGAAGCCCGAGCGCGCACCGTGCGCTGCCGTCTGTGCAGCCGACTCGACCGTCGACTTCGCGTTCGCCGCAGCGCTCTCGGTGACGTCCCAGGCGCGGCGTGCTCCATCCCGAACCCCGTCGGCGACTTCGTAGCTCATGACATCTCTCCCTGCGCTCGCGTGCCTCCCATCGAGGCGCTTCATTGCGCATGAAGGGCCATTGAGCACGAGGTGCGCCAATCGCCTTTTTCGCGGGAAAGGTGCGTTCAACACGCGGGGAAAGGGTGCGCAGCGGCGCGACCCGCTGCCTCGTTCGAGGCGCATCGCCCCGCCCGCAAAGGCACTACGCGGGAGCCTCGCCGCCGACGAGGAGCTCCCGGATCCGCCGGCACAGCTCGACGCGATCGATTGGCTTGACCAGGAGGTCCGCCGCGCCCGCGTCCACGACCCGCAATCGGGTCGCCCGGTCGTGCATCGCGCTGACGATCAGCACGGGGATGCCCGCGGTGGCGGGGTCGCGTTTCAGCCGCGCCGTGACCTCGAAGCCGTCGATTCCGGGAAGCATGAGGTCGAGCAGAATGAGCGACGGACGCGACGATGCGACGCTCTCGAGCGCTTCCTCGCCGCTCTCCGCGCTCGTGGTGTGGAAGCCCTCGCGCTCCAGGATGAACTCCAGAAGCACCCTGTTTTCCCGGATGTCGTCCACGATGAGGATGCTCGAGGGCGCCACCGCGGAGACGACGCTCATGTGGAGGTCGGCGCGAGGAAGGTCCAGCCGGGGCTCACCAGGTCCACCCTACGCGTATCGGGCTCGCAGCGTGGCCGCCATGTGAGATTCGCGTCGGCCCGAAGTGGAAAGCAGCAAGCGTCGCGGGCGGTTCTGGGCCTGTTCCGCGGCGTGCCGAAGGCTTATCTTTCGGCGCCCGATGTCGACCGTTAGGCCAACCCCCGGGCCGATCCGCGCGCTCCTCGCGCTCGCCCCTCTGCTCTGTCCCCTGATCGCGCTCACCGGCGGTCTCCTCACCCTCGGTTGCGGAGGCGACGTTCGACGCTTTCCGCTGCGCGACCCGGTGTGGCTCGACGACGACCTGCGCCCAATCACGCACCCCTGCCGCCCCGATCCGGAAGGGGACAAGCCCGGCGCGCAGCTCTGCCGTCCCGACGAGTACGTGTCACCCTTCGGTTGGGACGTAGGCGACAAGACCCTCTTCCGTCCTCTGACGAAGTTCTTCGCGGTGGACCCAGGCGGCGAAGCCGCCAACGTCAACGCGTTCGACGAGATCCCCGACTCGAGCTGGTTCACCAACCGCATCGGTGCGCGCCCGATGACCCTCGAGGAGATCGATCGGGGCAGCTGCGGCGCCCGGCAGATCGACGCGACCAAGTCGAAGCCTGGTGAATGGGTCGTCGACATGGGCAAGCCCAACGGCGCGAACCCCGGCTTCCGCGTCAACATCGAAGGTGTCGGCAAGTTCATGCTCAAGGCCGACGTGGCCGGTGAGGGCGAAAAAGCGACCGGCGCCACCTCCATCGCGTCGCGCTTCTACTTCGCGGCCGGTTGGTACGCCCCCTGCGACACCGTCGTCTACTTCGACCCGAAGCTGCTCAAGCTCAAGCCCGGCCTCAAGGTCACCGACAACAGCGGCATCTCCAAGCCATTCGATCAAAAGGCGATGGAGACGGTTCTCGACAAGGCGTCGAAGCGCGATGGAATGGTGCGCATGATCGCCTCGGGCTGGCTGCCTGGTCGTACGATCGGCCCCTTCAAGTACGAGGACACGCGCCACGACGACGCAAACGACGTGATCCCCCACGAGGACCGCCGCGATCTGCGCGGCGCGCGGGTGATCTCCGCGTGGCTCGGCCACTTCGACTCGCGCGAGCAGAACACGATGACCACGTGGATGGCCGCCGACAAGGAGAACAAGGACGCCTCTCCCGGACATACCATTCATTGGTACATCGATCTCGGCGACTGCTTCGGGTCACGCTGGGAATGGGACCAGATGAGCCGCAAGCTCAATCACAGCTACTACCTCGATCTGGCCGACATGGCCGTCGATGCGGTGACGCTGGGCATCCCCCAGCGCCCCTGGGACCGGGCCAAGCTCACGCCGGGCGCGGAGATGTTCAGCTACTTCAACGCAGCCGACTTCGAGCCCGACGAATGGAAGGGCGGGTACCCGAACCCGGCCTTCCAGCGGATGACCGAGCGCGACGCGGCGTGGGCGGCGCGCATCGTCACCCGTTTCGATGACGAAGCGATCGCCCAGGCCATCACCGTCGCCGACTACTCCAATGCGTTCCATCGGGCGTTCCTTCAGAACGCGTTGGTGAAGCGGCGCGACAAGATCCGGCAGCGCTACTTCTCCAAGCTGTCTCCTCTGAGCGACGTGACCGTCAAGGGCGGGCGGGTATGCGCGACGGATCTGGCGCGCGACGCCGGGACCTGGCCTTCCGATAGCTTCCGCTACGCGGCCGCGATGTGGTCAGGCGACAATCTCGAGAGCAAGTCGGCGGTCGCCGTGAAGGCGGGTGAGCACGGCGAGGTCTGCATGGTTCTGCCGAGTATTTCGCCCAGTGGTTCCTTCCCCGCCGACGACGCGCGCCGCTATGCGGTGCTCGACGTCTCCAATGGCGTCGCGCCAGGTCCGCTACGGCTCCACTTCTACGATCAGGGCAAGACCCAGGGGTATCGTCTGGTCGGCATCGAGCGGCCCCAGGGGAGCAGCTCGCCCTGAGGCTTGGCGGTGCCCGTGGCGGGGCGAATGACGTGGCCATCGTGGGGGCTCCCGGGGGGCTCCCGGGAGCCCCGGGGCTCCCGCGGGGGCTCCCGGCGGTTCCCGGCCCCCGCCACCCCCGCCCGAGCCATCTCGATGAAGCCGGGCGCGCTACAACAACTAAAACCCGGTCGTCCCCCCGAACAGAAAGCGGACGCTCATCAAATCCGCACCCTGGTCGACCGTCTCGGTGCCGAAGCCCAACAGGAGATTGAACGAATGATCGCGGTGGTTCGAGGAGCGCAGGCCGCCGGCGAACGCGAAGCGAAGCAGCCCGGGATCGAAGTCCTCGAGGTGGGAGCCGAAGGTATTGGCGACGCCCGTCTGCATGATGCCGTCGATGAAGGTCCACACCGGCCAATGGTACTCGAGCGCAGCGACGGCGGCGCTCTCGCCCAGTAGTCTACCTGGCAAAAAGCCATGCAGCAGCTCATTGTCGGGGACGTCGTCGAAGCGACGGTTTCCGACCAGCTCGCTGAAAGGGATCTAGTAATCGTCGCGCAGCGGGTCGGCGAATCGTGCGCCCAGCGACAGCGACAGGACGCGCTGGGTTCCCGTGAGGTCCACGAAGGCGGCGGCGGTGGCGCCGTAATTGATCCAGCCGCCGCTCTCCTGGCCCATCACCTCGCCCGCATGCTCGCCGAGCAGATCGAGGGCGACGCCGGTCCCGGGCGCGGGTCGAGGATCGCGCGAATCGAGGACGAGGCGCCCGCCGGTCTTGACGACGGCGTACCCCTCGAAGCCGGGGGGCAAATCGTAGCGACCGCGCCGCACCTGCTCGAGGATCGTCGCTTGGCCGCAGGCGAACGTCGTGCCGCCGGCCCCCGCGACGGCAACGGCACCCTCGCAGTCGCCGTTGCCGAAGTCGGCGCCGCGAGCGAGGAGCCAGCCCTCGAAAAAGCTCCCCTTCTTGCCGATGCCGCCCCGGGTGAGATCGACGTGAATCCGCGCGCCGCCCCCCAGCGTCCGCAGGTCGTAGGTCGCCTCGCCCTCATCGAGCGTGCGCGGGCCGACTCCCCAGTAGAGCAAGTCGGGCCGCTCGATGGCGTCGACCTCGAGCTGGAGGAACGACTTGCCACCGAGCTCAATGCGATCGGCCGCAGCGCCCTTGTAGAAGCGCTCGCCACCCGTCGCGACGGTGGCGACCAGGCTGTTCCCCTCGGTGAGGAAGTCGGCGTAGGACAGAAAGAGGCCGACGCTCGGGCGGAACCCGAAGTCGACGAAGCCGGTCGGAACGATGGCGATGTTGTTTTTCGGACCGAAGGAGAACAGGTCCTCGAGCTTGCCGATGATGTCATTCTGTTCGACGGCGGGGATGAGCGCGCCGAGCGGTGCGCGCACCAGGTACTCGGTCGCCAGGTACACGGGGTAGAACGCGACGCGGGGCACCCAGAGCGCCACGTCACCAGCGGTCATGGCCTCATCGCGACCGTCGTAGTCGGGGGGCTGACGGCGATCGTCGAGATCGCGGTTCCCCCTGGGCTCTTGAGCCGGTGGGTGGTCTGCGGGCCCATGCGCACGGGGGGCCGCTGCGGGCACCTCGGCGTAGCCAGGTACCTTCGCCTTCTTCGGCGCCCCAACAGCCGGAGCGTCGGGAGAAGGCACGGGCGCTGCATCTGCTCCCCCTCCCCCTGGTTGTGACGTAGAGGAGGACGTTGCAGGTGCCGCTGGAGGCGCCGGAGCCGCAGGAGCATCGGCTGCAGAAGGCGGTGCGGGCGCGGGCTGGGCGAGCGCCCCCGTGGCGAGCACGATGGTGGCGAGCGCGAGGCCACCGCTCGACACGAGCGTTCCCAGGCGGCGACGTGATCCGACGGAGCTTCGAGGCATTGCCGTGCCGCGCATACATATCGGAAGCGACGTACACCGGGGGAGAACGTTCAAGTGTCCATGGGTCAGGGCGGCGCTGCGCGATCTTGCCCCAGGGGCCCGATCACGCTCGGGGCCGAGCGGCCGTCCGCCGCCGGCCATGGTATGAGTCGGAGTCGTGCAGAGCCCCACACCTACCCGCTCGCTGAGCCGCATTCCTGCGGCCGTCCTCCTCCTCAGTGCCGGTCTCGGCCTCCTCGCATCTGGATGCGGCGCGCGGGACACGATTTTCGAAGGGTCGGGCGGCAGCGGCCCGGGCGAAGGTGGCGCAAACGCGTCGTCGAGCACGCGCGGCGGCGAGGACGACGGCCCGACCTGCCAAGGGGACGGTTTCCCCTGCGCCGATGATGCGATCTGCTGCAGCAAGTCCTGCAACGACGAGGGCCGCTGTGGTCTCGCCGAGGAATGCAGCCAGCTCGGCGAAAGCTGTGCGGGCAGCGGCGACTGCTGCGAAGGCACCTGCGAGGGCGGTATCTGCGCCAACCTCTGCGGCGAGGAGGGTGAGTCTTGTGACTTTGCCTCGGATTGCTGCACCAACGTGTGCGATCCGACCGGGCGCTGCGCCGCAAGCTGTCTCGACACCGGCGCGACCTGCAGCGGGCCGGAACAGTGCTGCACCCTGACTTGCGCGGGCGGCGTCTGCTTGGCGGAGTGCACGCCCAACGGATCGTCCTGCGTCACCGCCCCGGAGTGCTGCTCCGGCAATTGCCAGAGCGGCATCTGCGATTCGGTCTGCACGCCCAACGGCCTCGAGTGCGAGGCCGGTCCCGACTGCTGCTCGGGCCAGTGCTCAGAGGGCTTCTGTACCGGCTGCCTCCCCAACGGCGCGCTCTGCGACGCGCCGAGCGACTGCTGCACCGACATCTGTGACAACGGCGCGTGCGGCGGCGCCTGCACGCCCAACGGCGATCTCTGCGGCAGCGACGAGGATTGCTGCAGCGCCAACTGCGACGACTTCGGTCGCTGCGCGACCGCTTGTCTGCCCGACGGCACGGTGTGCGAGCTCGCCGGCGACTGCTGCTCGGGGTCCTGTACCAGCGGCCTGTGCGGTGCGCCCGGGTGCACCCACGACAAGTGCGACGTCGACCCGGTGCCGCTCGCTCCGGAATGCGACGAGTGCGTGGCAGCGATCTGCGCTGACGACCCGTTTTGCTGTGAGACCGAGTGGGACGAAGCATGCGTCGACCAGGTCGCGACGGTCTGCGGCGAGAGCTGCGGTGAGTGCCTGCCTGAAGGGTCTTTCTGCAAGGCGGCGGGCGACTGCTGCAGCGGCACCTGCAACGGCGGGACCTGCGTCGAGACCTGCACGCCCGAAGGCGATTTTTGCAACCAGCCCGAGGACTGCTGCGGCGGCAGCTGCGTCGACGAGACCTGCCAGCCGCAATGCGTGCAAGACGGCTTCTCGTGCGGAGACGACAACGAGTGTTGCGGCGGCGATTGCAATCTCGGCACCTGCGGGCAGACCCAGTGTCCCTCCGACGGCTCGGAGTGCGGCGACTGCATCGCCAACAGCTGCTGCGGTGAGATTCAGGCCTGCTTCAACTCGCCGGAGTGCGTGAACAACGTGGTGTGCTTCTTCGCCTGCGTCGCCGGCGGCGGCGGCCCCCTCGAGTGCTTCCTCGACTGCGGACAGAACGCCGACGCCATCAACGTCGTGGCGTGCGCTGGCGTGAACTGCGGCGTCGGCACCTGCTTCTGAACCGACCCGGTGGGGACGCCAGAAGCCTGGCGTCCCGCCGCCCAAGCCGCCCTCGGCCTCCCAGAGAGGCAGTCGTCAGTCAGGCCTGGAGGCCGAACCAGCCGACGAGGTTGAAGCGGCCCGCGGCGCGCACGTGGAACGGACTGAGCGCGAGACCGCGACGCAGCGAGCTCGTCAGACGGGGAGCAAGATCACGCTGCGGAAGTGGTGTTGCAGCCGTCTGAGATTTTCGAGGTCGCCGGTGTACACGACGCCGCCGCCGCGCAGTGCAGCGGAGGCCATGACCACCGCGTCTGCGAGGGACGAACCCGGGACCGCTCCGAGCGCTTCGCCAGCGGCACGACAGAGGGACGATGGCATGTCCTCCACGATCACCATGGCGAGGATCTCCTCGCGAGCGTCGCTCCGTCCACGCCACCACTCGGCGTACACAACCGCCGGAACGACGGGGATCAGGCCACGCCGAACGATCGCGCGAAACGCTTCCGTCGCCCGCGGCTTGCGCCGCTCCAAGCCGATCAGCATTCCCGTGTCGAACGTGAACGTCACGCGGCGCGCCATCGTCGTTTCTTCGACGCTTCGCCACGCCACTCGGCTTCGATGCGCTCGATGGCGTCGTTGTCGAGAGGCGGAACGTCGTACTTCTCGAAGAACGCCTCGGCCGCGGCAAACTTTGCTTCGCGCGAGGCGATCTCCGCCAACAGCGCGGACACGTTGCCCTTGTGTCGTCGTGCCGCGAGCGCCTTCAGGTTCTTGAGGGTCGCAGCGTCGAGGGAGAAGCTCGTCGTCTTGGTCCTACCCGGTCGCATACTGGCAGTGTAGTACAAGCGAACGGCAAGAGGCCCATCGCTTGGCCGGTGCGCTCGAGGAGATCGGATGGATGTACCGCCCCGGGTCCTGGCTTACGCCCTCGACGCCCCGAGAGGCGATCGAGCGTCAGGCCTGGAGGCCGAACCAGCCGATGAGATTGAAGCGGCCCCCCGCGCGCATGTAGAACGGACCGAGCGCGAGACCGGGACGCACGCTGCGCAGCTCGTCGCGCAGGGTGGAGACCGGCCAGGCGTTGCGCTCGTAGCGCAGGACGAGCGTGGGTCGACCATCGAGCTCGCTCGGCTCGACGGTGGTGCGGAAGCGATGGGCATGGCCGCCGAGCCAGCGATTGAAGCCCGCGTTGCCGCCGTGGTCGAAGCCGACCCCGCTCCACAGGGCGGAGCGAGCGAGGAAGCGAACGACGGGGCGCGCGAGAAGATGCACGCCGCCGAGCGGCTCGAGCGCAAGCAGCCGACCGCGTGGCGCGTCGCCGAGCTCCGCCGGATCGGTCGCTGAGCCTCTCGCGAAGATGTTGCGGATCGATTCCGGATGGCCGCCCACGAGCTCGTCGAGGGTGGCGATCGGGGTGACGATACGCGCGATGCGCGGGCCGCCCGTGGTCGAGCTGTCGGTCGCGGAATCGTTCATCGAGGCATCGGGGGTAAAAGCGGGCGCCGGGCGCGTCAACCACGTGGCAAGGATGGCGGCGGACGCTGACTTCCACTGTCGACGTCAGCAGTGGCCGGTGCGTGCGTGACGGCATCGAACGCGACGCGGACGCGCGCAGTCACGTCGAGCAGGCGCGACAGGAGACGGCGCGGCGCTTCGCGATCGCGAATCCCCATGCGCCGTGCGAGCGCGAAGAGCGCCGGGTCGCGCTCGTCGAGCAGATGCGCGGCCACCGCGTGCACGACCCGGATGCGCTGCTCGAGCGTTCGGAGAAACGTGTAGCCGTCGCTCAACGCGTCGGCATGCTCGGGGAGGATCAGGTCGGCTTCGCGCAGCGCAGCGACCGCGCGCACGACGTCGCCTGTTCGCGCGCGCTCCGGTGCGGGCAGCGACACCTGGAGCAGCTGCACGGCGAACTCGATCTCGAGGAGCCCGCCAGGGCCCAGCTTGAGGTCGTGGCGCCCCGGCCTGTCGTGCGAAGCCTCGCGCGCGACCCGCGCGCGGATGTGGCGCACCTCCTCGGCCATCGCCGCAGGGTCCCCGCCGCCCGCGTAAGCCACCAGCCGCGAGATGCGCACGGCGCGCGCGCCGATGTCGGGATCTCCTGCACTGGCGCGCGCCCGGGTCAGCGCCATCCGCTCCCACGTCGCGGCCTTCGACGACACCGGTGCGACGCGCGCGTCGGGCTCGACGCCATGGTGACGTGCGAAGCCTTCCAGGCTGGAGACGAGCAGCCCTTGGTTGCCCGATGGACGCAGGCGCGTGTCGAGCTCGTATCCCGCACCCGCAGAATGGAACGTGGTGACCAACCGGATGACGGTGCGCGCAGCCCGCGCGAAGAAACGCGGTGGATCGGCGTCGGCGCAAGCCTCGGGGTCGAAGACGAAGAGGACGTCGAGATCGGATCCGTAGCCGATCTCCGAGCTGCCCAGCTTGCCCATGGCGACGACAGCCAGGCCCTTGGCAGGCACATCGAGCCGACCGAGCGCGAAGCGCGTCGCCACCTCGAGCGAAGCATCGGCGAGCGCCGCGAGCACCCGGCCACAGGCCCGCACGTCGAGCTCGGAAGCCAGATCCGCGAGCGCGACGCGCAGGGTCACCGAAGCTTTGGCGGCTCGGAGCTGACCGATCAACGTCTCCTCGGCGTCCTCTTCCTGGCTCACCGGGACGTCGAGGATGCGCATGACCTCCTCGCGCGCGCCCTCGGGCGTAGGTGGATCGCGGGAGAAGAGGACGATGTCTCCGAGCTCGGGCTGATTGGCGAGCGCGTCGCCGACGAAGGAGCTCGCGCCGAGCACGGTGACCAGACGGCGCAGCGCACGAGGATCGGAAGCCAGGAGCCGCACGTAGACAGCGGGCGTGCGCACGCGCGCGAAAAAAAGCCGTAGATAGCGGCACGCCTGGGCCGCGTCGGCGGCGTCGACCAGCGCATCGAGGAGCGACTCGGCAAGCTCCGGGAACTGTTCGCGGCTGCGTCCGCCGAGCACGTCGTCGGGATGCTTGGTCAGCGAGATGAGCCACTTCGCCGCCTCCGCGGCGCGCGTCGCGCGCGGGTCGGCGGTCGGGTCCTCGCGCCGCGGGTCCACGGCCGCTGGCAGCCACGCGTACGCCGAGCTCGCAAGCTCCGCTGCGAACGCGGCCTCGTCGCCGCGCTCGAGCGCCGAGATTGCAGCCGTCCAGCGGGAAGGCGGCAGCTTTCCTTCCGGAGCGAGGGACGTGAAGCGCGCATGCACGCGCCCTCGATGGACCGCGAGCTCGGCGAGCAGCGACGATGCCGTGGCGTGGCCCAGCCCCCGCGCCAGCCGCTCGAGATCGACCGACGAGGTCGGAAGGCTGTGGGTGTGGATCCCGCTGGCATTCTGGATCGCGTGCTCGAGCCGGCGCAGGAAGAGATACGCATCGCCGATCTCCGCAGCTTCGCGCCCGGTGCACAGGCCTGCAGCTTCGAGGCGAGCCAGCGCCTGCAGCGTGGGCCGCACCCGCAGGCTCGCGTCGCGACCACCCCACACCAGAGCCAGCGTTTGCCCGAAGAACTCTGCCTCGCGGATGCCGCCTGGCCCGAGCTTCACGTCTTGGAACGCGGCGTCACCCAGCCCCGAGCGCGCGCGCTCGACGAGGTGGAGCATCTCGGTCGCAATGGTCGGGTCGACGCGCTTGCGCCAGACGAAGTCGCGGAGGCTCACGAGTAGCTCCTCGCCGAGGGCCAGATCGCCAGCCACCGGACGCGCCCGCAGCAGCGCGGCGCGCTCCCAGGCGCGGCCGAAGGCCTCGTAGTAGCGATCCGCTGCCGAGACCGAGTTCACCAGCGGCCCGGATGCGCCTTCCGGGCGCAGCCGCAGAGCGACGCGCCACACGAAGCCGTCCTCCGTGACCTCCTCCAGCGTGGCGGTGAGCCGGCGCGCAACGCGGGTCCACAGCTCGTGCAACGAGGTGGAGGTCGGTGCGTCGTCGGCGAGGCCGGACGGATCGGCG
>Ga0105046_10008685_pt1 | contig 15942 bp, 10 predicted proteins | sample MAT03_FD_78385 | JGI IMG/M metagenome (GOLD analysis project Ga0105046, IMG submission 78385) | Freshwater microbial communities from Lake Fryxell liftoff mats and glacier meltwater in Antarctica - MAT-03 (megahit assembly) | ecosystem: Environmental > Aquatic > Freshwater > Ice > Liftoff...
GTCAAAAAGGCAGTGCTGGCATCGTGTGGTGAGGCTTCGATGCGTGAAACCCACGCACCCTTCGGCGCGCCTTTCAGCCGGCTGCTTAGATCAGTCCAGGTGTTTCCCGCATCGCGCGTTAAATGCACCTTGCCATCATCACTGCCCACCCAAATAGTTTTTGCATCCAGCGGCGACTCGGCAATCGTATAAATGGTCGCGTGATTCTCGGCGGTTGAGTTATCGCGGGTTAAACCTCCGGAGCTGGCTTGCCGTTGAAACTGTGGATTATCAGTGGTCAGATCGGGGGAAATCCGCTGCCAACTGTCGCCACGATCAGTGGAGACATGTAAATACTGCGAGCCGGTGTAGAGTTTGCCGCTGGGCGCTAACACGGTAGGCGTGTTCCAGTTGTAGCGCAGTTTTTCCTCACCATCGCCGCGTGCCGGAGCAATTTGTTTGACCTCACCGATTGTACGATTGACGCGTAACAACTTGCCACCTTGATACTGACTAAACACGGTGGCTGGGTCTTTTGGATCTGGCCAAACCCAAAAACCATCTCCCAAACCGACACTATCCCAATCCCGATTGCGGATGCCGGACGCGCCGCGTGATGGCGCGGTCCAGGAACCGTTATCTTGCAGACCGCCATACACATGATACGGTTGCGCCATATCCGCACTGACATGATAAAACTGACTAACCGGCAAGTTGCGGAACATCCGCCATTTGGCCCCCTGATTGAAGGATTCATACACGCCGCCATCGGTGCCGAGCAAAATTTGCTGCGGCAGTTTTGGGTTAATCCACAGCGCGTGGTGATCGGGGTGTACTGAGCCGCCAAAACTCATGCTATTAAAGGTTTTCCCACCGTCTGTCGATACCGTCGTGACAAAAGCGGGGCGATAAATGCGATCGTGATCAGTGGGGTCGACGACGATTTGTGCAAAATAAAACGGGCGCATTTGCACATTGGCACTAGAATTTACCTCGCTCCAGTGGTTGCCCATATCGTCTGATCGATATAGCGCGGTTTTTTTGGCTTCCACCAAGGCATACACCACGTTCGGCTTGCTATACGCCACGCTGAGTGAGATGCGACCTTTTTCACCAGTCGGCAAACCAGTTTCTATTTTGCTCCAGGTGCTACCGCCATCAAAGCTGCGATAAACACCTGATCCGGCGCCGCCCGAATGAAAGAAATCAGGCGATCGGCGAAAACTCCACATGCCGGCATACAGCACGTTTGGATTGCGCGGGTCCATTTTGATGTCTGAGCAACCCGTGCCGGGGTCTACGTATAAAACCTTCTCAAAGCTGGCACCACCATCGCGGGTGCGATAAACGCCGCGATCAGCCGAGTCACTCCACAAAGCGCCAGTTGCGCAGATAAAGACGTTTTGTCCGTTCGTGCTGTCGACGGCAATGCGCGAAATGCGTTCGACTTTTTCCAGTCCCACGCGTTTAAAATTATCGCCACCATCCAAACTCAAATAAACGCCTTCACCCACGGAAACCGAGTTGCGTACATTGGCCTCGCCGGTGCCGACCCAAACCCGTTTAGGATCATTCGGGTCTATGCCTAAGGCACCGATACTCTGCGTGTGCGCATCAAACACCGGTTTAAATGAGTTGCCGCCGTCGGTGGATCGCCAAACGCCACCGGAAGCCGCGCCCACGAAAATGGTCTGTGGGAAACTGCTGGTAGCGTCAATGGCCGAAATTCGACCACTCATTTGCGCGCTACCGATGTGGCGTGCACTCAAAGCACCAAAAATACTAGGGTCAGGCGCGCTCTGCGCCGAAACTCCGGCGCTGGCAAACAATGCAAGTGGCAAAAGCGATAATGTGCGCATGGCAGGCCTCAGTGAGCGGAACGGCGATTACTTGGCAACCGCCGCAGCCGGCTTGGGTGCCGGTTGGGTGAAGCGATCCGCCGCTACCTCAACATTGGTATCGATTTTGGTAATCAACATTTCCTGCTTCATTTCGCCCATGGGACCGGTCATTACGTTGGTAACTGAATGCGGAATCATGGTGCCCGCGACTTCTTTGTAATCGCCCAAAATGGCCGTGCCTTGTACTTCTTGGCCTTGAATCTTGATCTTGCTTTCGGTTTTGATCGCCAGGAAATACTCGGTATCAATGTAGTTTATTTCTTCGCCACCGTCTTTACGAATGACTTTCAACTTATAGGCTGCTGTACCGTCCACATCGGCCAAGCCAAGGAACTCCACTTTATGGCCTTTGCTCTGGTAATCCACCAGCGGGCCATCTACATCCGCTTGATCTTTAAATTGTTTGAGCTCGTCGCCAGCCATCGGCTCGGCGTCGAGTTTGCCCATCATGGGCATAATCTGCCAACCGTTGCTACCGTCGTACGCCTGGGTGGCCTGCATGCCCTGAAAGCTGAAATCGATACGCATGGCGTTTGGGCGTTTGGTTTCGACGGTGAACGGCATCTGCATCGGACCCATCGTCATCGTGCCTTGCGCGCGTGAGGATTTAATCGCCTTGATCACCTCCAAACCACCGCGCGCCTCAATATTCTTGGCAATTACCTCATCGGCGGTTTTGAGGTCCTCAGCAAAAGCAGCAGCGGAAAGTCCAGCAGCAGCCAACGCAATTAACAGAGAGCGGGTTAACAAGGACATAAATCACCATTGGTGGGAGTGTGCGCGCATTATGCAAGATCATAGCGCCGCGCAACGTGCCAGAAGGTGGGGGTCGGTTTGCTGGATGCTGGTTGCTGGGTAGTTCTTGGTGCTTGGTTTGTAACTGCGCCTGAGTGTCCGACCTCCGCCGAATGCATGCACGCAGTACGGCGCGTCTGCGGCGTTGCGACGCTTGCCAATGGAAGAACCATTGGCGGCGCGCCGCGCCTTGCATCCATCCGTTGCGCCCCACAACGCATCTCACGCTGAAAGTCCGACAGGCTGCTAGGTTTAATCGCGTTGGGCTTGTCGGGCCACTTCAAATTTTGACCAGTTCGACACGGCGATTTTTTGCGCGGCCTGCTTCGTCGGCATTGTCGGCCAAGGGCTGGTCGGGGCCGAAGCCGTGGGCGCTTAGGCGCGATGGATTGATGCCTAAATCGACCAGCGCACCTAGCACGCTGCGCGCCCGCGCGCCGGATAGCTCACGATTGTGAGCCGCGCCGCCGCTGTTGTCGGTATGGCCTTCGATGGAAATCTTCAGTCCGGCATTCGAGTCGAGCAGTGTTTTGATTTCAGCGATGGCGGCCTGACTATCTGGGCGCAGCGACGATGCGTCGATATCGAAATTGATGTACAGCGCGACGCGGCCATCGGTATCCAGCGCTTCTTTCATCGCGCTGGCGTCGAGAAAGCCTAGCGATTGCGTCATCGTTGCTTTTTCCAGTACGACGATATTGCCCGCTGGTTTGGCGGCCGCGGTACTGACCAGGATCCAATATTCTTTGTCCGCAGTGCGGATGAGGTAAGTGTGGTGCGCGTAGCCGCTGGTGGGCGGCGCGCTGCGCCAGTATTTGTTGGTTTCGCGTAAACCGCCGGCTGCCTCGACGATCGCGCGCGTAAATTGCGTTTCGCTGATCTTCGCACCGCCCAACGCCAGCACCGCATTTTCGTAATTGCGATGGTATTCCGTGATCGAATATTCCCGCCGCTTGTCTGCGCTGATTAGGCTCATGGCGTTGTAGTAAAGGCGGCCTTCGACTAGGACCATTTTCTTCCCGGCGAGGAAAAAATGGCTGTCGAAGTTGATCGTGTTCTTGTCATCCTTGACCGTGCCTGTCAGCCCCTCTGGGATCTGAAAGAACGGGAAGGGCGGCAGAACTGCTGTCGAAATGGCGACCGTGTCCACGCTGAAACCGGCGTCGGCTGTCGATGCCGTCGATGTCGGTACCGGTTCCAACGCGGGTGCGGGTGCCGTTACCGGTGCTTCGACGGGCGCTTTGGCGGCCGGCGTCACGGGTTCGGCCATCACCGCCTGGCTGATCGTTTCGGGGGCAGGAGCCAGCGCTGGCGAGGGATCTTCTTTTTTGCAGCCAGACAATAAAAGGACGAACAGTGTGCTGCCGATCAGCAAGCGGCTCTGGTGCATAGTGTCTCCCTGACACAACGAAATAGCGCCGGAGCATAGCGAGCCTCATGGCTCTACGCCGCCGCGGCTGCGAGAACGTGCGAAACAAACTGATGTGGTCACGCTTGATGTAAGAGTCCCGGTCGCCCCGGCGCGCTTATTCGCGCATCAAACTGAGTGGGACTTTCGCTCCGATTGGGAGTAAAAAAGTCTTAGGTCACGTTGTTCGCAGGGCTACGTGACAGTGCTCCGATGTCACGTAGGCCTGCGGCCTACGTGACCTACGCATCAACGCTGAAGAAATGCATTAAAATCATTTGCTTGCGGTATGTTTGGTGAGAGCATTGCTCAGAGCAAGCAAGATGCAGGAAAAGCGGCAGCGCGCAGCGCCAACCCACCAGAGCCTGGATTTGGTGAGTTCGATAGGTGATCGAACGCTTTTCCCCACAATGCAACAACGATGGATCGCCCAATCAGTTTGACTCGCGCCCTGCGAGAACTGCTCGGCGCTTCGATGTCCCGAATGGGTGGGTTGCCGATGCAACGTCGGGCTGGGCGATGGATCGCTTGCAGCCCTCGTTGGGTTCGCCTGCTTACCTAGGGCGAGTAGCCATAGCCTGTGCTGTACTGCTCAGCGTCGTCGCAGACGGCCTCATTGGCATCGTCGTAGTCGGATTCGAAAGGCTGGGAATACGACGCATCGTCATTGCCGTAGTAGCTCTGCTGCTGATAGCCGCCATCGTCGTAGTAGGCACTGGAGTCGTCTTCAGCGTAGCCCGTGGGGTAATAGCCGTTGCCATAGCCCCGGCCAGTGCTCACTGTGGTGCTGAATCCGAGGTTGTCGTAGCCGGGGCCGTAGTTGCTGTAGCCAGCGTTGTAGCCGCCGCCGTAGCGCGGACCCTGGTCGTAGCGATCGTAGCGGTTGTGGCGATTGCTACTGGAAGCGATCAGTGCCGCGGCACCGATGACCAAAGCGATGCCCACCGCTGCATCATTGCCGCCATGCCGCCCATGATGGCGCTGCCCGGCAGAGGCGAAGGGCGCAGCCAACATCGCAGCGCAGCCGATGGCCATTGCCAACCACGTTTGCTTGATTGATCGCATGTCGCATTCTCCTGCCGGGACAAGGCGCCCGTGCATGTAGCTTGCGACGCAATGCCTGAACGGAAGAGCGAAAAACGGCATCAGATCTACGAAAAGCTACTATTTGTTCAGATTATCCAAGCACAGTTCACAGCATGGCTGGAACTCATAGAGCCGCTGTGTGCAGGTGGCGCCCCGCCCGCAAAATCGCGCCAGCGGGGGCGCCGTGGATCACTCGAAGCCGTCGCGATGGAGCACGTCCGGATCAATCACCGAGCACACGCTGCCGTAGTAGACGCGCACATCATCAATCCACCAGCCGCTGCCCCCGATCGAGATATCGCTGCCGAAACGGAAGCGGAAACTGACAGTCCTACTGACGAAATCACTGAGGTTGACGGCGCTGCGAATCCATGTCGTGTTGAAGCTGCCATGCCAGGCGGCGCGTGCACCGAAGGCACCCGACTCACTCATCGTACCGTTGTAGCCACCCGCAGTGAAACGCGCGGCGTTAGCCGGCACGCTGCCCTGTGCCGCGAGGATATCGGTCCAGGTGGTGCCGCCATTTAGCGAGTACTCAAGGATTCCGCCATCGTAGGTGTTCTCGGTGGCGTACCGATGGAAGAACTCCAGTGTCGATGGATTCGTCGGCAGAACCAGCGGCGCTGCCATGGTCAGCGTGCGTGAACTGCTGATAGTCGGATCGGGCACGAACCAACTCTGTGTCGGTGAGTTTGCCTGGGTTGATACGATCGCAAAATTAGCGCCGCCGCCGGTGCCCGCGCGGCTCCACAGCGACGGTCCGGTCTCGACCTTGTCTTCGAAGCTCACGAAGACCGGCCCCGCCGGAATGGCGCTGAGCGCGACAACGTTGGTCTCTTCGACGCCGCCGCAAACACCACCACCGGTGGCTGCCGCAACGTCTTCGGCGCGAACCGCGTAGTAGTAACGCGTGCCGCTGGTGACATCGGCATCGGCAAATGCGTTGGACGTCGCGCAGGTCGATACGCGATTGGCAGGCGCCGGCGTGAAGCCCGCTGTGGTCGCGCGATAAACGTTGTAGCGCAGATCCGGCGTGGTGCCGCAATTGGCGGCGGCGGCGCTCCACGTTAGGTTGATGGCGCAGGTTGACGAGCCGGAGCTAGCGACACTAGCGACGCCAGCGAAGGTGGGTGCCAGCAGGCAGGCGCCAGTCGCCTGTGCGCTCGAACACACACCGCGCGCGGATTCGCAGGTCTCCTGCTCGTCAAAGGCGCTGATTCGGTAGGAATAGGCGCTGCCGCCTGACACGGTCAGGTCGCTATAGCTGGTGCCAGTGACTTCGGCGATCTGTGTGTAGGCGCCGCCCGGGCAAGTTCCGAGTGCGCGGAACACGCGATAGCGCTCAGCGCCGACCACCGCGTTCCAGCCAACGTCGACGCGGTTGCTGCCGTTGGTTGTGGCGACGATGTTGGCAGGTACCCCTGGCGGCGTGCACTGGCCGATACCATCGAGAGTCTCCGGATTGCCGCCGCCCGGATCGAGATGATCCTTCATGCGCGTGGTCGGCGTGCCAACACCCTCCCACGAATGGAACAGGCCGCCGTATTGATCGCGCAGGCTGGCGCCGGTGGCGCCGCAAGCCGACGGCCCGCCGGAAAGTACGCCGATTAGGCGGCGCTCGGCGTTGTACAGCGGTGATCCGGATGAACCTGGCTCGGTTACGCTTGGCGGCAAGGTCGGCGGCGGATTGAGAATGTTGGCCAACACCGGCGGCGTCGGATCCCAGTTGGCCTGCCAGTGCACGCCCTGCGCGCTGGAAATATTGTCGAGGGTCATCGGCACCTGGACGAAGGTAATGCGCTTCTCGTCTACACCCGGGTGATGGATGCTGGCGCACAGGCCGCTGGTAGATGACGGACTACCCGGTTGGGTGCAGGTCGTCGGTGGCGGGCGCCGGTCCCAGCCAGCCCAGTAGAGGTTGAAGCTGGCCTGGTTGGGGCTGCTCTGCAGCTCAATCAGCGTCCAGTCCGAACGCGTGCCGGCTGGCGTTGAGCCCGAGAACGGGCTGTTGGTGGCGGCTACGAAGCCGAGCCCTGCCAAGCTCGTGTTGGGCTTCGGAATCGGCGTGCCGCTGGCGGCCGATCCGGGTGTGCGGCAAGTGGGATTATCGTAGTTAAAGTAGGCCAGCACGCTGGCGACGTTACTGCCGCTAATGCTGCAGTGCGCGGCGGTGGCGAACAGCAAACGGCGGTCGCCGTTGGTGTTGTTGAGCAATGAGCCGGTGCAGGTGTCGGTGCCGTTGACGGTGATCGCGGCTACTGCGCGACGCGGTTCGTTCCACGGGTCGTCGTTCGCAAGGCAGGCGACATCGGTGTTGCAGGCGCCGGACTTGCAGTATTTGGAGCCGGCGCCGAAGCCACGGTAGCCCTGACCGACGCGACTTAGTTTCAGATCGACCTGTTCGCGCTCGCGGGTGTCGACGGAGAGCTCCAGGTGTGCCTCACGACCGGTCAGGATTTGGGTCCAGAACTCGCCAGTCGGTCGGTTCTCCTGTTCGCCGAAGGGGCCGAGCTCATAGTTTTTGTCAATTGAGCGGATCACCAGCGTGGCAGAGGACGGCAGGTGCCAGCGGCTGAAACCGAAGTTCAGATGCACCGCATCCGGCGTGGTCACGCGCAGTTGCCAGACGCTGCGGCCATTGCTGCCATCAATCCATCCGCCCTGCTTACCCGGCACATACTCCACGTCGCGGCCAATGGCAAAACGCGGCGGGTGTTCCTTGAACTGCGCGAGGTTGTCTTCGGCAGCAACCTTGACCATGTCCAGCGCCGGAAGGCTCAGCACCACGCTGGCGCCGGCAGCCTGCAATGCGTGCGCCAGCAAAAGTGCTGCCAAGATCAGAGGATAAACACGAGTTCGGATCATGGACGTAGTTTCCACGTAATGATGGCCGAGCATAATTTTACGCGGCACCGTCTGGTGCAATGCGATTGCAATAAATGCAGACGGCGTCGATCAAGCGAGGGAATCGTCGGATAATTCGCAACGCCACCAACTGCCGAAGCGGCTACCCTAACTTGAGCACAATCAGCGTTTGGTCGTCGATGCCGATCTCACTGTTCTGATGGGCGTACAACTCGCTCAGCATGGTACCGAGCAGCGCTTGCGGCGTCTGCGATGGGTTGCGCGCGAGTATTGATTCCAGGCGTTCAATGCCGAATTGCTCGCCGGCTGCGTTGCGCGCTTCGGTAATGCCATCGGTGTACATCACCAGCACATCGCCGCTTGCGGCGTCGTAGGTGTGATGGCTAAAACGATGTTCCTTGAGAATTCCGATCGGAATATCGCGGCCTTCATTGAGCCGTTCCACTTTGCCGCCGCGTAGGCGCAATGGCGGCAAATGTCCAGCGTTGCAGAGCCGCGCCTGTTGCTGATTGGGTAGGTGCAGAAAGCCGATCGCGGTGAGGAAGTGTGGTCGCGTTTTGCGTGAAAAAAAATGGCGATTGGCGTAGGTCAGCGCACCCGCCGGACCATCGCCCTCGGTGCCCCGGTAGGTGCGCAGGATGGCGTCAAACTGCACCGCCTCCATGGCGGCGCCGGCGCCATGGCCGGAGACATCGGCCAGCATCAGGCCAAACGCGTCGGGCAGATCGGCCGGGTAGTTTTCCACCCGATGCGACAGTGGCATCAAATCAAAGTAGTCGCCGCCAGCAACCGCCGACGGTTGATAGTGTATGGCAAAGTCCAACCCGCGCACTTGCGGATTATCGGGCAGCAGCAGGCGCTGTAAATCGGCCAGATCATGGATCTCAACGCTGGCGCGGCGCGACTGTTCGGCCAGTTGCTGACGATCCAGAGCGCCACCGATGAAGGCACCGATGCAGTTGGCTAGTAAGGCCAGCAGCGGTAGATCGGCCTGCGCCAGCGGATGTGCGGGCGCGCAGCCGAGCAGCATCAGCAGCTCACTGCGACCGTTGGCAAACAGCGGCAGGGCGATGGCGACATCTGCCGCCAGCAGCGGCAGCATGAGACTGTCGGGGCAGTGCTGGCGCAAATCCAAGCGCGCGGCGTGCGCGGCGTGCAGCAAGTCGAAAGTGCTTTGATCACTGAGCGCCAGCGCGCTGGCGCCGACATCGAAGGCATCGCGGGCATCCACTTGCACCACGCCATCGCACCCCGTAAGCGCAATCAAGCGTGCGGCGCCGATCTGCTTACGTAGCACCAGAGCACTGGAGACTTGGCCATAGAGCTCACTCAGCAGCGCACTGCACAGGCGCCAGGCGGCCGCGGAGTCGCCGCTGAAGTCGCTCAGGCGCAGCAATTGCTCGGAACTGGGAAGATTGATCATCGAACGATTATGACGCGTTGAAGAGAACCCCAGGTGGCGTCATCGCGAGGCCTGCTGGTGATTGCAACTGCGCAGGGCGAAGCGGGCCAACTCGACAAGGAATCGCGTTTCGTCTTCAACTACAGCGGCGGCGATCGCGCCTGCGCAGTGTCGCTGACCATGCCCATTCGCGCTGAAAGTTACGCGTCGGGTGCCTTGCCGGCGCCATTCGCGATGAACCGACCTGAAGGCTGGCTGCATCGGCAAATTGTCGAGCGCATGGCGAAGTACGAGCAGATCGACGACATGAAATTGCTGTCGATCGTTGCAGGCAACCATGAAATTGCTGTCGATCGTTGCAGGCAACCAGATTGGCAGGCTGACTTACTCCGTACCTGACAACACCCGATCGCCCCTGCGGGCGCAAGTAGGTTTGAGCGAATTGCTCAAGCGCGAGCCAACGCGAGCTCTGTTCGATTTTTTGGCAGAAGTCTATTTTGAATCGGGCATTTCTGGCGTGCAGCCGAAGGTGATGATCCCGAACGCGGATCAGCTTGCGCCCACTCGGGCGACGGTCATCCAGCCCGATCTAATCGTCAAAGCCGGCGGCGCTGAATTCCCGCATCTGACCAGCAACGAATTCCTATGCATGGACGCAGCACGCCGCGCGGGCATTCGCGTGCCAGGCTTCTGGCTGTCTGAGGACGGCGTGCGCCAAAAGCGCTTCCTGCCCTTCGGGTTGCGTGTCGCAACGGCGTCTGCGGCGTTGCGACCCGTCCAACTGAGGTTTCTAGGTTCAAAGCACTCGCAAGCGCTGGCCGACGTCGGAGCGGGTGCGCCTAGCAAGACCCGCCAGATCAGCAAAGATTGGCCAGCGCTGCAAAGCGCCGTTGACCTCGTCCAGCATCGCCAGCGCATCAGCTACGCGAATGTCTGCGAGTTTGGCGAGTTTGAGGCACTGCTCGCGGGTGGGGTTGCGCCCTTCGCCGTGCACGCTGGTGGAATGCTCGCCGCCCGGACCGTCGCTGGGGCAAAGGTCGAAGGCCGGCGAGAGCGTCCAATCCTGGCCTGTCGGCAGCACAAAGGCGAAATTCTTGCCGTGATCGTCGCGGTTATGCGCGGCGATATTGAACAGCATCAGCCGGTAGGCGCGCGCGACGTCCTGCCGATTGCGCGTCAACGCGAGAGTGAGCCTGAGCAGATCGCTGTAGTCGAGGCTGGGAATGCGAAAGTCAGCGTGCAGCAGGTTTGCCAAGCTGTGCATATGCGTACGCCGATTGCCCGGTGCACGATCGAAGCGTTGCACTGCAAAGCACCGCGGCCCTGATGGTAAGTCGAATAAGCGCACGGCCGGCAACTGGATGCCGGCAGCCGTCGCCATCAATGCATAAGCGTATTCCACCGCCCCGGCGGCGCGACCGTCAGCGGCAGCGGGGAACTTCACCATCCAATGCTCAAAGCCATCCGGCAGATCGTCCTCGCCCGACAAAACCAAGTCACCACAAAGACCGATCAATACCTTCGGGCGTGCGCCAGCCGGCGAACCGCCGGCGCGCAACAATGCTGGGAGGATTTCGGCGCTGCTGCCGCTGACGACTTTGGCGGCCTCGCGCGCGATGTGCGGCAGGTTCAGGGCCTCAGGCGTGCTCGAAGGTGTGCACGGGTGGTAGGTGAGTGCACCCATGGTCCGGGTTCCGAGCCAAGCTAGGCGATCGAGAGGCGCTACCATGGCAAGATCCTTGCCTTGCTGACGGAAATGGCGATCCATCAGCAGGCGCCCCCAGCCGTCGGGCATCGAGTCGTCGAATAGCCCCAAAAGCGGCCCGAAGGCCATATCGCGGTGCTCGATCAATCCATGTTGGAGCGCCAACTTGAACGGCGAAAGTTGGCGTCCGCCATCGACAAACCTAGCCTCGTATTCGAAGTAACAACGCCGCGCATGGAGCGCCAACCGACCGACGACCTCAGACTGATCTGGCGCGTGCTGCAGTCGTACTTCCAGGTTCATCGCCGCCCCCGCTGCGGAACTGGCTCAGCTTGCTGTTGCAGCGTGCGCAGCGAGGTCGCCGCAGGCGCCTGGAACAATGTCGCAAGTTGATCAAGCACGCCGAGTGCCTGACAGATGCGCGCGAGATTGGCCAGCGTAGTTTGGCCGCTGCGCTCGAAGCGACGCACCGTAGGCAGAGATACGCCGGAACGCTCGGCCAGCGTTTCCTGTTTCCATCCCTGCCGCAGGCGCAAAGTTCGCAAGCGCATCGCCAGCAGCGCCTGTACTTCGGCGGGCGTGTGTAAGGCAAACTGGGGTGGCAGGATCGACATGCAGCGAGTATAGCAAACGCTCAAAAATGAGCACTTAGACGCCAGTATTATCTCTAGTTGATCAGAATTGATCGATAGCGGGCACCAACCCCAACATAATGGGGGTCGAATGCGCCGTGCAGAGTCCGGGAGATGGGTGTCGAACTACGCCGACCGACGCGAATGGTTACAAGCACTAACTTCTGCGCCAAGCTTTACTCGAATCTGCTGGCCAATATCTCGTCAATGAACAGATCAAAGTCGATCACGATCGGCGCAGCGGGAGACACCAATTCGATACGCGTTCCGGAGTTTGTTGGCGTAGAACAGGGCAGCCACTGGTATATCTGGCACTGACCGCCGCCAGCGGCAAGCGCGAAATAGGTGCCAGGGAACCAAGCCGGAAATTCGTAGCGCCCGAATGAATCTGCCTGAATCTGACCCAGATTCTGCCCCAAAGAATCATAGGCGACCACGGAAAACGATTCTGCACTAAGTCCGGGCAGTCGTGCTTGCCCTTTCCAGACCACGCCGCGATCCAGAGAAATGCTTCCAATATCCAGCACCTGATTGAGCCCCAAAGCGGGCACAGCGGTGGCCGAAGTTGTGCAGTTGGTGAAACAGGGATCTCCAGGCCAGCGTTTGGATATGTAGCCAGGTGCCCGCACGGCTACAATGTACTCGTTCAGGGGTTGCAGGTGATCCAGCACATAATTTCCCGCCGCATCAGTCGCAGCCGTCAGCACCTGAAAGACATTGCCAAAAGGCTGAAAGCGTCGCCACAGCTCCACTTGGGCGTTTGCCATCGGGGCGCCCGAACTTTGAGTCAGTACGCGCCCGAGCACCCGCCCGGCAGGCGTCAAATTGAAGTCAACATCAGTTCGCCCTCCAAGCCCGGAATCAATTGCAATAAATTGCCCCACAGGAAAATCACACGAACCTCCAAAGCATTCAATGTTGGGATATAGCTGTGGGGTGTAGGGCGGAAACTCCACTCTGGCGAGGATCTTGTACAAGCCTGGCGCCATACCGCGTAGTTGATATCGTCCATCGACACTCAGCGGAAGTAGTACCTCTCGGTAATTGGTCGCCGAAGTGCGGTACTGAATGCCAATCTGCGGCAAATTTATCGGCAGCCCGCTACGCGCATTCAAAACAACACCCGAGATTGTCGCTCCAGGCCGCAGTCTGAAATCGATACTCTGAATATGTTCCCCAACGGATAAATTGACCGGGGCAAAATTCGTCGCATAGAACAGACTATTTGGAATGACATCATTCCAGCACTGGTCGATATAGGCATCGGTGCCGTCTTGAATACATACGCTGTATGTTTCTGGCGGAAGGTCCGGAAAACGGTAGCTTCCATCCGCCGCCGCCCACAATTCCCGCACGCCCGTTGCCGGTGAGTGCAGTTTGACCCTTGCGCCGCCGACGGGCAGCTGGGTGGCGGAGTCGATCACGATCCCCGAGATCTGGGCGGGACTCAGCACAGAGATATTCGCTGTGACACTCGCGTTTCCAGCAGGCATCTGAAAAACCAATCTCCCAAGAAGGAAACCGGGGGCAGTGGCAAATACCAGCGCTTCGCCGACATGAGCATTTGAGATGGAATAGACACCTTGGCTGTCTGCCGTTGTTGTGGCGAGAGTCTGGTAGAACAATCCGTTCCAGCGCACGAGGTCAACGTTCGCGGTAGCGACAGGCTGACCGCTTGGGGCAGATGTAACAGTACCTAGAACGGTGCCAGCGCGGACCGGATTGAACGCCTCCATAACAAAGGCAAACAACATCACACTCAGGATTCGCATTCTGACTTCCATGACTTTACGGAGCACAGGAGCAAGTATACAGTTAGTTGCGATCTCTCTGAGCATGGATGCCGTCGTTACGCTGCCCCGAGATTGCGCCCAACAACGCCGACCGGAATTGTTACAATCTCGAACATTCTGCGCATTTGGAGTCGCTGATGCTCGTTGTCCCGTATTTGCTAGCCGCGCTCAGCTTCGCTGCACCGCCGATTCCGGTTGCCGATTTCGCTCGGCCGCCTGCGGTGGAGGACATGAAAATGTCGCCCGATGGCCGTTATTTGGCGTTGGTGGCGCCACAGGGCGACTACGAGACCATGCTGGTCATGCTCGACGCGGCCACGCTCAAGCCGGTCGGCGGTTTGCGCTCGGCGCAAAACAAGTTGGTGGGCGATTTCTGGTGGGTCAGTGATGAGCGTTTGGTGATCGCGGTCGCCGAGAAATTCGGTGGATTAGATCAGCCGCAAATGACTGGACACTTATTGGCGGTCGATGCTGATGGCAAACGCGTCACCCGCATTTACGGCGCCGCTGGCGAGCAAAAAGCCGGTACGCGGATGAAAACGCGCGCCGACGACACCGATTTCGCAACGATGGTTGATCCGCTGCCGGACGATCCGCGCCACGCGATTATCGCAATCTGGCCGTACAACCAGGATCCGCCGTACACCGAGTTGCACCGCATTGATGTGGTCGGCGGATCGCGGCGAAAATTGGCGCGCGCGCCGGTCGCTGGCGCCGACTTTCTGGTCGACAAAGACGGTCAGCCACGTTTGGCGTGGGGCACCACGGTTGCCGGCTGGCATCAGTTGTATCGGCGTATTGATGGTGATCAATGGCAACTAGTCAATGACGAGCAGGAAAGTGGCATTGAACTGCACCCGCTGGCCATGGCGCCGGACGAGCAAACTTATGTGCAAGTTCGTGAAGCTGACGGTCCGGGCCGCATCGTGTTGTGGAGCGCCGAACAGGGCGAAATCAAGGTCCTGCATCAAGCGCGGATTGCCGAGCCGCTTGATGTGCTGCGCAGCGCGGATCGGCAGCGAATTTTTGGCGTGATCACGGAGGACGATCGCAGCGATGTGGCGCTGATTGATGCGCAAAGTGCGGAGGCGCGCGCGTTGACGCTGTTGAGTAAGAGTTTTGCTGGTGCGCTGGTGCTGCCACTGAGTTGGTCACGGGATGGTCAGCAGGTTTTGGTGCAGGTGCGCAGCGATCGCAACTCCGGCGAGTACTTTGTGTTCGATACGACCACCCGCAAGGCGCGCTTTTTGCTCGCGCGCGACGAATGGCTGGATCCTGCACTGATGGTTGCGCGCACGCCGATCAGCTTGACGGCGCGCGATGGGCTGCAACTGCATGGTTATCTGACCGCTCCAGCAAGCGTGGAAGGCACAGCGTTGCCGCCTTTGGTGGTGCTGCCGCACGGCGGGCCGCATGGCGTGCGCGATACTTGGTTATGGGAACCGTGGTCGCAATTGCTAGCCAGTCACGGCTATGCCGTGTTGCAGATCAACTTTCGTGGCTCGGGTGGTTACGGTCAGACCTTTCAAGCTGCCGGTTATCGACAATGGGGTGGATTGATGATCGACGACCTGATCGACGCCACTCGCTGGGCCGCGACCGAAGGCCATGCCGATGGTAAACGTGCGTGCATCTTGGGCGCCAGCTACGGCGGCTATGCGGCGCTGATGAGCGCGGTGCGCGCGCCGGAGCTATATCGCTGCGCAATCAGCTACGTGGGATTGAGCGATCTAAACTTGATGTACACACGGGGTGACATCCGCCGCTCCGAATATGGCGAGACCTACTTACAGCGCGCCATCGGCAAAGACCGCGCGCAATTGGATGAATATTCGCCGGTCAATCACGCGGATACGCTGCAAGCCGCCGTCATGTTGATACACGGCGGCGAAGACCTGCGTGTCCCCATCGTGCACGCGCAGCGCATGCGCAACGCCCTGGAGAAAGCCGGCAAATCGGTCGAATGGCTGGTCAAACCCAACGAAGCACACGGTTTCTATCGACAAGCCCATCGCGCCGAACTCTACCAGCGCGTGCTGGATTTTCTCGCCGTGCAAACCGCGGTGCCAAGCGAAACTCCCAAGATTCCTTGATCCTAAGCCGGACGAGCCAGAACCGTGCAATCTGCCCCCCTAGCGTACCCAATGGGTAAACGGATCAAATGGCCGAAAAGCGAAAATAAGCATGGCGTTATGGGTATTGGGAAGCGGTCAACTGAGGTTTCTAGCAGCCTGTCGGACTTTGCGCGTGAGATGCGTTGTGTGGCTGGACGGCTGCAAGGCGCGGCGCGCAGCCATGCGCAGCCAGAACCGTGCACTCCACCCGGTAGCGTACTCACTCCATGGGTGAGCGAGTCAAATTGCTGAAAAGTCAAGA